>Ga0255128_1000102_pt1 | contig 33550 bp, 31 predicted proteins | sample Law_Miss_RepC_8d_FD_188562 | JGI IMG/M metagenome (GOLD analysis project Ga0255128, IMG submission 188562) | Freshwater microbial communities from St. Lawrence River, New York, United States - Law_Miss_RepC_8d | ecosystem: Environmental > Aquatic > Freshwater > River | place: USA: New York... | reverse complement strand
CCTGGAGGCTTAGACCCGGTCAAAACCACAGCATCGAACCCTGATTTTTATGGGCAGAATGCGCTGACTTTCGCCATTCAGGCGGGCGGTGCTTGGGTTTCGGTTGGGCCAGCGTCTCGGGTGGGTGGCGTTCCCAGTTGATAAAAGTCACAAATTTCACGCCACGCAGCCTCAGGGGTGTCCACGTAACGAAACAGTTGCAAGTCTTCTTTGGAGATGGTGCCTTCTTCCACCAGCACATCCATGTGGATCAGGCGTTTCCAGTAATCGGTACCAAACAACAAAATCGGCACTGGGCGCGCTTTTCGTGTTTGAACCAAGGTCATCACTTCAAACAATTCGTCTAAGGTACCAAAACCGCCTGGAAAGGCCACCAGGGCCTTGGCACGCATCATGAAATGCATTTTCCGCAATGCAAAGTAGTGGAACTTGAAGCTCAATTCTGGCGTCACGTAGGGGTTGGGGTGTTGCTCATGGGGCAGCGCAATATTGAGCGCAACAGACGGGGCCCCCACTTCTTGCGCCCCCCGGTTGGCCGCCTCCATGATGCCGGGGCCACCCCCGGTGCAGATGTAAAGCTTGTCCTCATCTGGCAAGCAAGAGCATGACCGTGCCACCAATTGGGCAAAGATCCGTGCATTTTCATAATGCTGCGCATTGCGCACGGCGGTCTCGGCCCGGGTAATTTCTTGCGGATGACCACTTTGCAGGGCCGCTTGCAGTTGCTCTTGTGCACCGACCGGGTCCAGAAAGCGTGCGCTGCCAAAAACCACCACGGTGTGCTCGATTTTGGCTTCGGTTTGCGCCAGGTCGGGTTTCAGCATTTCGAGCTGAAAGCGGATGCCTCGGGTTTCGCGTCGCAGCAAAAATTCTGGGTCGGCAAAGGCCAGGCGATGCGCCTCGGGCGTTAGCCAATCGGCCATTTTGGGCTCGGCTTGCAAATCGGCCCAGGCATTGGGAATCGAGGGGGCTTTGAGGTCTTGAGTGGATTGCATGCCGAACATTGTGCCCGGACTGCCCCACTGAAAGCCCTTAAACCGTCCAATGCGCGGTGGATTCAGGGTGTGAGGCATGACAAGACTGAGCCATGGCCATAAAAAAAGCCCCTTGCGGGGCTTTTTGCGAGGGCTGATCGGCTGATCAGACGCGCTTGCGGTATTCGCCGGTACGGGTGTCGATCTCGATCTTGTCGCCTTGCGACACGAACAAAGGCACGGGCACTTCGAGGCCGGTCGCGATTTTGGCGGGCTTGAGTACCTTGCCGGAGGTATCGCCTTTGACAGCAGGCTCGGTCCAAGTGATTTCGCGTACCACGCTGGTGGGCAGTTCCACGGAGATGGCTTTGTCGTTGTAGAAAACGACTTCGAGTTCCATGCCGTCTTCGAGGTAGTTCAGGGCGTCGCCCATGTTGGTGGCTTCAACTTCGTATTGGTTGAAGTCGGTGTCCATGCAAACGTACATGGGGTCTGCAAAGTAAGAGTAAGTGCAGTCTTTCTTGTCCAGAATGACTTGGTCCATTTTGTCGTCGGCGCGGAAGACGACTTCGGTACCGAAGTTGGCGATCAGGCTTTTGAGCTTCATGCGCACGGTGGACGAGCCACGACCGCCGCGTTGGTATTCGGTGCGCAGGACGACCATGGGGTCTTTGCCGTGCATGATGACGTTGCCGACGCGGATTTCTTGAGCGGTTTTCATAGGATTTGAGTCTGAAATGAACAGGGATGGCCTGAAGCCTAAGCCCTCTATTCTAACCTGCGAAGCTGGCTTTTTGAGCTTTCAAATGCCTTGTGCAGTCAATCCCGGGCGGCGAGGCCATGCGCCAGCCCCCCTAAAACGATACCCCCCAAAGCCCAGAGTATGTCGGTGTTGCCCGTGCCCAGGGCGGCAATGGCCGGTCCGGGGCAAACACCAGACAGGCCCCAGCCGACACCGAAAATCGCCGAGCCGATGATTGTCTTGCGGTCCCAGGTGGCGGGCTGGGTCAAGAATTGCCCCCCCAGCAAGGGTTGGGCAAACCATCGTGGAAAACCTTTGTAGGCCACCAGAGCCAGCCCCGCAGCGCCGCCCATGACCAGCATCAGCCCCCAGTCCTGAAAGCGTAAAAAGCCAATGACCACCTCGGGTTGGACCATGGTGGAGATAGAGAGGCCAAAGCCGAACAAAGCGCCCGCGATCAGAGTGGCCAGTGCTTTGGAGGGGGTCAGAAGGTTTGGGTTCATGCCAAGCTCCAAGCGATCAAATTGGCGGTCAGGAAGGCTGTGGCCATGAAGGTCAGCACCGCGCCCAAGGAGGGCAGTTGCAAGGAACCCAGCCCACAAATGCCGTGGCCGGAGGTGCAGCCATTGCCCAAGCGGGCACCATAACCCACCAAAAAACCACCCACCAGCAGTTGCCAGGCGGGTACGTTGGTGTCTTGAGCTTCACCCCCCGCCAGTGCGAAACGCCAGACCAGTGCCCCCAAAACAACGCCCAAAGCGTAGACCAGTCGCCAATGGCGCGAAACCAAAAAGCGATCTTGCTGGAAAAAAGAGCGTTTAAAAACGAAGGACCAACTGCTGGAAAAGACGGTGCTCATGCCGCCGACCCAACCGTTGAACAAATAAAGCAGCGCGACGCCCGCACCAATCGTCAGGCCACCCAAAAGGTAGTGCTGCCAGCCCAGGGGGAATAAGGTGTTGATCAGTGACATGGGGTGGGATTATCGGGGCTTGTTAATTGGTTGTGCATGGCTTGGGAATATGTTGGATCAGCTGCTCAATGAGGGACTGCTGCTGCAACAAAGCTTGCCGTGCTTGGGTTACCGTGTTGGTCCATTGGGTCAGGGTTGCTGTGTCCAGTTGGGGCAACTCCCCAACATCCACCCCGTTCCAGACCCGATGAAACCGACGCAGGCTTTCAGGGGCTTTCAGCCAGTCCAGAAAGGCTTCGAGTTTGGCGTGGTGTGCGTTGTCGTCTTGCGGATAAATTTGCCAGACAAAGGGTTTTCCGGCCCAAATGGCCCGCACCAGAGAGTCTTCTCCGCGCACAAAGTTGAGGTCGCAGGCCCAAAGCATGTGGTCAAAACCGTCTTGGTCGGTGTAGGGCAGTGCACACCACTTGGGCCGCTCGGACAAATTTGGCAGCGCTTTTTGTACGGCAGCCAAGGGTCGGCCCGGCGTGACCATCAGGTGGTGCGGTGTGCTGGCGAGTTGGGTCAGCAGTTGGGAGAGCGCCGCAGGTTCGTAGCAAAACAGACTGATCAAAACGCCATCTTCTTGAAGCCCGGGGGCATGCTGTTCTCGCCAATTTTGACGTTGTGGGGTGTTTTCAAAGTGGTGCTGGCGCGAAATTAAGTCGGGTTCTCGCAGCAAACCGCCCGTGTCCGGCGTGAAACCGGGGTAAAAAAAGTGCTTGGTCCAGCCTTTGGCGGGCCCGCTCATCACGGGGGAGGGCAGTTTGTGCAGGCGTGGCACCCAGCGTTCAGCGCTCAGGTATTCGAGGTTGATCCAAGCGGGGGCTTCTGGCCGCGTGGCAGCGGCGTGGGCCAAAAAGGCCTCGGGCAGATTGCAGCCAAAGGCTTCGATCCAGATATCAGCAGGCGGCAGCTTGCTTAACAGCGGGGTGTCGCTGGCCTTATGCCAAGGCAAAACCTGAACATGAACATGAACATGAACATGATCCTGAACCTGAACCTGATCATTAGCCAGGCTGCCCCGCAAAGTGTCCGGGGCCATCCAGCTCAGGGCCGAGGCATCGTCAACCCAAAGACGCACTGTTTGACCTGCGTCAGCCAATTGCCGAGCCAGCCGCCAGCACACCCCCAAATCGCCATGGTTGTCAATGACGGTACAAAAAATGTCCCAAAGGCGTCGCGAGTTCATGGGGTGAGATTGTCGCTTCGAACCCCCGATCGAGTTGGGTTTGAAAAAATTAAGAACGCTTCTCTTTGGAGGTCGCCCATCTGGTGGAGGGCCACCCCTGCGGCCAAACGCGTTTTCCCCGTGGAAGGCCGCCCCTGCGGCCGAACGAGTTTTCCCTGTGGGAGGCTGCCCCTGCGGCCGAATGTTTTTTCACCGTGGGAGGCTGCCCCTGCGGCCGAATCCCTGTAGTTCGAGTGTGGCTGGCTAGATCATGAAAAAATTAAACTGGCGCGGCGCCGATTGCTTTGCCGCCATCGATATCCAATCTGGCAGATGCACAACAATTTGACGCGACAATACGGCCCATGATTGCCGACCACGACGAAACCTTGCTGGCCCAAGTGGCTGCGCTGCCGGCCTTGCCCGGGGTTTACCGCTACTTTGACGCCCAAGGGAATGTGCTTTATGTGGGCAAGGCCAAGCAGCTCAAAAAACGGGTGTCCAGTTATTTCCAAAAAGACCACGGGGGCACGCGCATAGGCCACATGGTCAGCAAAATTGCCCGCATGGAAACCACGGTGGTGCGTTCCGAAGCCGAAGCGCTGCTGCTCGAAAATAACCTGATCAAGTCCCTTAGCCCCCGTTTCAACATCTTGTTCAGGGACGACAAAACTTACCCTTATTTGAAGTTGACGGGCAACGGCACCTTGTTTTTAAAGGCTGTCGGCACTGCGCCGGAGCCACAAACCTTTCCCCGGGTGGCTTATTACCGGGGTTCGGTAGAAAAGAAGCACCGCTATTTCGGACCGTTTCCGAGCGCTTGGGCGGTCAAAGAGTCCATCCAGTTATTGCAAAAAGTGTTCCGTCTGCGCACTTGTGAGGACACGGTGTTTGCCAACCGGACCCGGCCTTGTTTGCTTTATCAAATCAAGCGCTGCTCGGGCCCTTGCGTCAATTTGATCAGCCCGCAGGCCTATGCCGACGACGTGCAGCACGCTGAGCGATTTTTGCGCGGCGAGACCCAGGCGCTGTTGCAAGAAATGGAAGCCCGGATGATGCAGCATGCCGAGCGGCTGGAGTTTGAGCTGGCCGCCGAGGTGCGCAACCAGATGTCTGCCCTGTCCAAGGTCTTGCACCAGCAATCGGTGGACATGGGGACCGACACCGATGTGGATATTTTGGCCGTCCGGGTGCAAGGGGGCCGCGCTTGCGTCAACTTGGCCATGGTCAGGGGCGGACGGCATTTGGGGGATCGCGCTTATTTTCCGGCGCATGTGGAAGATGCCCATGCCCTGCAAGCGGTCGAAGAGGATGGTCAGCCGCAACGGACTGTCGAGGTTCAGGTGCTGGAAGCCTTCATGGCCCAGCATTACATTGGTATTCCCGTGCCGACCGCGCTGATCACCAGCGTGCAAGTGGACAAGGGCTTGATTGCAGCCCTTTCACAGCAAGCGGGTTACAAAATTGCAGCAGTGCACAGCCCTCGCGAACAGCGCCGTGTCTGGTTGGAAATGAGTGAAAAAAATGCCGACATCCAGTTGGCTCGTTTGTTGGCCGAAGAGGGTTCGCAACAGGCCCGCACCCGTGCGCTGGTGGAGGCACTGGATTTGGCCCCGGACGATCTGGACACCTTGCACATCGAGTGTTTTGACATCTCGCACACCTCGGGTGAGTCCACACAGGCTTCTTGCGTGGTGTTTCGCCAGCACAAAATGCAAAGCAGCGAATACCGACGCTACAACATTGAGGGCATCACACCGGGCGATGATTACGCGGCCATGCGACAAGTGCTGTTGCGCCGGTACGGCAAATTGGCCGAGGCCCTGCGTTCTCAGGACGGGGGGGCGGAGGGCACGGCCCGTTTGCCTGACCTGGTGTTGATCGACGGTGGTAAAGGGCAGGTCAGCATGGCGAAAGAGGTCTTTACCCAATTGGGCTTGGACTTGTCCCACATTGTTGGCGTGGAAAAAGGCGAAGGGCGAAAAGTCGGGCTGGAAGAACTGGTGTTTGCCGATGGCCGTGACAAGGTGTACTTGGGCAAAGATTCAGCAGCCTTGATGTTGGTGGCCCAAATACGTGACGAAGCGCATCGTTTTGCCATCACGGGCATGCGTGCGCAGCGTGCCAAGGTGCGCATGGGCGGCAGCAAAATTGAGGAAATTCCGGGAATTGGCCCGCGCAAACGAGCCAAATTGCTGCAACGCTTTGGCGGCGTGCGGGGTGTCGAGAGTGCCAGCGTGGAAGACTTGCTGGGCGTGGAAGGCATTTCGCGCGACCTGGCCGAGGCCATTTACAACGCATTGCATTAAGGACTTGGCACCCTTGTCAAGTTATTGCCGCATTGGCGTGCCACAATCAAGCCCATGTTTTTAACCATTCCCACGCTCATGACCTGGACGCGAATTGTCGCGATCCCCTTGATCATTGGTGTGTATTACCTGCAAAGTCTGACGGTTGAGACGCAAAACCTGATTGCCACCGTCATGTTTGTTTTGTTTGCCATCACCGATTGGCTGGACGGTTTTTTGGCCCGCAAGCTCAACCAAACTTCGGCTTTTGGTGCATTTTTAGACCCAGTGGCCGATAAATTCCTAGTCTGCGCCGCGTTGCTGATTCTGGTTCACATGAACCGGGTGCATGTCTTGGTGGCTTTGATCATCATTGGTCGGGAAATCGCCATTTCCTCCCTGCGTGAGTGGATGGCCCAGATCGGGGCCAGTAAAAGCGTGGCCGTGCACATGGTGGGCAAACTCAAAACCACGGTGCAAATGGTGGCCATTCCCTTCCTGCTTTATGACGGGGTGTTGTTTGGCGTCATCGACACCCGTATTTGGGGCGCTGTGCTGATTGTGGTGGCCGCCATATTGACGATCTGGTCCATGGTTTATTACATGCAAAAGGCCTTGCCTGAAATCCGAGCCCGAGTGAAATGAACGCGACCCGTGAGTCTGACGCCTGGCTCAGGGCGACGCCGGTGGTGTTCGTGCTGATTTGGAGTACCGGTTTCATTGTGGCGCGCTACGGCATGCCCCATTCCCCCCCGTTTTCTTTCCTGCTGCTGCGCTACATCTTGTCGATTGCGTGCTTTTTGCCCTGGATTTTGATGGCCAAAGTGGCTTGGCCTCAAACCCGTTCACAGTGGTTGCATTTGTCGGTCACGGGTGTTCTCATGCACGCAGGTTATTTGGGCGGTGTGTGGGCAGCAGTCAAAGCGGGTATGGGCTCAGGCTTGTCGTCCTTGATTGTGGGCATACAGCCTGTTTTAACGGCGGTCTGGTTGTCATGGATTTCACGCAGCCAGAGCGGGCAGGGCGATTCCGACCTTCAATCGCCTGCCGTGTCGCCGCGCCAATGGCTGGGTTTGATGCTGGGTTTTATGGGTTTGCTGATGGTGGTTTGGCGCAAGCTGACCCTGGGCAGCCCCCTAGACCACGTCACCCCCGGCAACATGGCGATGGCTTTGGCGGCCCTGGGTGCCATCACCGTGGGCACTTTGTACCAAAAGCGCTTTGTGCAAGCTTGCGATGTACGCAGCGCCAATTCAGTTCAATTGCTGGCGGCGGCCCTGGTCACATGCCCATTGGCTTGGCTGGAAACTGAGGCCATAGTCTGGAATGCACAGTTGGCAGGGGCCATGGCTTGGTCGGTTTTGGGCTTGACGTTGGGGGGCAGTTCTTTGCTCTACATCCTGATTCAGCGGGGCGCAGCGGCCGCGGTCACCAGTTTGATGTACTTGGTCCCCCCGGCCACGGCTGTTTTGGCCTGGCTGTTGTTTGACGAAAGCATCACCACCATGACCTTGGCCGGTACGGCCTTGACTGCTGTGGGCGTGAGCCTGGTGCTGCGGTCACCTCGGTGAAAGCCTGCGGGCTTGCTTGCCTGTATTCTTTTGTCAGATACATTTTTAACAAAGGATTCTTCCCATGACTCGACATCGCATTGCAGTGATCCCTGGGGACGGTATTGGCAAAGAAGTCATGCCCGAGGGATTGCGCGTCATGGACGCTGCGGCGCGCAAGTTCGGTATCGACTTGCAATTTGATCACTTCGATTTTTCCAGCTGGGACTATTGCGAAAAGCACGGTCAAATGCTGCCGGACAACTGGAAAGACCAGATCGGCGGGCACGATGCCATTTATTTTGGTGCGGTCGGCTGGCCCGAAAAAATTGCCGACCATGTCTCGCTTTGGGGCTCACTTTTGTTGTTTCGCCGTGAGTTTGACCAATACATCAACTTAAGACCGGCCCGACTCATGCCCGGCATCATTGCCCCGGTGGTTCGCCGTGATGGCAGTGCGCGTCTGCCCGGCGAGATTGACATGTACATCGTTCGTGAAAACACCGAGGGTGAGTACTCCAGTGTCGGCGGGCGGATGTTCCAGGGGACCGAACGTGAAATCGTGATGCAGGAGTCCATCATGAGCCGGATCGGGGTGGACAGGGTGCTGAAATTTGCCTTTGAGTTGGCCAGTACGCGCCCCAAAAAACACCTGACCAGCGCCACAAAATCCAACGGCATTGCCATCACCATGCCGTATTGGGATGAACGGGTGGCCGAAATGGCCAAGGCCTATCCGGCCATCCAAGTGGATAAATTCCACATCGACATCCTGACTGCACACTTTGTTCAAAGGCCAGATTTCTTTGATGTGGTGGTGGCGAGTAATTTGTTTGGCGATATCCTGAGCGATTTGGGCCCCGCCTGCACAGGCACCATCGGAATTGCACCCAGCGCCAACCTCAACCCCGATCGCAAATTCCCTTCACTTTTTGAGCCAGTCCATGGCTCTGCCCCCGACATTGCCGGCAAAGGCATTGCCAATCCGATTGGCCAAATATGGTGCGGGGCCATGATGCTGGAGTTTTTGGGGTACAAAGATGCGCACGATGCTGTTTTGGCAGCGATAGAAAAGGTTCTTGCAGCGGGTGATCAGGCGCCAAGGACACCCGATTTGGGGGGACGCGCCAGCAGCGTTGATGTGGGCAAAGCCATTGCCAGTGCACTTTAATCGGCAGTGATTTTCAGCTCAACGGTCACATCTTTTGGGGATAAAAAAACTGTCTTCTGTCGTGTTCTTGTTGCAAATTCAAGGCTAGAATTCACCCCTGCTCGAACCCGGATATCTGGTTTAAGGTTTATGAAATGCTTCACATCTCATGTCTTAAGCCCTTGACGGTTCAACCCCATACAAGGTCATCGCCAAGGCTATGGCCGCCATTTTCAGTCCACTGCCGGCGCTGCCGGTTTGTAACTTCAAGAGGTTTCTTGTGAACAAAACAGAACTGATCGAACACATTGCAAAACAAGCTGACTTGTCCAAAGCCGCTGCCGGTCGTGCGTTGGAAGCGACCATGGGTGCAGTGCGTACCACTTTGAAAAAAGGCGGTACGGTTTCCTTGGTTGGTTTTGGTACATTTGCCGTGGGCAAGAGGGCTGCTCGGGTCGGTCGCAATCCACGCACTGGCGCTGCGATTAAAATCAAGTCAGCCAAAGTTCCAAAGTTCCGTCCAGGTAAAGCCTTGAAGGATGCTTTGAACTGATCACAGTTTCGAGTGGGGTGCTTAGCTCAGTTGGTAGAGCGGCTCCTTTACACGGAGTAGGTCGGCGGTTCGAGACCGTCAGCACCCACCACCCACTCAAGCAAAGGCGAACCCCGTGTTCGCCTTTTTTCTTGACAACACGAGATTTCAGACATGTTTGATTCGATTCGCAACAATTCAAAAATCTTGATGGGATTGTTGTTTTTGCTGATTATTCCTTCCTTTGTGTTGTTTGGCATGGAGGGTTACAGCCGTTTTGAAGACAAGGGCGCTGTGGTGGCCAAGGTCGACGGACAGAAAATCAACCAGACCGATTGGGATGCCGCCCATCAGGCCGAGGTGCAACGCATTCGTGCCTCTGTGCCCAATCTGGACGCCAAGTTGTTGGACTCACCCGAGGCGCGTTATGCCACTTTGGACAAGATGGTCAATGACCGTTTGATTGCCCGTGCCTCAGAAAAACAGTTGCTGATGACCAGTGACCAACGCCTGGCCCGATACCTTCAACAAGACCCATCGATTGCCGGTTTGCGTGGGGCCGATGGCAAGTTGGACATGGACCGTTACCGGCAACTGGCGGCGAGCCAAGGCATGACGCCTGAGATGTTGGAGGCCCGTGTGCGTCAAGATCTGTCCAATCAGCAGGTGTTGGCTGGATTGCAAGCTTCGGGTTTTGCCACCCAGCGACAGACGGACATGGCCCTGGACGCCTATTTGCAACGCCGGGAAATTCAGGTTCAACGTTGGTTGCCCGTAGACTTCGCGGCCAAAGTTCAGGTTGCGGATGCGGATCTGGAACGTTATTACAAAGAGAATTCCGAGCGGTTTCGTTCAGTTGAAAGTGCCGACATTGAGTATTTAGTGCTGGACGTTGCCGCCTTGCAAGCCCGGGTTGTTTTGCCTGAACAAGACTTGAAAACCTATTACGAGCAAAACTTGCAAAAACTGGCGGGTCAAGAGCAGCGACGAGCAAGCCATATTTTGGTCAACGCGGCAAAAGACTTGCCTGCGGCCGATAAGCAAAAAGCGCGGGAAAAAGCAGAGGCTTTGCTGACATCGGCCCGCAAGGCTCCCAAGAGCTTTGCTGAGTTGGCCCGTAAAAATTCCGACGATACCGGCTCTGCCACCCGAGGTGGCGACCTCGATTTCTTCGCGCGTGGTGCCATGGTGAAGCCTTTTGAGGACGCAGCCTTTGCCTTGCAAAAGGATCAAATCAGCGACATCGTGGAATCTGATTTTGGTTTTCACATTATTTTATTGACCGACATCAAGAAGCCCCAGGCACCTTCTTTTGAGGCCATGCGTCCGCAACTCGAAACAGATTTGCGCAAACAACAAGCCCAACGCCAATTTGCTGAATTGGCTGAAACTTTCAGCAACAGTGTGTATGAACAGTCTGACAGCCTGACACCGGTTGCCGAAAAACTGAAATTGACCGTTCAAAAAGCGCAAGGCCTGACCCGTAACCCCGCTGCGGGTTCCCAGGGTATTTTGAGCAGCCCCAAGCTGCTGGAAGCCGTTTTCTCTGAGGACGCGGTAGCCAAAAAACGCAATACGGCGGCCGTTGAAGTGGCGGCAAACACCTTGGTTTCAGCTCGCATCGTGAACCACCGACCCTCAGCCGTGCGGCCTTTTGAAGACGTCAAGGCCGATGTTCGGCTGCTTTGGATTCAGTCTCAATCTGCCAAATTGGCCACTGGCGAAGGCCAGGCTCAACTGGCAACTTGGAAAAAAGAGCCTGCACAAGCCCGTTTGGCTGCTGCTGTGACCGTTTCGCGCGATCAAGCACAAAATCAGCCGCAAGCAGTCATAGATGCCGCTTTGCGAGCCGATCCGGCGCAACTTCCGGCCCTGGTGGGTGTTGATTTGGCCGATCAAGGTTATGCCGTTGTACGTGTCAATAAAATTGTGCAGCGTCCCGAGACCCCCGCCGCCCAGGCAGAACAGAGCCGCCAGCAATTTGCCCGTTTGTGGGGGCAAGCCCAAACCCAGGCTTATTTGGCCAGTTTGAAGGCGCAGTTCAAAGTTGAAATACTGGCCGAAAAACCCAAGAAGTTGAGCGCACCCTGAGTCAAAAACCGCTGAGCTTCACGTTATAATAATGCTCTACGGTGGCTGTAGCTCAGTTGGTAGAGTCCAGGATTGTGATTCCTGTTGTCGTGGGTTCGAGCCCCATCAGCCACCCCAAGGTTCCGTAAAAAACCCCACTGAGTCGAACAATTCGGTGGGGTTTATTCATTTTCGGTTGGAAAAATCGAGGCTTACGTGTCTTACCCCGCGATCGAGTCAATCTGAGTTGCACTGAATATCACCAAGGTGCACACCGAATTGTTGGTATTTTGTTGGTGTCGTACCCCGTACCAACAAACCGATACCAATAATGGCCGCTACCCATAAGCTGACAGACCACAAGGACCGGGTGATCAAGCTGGGTGAGAAGGTGACCAAGCACTCGGGTGGCTATGGCCTTTATTTGCACTTACTCCTGCTGGCTCCAAGCTTTGAAGCTGGTCCCCGCCCTAGACCCCTCATCGGCTACTTTATGCCCCCTCAAACCAGGGTCATCTAAGTCACTGAAGCCGGTGCCCCTCTGATTGGCTGGTGGTTATGTTCAGTGTCAGTGGCAGCACTGAGCTGAGCAGCCGCACACCTGCACCATCAGGCTTTGAAACTTATATCTTTTTCAATTTTTCCAAGGCGGCCAACAGCGTTTCGTCTTTCTTTGCGAAGCAAAAACGGATGACTTTCTGGTCAAAGCCGTTGCCGTAAAACGCCGAAAGGGGGATGGCCGCGACCCCGATGTCGGTGGTAAGCCATTTGCAGAAGTCGGCTTCACTCAGGTTTTTCTCCGGTATTTCAAGGCCGGAAATATCAACACACTGAAAATAGGTGCCCTCTCCGGGCAGAAGTTTGAATTTGGTTTGTGCCAGTCCTTGTCGGAACAAGTCCCGTTTGCGCTGATAAAAAGCGGGCAAGTCTAGGTAAGGGGCCGGATCGGCCATGTAGCGTGCCAGTGCGTGTTGCATGGGCGTGTTCACTGTGAACACGTTGAATTGATGAACCTTGCGAAACTCAGCCGTGAATGCCACGGGAGCCGCGACCGTGCCAATTTTCCAACCTGTCACATGGTAGGTCTTTCCAAAACTCGAAACAATAAAGGCACGGGCTGCCAGTCCGTCAAAGTGTGCCGCGCTCCAATGCTGGTTGGGCGCATAAACCATGTGCTCATAAACTTCGTCGCTAATCAACACGATGTCGGTCGGAGCCAATATTTCCTGCAAAGTGAGCATGTCTTCTCTGGACCAGATCATGCCGCTGGGGTTATGCGGTGAGTTGATCAGGATAGCTCGCGTTTTGGCTGTGATAGCGGCCCGAATTTTGTCGAAGTCAGGTCGGAAGCTGCCCGGCGTGAGGGGGATGCGAACCACCACACCGCCAGCCAACTCGATGTTGGGGACATAACTGTCGTAGCAGGGCTCCAAAACAATGACCTCGTCACCCGGATGCACAATTGCCAGAACGATGGTGAGGATGGCTTGGGTGGCGCCGGCGGTGACGGTGATCTGGCTGATCGGGTCATAGTGGCGTCCATAAAGTGTTTGAATTTTGCGCGACACGGCTTCGCGCAGTGGGGCAATGCCTGTCATGGGTGGGTATTGGTTGAGCCCTTCGCGCATGGCATCGTTCACCAAATCCAGCAGTTTGGGGTCACAGGGGAAATCCGGAAAGCCTTGGCCCAAATTGACGGCATTTTTTTCTGTTGCCAAGGCAGACATGACCGTGAAGATGGTGGTGCCCATATGGGGCGCTTTGGAAACAAGGTGAGGCGATCGTGCGTTCATGGCGGGTCGGGATGATTTGAAGTTGAAATTGTCGAAGTGCTTTGTGGCGCGCTCAAAGTTCGTAATCGTTGACGTGGCCCGTCATGGCTTTGTTGATGAGCGGTGCGGTCAGTCGGTCGCTGAGCAGTTCAGCGAAGTGGTAGACAAAATGGCGCAAATAGGCGCCTCGTTTGAACGCGACACGCGCCACGTTCATGCCAAACAAATGGGCCAGCGGTCTGATCGCTAAGTCGTGGATCGGGTCGTCTTTGATGGCCATCTCCGCCACAATGCCAATTCCTAAGCCCAGTCGGACATAGGTCTTGATCACGTCGGAATCAATCGCTTCCAGTGCAATCCGGGGGTGCAGTTTTTTGGCGGCAAAGGCATGGTCAATGCGGCCACGACCCGTGAACGAGGGGTGGTAGGTGATGATGGGTTCACCCGCAATGTCTTCGAGCGACAAGTTTTCTTTTTTCGCTAAGGGGTGATCCAGCGGCAAGACCAAGACATGTTGCCACTCATAGCAGGGCAGGGTGACCAGTTCTTCGTAGGCCGACAAGGATTCTGTGGCGATGCCGATTTCGGCCGTGTCGTCTAGCAGCATCTTGGCCACTTGGTCGGGGGCCCCTTGGTGAAGGCTGATGTTGACCTTGGGGTATTTTTCGCGAAGTTTGGCGACGGGGTGGGGCAGCACATACCGCGCTTGGGTGTGGGTGGTGGCAATCGACAGGGTGCCACTGTCCTGGGCGCTGTACTGATCGCCTATTTTTTTCAGGTTGCTGACTTCGCGCAAGATGATCTCAATGCTTTGAAGCACATGCTGGCCCGGTTCGGTGATTCGCTTCAGGCGTTTGCCGTGTCGCGCAAAGATTTCTATGCCCAGCTCTTCTTCCAGCTCAATGATGGATTTGGACACGCCGGGTTGAGAGGTGTGCAGGGCTTTGGCTGTTTCGGTCAGGTTCAGATTGCGGCGAGCGGCTTCTTGCACAAAGCGGAATTGATGCAGGTTCATATGTTATTTGCCATATTGAATTGCAATATTATGCTTTATCCAGTCTATGGTGTGACCGTTTGGTTGGCGGCGATCTCAGCCATCAACTGGGTCATGGCGGGGTGTTCTCCGATGGAGGCTACGAGCTCAAAGTGAACTTGTGGGTAGGCCTCAACCAAGTCCTTTACAAGTTGAGGCAAGTCTTCCCGAGCGTGGCGGCCAACGCCTAAAAACATGGGCACGATGCGAAGATGTGACTTGCCTTGCCGCATCAAGCTTTCGACCGTGGTGGCCAAGTCAGGGGTGGTCAACTCCAAAAAAGCACATTCAACGCTCAAATCTGGCCAGCTTTTGCGCATTTGTTGGGCTACGGCGTCAATAGGTAAACGCCAAAGGGGGTCTCTGGAGCCGTGGGCAAACAGAATCACGCCCGATTGGGGGTTAAAGCTTCTTGTCATTGTCGTAACACCATCCACCAAAAACCTAACAAAGAAATTGCGCTGTAGATCAACGCAGGGGCCGCAGCAGTGAGCCAGGGCTGCCAATTTTGCAAATTGCCGACAAAGCCAAAGAGGTTGTTAAGCAAAGAAAAGCTGATGCCCGCCAAAACGCCACCAAAAACATGCCCGGCAATTTGACCCGAGCGAAAGTGCAGGTAGGCAAATGGCAAAGCCATGACCAACATGACGAGGCAACTCAAGGGGTAGAACACTTTGCGCCAAAACTCAATCTCATAGCGCTGGGCGTTTTGGTTGTTGCTGGACAAATGCGACATGTATTTGAACAACTCCCAGGTTCTCATGCGGTCCGGACTGAGAACCGCAGCGGCCACCATGTCTGCGCTGATTTCTGTGGGCCAATCCAGCTTGGGGCGTTTTTCCGAGCGGTATTGAATATTTTCGGCGGCCCCTAGATTTTTGATCGACTTTTGTTCCGCCTCTTGCAGCAGCCAAGCCCCTTCCCCGATCTCTGCCAGCGGCGCGATGGTGATGCTGAGCAACTGTCCTGCTTCATTGAACTCGTGAATCCTGATGTTTTGCATGTGGCTGACACCATCAAAGCTGCGAACGTTGACCGCAAAATGCCGCGCGCCTTGCCTTTCTTTGAGCCAAGCGCCGGTTTGTCCAACGGTCAGGTTGCCTTGGAACCTAGCCTTGATGAGCAAGCCTTGTCGGTCGGCCCACGGTGCCGCGTAGTCGCCGATTAAAAAAGTCAGTAAAACAAAGACGCCGCCCAATTGAAGCAGCGTGCCCAGCGCTTTCAGGGGCGCCAGACCACCGGTTCGCAAAATGGTGAATTCAGAGCTTTGCGCCAGTCGCGCCATGACAAAAATGCAACCGATGAGAACCGAAATGGGCAGCAACTCATAAATGTGGGAAGGCGTCTTCAGCGCCACAAAAATCACGGCATGCTGAAGTTTGTAGCCTTGATCGGCTAAACGAGCGAGGTTTTGCAGTTCGTCGACCAGATCAAAAAATAAAAACAGGGCCAAAAAGCCAACGACCACAAAGGTCACTGCCCGGATAATTTCGCCATGCAGCAAACTGCGCACTGTTTTCATGCAGACGCCTTGTTGAAGGCTTGCTTACTGCGGATCAGGTGACGCAATGACCAGTTGAAATGTCGCGCCGAAAGCCAAAGCATGGCCAACAAGAAAACGCCGCCATGCAAGCTCAGCATAAATGGCGCAAAGTTAAAACGGCCCGCACTGATCCAGCTTTGGCCAACATTCAGCATGTTGTAGTACGCGATGAAAACAAACAAGGCCAGTCCCAGGTGATAACTGCGGCCAACCCGAGGATTGACCGCTGAAACGGCCAAAGCGATCAGCAGCAAATTAATCCCCGCCAAGCCGAGTCCCAGTCGCCAGGAAAGTTCGGCCCAGTTTTCGCGGCTCGGTCGTTTCAGGAGTTCCCAAGTGGGGGTAATGCGGCTGGCAAGGGTCAAGGCAGGCAGCTTCACATCGGCATCAATCAACAATTCGTAGTGTTCAAATTGGGTCAATCGGGTTTCACCTGTTTCCCGGTTCGTCAGCCACTGCTGGCCTTTGTCAAGAATCAGAAAACGGTCATTGCCTGTCAGTTCAATGCGTCCTTGTTGCGCCGTGGTGACGCTCTCAGTTTGACCATCTTGGCTTGAAATGAAGACATGTCGGCCGAATCGATTGTCGGGTGTGTCTTTGTCGATAAAAAATACCCGTTGCCCTCCGGCGGACTCCTGAAATTGCCCGGGGGCAACACGCTCAATGTCATTTCTCTTTTCAAAACGATGCTTCAGTTCCTGGATTTGCTGGTTGCTCCAAGGCCAAGCGAAAAGTGCAAGCAGGGTCACAATCAATAAAACAGGCCATGCAAAACGGAACAAGGGCCGGACGAAATGGCCCAAGCCTTGTCCGCTGGAAAACCAGATCACCATTTCACTGTCGCTGTACATGCGCGAAAGTGTGGCCACCACCGTGATGAACAAACTCAGCGTAATGATGGTGGTCAACTGGCTTAGCACGCTAAAGCCCATGACCAGCAAAACCTCAGAAGGGTTCACGCTGCCACGGCTGGCTTGGCCCAAAGTACGGATCAAAATGATGGTGATCACGATCGTGACCAAAACCACCAAGGTTGCTCCGAAATTGCGCGCAAGGTCTTTGCGTAAGGAAGAATGGAATAACATCGCTGGGAAGGAAAAACTGAATTATGAACTTCGAAATCCAAAAACGCGCCCTGTCCACGGTTATTCGTGATGATCTGGATGCCCTCATTGTTTTATGGCCCTCTGACGATGCGGAGGCCTTGACCGGTCAAAACCCGGTCGCCGACTTGGTCAAGGCTGCCTTGCAACACGGTGATTTTGAGCACAAAGCAGGTGCAGTCTTGTCTTTGTATGCCCACTCCGGCATCAAGGCACGCCATTTGGTGGTGGCTTGTACCGCTGAAGGCAGGCCGGGGCAGGTCAGAAGTGCTCTGCATGCCGCATGGGGTGCCCTAAAGTCCGCCAGAATCAAGAAAATCGGCATTCATTCGATTGGCCCAATCTCTTCAGGTGGACTCAACGCTGCGGTTTGCGCCCTTGCCGATGCCAGTTACAGCTACACCAGCACGCTCAGCAAGCCCAAACCCAGAACACTCAAGCAAGTTGTGATCAGTGCAACCCAAGTTGACACCGAGCTTCGCTCTGCGCTCGCACGCTCCCAAGCCCTGGTCGCAGGGGTAGAGGTGGCCAAAGAATGGGCCAATCGCCCCGCCAACCACTCAACTCCCGCCATGCTGGCCGAAGCCGCCAAATCCATTGCCAAGGGCGCGTCTTTCAAGTGTGAAGTGTTAGGACCCAAAGAAGTGACCAAGTTGGGCATGGGTGCTTTTTTGGCTGTCGCCAAGGGGGCGGCTGAACCCCTGCGTTTTATCGTCATGCGTTACAACGGGGCGCCTGCCACCCAGGCGCCTGTCGTGCTGGTGGGCAAAGGCATTACTTTTGACACCGGGGGAATCTCCATCAAGCCCGCGCCAGAAATGGACGAGATGAAATACGACATGAGCGGTGCCGCAAGTGTCCTGGGTGTTTTCAAGGCGCTGGGCGAACTCAAACCCGCCATTAATGTGGTGGGCCTGATTCCTGCAACAGAAAATATGCCCGATGGCTTGGCCGTCAAACCCGGTGATGTGGTGACCAGCATGAGTGGTCAAACCATTGAAATCTTGAATACCGATGCCGAAGGACGTTTGGTGCTGTGCGACGCTTTGACCTATGCAGAGCGGTTCAAGCCCAAGGCGGTCATTGATATTGCCACCCTGACGGGGGCCTGTGTGATTGCCCTTGGGGCCATTCGCTCAGGGCTTTTTTCGAGTGACGATGCACTGGCCGTGTCTTTGCAGCAGGCAGGTGAAGAGTCGGGTGACGGCTGTTGGCGCATGCCCTTGGACGATGACTATGCCGAAGGCCTCAAGTCCAGGTTTGCGGATGTGGCCAACGTGGCCGGTCGTCAGGCCGGTTCGGTCACAGCCGCCAAGTTTTTGCAAAGATTTGCCACCCGATACCCTTGGGCGCATCTTGACATTGCCGGTACCGCATGGCGCAGTGGTGCCGCCAAAGGCGCGACCGGCAGACCCGTGGGCTTGCTTTTGCATTACCTGTTGAGCCATGTGGGTCCAAAACCTGTGAAAGCCAAGACCCTTCGTCGTCAGTGAGCGGGCCGATATGACCCTCATTGAATTTCATTTCAATGCACCGGATCGTTTGCAATATGTCTGCAGGCTTTTGCGAAAAGCCACCCTTCAAGGCGCGCGTTCGGGGGTGGTAGGTGCTGAGGCCACCTTGCGACAATTGGATGCAGCGCTTTGGAAGTTTTCCGATGTGGCCTTTATGCCTCACTGCACATCGTCAGACACCCATGCGCTGAAACTGGCATCTCCCATTTGGCTTGACGCTGATCCAGTCCCCCTCGCAGGCCTTGATGTGTTGATTAATTTGGGGGAGGATGTGCCCCAAGGATTTGAAAAATTTGATCGTTTGATTGAGATTGTGGCTGGCGATGATTACGAAAAAATGATGGCCAGAAAGCGGTGGCGGCATTATGTTGACCAAGGCTATGACTTGAAACAACATGATTTATCGAAAATCAACAAAGCATGACTCGAACTGTCTCCGAAATGAACTTTGATAGCCTTTCACCGGTTATCCCGGTCTTGACTTCGCCTGTCCCAGAAGCAGAAATCTCCGAAGAATTACAGGCTAAATTTAATGCTTTAGAAAGCCAAAAAGAGGATTTCATGGCGTCTGCCGAAGATTTGATGGCGGCAATTCGCCCGGAAGTTGAGAAGTTGACCGCCAAATTGGTTAGGGACAGTTTGCAATTGGCTTGGTTAAAGAGCATCTTTTGGTTTTCCCTATTATCCAAAGCATCAATTTTGCAGTATCTTCACGGCTTGCTTAATTGAAGCAATTTTTATTCTTCGGAGATTCCATGAAATTTTCTGGTGTGCGTTCTTTGACATTGGTGTCTGTGGCAGTTGCTGCAGTGGTATTGGCGGCATGCGGTAAAAAAGAGGCTGCCTCTGAGATGCAGGTGATCAAAATTGGTCACGTAGGTCCAGTCAGCGGTGCCATTGCCCACTTGGGTAAAGACAACGAAAACGGTGCCCGTATGGCCATTGAAGAACTCAATGCTGCCGGTCTGAAAATCGGTGACAAGCCTGTCAAGTTCGAACTTTTGGCTGAAGACGATGCTGCCGATCCCAAGCAGGGAACTGCTGCAGCACAAAAACTGGTTGATGCCAAAGTCAATGGCGTGATTGGTCACCTGAATTCCGGCACCACAATTCCTGCATCGCAGCTTTACAACACGGCCGGTATCCCACAAATTTCACCTTCCGCGACCAACCCCAAGTACACCCGTCAGGGTTACGCAGGTGCTTTCCGCGTTGTGGCTGATGACGTGCATTTGGGCGGCACGCTCGGCAAATACGCTGTGGAAACTCTCAAAGGCAAAAACATCGCTGTAATTGATGACCGTACAGCTTACGGTCAAGGCGTTGCTGAAGAGTTCAAGAAAGGCGCTACAGCTGCCGGCGGTACCATCGTGGGCCATGAATTCACAACAGACAAAGCCTCTGACTTCAACTCCATCTTGACCACCTTGAAGGCCAAGAAGCCTGACGTCGTGTTCTTTGGCGGTATGGATGCGGTGGCCGGTCCTATGTTGCGTCAAATGAAATCTCTGGGCATTACAGCCAAATTCATGGGTGGCGATGGCATTTGCACCGCTGAATTGGCCAAGTTGGCCGGTGATGCAATGAAAGACGAAGCTGTTTTCTGCGCTGAAGCTGGTGGTGTTGAAGGTGAGCAAAAAGTCGGCATGGACAAGTTCCGCACTGACTTCAAGGCCAAATACAACGCCGACGTCCAAGTTTATGCCCCTTACGTTTATGACGCTGTCAAAGTCATGGCTACCGCCATGGTGACCGCAGGCTCGGCTGATCCAGCCAAATATTTGCCTGCTTTGAAAGCCATCAACTACAAAGGCGTGACAGGTAACATCGCTTTTGACGAAAAAGGCGACATCAAGAACGGCGCGTTGACCTTGTTCACCTACAAAGGTGGCGAGCGTTCACAGATCGCTGTGGTTCGCTGATTTGTCTGCCCCCGTTTTTCGGGGGCTGAATCAACAAAATCAAAAAGATTTTGTTGGTTTGACGAACAAAAATGCTTGCACATGTGCAGGCATTTTTTTGACATCGCGTTAGCTGGGGTGCACCGATACCATGACCCAGCCGTGTCGAAAATAGCTTGTTCAGGCAGCTTTGCGCAAAAAGCCTTGCTGACGCCCTGGCGCATTGGGGGCGAAGCCGTTTGCGGACAGTGTTTCTTCGACGGTATCGTAGAAAACGCCTATTTTGTTAATCTCCTTGGCTTGTTTGCCGGTCGCAATCGGCCTTCCGAATTCCCTTGAGATTCGCACCAATTGTTCGATTTGTTCTACCGTGGTCATCTTGTGGGTGCGAGATTGATTCCACAGGTTGTCTTCGATGCCGCAGCGCACATGCAGACCCATGGCGATGCCCATCATGTTGATGGGCAATACATTGCGCATGCTGCTCTCTACAGTGAGCACCGCGCCATCGGGGATGGCACGCAAAAAGTTGGCCATGTTGTAAATATTAGGCGCATCCATTCCTCCGCTGATCGCGACCCAATTCATGACCAGTGGCCCCTTGTAAACACCTCGACGGATTAAGCGCTCTACCGTCTCAAAGCTGTTCAGGTTATAAAACTGGAAGGCACTTTGAATGCCTGCTTTAGAAAGGCGACGCACATGTTCCTCAACAAAGCTGGGGGTTGAGGGCACGACCATCTCACTGTAGGCGCGTCGACCTTCCGGCGTCGCCATGGAGGTGCCCGCTATGTCGGCATCTTCCATGTGTTCGGTCACGTTCATTTGTGTCGTGTTCACGGTGACCGTGACCTGGTCCGGCTGGGGTTCAAGGTCTGCCAGCATGTGCCGGGTATCGTCAGACAGCCACTTGGCGACAGATCCATCGGATTCCGGTGCAAAACTGATCGATCCTCCGACCTGAATGAGCATTTCCGGCACGGCCTTGCGCACGCCCGCAATGAGTTCATTGAACTTTGAGAGTCGCTTGGAGCCTTTGCCATCGAGCTCTCTGACATGCAGGTGCAACACGCTTGCGCCAGCGTTGTAACAGTCCACTGCTTTTTGAACCTGATCTTTCATCGAGACCGGAATGTCTTCGGGAAAATCCGAGGGAATCCACTCGGGACCATAGGGCGCCGCAGTGATGACAAGAGGTGCTTGGTTTTCTGGAAAAAGGTGACCGTCGAGAAAATACATGGGGGGCTCCGGGCAGTGATTGTTTTTGATTGAACTTAAAAGGTCGGTGTGCCGATGATCCCTGCACGTTCCATCTTGCGGTGGCATGGCGGGTAATCCATCACGGCATAGTGTTGGGTCGCGCGGTTGTCCCAAATTGCGACACTGTTAGGTTGCCATTTCCAGCGCACTTGGTATTCCGGAATCGCCGATTGATTGATCAGGTATTGCAGCAATGAACTGCTGCCTTGCGTGAAATCTTGTCCATACCGCACGTTGGCTGCGGTGTGAAAGTTTGTGAAATGGGTGGTGAAGCCATTCACGAACAAGACTTTTTCACCTGTTTCGGGGTGCGTGCGAACCACCGGATGCTCTGCGTCGGGGTACAGCGCTTTGAGCGCATGACGCTTTTCAATCGGCATGGCTGCACCGAAGGTCGCTTCGATGCTGTGACGTGCTCTCAAGCCTGAAATTTGCTCTTTGATGGCGTCAGGCAGTTTCTGGTAAGCCAAAGCCATATTGGCCCACATGGTGTCGCCGCCAACAGGTGGACATTCGACACATCGCAATACGCAACCCATGGGCGGGGCTTCGCGCCATGTGGCATCGGTATGCCATGAGTTTTCGTATCGATCGTTGTGTTGTTCAGGGCTTTTGTAGATCCGCACCAGACCCGGATGGTCCGGATCGCTGCCAGCAACCGGATGGTCTTCGAGTTCGCCAAATTTACGGGCAAATGCAACGTGCTCAGCCCGAGTGATCTCCTGGTCTCTCAAGAATAAAACCTTGTGCTTGAGCAGCGCCTGTTTTATTTCTGCAAAGAGAGCGTCATTGCGTGAGGCTTCTCCGAGATTGACGCCTTTCAATTCAGCGCCCAGAGCGCAGGTCAGAGGTTCGATTCGCATCGGTTTGTCTCCTTGAAATTAAGAGGGTGTTCAGAACACAAAAATGGAAGAGCCTGTGGTTTTGCGCGATTCAAGATCGCGATGCGCCTGCTGTGCATCTTGTAGGGCGTAACGTTGGTTGATCTCAATCTTGATTCGACCAGCCGCCACATGGCCAAACAGTTCCGCAGCCAAAGCAGATTTTTCGGCCGGATCCGAGATGTAATCGGCCAACGCAGGTCGTGTCAGGAACAACGATCCCTTCATGGCCAAAAGGTTGGGATTGAACCCGTCGATGACCCCACTTGATGTTCCAACACAAACCATCAGTCCACGGCGCTTGAGAGAGTCGAGGGAGGCGAGGAAGGTGCTTTTTCCAACGCTGTCAAAAACAACATCGGCACCGCGTCCATCGGTGATTTGACGCACACGCGCTGCGACATCTTCATGGCTGTAGTTGATGACATGGGCACAGCCGTGCTGCCGGGCCACTTCGGCTTTGGCATCGGTCGACACCGTCCCAATCACTTGGATGCCCAGTAACTTGGCCCATTGCGAAACAATCAAGCCCACGCCACCCGCTGCGGCGTGCAGCAGCAGGAAGTCGTCCGGCTTGAAATTATGAATTCTGCGCATCAAATAGGCCGATGTCAGGCCGCGCATGGTCATAGCTGCAGCTGCTTCAAACCCAATGTTGTCGGGTAATTTGATCAATGCATCGGCCGCAATGATGCGCTCCGTACTGTAGGCCCCCAGCGTGTTGATAAAACCTGTGTAAGTGACCCTGTCGCCCAAGGCAAATTGGGTCACTCCCTCCCCCAAACTTTGCACAACACCCGAGGCTTCCACACCCATGCCGCAGGGCAGGGGAACGGGATACGTGCCGTTGCGGAAATAGGTGTCAGCGTAGTTAAGGCCCACAGCCACATGGCGCAGCAAAACTTGACCTGGCCCTGGCTTGCTGACTTCTAACTCCTGAAGTTGCAGAACTTCCGGTCCGCCAGTCTGGTTGATTCGAATGACCTTGGCCATGTGATTTTTCTCCTTGACGCAGAGCCCAATAAATGGACCTCATTAAAGAAAGACTTTAGGGGTTTATGTGGTTTAGGGGCTTTTCAAGTTCTGCCAATGGCTTATCATTTCATGCCAATCTTTGTCTTCAGGTGATATGAGCCCCCTGGTACGTGCCGCAACGCTGACGAATTTTTTTGAGGTATCAAAAAATCTCGGTTTCAATCCACAAACTTTACTCAGAGAGTTTGGACTCAGCCGTGCCTTATTGGCCGATCCCGAGCAGCGCATTCCTGCAGATTCCGCAGTCAAGTTACTTGAACAGGCCTCCATCGTTTCTGGTTGTGGCAACTTCGGTCTTCGAATGGCTGAGTCACGTACGCTCTCTGATTTTGGTGTGGTGAGTCTCTTGATCAGCCACCAGAGGACACTGCGAGATGCGCTTTCTGTGACCATGCAATATCGACATTTGCTCAATGACACTTTGGCAATGCAGCTGGAGGATGCCGGACAACAAGTCATCATCCGCGAGGAAGTGGTCTCAAGGACCCCTTCACGCCAGGCCACTGAGTTGGCTCTTGGGGTTTTGTTTCGCATGTGCGCTGCCGTTATGGGGGGGCGCTGGGCGCCCCAAAGTGTGAATTTCAGCCACGAGGAGCCTGAAGACCTGGTCTTGCATCGGCGCGTATTTGCCTGTCGGCTGGAGTTTGGCTGCGAGTTCAACGGCATTGTTTGTCGTGCCAGTGATCTGGATGTCCCCAACCCCATGGCCGATCCGGCCATGGCCCGCTTTGCACAGCGCTTTGTCGATACATTGCCTTTGGTTAATGAGCCCTCGGTGGTGTTGGATGTTCGTAAGGCGATCTATTTGATGTTGCCCACAGGCCGTGCCACGACCGAATATGTAGCCCAAGCGCTGGGACTGAGTGTGCGAACAATGCAGCGCCAATTGGATGAGGCCGGGACCAGCTTTACCAGCATGCTCAGTGAAGTCAGGTCTGAATTGACTGAGCGTTACATGATTAATCCCCGCTATTCTCTGCAACGTGTTTCGGAACTGCTGGGTTACAGCTCGCCCAGTTCATTCACGCGCTGGTTTATTGCCCGATTTGGCATGCCTCCACAGCAGTGGCGACAGCACCGTGGCAAGCCGATGCCTTTGTCTTAGCCCTCGCTTGGCTTGCGCCATTCGCGCGCAGTGCAGGCAAAACTTTCTCTAAACCAAAAGGCAAATGAACTCGGTGAAGCAAAACCGAGTAAGGCAGCCACTTCAGAAAGAGGGCGTCGACTGTGTTGCACTTGCTGCTTGACCATCTCGACTCTGACGTTTTGAAGCAATGCAGAAAAATCGCTGCCTTCCGACGCAAGGTGGCGGTGCAGGGTTCGCCTGTCTACACCGAGTTGAGCCGCCACTTGTTGTGCAGTGCAGCGACCGCCCGGCAACAAAGCCATGATCAATTGACGCACGGTGGCCTGCGTATTGAGCTGACCTTGTGTTATTGCAGCTTCGAGATAGTTGCGGGCAAAGGCAGCCATTTCAGGTTGACTCCCTGGGCGGGTTTGCTCAAGATCAATCGCTTGGCAGACGATGCCGTTGTAGCTGGCTGCAAAATCAACCCGCGTTCCGAAGAAGCTCTCAAAAGATTGCGGGTTGCGCGGTCTCTTTTGTCTGAAGGCCACCCGCGTTGGCCGCCAGTTGGGGCCAAGAAGTTCTCTCAAGATTCTGTGCATGACACCAATGGCCAATTGCATGGCCTGATCCAGTCGGGCCCCAGGTTCAGCTCTGATGTCCTCGCATATTCGAATCAGTCCGTCATGAGTTTCAAGTCGGGTCAGCAATGAGGCATTCAGCAATTTCAAATAACGGCACAAGGTGTCCAATGCAGCCATTGCCGTGGGTTCTTCCTTGAGCACCAAGCTTATGGGGCCCAGATTGGAGAACGATCGACGGGCTGCGAGTTGCAGACCGAAATCATCTGTATCGCTGAACTCGGCGCTTAATTGCAGCAAATCGCTGACGGCATGGGTGCTGATTGGGGCCTCAGGATCTGCAAGAAGACGAGCATTAAGACCCACACGTCGCAGCATCGCTTGAGCATCTACTCCCAGCGCCCGGGCAAGCTCAAGATAGCCGTTTAGGCTTGCGCTGCGAACAACGGAGAGTTGGCTTGACATGGCGTGTCCCAAAATCGAAAGTTATTGGCATGGATTATCAAGCCTATTGCGAACACCCAGCCTAATATTTATTCATGGTTTTTGTGAACCTGCACACCTGATTTTGGGGTGGACCTTATTCATCAATGGAGACAAGAATGCATCAAACCAAACGAACATGGCAGCGAAGCATCTGTGCCACGCTGGTCAGTCTGGCCGTCACTTCGGCCTTTGCCTGGACCGACAAACCCGTCAAGCTTTTGGTTCCCGCACCTGCAGGGGGAACTATGGACGTCGTTGCCCGAATTGTGGCTGACCAACTCTCGCGTGACATCGGCCAGCCTGTGGTGGTTGACAACCGAGCCGGTGCAGGGGGGGCTATCGCTGTGCAGGCCATGACCAATGCGCCCGCCGATGGTCAAACCATCATGATGACAGCGAGCAATATATTGACGGAAATCCCTCACGTCATGAAAACCAACTTTGACCCCCTGAAGGATGTCAAGCCTGTGGCAGCGCTGGCGCGCGCAAGCATGGTGTTGGTGACTGCGGCAAATTTCGAAGGCAAAGACATGAAGTCTTTGCTAGCCCACGTCAAGGCCAATCCCGGCAAAATCAGCTTTGCTTCTTACAGCACGGGCACGGCATCGCACTATGCGGGCATGATTTTGAATCAAAAGGCGGGTCTGGACATGCAGCACGTCCCCTTTGCCGGATCCCCTCCTGCCTTAGCGCAGGTCATGGGCGGACAAATACCGGTCATGTTTGACGGCATGGCGACTTCCAAACCGTTGATCTTGTCGGGCAAGCTCAATGCGATTGGGGTGGCCTCTAAAACCCGTTCGCCACAATTGCCCAACGTGCCCACACTTGCTGAGGCCGGGTTTCCAGAACTGGATTTCAGCAATTGGATCGGTGTGATCGTGGCCTCTGGGGTGCCATCAGCCACAACAGAGAAGATTCATGGGGCGTTGTTAAAGGCGGTAGCTACGCCCGCGATTCGTGATCGATTGATTGGCGCAGGTTTTGAAGTCGGCATCGACACGTCATCCGATCAACTTAGCCAATCGGTTAAAACCGAATATGACCGCAATGCCGGGATTGTCAAAACATTTGGCATCAAGCTGAATTGATAAACCTGCCACAGGTTTAGGTGATTCACAGGGGTGCGAAAAGCCCATTAAAAAAGCGCCCTAGGGCGCTTTTTTAATGACTTTCTGGCGGAGCAGGCGGGATTCGAACCCGCGGTGGGCTATTAACCCACACACGCTTTCCAGGCGTGCGACTTAAACCACTCATCCACCGCTCCGAGCCTCTGATTGTAACAGTGGAAAAACGCGATCCGAGACACGATTGCACAATTCTCGATGAACATTCAGGTCGCTGAATCTTTGATGAATTTTTGGTAAATCTGATCTGCATCGTTGAATAAGGTCTTTTTATCCTTAAACTTCGCCTCAGTTTTCATCCTTTGGTCACTTCTTTGGCGTTTCGCCCGAAAAGCTCATGAAATTTCGCTTTCCCATCGTCATCATTGACGAAGATTACCGCTCCGAGAACACCTCGGGTTTGGGCATTCGTGCTTTGGCTGACGCCATAGTTGCTGAGGGCTTGGAGGTGTTGGGTGTGACCAGTTATGGTGACCTGTCCCAATTCGCCCAGCAGCAAAGTCGGGCCAGTGCATTTATTTTGTCGATCGATGACGAGGAGTTTTCACCCGGTCCCGACCTAGACCCTGCGGTGATCAATTTGCGTGCCTTTATCGACGAAGTGCGTCGTAAAAATGCCGATGTGCCCATCTATATCTATGGCGAAACCAAAACATCGCGACATCTGCCCAATGACATCCTGCGTGAGTTGCACGGTTTCATTCACATGTTTGAGGACACGCCTGAATTTGTGGCCCGTCACATCATCCGCGAAGCCAAGAGCTACCTCGAGGGCGTGCAGCCGCCGTTTTTCAAGGCCCTGCTGGATTACGCAGAAGATGGCTCCTATTCGTGGCATTGCCCGGGGCACTCGGGTGGCGTGGCTTTCCTTAAAAGTCCTGTGGGGCAGATGTACCACCAGTTTTATGGTGAAAACATGCTTCGCGCCGACGTCTGCAATGCCGTCGAGGAGTTGGGCCAATTGCTGGACCACAACGGGGCTATTGGAGAGAGTGAGCGCAATGCGGCGCGTATTTTCAATGCCGATCATTGCTTCTTTGTGACCAATGGCACCAGTACCTCCAACAAGATTGTTTGGCACCACACCGTAGCGCCCGGGGATGTGGTGGTGGTGGACCGCAATTGTCACAAGTCCATTTTGCATTCGATCATCATGACCGGGGCGATTCCCGTGTTCATGAAGCCCACACGCAACCATTTCGGCATCATCGGCCCCATCCCAAAAAGTGAATTCGAGCCGGCTGCCATCATGGCCAAGATCAAGGCCAACCCCTTGCTCAAAGGCGTGGACCCCAAAAAGGTCAAACCCCGTGTGATGACTTTGACGCAATCCACCTACGATGGCGTGCTTTACAACACCGAAACCATCAAGGGCATGTTGGATGGCTACGTTGAAAACCTGCACTTCGACGAAGCTTGGTTGCCTCACGCGGCCTTTCACCCGTTTTATGGTCCCTACCATGCCATGGGTAAAAAACGGGCGCGCCCCAAAGAGTCCATGGTTTATGCCACCCAGTCCATTCACAAGTTGTTAGCGGGTATCAGCCAGGCCAGCCATGTGTTGGTTCAAGATGCGCAAAACACCAAGTTGGACCGTCCTTTGTTCAACGAGGCGTATTTGATGCATACCTCGACATCGCCGCAGTACAGCATCATTGCCAGTTGCGACGTTGCCGCCGCCATGATGGAGCCCCCAGGCGGCACTGCTTTGGTTGAAGAAAGCATTGCCGAAGCCCTTGATTTCCGCCGCGCCATGCGCAAAGTGGACGAAGAGTATGGCAAAGACTGGTGGTTCAAAGTCTGGGGACCAGAGAAGTTTGCAGACGAAGGAATTGGCCGTGCGGATGACTGGATTTTGCGCAACGATCCGCGCAAAAAAACCAGCAAATGGCATGGATTTGGGCAGCAATTGGCCGATGGCTTCAACATGCTGGACCCCATCAAATCGACCATCGTGACGCCCGGACTCGATTTGGATGGCAAGTTTGACAAGACCGGCATCCCGGCCTCCATCGTCAGCAAGTTTTTAACCGAACATGGCGTGGTGGTCGAGAAAACTGGCCTCTACAGTTTCTTCATCATGTTCACGATTGGCATCACCAAGGGCCGCTGGAACACCTTGCTGACTGCATTGCAGCAGTTCAAGGACGAATACGCCAAAAACCAGCCCATGTGGAAAATCATGCCGGAGTTCTGCCAGAAGTTCCCGCGTTATGAACGCATGGGCCTGCGTGATTTGTGCCAGCACATCCATGAGATGTATGCCAAATATGACATTGCACGCCTCACCACAGACATGTATTTGTCAGATCTGGCCCCGGCCATGCGGCCATCGGATGCGTATGCGCACATTGCGCAGCGTAAAACTGAAAGGGTTGAAATTGATCACCTCGAAGGACGCATTACCGTGGGACTGGTCACGCCTTATCCACCCGGTATCCCCTTGTTGATTCCGGGTGAGGTCTTCAACAAGAAAATTGTGGATTACCTCAAGTTTGCGCGTGAATTTAACGAGCAGTGCCCTGGTTTTGAGACCGATATTCACGGCTTGGTGGAGATCAAAAACGATGACGGCAAGAAGCGTTACTTTGCGGATTGCGTGAAGGTTTGAGTCGGTTTAAGTGACCCCAATCAAAAAAGCGGCTTGGGCCGCTTTTTTGTTTTGGTCTGCTTTTATTCTGCCGTAGGCTCTGCAATGCCACCGACAACTTGGCTGAAACCACCATCCACATAGGTGATTTCGGCCGTGACACCGGCTGCCAGATCGCTCAGCAGAAAAGCCGCCACATTGCCGACGTCTTCGATTGACACGTTGCGTCGAATGGGTGATGCCTCAGCCACCACAGACAAAATTTTGCCAAAGCCCTTGATGCCGCTGGCGGCGAGCGTTTTGATGGGGCCTGCTGAAATGCCGTTGGCGCGCAAGCCCCTTTTTTGGCTTCCCAGCGATTCAGCCAAATACCGCACCGATGCTTCCAAACTGGCTTTGGCCAGCCCCATGGTGTTGTAGTTCGGAACCGTCCGGATAGCCCCTAGGTAAGTCAGTGTCAATATGGCTGCTTTGTCATTCAGGTAGGGCAGAGCAGCTTTGGCCATAGCCGGGAAGCTGTAGGCGCTGATGTCGTGGGCAATTTTGAAGCCTTCTCGAGACAAGCCTTCCAGAAAATCACCGGCGATGGCTTCGCGTGGTGCATAGCCGATGGCATGCACAAAGCCATCGATTTTGGGCCAGGTGGCTGACAGATCGGTGAACATTTTCTCGATCTGCTCATCACTGCCAACATCGCAGTCAAAGATCAGGTTCGAGTCAAAATCGGCAGCAAAATCGGTAATACGGTCCTTGAATCGCTCGCCCACGTAGCTGAATGCGAGCTCTGCGCCTTGGGCGTGGCAGGCCTTGGCGATGCCATAAGCAATAGAACGGTTAGACAAAACGCCGGTAATCAACAATTTTTTACCCGACAAAAATCCTGTTTTTGTATTCATCTCTTCAACTCCTGGAAAATGTGTGCAGAATTGTCGCATGCGTCGCCCCCTCTTCCTTTATTGGACAACTTGCTTGCTGGCCCTCTCGCTTTTGCCTTGGGGCCAAGTTTGGGCCGCCCATGCGTATGCCCAATTTGGTGACATCCGTTACCCGGCAGGTTTTAGCCACTTTTCCTATGTCAACCCGGCAGCACCCAAAGGCGGGGGGATCGTTTTGGTGCCGCCCACCCGACAGTCCAACTTTGACAAATACAACCCCTTTACCCTCAAAGGGAGTGCGCCGCCAGCCATGTTGGCCATGATGTTTGACACCTTGTTGGTGGGCAACATGGACGAACCCACAACCGCCTATGGTTTACTGGCTTCAGACATACAGGTGGCTCCCGATCGGATGTCGGTCACTTTTCTGATTAACCCGCAAGCGCGCTTTCACAATGGCGATCCGGTTCTGGCCAATGATGTGAAACATTCGTTCGAACGTTTGACCAGCAAGCAAGCTGCACCCCAGTACAGAACCTATTTTGGTGAGGTCAAAGGCGCTACTGTTTTGGGTGAACGAAGTATCCGATTTGATTTTGTCCGCCCCAATGGCGAATTGCCCTTGATCGTAGGCGGATTGCCGGTATTCAGCCAAAAATGGGGGCTGCAAGGCAGTACGAACAAACCTTTGGACCAGATGATCACGGACATCCCGATTGCGTCTGGCCCTTACCGGATCGGCCCTGTGCAATTTGGCAAAGACATTACCTATGTGCGTGACCCGGGGTATTGGGCGAAAGACCTGAATGTGCGCAAAGGCCTGTTTAATTTTGACCGCATTACCTACAAAATTTACAAAGACAGTACGGCCCAACTGGAGGCCTTCAAGGCGGGTGAATTCGATTACATGCAGTCTTTTGTGGCGCGTGAGTGGGCCCGGGCCTACAAAGGACGCGCATTTGATCGCGGTGAATTGGTCAAGGCCGAATTACCGCATGGCAATGCAGGCGATTTTCAAGGTTTTCTCTTTAACTTGCGGCGCGATAAATTCAAGGATGTTCGTGTCCGACAAGCCATCGCTTTGGCCATGGATTTTGAATGGCTCAACCGCCAACTGTTCTACAACGCCTACACCCGGGTACGTGGGTATTTTGTGGCCAGTGACTTTGAGGCCAAGGGCCAACCCGGACCTGAAGAACTGGCTTTGCTGGACCCTTTGCGGAGCCGTTTGCCCGCGGCCGTGTTGGAGCAAGACGTCCCACAACCCCCCAAAACAGAGCTTTCGCCTGAATCTGGGCACACTTTGCGCGACCATTTGCGCCAAGCCCGTGACCTGCTCAAAGAAGCAGGTTGGACATACCGAGACGGCGCTTTGCGCAATGCCCAGGGTCAGGCATTGGCCATTGAGTTTCTTGACAGTTCCGGCTCCATGGGCCGCGTGGTCACCCCCTTCGCCAAAAACCTGGAGAAGTTAGGCATTCAGGTTCAGTACAAAGTGATTGATTTCGCCTTATTGCAAAAACGCATGGATGTGTTTGACTTTGACATCGTCAGCAACCGCACGGTGGGCAGTGAAGCCCCCGGCACGGAGTTGCTGGAACGCTTTGGCAGCAAGTCGGCCGATGTGGAGGGCTCAGGAAACGTTCTTGGCTTAAAAGATCCGGCGGTGGATGCCTTGCTGGACAAAGTGGTCAGTGCTACCAATCGGCCCGAATTGGTAGCCAGTTTGCGTGCCTTAGACCGGGTATTACGCCATGGGCACTACGTTGTGCCGCACTGGTACGGGGCTGTCCACAGGGTGTCTTGGCGGGCCGCGGCATTCGAGAGCCCCGCCCAATTACCCCGCTACTATCAACCGGAAACCTTGGTGACCACCGTCTGGTGGTCGCGTGGTTTTGGCGGCGCTTCTGCCATGCCAGCCGCCAACAAGAAAGGGCCTTAATCCATGCTGGCCTACATCACCAAACGCTTGCTGCTGATGATTCCGACCTTGTTCGGTGTTTTGTTGATGACCTTTGTGGTGATCCAGTTTGTCCCCGGCGGTCCAGTGGAGCAAATGGTGGCGCAACTGCAAGGTCGCGATACGGGTGGGGAGGGCGCTGCTGCCGCTGGCAGTGGGTACAGAGGGCGCCAAGGGGTGGATGCCGCGCGCATCGTCGAGATCAAAACCCTTTACGGTTTTGATAAACCGCCTGTCGAGCGTTTTTGGATGATGCTTAAACAGTTTGTACAGTTTGATCTGGGCAAAAGCTTTTTTTATCCCAAAGATGTCTGGAGCCTCATTAAGGAAAAGCTGCCAGTTTCCATCAGTTTGGGTTTATGGACTTTTTTCTTGAGCTATCTGGTTTCGGTGCCTTTGGGCATTGCCAAAGCCGTCCGGGCAGGCACCCGCTTTGACACGCTCACCAGTTTGCTGGTTTTGGTGGGCTATGCCATTCCAGGCTTTGTTTTGGGTGTGGCTTTGTTGGTCATTTTTGGGGGCCAGTTGCAGTGGTTTCCATTGCGTGGATTGACGTCCTCCAATTGGGAGCAACTGAGCTTATGGGCCAAAGTGACGGACTATTTATGGCACATCGCCTTGCCGGTCACCGCCAGTGTGCTGGGCTCTTTTGCGGTCATCACCATGCTGACCAAAAACGCTTTTTTGGAAGAAATTCGCAAACAATATGTTCTGACGGCCAGAGCCAAAGGTTTAAGTGAGAACCGCGTCCTTTACCGCCACATCATGCGCAATGCGCTGATCCCCTTGGTCACTGGTTTTCCTGCGGCCTTTATTGGCGCCTTTTTTACGGGTTCTTTGCTCATTGAAACCCTGTTTTCATTGGATGGGCTGGGTTTGCTGAGCTATGAATCCGTGATTCGCCGGGATTACCCCGTGGTCTTGGGCACGCTGTATTTGTTCACCTTGATTGGCTTGGTCACCAAGCTCATCAGTGATCTTTGTTATTTGTGGGTGGATCCCCGAGTGAAGTTCGACAAATGACCGCACCCACACCCCTTGCATCAAGCCGCATGGACGCCGCAGTGAATTCTGGAGGCGAGCCAAAAACCCAGGCTCAGCTATCGCCAACCGTCAGGGCCTGGCGGCGGTTTAAACGCAACCGACTTGGCTTGGCAAGCCTGGTCATTTTCGTCACGCTTTTCGTGCTCAGCCTGGGCGCGGAGTTTTTGTCCAACGACAAGCCCTTGGTGGTGCGTTTTCAAGGGCAATGGTATTTCCCAGTGGTGCAAACCTTGCCGGAGAAAGTTTTTGGGGGGGATTTCGAAACCCCGGCGGATTACTTGGACCCCTTTATTCAGCAGCAATTGCACAAAGATGGCAACTGGGCATTGCAGGCCCCCAACCCTTACCAC
>Ga0255128_1000101_pt1 | contig 33639 bp, 37 predicted proteins | sample Law_Miss_RepC_8d_FD_188562 | JGI IMG/M metagenome (GOLD analysis project Ga0255128, IMG submission 188562) | Freshwater microbial communities from St. Lawrence River, New York, United States - Law_Miss_RepC_8d | ecosystem: Environmental > Aquatic > Freshwater > River | place: USA: New York... | reverse complement strand
GGCCTTGGCGCAGCTCAAGGAACAGGGCCTGATCGAGCAGACCGTGGGCAGCGGCACCTACGTGGCGCAGACCCCCGAAGGTGGGGTTGCCTCGCCAGGCACAGTGCGCCACACCAGCCCGGCCGATCTCATGGAAGCGCGCCTGGCCCTGGAGCCCGCGCTGGTGGACCTGGTGATCCGCAACGCCAGCCGCGACGACCTTCAGCGCATGGCCCACTGCTGTGAACAGGCCGAGCAGGCCCAGACGCTCGAGGCGTTCGAGCACTGGGACGCCGAGTTGCACCAGGCCGTTGCCGAGGCCGCCCACAACCCCTTCGTGGCCAGCGTGTTCCAGCTCATGACCGAGGTGCGCTCACAGGGCGAATGGGGCCAGCTCAAGAAACGAAGCGTCACGCCCGAGCGGCGCCTGGCCTACCAGCGCGAGCACCGCGCGCTGGTGGAGGCCCTGAGCGACCGCGACGCCGAGCGCGCCCGCGCGCTCACGCTGGAGCACCTGGTGCACGTGCGCCGCAACTTGCTGGGTGTCTGACGCTCAGGGGCGCAGAACGCCCAGCGCGAACGGCAGGCTGGCCATGCCCAGCACGGTGGACAGCGTCACCAGCCCCGCCACATAGGGGCCGTTGTAGCCCATGCGAGCGGCCAGCACGTAGCAGCTTGAGGCCGTGGGCACGGCCGAAAACATCAGCAGCACGGTGGTTTGCGCGGGGTCCAGGCGGAACAGCAGCGCCATGCCCAGGGCCATCACCGGCATGGCCAGGTGCTTCACGCACAGGATCAGCGTGCTCAGGGTCTTGGCCTGTGCCATGGTGCCGAACTGCATGCCGGCACCGGCGGCCATCAGGCCCAGGGCCAGCGAGGCCTGGCCGATGCGGTTCACCGTGGGCTCCAGCCAATTTGGCATGGAAAAGCCCAGCAGGTTGGCGATCAGGCCTGAGGCGGTGGCGATGATCAGCGGGTTGCGCACCAGCTCGCGCACAAAGCCCTTGTTGGCGTGGCGCGCCATGGGCCAGACTGCGCCCACGTTGAACAGCGGCACACACACGCCAATGATCATGGCGATCATGGTCAGCCCCGCTGGCCCCGCCACCTTGTCGGCCAGGGCCAGGGCAATGAAGGAGTTGAAGCGAAAGCCCACCTGGGCGCTGGCGGCGTGCAGGCGCACGTCCAGCCGCCGCCCGAGCACCGGCCAGTGCGGCAGCGAGTACGCCAGACCGATCGCGCACACCCCCAGTGCCAGCGCCGCGCCCACCAGTCCCGAGGCCTCGGCCAGGTTCAGCGGTGTCTTGACGATGCTGTTGAACAGCAGCACCGGAAACAGGAAGTAATACACCAGGGCCTCCACCGGTTCCCACACCTTGCGGTTGAGCGCGGTAAAGCGGCACACCAGGTAGCCGCAGAGGATGAGCGAGAAATCGGGAAGGAGCAGTTGGGCGAAGTTCACCCGGCGAGCATAGCCGGGCACGACATGTGCTTCGGGTTTGTACGTATGTAGTCACCCGGGGCAAGGCCGCGAGTGAAGTGGGTACAGTCGCCCTGTCGAACCGACACCCGGCTCCGCGCCTCCCACCTGGTTTCCCACCCATTGAACAGGAGAGAAAAGATGATGTTGCGACGCACCGTTGTGATGGCCACGCTAGGCTTGGCCGCGGCTGGCTCAGTCTGGGCCCAGGCCTTCCCATCCAAGCCCATTCGCCTGCAAGTTCCGTTTGCCCCGGGGGGCACCACCGACATCATCGCGCGCGTCATGTCTGAGCCCCTGGCCAAGACCCTGGGCCAGTCGGTGGTGGTGGAAAACCGGGCAGGTGGCGGCGGTGTTGTCGGCGCCACCGAGCTGGCCCGTGCCGCGCCCGACGGTCACACCATTGGCATGGCCACGGTGTCCACCACGGCGGCCAACCCGGCCATCAACCCCAAGATCTCTTACAACACGCTCACCGATTTCACGCCCATCGTGAACATCGCCGCCACGCCCAACGTGATCGTGGTGCACCCCAGCTTTCCGGCCCGTGACTACAAGGGCTTTCTCGCCGAAATCAAGAAGAGCCCAGGCAAGTACAGCTACGCCAGCTCCGGCACCGGCGGCATTGGCCACCTGCAGACCGAGCTGTGGAAGAGCCTGACGGGCGCCTTCATCACCCACATTCCCTACCGAGGCGCAGGCCCGGCCCTGAACGACACGGTGGGCGGCCAGGTGCCGGTGATGTTCGACAACCTGCCATCTGCCCTGCCGCACATCAAGGCTGGCCGCCTGATTGCCATTGTGGTGGCCGCGCCGCAGCGCTTGGCCGTGCTGCCCGATGTGCCCACCTTCAAGGAAGTGGGGCTTGAGCCGGTGAACCGCATGGCCTACTACGGCCTCATCGGCCCCAAGGGCATGCCCAAGGACGTGGTGGACAAAATCCACGCTGCCACCTTGCAGGCCATCGCCGACCCGGCCGTGCGCAAGCGAATTGAGGACACTGGCTCGCTCATTGTGGGCAACACGCCTGAGCAATTCGCGGCCCAGATCAAGGCCGAGTACGAGGTCTACAAGGGCGTGGTGGCGAAGCAGAAGCTCTCGCTCGATTGATGCCCGCGCAGCCGGTCATTGACGTCGAAGCCGCCGTCAGTCCCTTCATCGACAGCCTCTGGCTCGAAGAGGGGCTGGCGCGCAACACGCTGGACGCGTACCGGCGCGACCTCAGCGCCCTGGCCACCTGGCTGGCCGAGCGCGGGCAAGGCCTGAACCAGGCCACCGAAGCCGATCTGCAAGCCTATTTCGCCGAGCGCCACGCGCAGACCCGCGCCACCACCGCCAACCGGCGCCTGACGGTGTTCAAGCGCTACTTCCGCTGGGCCCTGCGCGAGCGCCTGCTGGCCAAAGACCCCACTCTGCGGCTTCTGACCGCGCGACAGCCGCTGCGCGTGCCCAAGACCCTGAGCGAGGCGCAAGTGGAGGCCTTGCTGCAGGCCCCGGATGTGGGCACACCCCTGGGCCTGCGGGACCGGGCCATGCTGGAACTGATGTACGCCAGTGGATTGCGCGTGAGCGAACTGGTGAACCTCAAAACCTGGCACGTGGGCCTGACCGAGGGGGTGCTGCGGGTCACGGGCAAGGGCAACAAGGAACGCCTGGTGCCCTTTGGCCAGGTGGCGGCGCAATGGATCGGCCGCTACCTGACGCAGGGCCGGCCCGACATCCTGGGGGGGCTGGGCAGTGACGACTTGTTCGTCACTTCGCGAGGGGCCCGCGCCGGTCAGGCCATGACCCGCATCATGTTCTGGCAGTTGGTGAAGAAGTACGCGGTGATGGCCGGCATCACCGCGCCCTTGTCACCGCACACCCTTCGGCACGCCTTTGCCACGCACCTGCTCAACCATGGCGCAGACTTGCGCGCTGTGCAAATGCTGCTGGGCCATGCAGACATTTCCACCACCACCATCTACACCCATGTGGCGCGTGAGCGCCTCAAGAGCGTGGTGGCGCAGCACCACCCGCGTGGTTAGGGCTTGTAGAACACCTCGACCCGGCCCTTGAGCTGGATCAGCAGCGGCTGGCCCTTGCGGTCCAGTGTCTTGCCGGAAGGCACCTTGATCCAGCCCTCGCTGATGCAGTACTCGCTCACGTCGAAGCGCTCTTTGTCGTTGAAGCGGATGCCAATGTCACGCTCGAACACGGCGGGCACGTGGAAGGGGCTGCGCGGGTCGATGGACAGGCGGTCGGGCAGGGCAGGGGCGTTGGTCGTGTCGGTCATGGTCTGAAGGAAGGAGAAGTTGGCTGGCTTGGATGGAATGGGCGGCTGTCACGCCAGGTCGGTGAGCACGCGCACCTTCACGCTCTTGCCCTTGACCTTGGTGTGGTTCAGGCGACTGGCCGCCTGCTCGGCGATGGCGCGATCCACCGCCACGTAGGTGGACCATTCGTTGACGTTGATCTTGCCCACCTGCTCTCGCGTGTAGCCCAGGTCGGCGGTGAGCGCGCCCAGCACGTCGCCGGGGCGGATTTTCTCTTTTCGCCCGCCCTGCAGGTGCAGCGTGACCATGGGCGCCAGCAGCGGTCCGCTGCCGGTGGGCGTGAGTTCGTCCAGCGGGTACCAGCGCACCTCTTTGCCCTGCAGTTGTTCAATGCGACCCACACGGCCCATTTCGTCCAGGCTGGCGAGGTTGAGCGCCAGGCCGTCTTCGCCGGCCCGACCGGTGCGGCCAATGCGGTGGATGTGCACCTCGGCGTCGGCGGTGGTGTCCACGTTGATGACGGCGGCCAGGTTGGCCACGTCCAGCCCGCGGGCGGCCACGTCGGTGGCCACCAGCACCGGGCAACTGCGGTTGGCGAAGCGCACCAGCACCTGGTCGCGCTCGCGCTGGTCGAGGTCGCCGTGCAAGGCCAGGGCGTCGATGCCCTGCGCCCGCAGCACCGCCACCAGGTCGGCGCACTGTGCCTTGGTGTTGCAAAACGCGATGCTGCTGGCCGGTCGGAAGTGCGCCAGCAGGCGGCCCACGGTGTGCAGGCGCTGCGCCTCGGTCACCTCGTACCAGCGCTCCTCAATTCGGCCGCCTTGCTGCACGGGCGCGGCCGTGACCGTGAGCGGATCGCGCAGGATGCGCGCAGCCAGTTGCGCGATGCCTTCGGGGTATGTGGCCGAGAACAGCAGGGTCTGTCGCTGCGGCGGGCACTGGCGCACGACCGTGGCGATGTCGTCGAAGAAGCCCATGTCCAGCATGCGGTCGGCCTCGTCCAGCACCAGGGTGCGCAGCGCGTCCAGGCGCAGGCTGCCACGCTCCAGGTGGTCCATCACGCGACCCGGTGTGCCCACCACCACATGCGCGCCATGCTCCAGCGTGGCCAGTTGCCCACGCAGAGGCACACCACCGCAGAGGGTGACGACTTTCAGGTTGTCTTCGGCACTCGCCAGGCGACGGATTTCGGTGGTCACCTGGTCGGCCAGTTCGCGCGTGGGGCACAGCACCAGCGACTGCACGCCAAAGTGCCGCGGGTTGAGCTGGGTGAGCAGTGCCAGGGCGAAGGCGGCCGTCTTGCCGCTGCCGGTCTGCGCTTGTGCAATCAGATCGCGCCCGAGCAAAGCGGGTGGCAGGCTGGCGGCCTGGATGGGCGTCATCGATTGGTAGCCCAGCCGCGCCAGCGTGGCGAGTGTGGCAGGCGACAGCGGCAGGCTGGCGAAATCGGTCGGTTGGGCGGGCACGGGAGGTCGGGGAGATTCGGTCATCCCCGATTGTCGCCGCCAGACAAGGTCAGCGCCGCTCAGGCGCCGAGCGTGAAGTAGAAGGTGGCGCCCTGGTCGGGCACCGCGTCGGCCCACACCTGGCCGCCGTGGCGGTTGACGATGCGCTCCACGATGCTCAAGCCCAGGCCAGTGCCGCTGTACTCACGATCGCTGTGCAGCCGGAAGAAGGGGTTGAACAGGCGCTGGGCGTGCTCCTGGCCGAAGCCGCAGCCGTTGTCGCTCACGTAGAACGCCTGCTTGCCGTTGTGCTCGCAGCGACCCACCGTGATGCGGGTGAGCGGGCGGCGCGCGCTGAACTTCCAGGCGTTGCGCAGCAGGTTGTCGAGCACGCTGCGGATCAGCACCGGGTCTGCCTGTGCCGTGAGGCCTGGCTCAATGTGGAACTCGGCCTGGCGCAGCGGGTCGCTCTCGCGCAGCAGGGGCACCAACTCACTGGCGATCTGGCTCAGGTCCACGGGCACGAGCTGCAGCGCCTGGCGCGACAGCTTGGTCATGTTCAGCAGGGCGTCTATCAACATGCCCATGCGAGATGCCGAAGCCCCCATGCGCTGCAGCGTGAGCCTGGCGTCGTCGGGCAGGGCCGGGCCGTGGTCCTCAATCAAAATCTGGCTCAGGCCCGAGATGGCTCGAATGGGCGAGCGAAGGTCGTGCGCCACCGTGTGGTTGAAGGTCTCCAGTTCTTTCAGGCTTTGGCGCAGTTCCATCGTACGCTCCTGCACCCGCGTTTCAAGCTCTTCGTTCAGGCGCAACTGGTGCAGCTCCATCTGCTTGCGCTCGGTCACGTCTTGCAGCACGCCGGAGATCAGACCATCTTCCAGATAAGAGGCGTCCATCTTGAGCCAGCGTTCGCCGCTTTCACCCACCTGCACGCGGAACTCGTGACTGAACGCCCCCGATTGGTCGGCACGTACCCTCATGAGCAGGCCCGGCAGATCGTTTTCGTTCACCATGGCCAGCCCATGGGCCAGCGCCACCGGTTCGCCGCTGGGCAGGTTCAGCAAAACCGCCGGTGGGCCTGAGACCCGCAGTTGATCGGCCTGGATGCTCAGCTGCACCGTGCCCATGCTGGCGGCTTTGAGCGCTTGGTGCAGCAGCCGCTGGCTGGCGCTCAGGGCCTCTTGCACCTGATGGCGCTCCAGCGCCATCTGAATGGTGGCGTGCAGTTCGCGCTCGGAGAAGGGCTTGATCAGGTAGCCGTAGGGCCGTGTGCGCCTGGCCCGCTCCAAGGTCGTGTCTTCCGAGTAAGCGGTGAGGTACACCACCGGAACGGAGGCGTTTTGGCCCAGCTGTGACGCCACCTCGATGCCGTCCATGTCGCCCTTGATGTGGATGTCCATCAGCACCAGGTCGGGCTTGTGCTCGGCCACCAGGGCCAAGCTTTCCGCGCCGGTGTCGGCCACGCCGGCCACCTCGTAGCCCATGAGCTCCAGGCGCTGCTGCAGGTTGAAGGCGACGATGCTCTCGTCTTCCACGATCAAGATCTTGGCTGGATCGTTCATGCCGTCTCCTCCAGGTCAAACCGGATGGTGAAGCTCACCGGGTTGGCGCGATGCACCTCCAGTGTGCCCCTGAGTTGCCGGGTGAACAGGTTCACCAACTGCAGGCCCAGCGAACCGCTGCGGCGCAGATCGTGCTCTTCGGGAATGGCCGCGCCATCGTTGGTCACTTGCACCATGACCTGTTGGCCTTCTTTTTCCAGCGTGATCCAGATCGAGCCACTGCGGCCATCGCCAAAGCCGTGTTTGAGGGCGTTGCTGACCAACTCATTGATGATGAGACCGCAAGGTATGGCCTCGTTGATGGGCAAACGCACATCTTCGGCCTGCATGTGAATGTCCACGCGCCCGGTGGCCGATCGGTAGGCCTCGGTCAAGCCGACCATCAATTCGCTGAGGAACTGGTTGAAATCCACTTGCGCGACATTGGTCGACTGGTAAAGCGTCTGGTGGATCAGTGACATCGAGCGCACGCGGTTCTGGCTGTCGCGCAGCGCGCTGACCACTTCTGGGTCTTTCACCTTCATGGCCTGAAGGTCCAGCAGGCTGTGCACCACTTGCAGATTGTTCTTCACGCGATGGTGCACCTCGCGCAGCAGCAGGTCTTTCTGCAGCAGCGCCTCCTTAATGCGTTGCTCAGCCAGCTTGCGCTCGGTCAGGTCCACGATCACCGACAGCACCACCGGTCCTTCGCCGGTCACCACCGGGTTGATGCCGATCTCCACCGGAAACTCCGAGCCGTCCTTGCGGCGCCCGCTCAGGTCTCGGCCCGCGCCCATGGGGCGCGCGTGCTCCTCCGACGTGAAGCCTTGGCGGTATTGGGGATGGCGCGCACGAAACCGGTCAGGCACCAGCGCCTCCACCGACAGACCCAGCAACTCGCCACTGGCGTAGCCGAAGGTGGATTCCGCCAGGCCATTGGCCCGCGAGATGGTGCCCTGCTGATTGACCACGATCATGGCCACGGGCATTCGGTGAAAGGCCTGTCCCAGGTATTCGTCCAGTTGAACGAGGGCAGGACTCATGTAACGAACTCTTAAATTGAGCGCGAGGATATTGCACAAACGACATTGCCCATCACTTGGCCCGACGCAAGGCTAGGGTAAACCCGCTAATAGTGTGAAATTTTGGGCGTCAGTGAGGCGATTCGTATTCGCCCAGCCGCTTGAGTTCCGGCTCGGTGAAGCCTGCGGCCGTGCGCGCTGACAGATTAAACGGCGGCCTCAGCCTGGGGGCCTGGTGGGTGCGGGCCAGGTGCCGGTAGTGCGCGATGGGCTCCAGTCCCTGCTGCTGGCACAGCCAGCCATACCAGCGGTTGCCCACGGCCACGTGGCCGATTTCGTCGCGCAGGATGATGTCCAGCACCGCCACGGCGCTCAGGGCCGCCGGTGTGTTCACCTGCCGTAGCTTGTGCTGAATCAGCGGCGTGGCGTCCAGCCCGCGGGCCTCCAGCGTGCGCGGCACCAGGGCCATGCGGGCGGTCACGTCATCTTGTGTTTTCACGCACATCTCCCACAGGCCGTTGTGGGCCGGGAAGTCGCCATAGCCGTGCCCCAGGTCTTGCAGCAGATCGCTCACCAGCCCGAAGTGGTAAGCCTCTTCGTGGGCCACGCGCAGCCATTCGCGGTAATAGTCGGCGGGCATGCCCGCGAAGCGCCACACCGCGTCCAGGGCCAGGTTGATCGCGTTGAACTCGATGTGCGCAATGGCGTGCAGCATGGCCGCCAGGCCTTGTGGGGTGTAGGGCGAGCGGTGCGGCACTTCCATGGGCGGCACCAGCACCGGGCGCTCGGGGCGGCCGGGCAGGGGCGCTGCCGGCGCCGGTATGGCGCATGACGCGTCCAGCGCGGCCTCATCCTGGCCGGCCAGGGCCTGAAACCGCGCCCACAGCGCCTGGGTGGCCAGCACCTTCTGCGTAGGATCGGCCTGCAGCAGGGCAAGCAAGGCGGCTTCGCGCAGCGAGGGCTCGGCGGGGGAACTCTGGGGGGGCATCCCTACAATTCTAGGTTTCGACAACTCGACGGAGACAGTGGCATGGCGATTTACGCGCTCGATGGTTTGACCCCGCAAGTGGCCGACACCGCCTGGGTGGCCGACAACGCCCAGGTGATGGGCGAGGTGACGCTGGCGGCCGACAGCAGTGTGTGGTTCGGCGTGACCGTGCGCGGCGACACCGACGCCATTCACATTGGCGAGGGCAGCAACATCCAGGACGGCAGCGTGCTGCACGCCGACCACGGCATGCCGCTGACCATTGGCCGCCACGTCACCGTGGGCCACCAGGTGATGCTGCACGGCTGCACCATCGGCGACGAGTCGCTCATCGGCATTGGCGCCGTGGTGCTCAACGGCGCCAAGATCGGCAAGCATTGCCTGGTGGGCGCCGGCGCGCTGGTGACCGAGGGCAAGGAGTTCCCCGATGGCTCCATGATCCTGGGCAGCCCGGCGCGCGTGGTGAAAACGCTGTCGCCTGAGCAGATCGAAGGCTTGCGCCAGAGCGCGCAGCACTACATCGACAACGCCCGGCGTTTCCGCCAGGGCTTGAAAAAGATCGCGTAAGCCCGATCTGGGCCGTTTGTTTTCACGAGAGACCGCTTTGTCCGAACTTCACAAATTCGTTTTCGAGGGCCTGCCTGTGCGCGGCATGCTGGTGCGGCTGACCGACGTGTGGCAGGAAATCCTGCACCGCCGCGACCAGGCCGGGGGCTACCCCGCGGCGGTGACGGAGTTGCTGGGCGAAATGGCGGCCGCGGCCACGCTGATGCAGGCCAACATCAAGTTCAACGGCTCGCTCATCATGCAAATCATGGGCGACGGCCCGGTCAAGCTGGCCGTGGCCGAGGTGCAACCCGACCTCACGCTGCGCGCCACGGCCAAGGTCACGGGTGAGGTGGCCGAGGGCGTGCCGCTGTCGCACCTGGTGAACGTGAACAACCAGGGCCGCTGCGCCATCACGCTGGACCCCAAAGACCGACTGCCGGGCCAGCAGCCTTACCAGGGCGTGGTGCCGCTGCACGGCGACCGGCGCGAGAAGCTGGAGAAGCTCAGCGAGATCATTGAGCACTACATGCTGCAGAGCGAGCAGCTCGACACCCGGCTGGTGCTGGCCGCCAACGACAAAGTGGCCGCCGGTCTGTTGATCCAGCGCCTGCCTCTGCAGGGCGAGGCCAACCTGGCCGGTAGCGGCGTGGCCCGCTCGGACGAAGACCACATCGGCCGCAACGAAGACTACAACCGCATCGCTATTTTGGCGGGCAGCCTCAAGCGCGAAGAGCTGCTGGAGCTGGACGCCGACACCATCCTGCACCGCCTCTTCTGGGAAGAAGACGTGCGGCGTTTCGAGCCCCTGCAGGGCGAGAGCGGCCCGCGATTCGCCTGCACCTGCTCGCGCGAGCGCGTGGGCAACATGCTGAAGTCGCTGGGTCGCGAAGAGATCGAGTCCATCCTGCAAGAGCAGGGCGGCGTGTCGGTGGACTGCGACTTCTGCGGCGCGCGCTACGAGTTCGATCCGGTGGATGCCGCCCAGGTCTTCCTGCAGGCGGTGGAGCAGCCGCCGGGCAGCCAGCAGCAGCACTGAGCCAGGCCGCTCAGGCCGGCTCGCTGCCCAGCCCGCGTTGGCGCAGCAGGCCGGTGAAGAGTTTGTGCTCGCAGTCGGGGTCGCTGCAGTTCTCGCAACTCCAGCGGCCCGTGCCTTGTTCCCAGGCAGGGTCTGCGCTGACCAGTGGCATGCCCAGGCGGGCACCCACCACGCGCAAGGCGGCTTGTAATCGGGCCTCGTTCTGGCCGTACACCGGCGTGAAGCCAATGCCCGCGCCCTGCAGTTCGCGGCGCAAGATGGCGTCGCACACCTCACGCACCTGGGCGCTGTCGCGGAACAGGCCGTCGGGCACCCAGGGCAGGTCCAGGCCCATGAGCAGGGTCAGGTCCAGGCGGCGTTGGGCCGCCAGTGCCTCTGGCCAGAGGCTCGTGTCCTGGAAATACCACTCGCTGTAAACCGCCACCATCACCGCCGTGGTGTCGGCGACCACCACCTGTGCCCCACTTTGCGTGGCGGCTTCAATGCGCCGCGTTTGCTCGCGGGCCAGGTCGGCCTGTTCGTGGGCGTGGGGGGCGCGGCCGGCGGCTTCGCACCAGCTTCGCAAATGTTCGTCCACCAGCACCGTTTGAATGCCGGCGCCCTGCAGCTGCGTGGTGAGCTGGTGGGCCAGTGTGCTTTTGCCGCTCGATTCGCCCCCGAGCAGGCAGACCGTGAGCGCGGCCATGCGTCAGCGCTTGTTCTGCGCGATCTGGACGAAGACCTCATTGGGCTTGACCATGCCCAGCTCGTGGCGGGCCAACTCTTCGACCATCTCCAGGCCGTCCTGCAGGTCGTGCACCTCGTTGGCGATGCGCTCGTTGCGCAGGCGTGCCTGCTGGTTGGCCTGTTCCTGCGCGGCCAGTTCGCGCTTCATCTCGGCCACCCGTGGCACGCTGCCACGGCCCAGCCAGAGCTGGGCATGCAGGATGGCCAGCAGGGCCACCAGCAAGGCCGGGATGAAGCGGTTGGCCATGGTGCGCGTTACTTCAGGTTGTAGAAGGCATCACGGCCGGGGTACACGGCCACGTCGCCCAGGTCTTCTTCGATGCGCAGCAACTGGTTGTACTTGGCCATGCGGTCCGAACGCGAGAGCGAGCCGGTCTTGATCTGGCCGGCGTTGGTGCCCACGGCAATGTCGCTGATGGTGCTGTCTTCCGTCTCGCCCGAGCGGTGGCTGATCACGGCGGTGTAGCCGGCGCGCTTGGCCATCTCAATCGCGGCGAAGGTCTCGGTGAGGGTGCCGATCTGGTTGATCTTGATCAGGATCGAGTTGCCGATGCCCTTGTCGATGCCTTCTTTCAGGATCTTGGTGTTGGTGACGAACAGGTCGTCGCCCACCAGCTGCACTTGCTTGCCCAGGCGATCGGTCAGCAGCTTCCAGCCGTCCCAGTCGCCTTCGGCCATGCCGTCTTCGATGGAGACGATGGGGTACTTGTCGCACCAGGTGGCCAGGATGTTGGTCCACTCTTCGGCGCTGAGCACCAGGCCTTCGCCTTCCAGGTGGTACTTGCCGTCCTTGTAGAACTCGCTGGCGGCGCAGTCCAGGCCCAGGGCGATCTGCTCACCCGGGGTGTAGCCAGCGTTGGCGATGGCTTCCAGAATCATCTGCAGCGCGGCTTCGTGGCTGGGCACGTTGGGGGCAAAGCCGCCTTCGTCGCCCACGGCAATGCTCATGCCCTTGTCGTGGATGATCTTCTTCAGGGCGTGGAACACCTCGGCACCCCAGCGCAGGGCCTCGCGGAAGCTCGGGGCGCCCACAGGGATGATCATCAGCTCTTGCAGGTCAAGGTTGTTGTTGGCGTGCGCGCCACCGTTGACCACGTTCATCATGGGCACGGGCATCTGCACCGCGCTCATGCCGCCAAAGTAGCGGTACAGCGGCAGGCCAGCTTCTTCAGCAGCGGCGCGGGCCACGGCCATGGACACGGCCAGCATGGCGTTGGCGCCCAGGCGGCTCTTGTTCTCGGTGCCGTCCAGGTCGATCAGGGTCTTGTCCAGGAAGGCCTGCTCGGAGGCGTCCAGGCCCAGCACGGCTTCGCTGATTTCGGTGTTGATGTGCTCAACGGCCTTCAGCACGCCCTTGCCCAGGTAGCGGCTCTTGTCGCCGTCGCGCAGCTCGATGGCCTCGCGCGAGCCGGTGGAGGCGCCCGAGGGCACGGCGGCACGGCCCATCACGCCGCTTTCCAGCAGCACGTCGCACTCGACGGTGGGGTTGCCGCGGCTGTCCAGCACTTCACGGCCAACGATGTCAACGATTGCGCTCATGGTTTCCTTTCGATCGGGGTTTTCAAAGAATCGGGTTCAGATGACCGGGGCGTCCACGCCCTCGACCAGAATCATGTTGAAAAAGGCGGTGGCGCCTTCGCGCTGGGCGCGGGCCTGGCGGTACTGCTCGCCCTCGTAGAAGGCCTTGGCCTGCTCATAGCTGGGAAAGCGCAGCATGGCCACGCGCGCGGGTTGCCACTGGCCCTCCAGCACCTCGAACTGGCCGCCGCGCACCAGGTATTCACCGCCCGCGGCCTTCACCGCGGCAGGGGCCTCGGCCATGTAACGCCGGTACTGGTCCATGTCGGTGATCTGCATGTCCACGATGAGGTAGGCGGCGGGCATGGGGCGCTCTCGGTGCGTCAGTTGAAGTGGTTTTCCAGGAAGCCGCTGCGCTTGGTCACGTCGTCCAGCGCCACCAGCGTCTCCAGCAGGGCCTTCATGTGGCGCAGCGGCACGGCGTTGGGGCCGTCCGACCAGGCCTCGGGCGGGTTGGGGTGCGTCTCCATGAAGAGGCCGGCCACGCCCACGGCCACGCCGGCACGGGCCAGCACCGGCACCATGTCGCGCGCGCCACCGCTTACGTTGCCCAGGCCGCCGGGCTTTTGCACCGAGTGGGTCACGTCGAACACCACCGGCGCGCCTGACTTGCGCATCTCGGCCAGGCTGGTCATGTCGGCCACCAGGTTGTTGTAGCCAAAGCTCACGCCGCGCTCGCAGGCCAGGAAGCGGTCTTCCGACAGGCCCGCTTCGCGCGCAGCGTCCCGGGCCTTGTCGATCACGTTCTTCATGTCCCAAGGGGCGAGGAACTGCCCCTTCTTGATGTTCACCGGCTTGCCCGACTGGGCCACGGCGCGAATGAAATCGGTCTGGCGGCACAGGAAGGCCGGGGTCTGCAGCACGTCCACCACGCTGGCCACTTCGGCCACTTGCGACTCGTCGTGCACGTCGGTCAGCACCGGCAGGCCGGTCTGGCGGCGCACCTCGTCGAGGATCTTCAGGCCGGCGTCCAGTCCCACGCCTCGCTTGCTGCTGCCCGACGAGCGATTGGCCTTGTCGAACGAGCCCTTGTAGATCAGGGGAATGCCCAGTGCGGCGCAGGTCTCCTTGAGCTGGCCCGCGACGTCCAGCGACATCTGCAGGCCCTCAATGGAGCAAGTGCCGGCGATCAGGAAGAAACGCTGGTCCAGGCCGACGTTGAAACCGCAGAGTTGCATGGTGGGTCGCCTCCGATCAGGCCTTGGCGGCCTTCTGATGCTCCACCGCCGCCTTGATGAAGGCGTTGAACAGCGGGTGGCCGGCCCAGGGGGTGGACTTGAACTCGGGGTGGAACTGCACGCCGATGTACCAGGGGTGCACGTTCTGCGGCAATTCGACGATTTCGGTGAGGTGCTCGCGCTGCGTCAGCGCCGAGATCACCAGGCCCGCCTGGCGCAGCTGGTCGAGGTAGTTCACGTTGGCTTCGTAGCGGTGGCGGTGCCGCTCGGTGACCACGTCGCCGTAGATGCTGTGCGCCAGCGTGCCCTTGGCCACGTCGGAGCTTTGCGCGCCCAGGCGCATGGTGCCGCCCAGGTCGGAATTGGCGTCGCGCTTCTGGATGCTGCCATCGGCGTCTTTCCACTCGGTGATGAGGGCGATGACGGGGTGCTGGCAGGCCGGGTCGAACTCGGTGCTGTTGGCGCCTTCCAGGCCGGCCACGTGGCGGGCGTATTCGATGGTGGCCACTTGCATGCCCAGGCAGATGCCCAGGTAAGGCACCTTGTGCTCGCGGGCGAAGCGGGCGGTGGCGATCTTGCCTTCCACGCCGCGCGCGCCGAAGCCGCCGGGCACGAGGATGGCGTCGTACTGCGCCAGTTTCTGCGCGGCGTCGGCGCCTTCGATGGTTTCCGAATCGACGTGGTCGATCTTCACCCGCACGTGGTTGCGCATGCCGGCGTGGCGCAGGGCCTCGTTCACCGACTTGTAGCTGTCCGACAGGTCAACGTACTTGCCGACCATGGCGATTTTCACCTCGCCTTGCGGGTGCTCGGTCTCATAGACCAGGTCGTCCCAGCGCTTGAGGTTGGTGGGCGGGGTGTTCAGGCGCAGCTTGTCGCAGACCAGGCCGTCCAGGCCCTGCTCGTGCAGCATGCGCGGCACCTTGTAGATGGTGTCCACGTCCCACATGCTGATCACGCCCCACTCGGGCACGTTGGTGAACAGCGAAATCTTGGCGCTTTCCTCTTCGGGAATGCGGCGGTCGGCGCGGCACAGCAGCGCGTCGGGCTGAATGCCGATCTCGCGCAGCTTCTGCACCGTGTGCTGCGTGGGCTTGGTTTTCAGCTCACCGGCCGCGGCGATCCAGGGCAGGTACGTGAGGTGCACGAAGGCCGTGTTGTTCGGGCCCATGCGCAGGCTCATCTGGCGCACCGCCTCCAGGAAGGGCAGCGACTCGATGTCGCCCACGGTGCCGCCGATCTCGACGATGGCCACGTCCACCGCCTCGGGGGTGTCCACGCCAGCGCCGCGCTTGATGAATTCCTGGATTTCGTTGGTGACGTGCGGGATCACCTGCACCGTCTTGCCCAGGTAGTCGCCGCGGCGCTCCTTCTCCAGCACCGACTGGTAGATCTTGCCGGTGGTGAAGTTGTTGGACTTCTTCATGCGCGTTTCGATGAAACGCTCATAGTGGCCCAGGTCAAGGTCGGTTTCGGCGCCGTCGTCGGTGACGAACACCTCGCCGTGCTGGAAGGGCGACATGGTGCCCGGGTCCACGTTGATGTACGGGTCGAGCTTGATGAGGGTGACGTTGAGGCCGCGCGACTCCAGCAGCGCGGCGAGGGATGCAGAAGCAATGCCCTTGCCCAGGGAGGACACCACACCGCCGGTGACGAACACAAATTTGGTCATGTCTCGGGCGAGCCAAGTGCTCGCAGGAGGTGGAAATGGGAATTATAAGTGGGCCCCCCAGCCCAGCCAGGTGCCCTCGGGGCGACCAGGAAATGCTATGTGTGCTGCTACATTGCGCGCCATGAATGACCTTGCTGGCAAACACATCGTCCTGGGCCTGTCTGGAGGCATCGCCTGTTACAAGTCGGCCGAGCTGTGCCGGGGCCTGATCCGTGCGGGCGCCACGGTGCAGGTGGTGATGACCGAGGCGGCCTGCCAGTTCATCACGCCGGTGACCATGCAAGCCCTCTCGGGGCGGCCGGTGGTGGTGTCGCAATGGGACGCGCGTGAGGGCAACAACATGCCCCACATCAACTTCAGCCGCGAGGCCCACGCCATCGTGGTGGCGCCGGCCAGCGCCGATTTCATCGCCAAGCTGGCCCAGGGCCGGGCGGACGAGCTCTTGTCGCTGATGTGCCTGGCCCGGCCGAGTGGCACGGTGCCGCTGCTGTTGGCGCCGGCCATGAACCGCGAGATGTGGGCCCACCCCGCCACGCAACGCAACCTGGCCCAGGTGCAGGCCGATGGCGCGCAGGTGCTGGGCGTGGGCGTGGGCGACCAGGCCTGCGGCGAAACCGGCGATGGCCGCATGCTGGAGCCCGACGAGTTGCTGGACGAAATCGTGGCCCGCTTCCAACCCAAGCTGCTGCGTGGGGAGCACGTGCTGGTGACCGCCGGCCCCACCTTCGAGGCCATCGACCCCGTGCGCGGCCTCACCAACCTCTCCAGCGGCAAGATGGGTTTTGCCATCGCCCGGGCCGCCCGCGAGGCGGGTGCCCAGGTCACCCTGGTCACGGGGCCGGTGGCCCTGCCCACGCCGCGCGGCGTGCAGCGGGTGGACGTGCGCTCGGCCCTGCAGATGCAGGCGGCGGTGCAGGCGGCCGCGCCGCAAGCCAGCGTGTTCGTGGCAGCGGCGGCGGTGGCCGACTGGCGCCCGGCCACCTCGGCCGACCAGAAGATCAAGAAGGACGGCTCGGGCGACGTGCCCGCGCTGCACTTTGTGGAGAACCCCGACATCCTGGCCGGCGTGGCCGCCAGCGAGCGGGCCCGCAGCGGCGCCTTGTATTGCGTGGGGTTTGCCGCCGAGAGCCACGACCTGCTGGCCCACGCCCAGGCCAAGCGCCAGCGCAAGGGCGTGCCCCTGCTGGTGGGCAACATCGGCCCCGAGACCTTCGGGCGCGACGACAACACCCTGCTGCTGGTGGACGAGCGCGGCAGCATCGAGCTGCCCCGTGGCCCCAAGCTGGGCTTGGCGCGTCAGCTCGTGGCCGAGATCGCACGCCGCCTCGCGCGCTGAACGGCCTCGGCCGCACGGGCTGCGAGGCAAGGGGCTGGGCTATGATTCATCGATAAGCATGCACTTATTGATGCAAGACCCAGGAGACCGCCCATGAGCCCGATCGATTCCCCCGCCGTGTCCAACCGCCGCCAGTGGCTGCGCCATGTGGGAGGCCTGGGCCTCGGCGCGGCCGCGTTGGCGGCGGTGCCCGAGGTGCGCCTGTTTGCCCAGCAGGTGCAAGAGTTCATTGCCGGCCCGCCCATGCCCGACATCGCGCCGCAGCAACTCAGCCAGCGCGTGTGGCTGATCTACGCCAAGGACGGTTTCCCCACCGAGGCCAACCAGGGAATGATGGCCAACGTCACCTTCGTGGTGACGAAGAAGGGCGTGGTGGTGCTGGACAGCGGTGGTTCGCTGCAGATTGGCCAGATGGCCATTCGCATGATCAAAAAGGTCACTTCCCTGCCGGTGGTGGCGGTGCTCAACAGCCACTACCACGGCGACCATTGGCTGGGCAACCACGCCTTTGTCGAGGCTTATGGCAAAGACCTGCCCATCTATGCGCTGGCCCACACCCGCGAGCAAATCGCCGGTGCCGAGGGCAGCCTGTGGCGCAGCCTGATGGAGCGCTGGACCAACCAGGCCACCCTGGGCACGCAGGTGGTGGCGCCCAACCGCACGGTGGAACACGGCCAGGTGCTCGACTTTGGCGACACCCAGATTCGCCTGCACCACTACGGCCGCGCGCACACGCCGTCCGACCTGTGCATGGAGGTGGTGCAAGACAAGCTCACCTACGTGGGCGACATCGCCATGGACAACCGCATCGCCAACATGGACGACGGCTCCTACGTGGGCACTTTCAAGTACTACGAGGCGCTGCAGAAGGCCACGGGCGATCAGCTCTGGCTGCCGGGCCACGGCGTGGCCAGCCGAGACCTGTTGCGCCGCTACGGCGACTTCATGGCCGGCATCTACGAGCCTTGCCTGAAGGCGGTGAAAGACGCCGCCCCGGTGGAGGCTGCCCGCGCCGCCGTGCTGGCCGACCCGCGCGTGGCCAGCCGCGCCAAGACCATGCAGGGCTTTGACAGCAACATTGGCAAGTACGTGAGCCTGGCCTACCTGGAGGCCGAGAAAGAGGCGTTCTGATCGCGGGCCCGGGCCGGGCTCAGTCCCACCAGGGCAGCAGGCGCTTCATGGCGGCCACCTCGCCGCAGTGGTCGGGCGCGTAGCCCGGCAAGCCACCCAGGCGGTGCTGCCAGGCGTTGCTGCGCAGGCGGCGCAGCAGGGCCTGAAGCGGCGGCGTGTCGAGCGCGCTTTTCAGGCAGACCAGCAGGTAGCGCTCCTCGGTCAGGGGCACGAAATCCAGGCCTTGCGCACTGGCCGCGTACTCGGTGCCCAGGCCCACGTCGGCGCTGCCGCTGGCCACGGCCGTGGCCACCGCCGCGTGCGAGCTTTCCACCCGCTCGTAACCGGCGATGTCTTGCGGCGGCAGTTCGGCCTGGGCCAGCAGCTCATCGAGCAGCAGGCGCGTGCCAGTGCCTTTCGCGCGGTTGACGAAACGGGCCTGAAGGCGGGCCACGTCTTGAATGGTTCGCAGGCGCAGCGGGTTGCCGCGCGCCACCATCAGGCCCTGGGCGCGGCGGGCAAAACCGATGATCTTGTGCAGACCGGGCTTGAGCAGCGGCCGGTAGGTGCGCGCGCTCAGGCTGCCCGCTGCGGCGAAGGGCTGGGTGTGGAAGCCCGCCAGTTGGCATCGGCCCTCGTTCAGGGCACGAATCGCGTCCACGCTGCCGCAGAAGCGGATGTCCAGGTGCAGCGGCGGATCGCCGCGCTGGGGGCCGGGCTCAGCGGCAGCGAACTCTTGCAGCTCGATCAGGGCGTGGTCGTGGCTGGCGTACAGGGTGATGAGTTCGCTCGGGCCTTCCGATGGGTGCCCATCCAGCGCCACGGCAAAGGCCCGCTCCAGCTCGGCGCGCAGGCTCTCCAGTTGCGGGCCCAGGCGCGCCTGCGCCAGGCGCTCGGCCGCCAGCAGGCGCTCGCCGAAAGGCGTGAGGCGGGCGGCCTGACCGCGTTCCCAGAAGATGAGGGCCTGGCCGAGGTCGGCCTCCCATTCCTTGAGCTGGCCCCACACGTGCCGGTACGACAAGCCCTGCATGCGCGCCGCGCCCGAGATGGAGCCGCTGGCCTGCACCGCGTGCAGCACGTCCATCATGGGGTTGCGCAGCAGGGCCGGGCGGTCGGTGCGGCGGGGGCTCAGGGAGTAGGACAGCTCAATCTTGCGCATGAACGGGGAGTGTGCCGCAAGCGGCTCAGGGCTGGCCTTGCAGCCTATGCAGGCCAATTCATATGAAGTAATTGCGTACTGCAACGGCGGGGGAACTTGGCTAAGCTCCCGGCCCTTATGAACACGTTTGCCGACAGCGTGAGCACCGCGCTGCAATTGGTCTGGGCCGGAGACGCCGCCTTGTGGTCGGTGGTGACGCGCTCGCTCGCCGTGAGCGCCACCGCCTGCCTGATCGCCTGCAGCGCGGGCTTGCTGCTGGGCGCCTGGCTGGCCTCGGCGCGCTTTCCGGGCCGCGAGTGGGTGCTCACGGTGCTCAACACCTTGCTGGCCATTCCCTCGGTGGTGGTGGGCCTGGTGATTTACCTGCTGCTGTCGCGATCGGGGCCGCTGGGCCACCTGGGCTGGTTGTTCAGTTTCCAGGCCATGGTGCTAGCGCAATCGGTGCTGGTGCTGCCCCTGGTCACGGCACTCACCCGGCAGGTGGTGGAAGACGCTGACCGCAGCCATGGCGAACAGCTAAGGTCGATGGGCGCCGGCACGGCGGTGCGCAGCCTGCTGCTGGCCTGGGACGAGCGCTACGCCTTGCTGACGGTGGTGATCACCGCCTTTGGCCGCGCCGTGTCCGAGGTGGGCGCGGTGATGATCGTGGGCGGCAACATCGACGGCTTCACCCGGGTCATGACCACCGCCATCGCGCTGGAGACCAGCAAGGGCGACCTGCCTCTGGCCCTGGGCCTGGGCATCGTGCTGCTGGCGGTGGTGCTGCTGCTCAATGCCGTGGTCTCGGGCTTGCGGCGCTGGCGCGAGCGCGCCGATGGCACGGGGCCCGTGGTGGTGCTGGCATGAGTGGCCTGCCCGTGGTGACCCCGGTGGCCCTGGCCCAGCCCTGCTTTGACCTGAAGGCCGTGCAAGTGCGCCTGGGCCGTGGGCCGGTGCCCACCTTGCACGACATTCGCCTGTGCATTCGCCCCGGTGAGCGCGTGGCCCTGGTGGGCGCCAACGGCAGCGGCAAAAGCACCTTGCTGCGCGCCTTGCACGGCCTGCTGCCGCTGAGCGCGGGCGAGATGCTCACGCCACCGCGCCAGCGCGTGGCCATGCTGTTTCAGCGGCCGCACCTGTTGCGCATGAACGTGTTGCGAAACATCGCCCTGGGCCTGTGGCTGCAGGGCATGCCCTGGAAGGCGGCCAAGGAACGCGCCCAACTGGCCCTGCAAAAGGTGGAGTTGTCGGCGGTGGCCGGGCGCAGCGGCCGGGCTTTGTCGGGCGGGCAACAGCAGCGCGTGGCGCTGGCGCGCGTGTGGGCGATCGACCCCGATGTGTGGCTGCTGGATGAGCCCACCGCCAGCCTGGACCCGCACGCCAAGCGCGAGGTCGAGGCCCTCATCGACGCTTTCACCGGCCACGGTGCCAACGGCCGCGCCACCCCGCCCACGCTGGTGTTCAGCAGCCACAACCTGGGCCAGGTCAAGCGCCTGGCCACGCGCGTGGTGTACCTGGAACAAGGCCGACTGTTGGCCGACCTGCCGGTGCGCGAGTTTTTCGATCACGACCTGTTGCGGGCGCACTGCCCACAGGCCCATTTGTTTGTTCAAGGAGAAAGCCTGTGATTGCCTTCCGACGCTGTGCCATCGCCACCGCCATCGGTGCCGCCAGCTTGCTGGCCAGCGCCAGTGCCCTGGCCCAGAGCATCGTGGTGGCCTCGACCACGTCCACCGAGCAGTCGGGCCTGTTCGGCCACCTCCTGCCCGCCTTCAAGAAGGCCACCGGCATCGACGTGAAGGTGGTAGCCCTGGGCACCGGCCAGGCCATCGACATGGCCCGCCGTGGCGACGCCGACGTGCTGTTCGTGCACGACAAGGTGGCCGAAGAGAAGTTCGTGGCCGATGGCTTCGCGGCCAAGCGTTTTGAGGTGATGTACAACGACTTCGTGCTGATCGGCCCCAAGGCCGACCCGGCGCGGACCAAGGGCAATGACATCGTGGCGGCGCTGAAGAAGGTGGCCGCCGCCAACGCGCCCTTCGTCTCGCGCGGCGACAAGAGCGGTACCCACGCGGCCGAGCTGCGCTTCTGGAAGATGGCCGAGAGCGATGCCAACAAGGGCAGCGGCTACAAGGAGTGCGGCTGCGGCATGGGCCCGGCCCTGAACATCGCCGCCAGCGCGCCCACCGGCGCCTACGTGCTGTCCGACCGCGGCACCTGGCTGAGCTTCAAGAACCGCGCCGACCTGACCGTGCTGGTGGAGGGCGACAAGCGCCTGTTTAACCAATACGGCGTGATGCTGGTGAGCGCCGCCAAGCACCCGCAGGTGAAGACGGCCGAGGGCCAGAAGTTCGTGGACTGGGTCACCGGCCCGGCCGGCCAGGCGGCGATTGCGGCATACAAGATCGGCGGCGAGCAGTTGTTTTTCCCGAACGCCACGAAATAAGGCTCGCCCCAGCGTCGCTTCGAGTTGAGGCGACTTCGCCGCCGATCGGGAAGACAATGGCCCCCTCCCAGCCCAACGAGAAAGGCACAGCCATGAAAGGCGACCCCAAAGCCATCGCGCACCTGCAGGCGCAACTCAAGAACGAGCTGACCGCCATCAACCAGTACTTCGTGCACTACCGCATGCTCAAGCACTGGGGCCTGGACAAGCTGGCGGCCAAGGAATACAGCGAGTCGATCGGCGAGATGAAGCACGCCGACGCCTTGATGGACCGCATCTTCACCCTCGACGGCCTGCCCAATCTGCAAGACCTGGGCAAGCTCAAGATCGGCGAAGACGTGCCGGAGATCCTGCGCTGTGACCTGGCGCTGGAAACGGCGGCGCAGGCCACCATCAAAGAGGGCATTGCCCACTGCGAGTCGGTGCGCGATTACGTCTCGCGCGACCTGCTGCAGCACATCCTGGACGACACCGAGGAGCACATCGACTTCCTCGAAACCCAGATCGAGCTGATCGACAAGGTGGGCCTGCCCAACTACCTGCAAAGCCAGATGGGCTCGGTGAGCTGAGCCCATCCAGCCGGCCCGACCGGCGGCGGCTCACTGGCTTGTGTTCGCGAATGAGAGGAATTATCATTCGCGACATCCAAGCCAGTTTTTCTGTCCGCCATGATTGTTTGTGTGTGCCGCCGCGTCAGCGACAAAACCATCGCGCATTGCGCCCGCTCGGGCATGGCGTTTGACGACATTCAGTTGGAACTGGGCGTGGCCACCCAGTGCGGCCAGTGCGAGGGCTGCGCCCGCGCCGTGTGGGCCGAGTGCGCCCCGGGCCAGCCGGTGGCCCACTTGCAGCGCGAGCCGCTGGACGCGCGCCAGGTGCTCAGCGTCTGAGTGAGGCGGCCGCCACGGCCAGCCTCAGCGCACCATGGCCACCCCTTTGATCTGCGCCCACACCGCCCGGCCGGGCCGAATGCCCAGCCGCGTGGCCGAGGCCTGCGTGATGCGCGACAGCAGCCGCGTGCCGGGCGCCTCACCCACCTGAAGCCCCACCAGTACCTGGGCCGGGCCATCGGGGCTGAGGTCGGTGACGGTGGCGGGCAGCACGTTCACCACGCTGCTCTGCTCGGGTGGCACCAGGGACAGCGTCACGTCGCGGGCCTGCACCCGCACGCGCACCCGTCGCCCCACGGCGGGCGGCTCTTGCCTGGTGCGGGGCAGCCAGAGCGCGCCGCCCTCGAAGCGCAGGCGGTTCATGCCGGGTTCGTCGCTGGCCTCCACCTCGGCGGCCACCAGGGCGCTGGCGCCGTCGCCATGGGCCAGGGGCAGGTCAGCGCGGGCCAGCAGCTCGGCCACCGGGCCCTGGGCCTGCACGCGGCCGGCTTGCAGCAGCACGAGCTGGTCGCCCAGGCGCAGCGCCTCGTCCAGCGAGTGGGTCACGTAGAGCACGGGAATGTCCAGCGCCTCGTGCAGTTGCTCCAGCCAGGGCAGGATGTCGCCCTTGCGCGTGGCGTCCAGCGCGGCCAGGGGCTCGTCCATCAGCAGCACGCGCGGGCTGGTGGCCAGGGCGCGGGCAATGGCCACGCGCTGGCGCTCGCCACCCGAGAGTTCGTGCGGGCGGCGCTGCAGCAGGTGCTCAATGCCCAGCAGCGCCAAGCCGTGGTCCCAGGCGTGGCGGCGCTGGGCAGGGGGCGTGCGGTCAAAGCCATAGCGCAGGTTGGCCTGCACGCTCAGGTGATCGAACAGGCTGGCCTCTTGAAACACATAGCCCAGCGGGCGCCGGTGCGTGGGCAGAAAACGGCGTTGCGCGCTGTCTTGCCAGACCTCGCCGCCCACCTCCACGCGGGCCTGTGCCTTGGGCTCCAGCCCGGCCAGCACGCGCAGGCAGGTGGTTTTGCCCGAGCCCGAGGGGCCGAACAACACGGTCACCCCCTGGCCCGGCAGGCGCAGGTCAATGTCCAGCGAGAAGTCGCCTCGGTCCAGGCGGGCTTGCAGCCGCAGCTCGGTTGGGCTCATGGTCGCGGCCCCGTGGCGCGCCGCTGCACCAGTTGCAGCACCAGCAGCACGCAAAAGGCAAAGGCCAGCATGAGCGCGGCCAGGCGGTGGGCGTCGCCGTATTGCAGGGCCTCGACGTGGTCGTAGATCTGCACCGACACGGTTCGCGTCACGCCGGGAATGTTGCCGCCCACCATCAGCACCACGCCAAATTCGCCCACGGTGTGGGCAAAGGCCATCACCACGCCAGCGATCAGGCCGGGCCGGCACAGCGGCAGCACCACGGTGAAGAAGCGGTCCAGCGGCGAGGCGCGCAGGGTGGCGGCGGCTTCCAGGGCGCGCGGGTTGAGCGACTGCATGGCCGTCAGCACCGGTTGCACCATGAAGGGCAGCGAATAGAAGACCGAGGCCACCACCAGCCCGCTGAAGCTGAAGGTGAGCAGGCCCCAGCCCATGGCCTGCGTCCACTGGCCCACCGGCCCATTGGGGCCAAGGGCGACCAGCACATAAAAGCCCAGCACCGAGGGCGGCAGCACGAACGGCAGGGCCACCAGCGCACCCACCGGGTGGCGCCAGACCGAGCGCGAGGTGGCCAGCCACCAGGCCAGCGGCACGCCCAGCACCAGCAAGATGGCGGTGGTGGTAGCGGCGACCTTGAGCGTCAGGCCGATGGCTTGCCAGTCGTCGGGGGTGAGCATCAGAAGGTGTAGCCGAAGGAACGGATCAGGTCTTGGCCGGCCGGGCTTTGCATCAGCTTCACCAGCGCGCGGGCGGCTTCGTTGCGGGCGCCGCGCTTGAGCAGCACGGCGTCCTGGCGGATCGGCTCATGGTACTGGGCCGGTACCACCCACATCGAGCCACTCTTGAGACGGCCACCTTCCAGCACCTGAGACAGGGCCACGAAGGCCAGTTCGGCGTTGCCGGTGTGGGCGAAGTTGTAGGTCTGCGCGATGCTTTCGCCCTGCACCAGGCGCGGCGCCAGGGCCTGGGTCAAGCCAAGTTGTGCCAGGGTTTGCATGGCCGCCGCGCCATACGGCGCGGTGCGCGGGTTGGCCACGGCCAGGCGGCGCCAGCCGTCTTGGCGCAGCACCTGCCCTTGTTTGTCCACCAGGTCGGGCCGGGCCGACCACAGCACCAACTGGCCGGTGGCGTACAGGAAGCGGCTGCCGGGCGCGGTGAGGCCTTCGCTCTCGGCCTTGGCCACTGTGGCCTGGTCGGCCGCCAGGAACAGGTCGAACGGGGCGCCGTTGGCGATCTGGGCATAGAGCCGGCCCGTGGCGCCCACCACGATCTCCAGCCGGTGGCCGGTGGTTTTCTCCAGCACGGCGGCTAGGGCACGCAGGGGCTCGGCGAAGTTCGCGGCCACCGCCACCGTGGCCTGGGCGGCCTGGGCCGACCACGAGGCCAGCAACAGGGCGGCGGTGCTCAGGAAAAGGCGGAGGTGGCGTGAGAACATGCGGGCTCCTTGCAGCGCCAAGACAGTCGCTATTCCAAAATAGAATAGCGCGAAGTATAGCGGCCACCCCTTGTCCATGCCCGTTTCGCCCCTTCCCCAGATGCCCCTTGCGGGGCTGCCCGACGCATTGAGCGATGCCAGCGCCGACAAGCGACTGGACGTGCTGCGCCGCATCGCGGGCGGCGCGTCCATTTCGCAGGCCGCACGGGAGTGCGGCATCAGCTACAAGGCGGCGTGGCAGGCGCTGGAAACCCTCTCGGCCCTGAGCGGGCAGGTGCTGGTGGAGCGCAGCGTGGGCGGCGCGGGTGGCGGTGGGGCGCGCATCACGCCCGCGGGCGAGCAGTTGCTGCAACTGGCCGATGCCCTGGCGCAAGCCCGCGCGGCGGTGCTGGCGCGTTTCGCTGGCCAGGCGGGCCTGGCGTTGGGCCTGGGCCTTCGCACCAGCATGCGCAACCAGTTGGCCTGCCGGGTGGAGGCCTTGCACGCCGAGTCGGACCAAGACCCCACGGTGTGGGTGCAGGCGCGCACCGCAGGTGGCGTGCGGCTGTGCGCCAGCGTCACCCGCGAGAGCGCCGATCTGCTGGGCCTGGCCCCCGATGCGCAGGTGCTCTTGCTGTGCAAAGCCACGGCGGTGTCGGTGGGCACGGCGCATGGCGAGGCCACGTTGGCCGAGGGCGAGTGGGCGGTCTGCCGCTTCAACGGTGTGGTGGAGCGCGTCACCCCGGGCCTTGAGCGCGACGAGGTGGTGCTGGCTTTGCCGGGCGGTGGCCACTGGGTGGGGTTTGCGCCACACCCCTTCGCCCTGGTGCCGGGCCAGCCGGCGGGCGCCTCGGTGGCGGCCTCGGCGGTGGTGGTGGCCCTGGGCTGAAGGCCGTCAGCGGCGCTTGGCGTTGAGCTTGCGGTAGAGGGTGGCGCGGCTGATGCCCAAGGCGCGCGCGGCGTCCATCACGTTGCCGCCAGCGTCGTCCACCGCCTTGCGGATGAGGGCAGTTTCCACGTCTTTCAGGGGCAGGCCATGGGCACTGGCGCTGCGCCGCTGCCCGGGCATGGCGTCGCGCCGGGTTTGGGCCAGCACCTGCACCCGCAGGCCCGACCACAGTGGCAGTTCGGTGCCGGCCTTGCCGTGGCGGGCGGCATCGAACAGGCCATCGATGGGCAAGGCGAAGTGGGCACTGGCGTGGCCGGGCGGGGTGCCGGGGGCAATGTCCAGCATCTCGGCGGCCGGGCGGTTCAGGCCGGTGATCTGGCCATCGGCGTCCAGGCAGACCAGGCCATCGCTGTCGTCCCCCAACACGCGCCCAGGCCAGTTCAGGCGCAGCAGCAACTCATGGGGCTGGGCCAGGGTGAGGGCGTTTTCGATGGTGCGCGCGGCCTGCGAGACCAGGTGCTTCAAGGCGGGCTGCTCGGGCACGGCCACGCCGGTGAGGTCAAGCATGCCCACGCATTCGCCACCCGGGCCCCATATGGGCGCGCCGGCGCAGCTGTAGACGCTGGTGTCGTCAAAGAAGTGCTCGCCCCGGTGCAGCCACACCGGTTGTTGCTCGGCCAGGGTGGCACCGATGGCGGTGGTGCCCACGGTGGCTTCTGACAGGTCCAACCCGACGCGGGCAATGCGCGTGGCGCGGGGATCTTGGTGGTCAATGGGGCCGTTCACGTCGATCACCACGCCGCGCGCGTCGGTGAGCAGGGTGAAGTAGCGGGTGTGGGCCACGGCGCGCGAGAGCGAGCGCAGCACGGGCGCGGCGGCTTGCAGCAGCCATTGGTTGTGCTCCAGCGCCTGGCGCACGCCCGAGGGCGTGACGGCCTGGAATTCCACCGCGCGGGTGGGCTCCAGGCCGCGCTCCAGGCAGCGCTGCCAGGAGCGCTGCAGCCAAGGGGCCAGCGCCGGGGCCGGCCCCGCCTCGCGGGCCAGCAGAAATCGCCGCCGTGCCTGGTCGATCAGGGCCAGACGGTCGGCGGCGCCATGGTGGGGGAGGGCGTGTGCAGCCATGTCAGCGGCCATTACACCAGCGGTGACGGCCGGACGCGAGGCATCACCGTGTCGTCGGCCTCAGGGCTTTCCCGAGGGTGGAAGGCTCAGGCGCTGGCCGGTGGCGGCGGTCAGCGCCGCGAGGTCGGCCGGCTCGTCCAGGTCTTGCACATGGGCCAGCGCGTGGGCCGCCCAAGTGGCCACCTGTTCGGGGTGCTCGCGCCGCCAGGCCTTCACGCCGCCACGGCCCCGGGCATGCAGGGTGGCGCAGCCCTGGGCGTCCAGCACGATGGGGTGGCCGGGCTGGCCTTGCACCGTGGGCACCAGGGCTTGCGCGCCGGCCGGGCGCTGCTCGAAGGCGTCAAGGGCGGCGCGCAGGTGCGCGGCTTGCAGGCCGGGCTGGTCGGCCAGCAGCACCAGCAGGCGCTCGGGCCAGGGGCCTTGCTGCGCGATGGCGGCCAGGCCCAGGTGCAGCGAGTCGGTGGGGTCGGGCCCGGGCTGGGGGTTGGTCACCGCCTGGGGCCGCTCTTGCGCAGGCCATTGGGCGATGGAGGCCGCCAAGCGCTCGGCGTGGTGGCCCAGCACCACCACGGCCTCTTGGGCGCCGGCCTGGCGGGCGGCGAGCAGCAGGCGTTGCCACAGGGGCTGGCCGTCCACCTCGATCAGGGGCTTGGGCACGAAGCCCATGCGCGAGCCGGCGCCAGCGGCCAGCAGCAGGGCGCAGAGGCGGCGGGGACTGGTCATAGGGCTCAGGCCGCGCGCGGCACGCCGCAGACCGGGGCGCTGGCCAGCGCGCCTTCGGCGTCCTTGGCTGGGCCCACCGCCAGGCTGCTGGGCAGGATCACGCCGTTCTTGGTGGCCAGCACCTCGGCCATCACGCTCACCGCGATTTCGGGCGGGGTCTTGCTGCCGATGTACAGGCCGATGGGCCCACGCAGGCGCGCCAGGCTCTCGTCGGTCTGGCCAAAGTGCTCGATCAGGCGCTGGCGGCGGGCCTCGTTGTTGCGCCGCGAGCCGATGGCGCCGATGTAGAAGGCCTCGGTTTCCAGCGCCTCGATGAGCGCCAGGTCATCGAGCTTGGGGTCGTGGGTGAGGGCGATCACGCAGGTGCGCCGGTCCACGCCGAAGGTGCGCACCAGGTCGTCGGGCATTTCCTTCGAGAGCGTCACGCCGGGCACGCGCCAGCCTTCGCGGTATTCCTCGCGCGGGTCGCACACCGTGACCTCAAAACCGCTGAACAAAGCCATGGTGCTGAGGTACTCGGTGAGCTGCCCGGCGCCAATGAGCAGCATGCGGTACTCGGGGCCGAAGGTGTTGTGCAGCACGCCGCCTTCTTCGCGCAGCGGCGCGGGCGCGGTCAGCGGGGTGAGGGTGACGGCGCCGCTGCCCAGGTGGGTGCTGCGCTGCATGAGCTGGCCACGCGCGAGTTGCTCCAGCAGGGCTTGCAGGCTGGCGGGGTCGGGGTCGAACTCCAGCACCAGTTCCAGTGTGCCGCCACAAGGCAGGCCAAAGCGGTGTGCCTCGTCGGCCGTGACCCCGTAGGTCACGCGCTCGGGCGGTCCGGTGGGGATGTCGTGCGTGAGGCCGGTGGTGGCGCTGTGCGGCGCGTGCACGCGGCTGTAGCGGTAGATCAGGTCGTCTTCGATGCAGCCACCGGAGACCGAGCCCACCACCGCGCCGTTTTCGCACAAGGCCATGGTGGAGCCCACCGGGCGGGGCGACGAGCCCCAGGTGCGCACCACGGTGGCCAGCAGGGCGCGGTGCCCTTGGGCGCGCCACTGGTGCAGGGTGCGCAGAACGGTGACGTCAAGGTTTTCCATGCTCAATGAAAGTGGGTGAAGGACGCGACCCGCGCGTGCAGGGCCTGGTGCTGTCCCCGTTGGGTGAACCGGGTGCCGGGCGCGAAGAACCGGTGATTCTGCCCCTGTGCCCAAGGTCGGGCCTGTTGGCGGTGGGATGGCCCTTCATCGGCAGGGTGCGGCTGGCGGGCGGCATGGCGGCGGGCCTTGTCTCAATTTGAGACTTTTCCCGAATCCGCTTTCCCGACCAGGGAAAACCCTCAGCAATACCCATGGGCGTACCCCAACAATCGTATGCTGAGAACTGCATAAGACCCGGCAGCGCGCAGTCTCTGCCCCACCTGGAGACCCACATGCAAAAAATCCTTCACATCAACCCGGACAAGTGCACCGGGTGCCTGCAGTGCGAGATGGCCTGCTCGTTCGAGAACTACGGCACCTACGCCACCTCGAAGTCGCGCATCAAGGTGTTCGACTTCCACCACACCGGCAAGAAGGTGCCCTACACCTGCACCCAGTGCGACGAGGCCTGGTGCCTGCACGCCTGCCCGGTAGAGGCCATCACGGTGGACAAGCTCACCGGCGCCAAGGTGGTGAACGACAGCACCTGCGTGGGTTGCAAGGTGTGCACCATCGCCTGCCCCTTCGGCACCATCAACTACGTGCAGGAAACCGGCAAGGTGCAGAAGTGCGACCTGTGCGGTGGCGAGCCCGCCTGCGCCGAGGCCTGCCCCACGGGCGCCATCACCTTCATTGACGCCAACTGGACCGGCCTGGACAAGATGAAGCAGTGGGCCGACAAGCTGGGCAACCAGCCTTCCGCCGCCTGAGCCCGAACCATTTAGGAGAACGATCATGTCGTGGGCTGGAAAAATCCTTCGCGTCAACCTCACCGCTGGCACCGTCAAGTCCGAGCCGCTGAACATGGAGTGGGCGCATGCCTACCTGGGCTCGCGCGGGCTGGGCAGCAAATACCTCATCAGCGAGATCGACCCCAAGGTCGATCCGCTCTCGCCCGAGAACAAGCTGATCTGGGCCACCGGGCCGCTCACCGGCACCATGGCCTCCACCGGCGGGCGCTACACCGTCATCACCAAAGGCCCGCTCACGGGCGCCATCGCCTGCTCGAACTCGGGCGGCTACTGGGGCGCCGAGCTGAAGATGGCCGGCTGGGACATGGTCATCGTCGAGGGCAAGAGCCCCACGCCGGTGTACCTCTACATCAACGACGACGTGGCCGAGCTGCGCGATGCGTCTTCGCTGTGGGGCCAGAGCGTCTGGAAGACCGAAGAGGCGCTGAAGACCTCGCTGCAAGACCCGCTGACGCGTGTGTCCAGCATCGGCCCGGCCGGTGAGAACGGCGTGCTCTACGCCGCCATCGTCAACGACCTGCACCGTGCCGCCGGCCGCTCTGGCGTGGGCGCGGTGATGGGCAGCAAAAACCTCAAGGCCATTGCGGTGCGCGGCACCAAGGGCGTGGGCAACATCCGCGACCCCAAGGCCTTCATGAAGGTCACCTTCGAGAAGAAGAAGATCCTGGCCGAAAACCCGGTGACGGGCCAGGGCCTGCCCACCTACGGCACCCAGGTGCTGATGAACGTGATCAACGAAATGGGCGCCCTGCCCACGCGCAACCACCGCGAGGTGCAGTTCGAAGGCGCCAAGGACATCTCGGCCGAGGCCATGGCCACGCCGCGCGAGACCGACGGCAAGAAGCACCTGGTGACCAACCAGGCCTGCTTCGGCTGCACCATCGCCTGCGGGCGCATCAGCAAGATGGACGAGAGCCACTTCACGGTGCAGAACAAGCCGCAGTACTGGGGCGCCAATGGCGGCCTGGAGTACGAAGCGGCCTGGGCGCTGGGCGCGGCCAACGGCGTGAACGACCTGGAGGCCCTGCAGTACGCCAACCTGCTGTGCAACGAATACGGCATGGACCCGATCAGCTTTGGTGCCACCGTGGGCGCGGTGATGGAGCTGTACGAGATGGGCGTGCTCACCAAAGAGCAGATCGGCGTGGACGCGCCCTTCGGCTCGGCCGCCGCGCTGGCGGCCTTCGCCGAGATGGTGGGCAAGGCCGAGGGCTTTGGCAAAGAGATCGCCCAGGGCTCGGCCCGCCTCACCAAGAAGTACGGCCACCCCGACCTGTCGATGAGCGTGAAGGGCCAGGAATTCCCGGCCTACGACGGCCGTGCCATCCAGGGCATCGGCCTGGCCTACGCCACCAGCAACCGCGGTGCCTGCCACCTGCGCGGCTACACCATCGCCTCTGAGGTGCTGGGCATTCCCGTCAAGACCGACCCGGTGGAGAGCGAGGGCAAGCCCGAGCTGGTGAAGGCCTTCCAGGACGCCACCGCCGCCTTCGACTCGTCTGGCCTGTGCGTGTTCACCACCTTCGCTTGGGGCGTGGCCGACCTGGCCCCGCAGCTGCAGGCCGCCTGCGGTGAGCAGTACACCACCGAAGAGCTGGAGAAGATTGGCGAACGCATCTGGAACATGGAGCGCGAGTTCAACAACGCCGCCGGCTTCACCAAGGCCGACGACTCGCTGCCCAAGCGCCTGCTGACCGAAGCCGCCAAGACCGGTGCCTCCAAGGGCATGGTCAGCAAGCTGCCCGAGATGCTGCCCAAGTACTACGCCGTGCGCGGCTGGGACAGCGAAGGCCGCCCCACCGCCGACACCAAAGCCCGCCTGGGCCTCTGAGCCCCGGCCTTGCAACCATGGAGAAGCGGTCCGCGTGACCGCTTCTTTCTTGGGGAGAACTGCACCATGACCCACCACGTCATCCTGGGCGCCGGTCCGGCCGGCGTCATCGCGGCCGAAACCATTCGCAAGCACGCGCCTCGCGACACCATCACCGTGATCGGCGACGAGAACGAGGCACCGTATTCCCGCATGGCCATTCCCTACCTGCTGATCGGCAAGGTAGGGGAAGAAGGCACGCACCTGCGCCACACGCCCGACCACTTCGAGCGCCTGAACATCCAGGTGCTGCGCGGCGTGCGCGCCCGGGTGCTGGACTCGGCCAAGCGCACGCTCGAACTCAGCGACGGCCGCACCATCGGCTTTGACAAGCTGCTCATCGCCACTGGCTCATCGCCCGCCACACCCCCCATTCCGGGCATTCAGGGGCCCGGCGTGCACAGTTGCTGGACGCTGGCCGATGCCCGGGCCATCGCCCGCCTGGCCCAACCCGGCGCCAAGGTCTTGCAGATGGGCGCCGGTTTCATCGGCTGCATCATCATGGAAGCCTTGCAGCAGCGCGGGGTGGAGCTGTCGGTGGTGGAGATGGGCGACCGCATGGTGCCCCGCATGATGGGCCCCACCGCCGGCGGCATGATCAAGGCGTGGTGCCAGACCAAGGGCGTCAAGGTGTTCACCGGCACGCGGGTGGAGGCCATCGAGCGCGGGGCCGCGGGCGCGCCCGGCTTGCAAGGCAAGATCGAAGAGGTGGTGGGCATCGGCCAGTCGGCCATGCCCACCGGTCCGATGCGGGTGCGCCTGTCCAGCGGCGAGTGCCTGGAGGCCGATCTGGTCATCAGCGCCACCGGCGTCAAGCCCAACATCGGTTTCCTGGAGAACTCCGGCGTGCGCTGCCTGGTGGGGGTGCTCACCGACGAAACCCTGCAGACCAACGTGCCCGGCATATACGCCGCGGGCGATTGCGCCGAGGCCTTTGACAAGGTCAGCGGCAAGACCATCGTCAGCGCCATCCAGCCCAACGCGGCCGAGCAGGCCCGCGTGGCCGCGCTCAACATGGTGGGCCGCAAGACCGAGCTCAAAGGCGTGACGCAGATCAACGTGCTCGACACCCTGGGCCTGATCTCCAGCAGCTTCGGCAACTGGGAAGGGCTGCCCGGCGGGCAGGGCGTGGAGCTGACCGACCAGGCCGGCCACAAGCACCTGAGCCTGCAGTTCAAAGACGACCTGCTGGTGGGCTGCAACAGCGTGGGCTGGACCGAGCACGTGGGCGTGATGCGCGGGCTGGTGGAAGGCCAGGTGCACCTGGGTGAGTGGAAAGACCGCCTGCTGGCCGACCCGACCCGCCTGATGGACGCCTACCTCGCCAACGCGCAGGGGCAGGGGCATTGGAGTGGCGCGGCCGATGAGCGCCGCCGCTGAGGCAACATCCTGGCCATGCAAATCACCTTCAAGCTCTTTGCCACGCTGACCGACTACCTGCCGCCTGAGGCACGGCGCGGCAACCAGCTCACGCTGGACGTGCCGCCCGACGCGCCCATTGCCCGCATCATCGAGCCCTACGGCCTGCCGCCCAAGCTGGTGCACCTGGTGCTGGTGAATGGCCGCTACATCGCGCCCGAAGCCCGCGCCACCACCACGTTGCAAGAGGGCGATGTGCTGGCCATCTGGCCGCCCATCGCCGGCGGCTGAGGCGGCCGGACGAGCCATGCAATCCCACTACCCTGAGCGCTTCGAGCGCGACATGGGCTGCACCGAGGCCGACTGGCAACGCTGGCTGCCCGCCGCCATTGGCGAACACCCGTGGCGGCACGACGGCACCCAGGCGAAGGTAGACCTGCCCGGTGGCGCGCTGGTCTTGCGCTGGACCGTGCAGCCACCGCGCGTGATCGCACTGGTGCGCTTGCCGGTGTTGCGCGTGGGCTTCGCGTTCGAGGGCGTGGACGCCGACCAGCGCCAGCGCTTCATGAAGCGCTTTGACCTCTACATGCAGCGCGGTGGGGGCTAGGTTCCACCCCCTTTTCATTCAGCGGTTGGGGCAATTGTTGGGTGCGGCCTCGCCGCGCGCCCAGCACAGCGCACTGGCCTTGGGGTGCGGGCGCGGCAAGCCCTCGCGGTCCAGCCGCACCACCCGCGTGCGCCAGGCGCGCACGCCCGTGGCGTCCAGTTCCAGGCGCAGTAGCCAGCCGGTTTTTTGCGGCTCTTCGCTGAAGCCGTCAAACACGAAATTGCCCAGGCTGTAGAC
>Ga0255128_1000097_pt1 | contig 34047 bp, 31 predicted proteins | sample Law_Miss_RepC_8d_FD_188562 | JGI IMG/M metagenome (GOLD analysis project Ga0255128, IMG submission 188562) | Freshwater microbial communities from St. Lawrence River, New York, United States - Law_Miss_RepC_8d | ecosystem: Environmental > Aquatic > Freshwater > River | place: USA: New York... | reverse complement strand
GTTCGGCGATAACCCATGATACTGCTTGGATCGACGAACTGACAAACGCAGTGAACATCGATCGACTCAATATCGGCTCTATCGCGACAAACCGATTGAACTGGCTACAACCCCACGAAGGCAACCTCACTGAGTTTCTATTTCGAAACCGAGCGTATCAGATCGCGAGCTGATTTTCGAATTGAACAAAGTTCGAAGCGAATCATGTCCGCTCAAATATTCGCTTTCAAAGCTAGATGCTTTGAAAGCTTCGTGGCGAGAGTGTGAGAATCGAATGTATTAAACGTCTATGGAGCGAAGTTGCGACAAGCGAGCCGATGAGCCTTTGATCGGGCCGCTATGTGCCTTGCCGGGATGCATGGGCTCGACGCACCGCTTCGAGCAAGTCGTTTCGCTCGGTAGCTCCCTTGGACAACACATCTAACACCCGACCGTTGAGCTTGGCGTGATCCTCCGGTGTTAACATCTTGCTAGTTAATACCAATACAGGGATCTTCGATAACGTCGGATGCGTTTGCAACCGAGCTACCAATTCGAATCCATCCATCTCCGGCATCATCAGATCTAGCAAGACCAACGAGGGTGGAGATGCCTCCATACAAGCAAAGGCCTCACGCCCATTGCTTGCCTTCTCGATCTTCCAACCCTCTTTTTGAAGTATCCGAGTAACGAGCTCGCTGCTTGCGGGATCATCTTCAACAACCAAAATCCGATCTGGATCATTTCGGGGAAGCAATCGATCCAAACAAACCTGCAGTTTCCCCCAATCGATCGGCTTAGTCAAACAATCGGTGGCTCCCAATGCCATGGCAATTTCATTGTTTTCAACAACCGAGAGCAAGACTACCGGAGTGGTTGAAAGATGCGCATCGGCTTTGATCGCAGCTAACACTTGCCAACCGTTCATTTGCGGCATCATCACATCAAGCGTGATGATGTCCGGCCTGTGAGAGCGGGCAAGTACCAAACCGGCCTCGCCGCTAGTGGCCATAATCACCCGATACCCATCCTTCGATAAACTTCGGCTAATCAAATCCAGCGCATCGGGATTATCATCGATCGCAAGCACCGTCCCGCGAATCGCTTCGCCACGTATCGCTCCACCTCGGATCACCTCCGTGCTTAACGCGGAGTTTGCTTCGAATTCGGTATCTTCCGCACCACCAAGTCCACTCGGTGTCAAGATAGCTTGAGCGATCCGAGGAAGTTCAATCGTAAAGGTTGAGCCTTTACCAAGCTCGCTTGACACACGGATATCACCACCGAGCATTTGGCATAGCCGGCGACTGATCATCAGTCCTAAACCAGTGCCGCCATACTTTCGAGTGGTGGATTCATCCGCTTGAACAAACGCCTGAAACAACTTTGCAATCTGATCACTGGTCATACCGATACCGCGATCGCACACGGCAAAGGATATGTACTCCTCTCGTTCGTGAGTCTGTGTCGAGATCAGCAAATCGATCACGCTGTTTTGCGAGAATTTACATGCGTTGGATAGCAGGTTCATCAAGGACTGCCGAACCTTCATCGCATCGCTGTACATTGCGCCGATTTCCGCGGGGCAATGTACTGCAATCTTATTGTGGTTCTTCAACGCTATCGGCTCAATTGTCGATACAATGTCCTGGACAAGCTCGCCGATCAAAAATGACTCATGATGCAAAGTCATCTTTCCTGACTCGATTTTCGATAAATCTAATACATCATTGATCAAGGCCAACAAATGCTTTCCTGCGTTCCTGATCTTTTGCAAATCCGCAGTAACCTCCTCGGCACTCATCAAACCAGCATCTTCCATGAGCATTTCCGAATACCCCAGGATCGCATTCATCGGGGTACGCAATTCATGACTCATGTTGGCGAGGAACACCGTCTTCGCCCGACTCGCCTCTAACGCTTGATCTCGAGCGACGATCAGTTCAGTGTTCATACGTTCGTTCTCATGCTCCACTCGTAATCGATGCAAGCTCATCCCGAGCTGATTACCGATAGATCCAAGAAACCGAACCCACCGCTCCGACCATGTCGCATCCGTATCTCCAACTTTCAGCTTTATGTAGCCCACCACTCGCTGAGAAACAGAAATCGGAATTGCGAACTGGCCATCGACCACTTCCAGCGCGTAGTCCTTCATTCCGCCATCAGCAAATTCATTCGAAGGTTTTATCGATGAATCGGCTACGGCATCTTCCTCAGGGGCTTTCTCGGCTAGAGTTCTACCCATCTGGCGCATGTTAGGAAGCATATCAATTACATATGACTTCGCCCCTAGACTTCCGGTTGCAAGCAACTCAGAAGCGACTAACTGCACTAAACGTGATTCCACCCGCTCCTGCTGCATTACCAAATCCAAACGGGTCTGCAAATCAAGTTCCTCGCCGCGTCGGACAAGTTTCGCTTCTCGCTCCTGAGCTTCCTCCAATGCAGCTAACAGCTCGGCAGCATAAGCATTCGCGTCCGCAAGCGCTAGAACCTTGCGATTCAATTCCGCATTGGAATCCCTCAAACGGATCAATTCACTCTGTAAATCCACATCCGATTCGTCGTTCATGCATATCGCCTATCGGCCATTATATAAACAATGTGACCTTGGACCTTGCCGCATCATCCAAGTAAGTTGCAACCCCACCGAATTCGACGCCGGGCAGCAGTTCCTCACGCGTAATACCCATCACGGTCATCGAAGTTTCACAAGCTACCATTCGAACGCCCATCTCCTGGGCCATCGCTATCATACTGGGTAACGATTCAACATTCCGCTGCCCCATTAAGTACTTGAAGAAAATCGGACCTGCACCACCCATATTCATACGACTCGTCGGCACGCTCTTCGGGCCGCTGGGCAACATCGCCGCCACCATCTTCTCTCCGATGGACTTGCCAGCATACTTCTTGGATACTCGCAAAGCGTTCAGTCCCCAGAAGGTGAAAAACATGGACACTTCCATACCCATCGCTACAGAGCCCAATGCGATGGTAAACGCTCCAAAAAGAGGATCGAGTTCACCGGAAAAGACCACCATAGTGGTGCGATCCTCCGGTACGTTGCCACCACCTTGCGTAACCATTCCTCGTAAAGCCGCCAAATCCTGCTCAACGCTAGCAAGCCGCTTCGATACTCGTTCTTCGACGAGCCGATCTACCAGCTTTGCAATCTCGTCTTCGGTCAAGCTCATAAATCACCTATGCCCGCTTCTCAAGTACTACCTTTTGTACCCCTTGCGATTCCTCAAAGGACTTCAAGTCGTGTCCCATTTTTCGAACCCAAGCTTCAATGTCACTCTGAAAAGACGGATCGGAAGCCTCTACCTGCAATTGATCCCCAACCTGTAGTTCTTTCATCGTCCTGGAAATTCTCACAATGGGCATAGGACAATTCAAACCCTTGCAATCTAGTTCTACGCTCGCCATCGGCCGACTCCCAATTGAAAATTCTCGGAGCAATTCCAGTCCATAGAGTGTAGAGCTCGAAGAGCGATTATGATAGGGAAGTCAAACACAAAAAATATCTTGGCCGACATGCCCTACCGCCATCAAGAATCAGTGAAAACGCTTATAATCTCGAGTGAATTGAAACTCTAGCCTAGCGGTCGTTCCGCGTACTCGCATTATCCCATGATGAACGACTCTCTCAGCTCCAAACTTCAACGCTGGATCGGATGTGCAGCCGCCCTCGTTTTTGCTTCTACCCTCGCTCTTGTGTACTTCGCATCAGCTCGCATCCTGACCGACCAAGCGGATGCGAGATCGATGAATTCCGTCTGGAATAGTACGTTCCGACTCGATGATCTTATCCTTCGCGCTTCGGTGATTCCAAAATTAATCGCAATCCGACAGCAAGTACACGGTGATACTCCAGACCCTTCCATGGGCGATTATTTGAAAAATGTCCTCGAATCGATTCCTGCAAAAGATGCTTACGGCATCTATATAGCGTACGAAGATCTAAACTACGATTCGCCCCGGGCGATGCCTTGGATCGATCGTGATCATTTCCCAGATCCCACAGTCGTCGGCTACGATTTCCACAAAGAACAATATGAGTGGTACAACGGACCGAAGCAATCCAAACAGCTCTTTATTACCGAACCATACTACGACGAAGGTGGTTCGAATATCGGCATGGTAAGTATCACCTATCCATGCATAAACGATGAGGGAAAGTACATCGGTACCGCAGGACTAGATCTCTCCCTCGATCGGATTCGCGAGATTGTAAATCAACTCGAATTCAACGCGGAAATCCCTTCTCTTGTGAGTCGTAATGGACGCATCATCTCCCACCCAAACGCATCTCTAATGCTGGGAGCAAACGGACCTGGGGCTCACGTCGAAGAACTCCCCGATGGAAAAGCAACCGTTTCGAATTCCGCAGGTATGCAGATTTTGCGAATCGACGGGGAAGACCGCCGCATCTATTGGGCCACATCTGCCACCTCTGGCTGGAAACTTATCCTCAATGTCTCAAACTCCACAATCCTCGCACCTGTTCGCATGCTCGCACTGCAAATCGGCATTCTCTCAGCGACTGCTATGATTGCGATGCTAACACTCCTCGCCTGGATCGCTCGCCGAACCATCCAACCCATCCTCACTCTCACGAAAATCGTCAACAATGCTTCCAAGGGTGAATTCCAGAATGACGAACTTGAACCTCTGACTACTCGAAACGATGAGATCGGCATACTCTCAGACGCATTCTCAAAAATGCAGCAAGAAATCGCGCAACGCGAAACACAGTTGCAATCCTGGAATCAACAACTAAGCAACCTTGTTGCCGACAAGACTCATCAACTTCAACTAGCTCTGGACGAAGCCCAATCCGCGAAATCCCAAGCCGAACAGGCAAGTCGCGTGAAAAGCGAATTCCTAGCCAATATGAGTCACGAACTTCGCACCCCAATGAACGCCATCATTGGGTACAGCGAAATGCTCATCGAAGAGCAATCCGACCAACCCGAACTACAAGAGTCCGTTGTCGACCTTCAGAAAATCCAACTGGCAGGAAAACACCTGCTGAATATCATCAACGACATCCTCGACCTCTCGAAAATCGAAGCTGGCAAGATGTCTCTCTACATCGAACAATTTGACGTAGGAAACCTCCTGAAAGAAGTCTCTCTTACGGTCTCGCCATTGTTTAAAAAAGGAAACAACGACTTCAAAGTCACTTCCAAGGGTGACTTGGGTACCATCCTAAGCGATCAAACCAAAATCCGACAAACGCTGCTGAACCTTTTGAGCAACGCAGCAAAATTCACCCATAATGGATCGGTCGAACTCTCAGTACATCGCGATGAAAGAAACATCTGTTTCTCCGTTCGCGATTCAGGGATCGGAATGGATGAATCGCAAATCGCCAAACTCTTCGAGCCCTTCACTCAAGCCGATGCATCCACTACCCGAAAATACGGAGGCACAGGTCTCGGATTAACCATCTCTCGCCACTTCTGCAACATGCTCGGAGGGTCCATCGAAGTAACAAGCAAAGTAGGAAGTGGATCCACATTCCTTGTATCGCTTCCTACAGACTCGACACCGAACACCACTAACACCGGTGAGAACAAATCCTCGCTGCGCCCCACCACATCCAATCCAAACCTTCCAAACGTTCTCGTCGTCGACGATGATCCCAATACCATCGACCTAATCTCCCGGTTCCTAACCCGCGAGGGCTACCATGTCATCGGTACCACCGACCCTAACGAAGCAATCCCAGCTATCGAAAGCAATCATCCCGTCCTAGCTATCATCGACCTGATTCTTCCTGGCACCGACGGATTTGGTCTACTGCGGAACCTCAAGGAAAATTCGCAAACTGCTTCAACCCCAGTCGTCATGATCTCGATCACCCCAGATCGAAATACCGGTTTCGCTTTGGGTGCACTCGACTTTCTCCCAAAACCAATCGAATGGTCGCGACTCCTTGGAATCCTCGACTCTATCCAAAACCAATCCCAATCAAACAAACAACACGCGCTGCTTGTCGAGGATGATCCACAAACTGTCGAATTGACCCGCCGCGCACTGGAGAAACATGGATGGTTTGTAACCACTGCACAGCATGGCCAAGAAGCGATTGATTTCCTTCAGTCGATCTCACCAAATATCATTTTGCTCGACCTGATGATGCCCGAAATGGATGGCTTTGAATTCATCTGCGAGATCAACAAACACCCCACATGGCAACACATCCCCATCGTTGTACTAACCGCGATGGATCTGAGCGAAACGCAGCAGCAATTCCTTAAAACTCGATCAATCAACTTCTTGAAAAAAGGAGGGGTATCCACCCCGCAACTGTTGACCTATTTGCGAGACCATATAGCACTACTACAATCCCGGAACAACACAACGAACACGTAAAAAAGTAGCATCCGCTCGAGAATTACCCTATGACTAGAATTTTACTGGTTGAAGACAACGAACTAAACCGCGACATGCTCTCCCGCCGCCTAGAACGTCGGGGGTTTACGATCCTGATCGCTGTCGACGGCAAAGAAGGCATCGACATAGCCACCGAACAGAAACCAGATATCATCCTGATGGATATGAACCTCCCCGTCATCGACGGGTGGGAAGCTACCAAAGCGATAAAGGCTAATCCTGCTACTGCAAGTATCCCAATTATCGGACTGACCGCCCATGCCATGGCCGGTGATCGGGAAAAATGCCTAGCAGCTGGCTGCGATCAATACGACACGAAGCCCATCGACTTTCAATCCCTTCTCGACAAAATCGCCAGCCTGCTAGGGAATTAATCCTCCTACCGAAATCACCATGCAAGACTCCAACCCGCACCTCGAACACGCACTTGCCCAAGTCCGCCACGACCTGAAAACGCCACTGAACCAAATACTCGGTTACAGCGAACTACTCCTCGAAGAAGCTGCCGATTTATCAAACACGTCCACTTCAAATGACCTCAATCGGATCCGATCTGCATCCAAAGTCCTACTGAATCTCATCAACGACCAAGTCACTTCAGGATATCTCTTAAACCCTGATCGAGTCCCAAAGCAAAACCAAGACCAACATCCGAGTACCCTTTCGCAACAATACACGACGGTCCTACCTTACGGACATATTCTCGTCGTCGATGATCAACAAACCAATCGCGAAGTACTCTCGCGTATGCTCGAACTCTGCGGATTGAAGGTATCTCAAGCAGAACATGGGGCCGAAGCCGTTGCGATTCTGAGGGACGCTTCGTCCGATCACTTGCCCGCTATCGATGTCGTCCTACTCGATGTCATGATGCCCGTTCAAGACGGGCATGCCACCCTCCTCGAGATCAAATCCGATCCAGTCTTGCGCCATATCCCCGTCATCATGATATCCGCGCTCGATGAACTCGATTCAGTCATCCGCTGTATCGAAATCGGTGCAGAAGACTACCTTGCAAAACCCTTTAACCCGACTCTGCTAAAGGCACGACTCGGTGCATCGCTTGAGAAAAAACTCCTGCGAGATGCAGAACAACAACACCTTCAGCAAATCGAGGCAACGCAGAAACGACTCTCGAAGGAACTCCTCGATGCCGCGAACTACCTTTGCTCCCTATTCCCGCCCCCAACAGAAACTCCACTCTTGATCGATTGGAAACATCAACCCTGTTCCGAACTCGGTGGTGATGCTTTCGGTTACCACTGGATCGATGACAACCATCTTGCGATCTACCTACTAGATGTATGTGGGCACGGTGTGGGAGCTTCCCTGCTTTCGGCTTCCGCCATCAACGTTATCCGTAATGGATTTCTGCCGATCGCCGACATGCGACAACCTAGTCAAGTCCTTGCCGCAATCAATGACATGTTCTTGATGGAACGCCAAAACAACATGTTCTTTACACTCTGGTACGGTGTCTACGATCGCGCCACCCGAACACTCACCTACGGTGGAGCCGGACACCCGGATGCGATTCTGAGAATTACAACCTCCAGTGGAACGAAGCTCGAAAAACTACCTTCTACCGGGCCAATCATCGGGATCATGGAAGGTATGGATTACGATCAACTCTCGATAGAAGTCCCCAAGGACTCGGCACTCGTAGTTCTTAGCGATGGCTGCTTCGAAGTCATCCAGCAAGATGGGAGCATGATGGACACAACTCTCTTCGACAACTATCTGCATCAATATGCGACCGATCCCAGCGCATTGGATAATTGGTTCATGCAATGCCAGCAACGCCGAGGAGATGAAATCCTTGATGACGATTTTACCATCGTGCGAATCCGTCTCTAATCGATGCCAACGGTCGGCAACAACTTCTCAGCTCCCCAACGAACTACATCCTGAACCAATAACCCGGTCTCGGCTTGAGTACGATCCACCTCATAACGAGCTTCTGCATCCGACAAGCCGTGTGTATTGAGAGCAATGCTTGCCACTTTCACTGGTGCTAAAGCCCCACCCGCACATGCGATACTCTCCAGCATTGCTACTACGTCTCGAAGGGGTGGTATTCGAACCCACTTAAAGTCTCGCAAGTGATGCATCTGAGCCCGATGCACCAACACCAGATGACTCGGTTGCGATCCTCGCATCAATGGCAGTGTCGCTGTAGAGGCTGGATTGAGCAACGAACCTTGCCCCTCGATAAACACCACATCCCTATCCTTGGCACAAGCCGCTAACTCCTGTTGCACCGCCCCAGATGCGAAGTCTACTCGGATCGCATCCAATGCAATCCCATCCCCCTCTAACATGATCCCCGTTTGCCCCGTCGCCATGAACTTCGATCGCTTGCCCCTCGCAACCGCTCCTCGATGAAACGATATCGCCGCAGACATCTTGCCAATCGACATATCAGTCCCAACAAACAACACTCGCTTGCAAGGTAGCAACCTCGATAGCCCCATACCTGATACCAAGCCTGAAGGCTCTTTGCGGATATCCCATATCCAACGCCCCGCCTGAACGTGCGGCATAAACCTTTCATCATTCGATAATGAAGTATGCAGTCCGTTGAGAATGTTTAATCCACCTTGCAAAGCTACTTGCAACTGACCAACCCAATCCTGGGGTAACTTACCACCCAATGCCGCTAACCCTAACACCATCGTTTCAGGACCATACTTCAGCGCCTCCTCAACCGTCGACACAATAGGAATGGGACGATCGAGTGGGATCCCCGTAAGCTCTCCTAAATCTTCGCCTGCCGTCTGAGAATCAATCACCACGGCAACTCGCTCTGTAGCAAATCGAATCAGCGCTAATCCAGTCTTGCCGTGAATCCCCTTGATCCCCCCATGCAATAGAATCGCCAACCTATCTGTCGCGTCATACTGAGGATGCCTAGGCATGTGTTACTCCAAGTCCCGGTGAACCGCTGTTGACCAAATAACCACCCTCCAAGCGACATCCGCTATAAGGGTCATCTAACAAGTTCAGATGACTGTCCAAATCGACGTAGTCGACCAACGCACTGATTTGGTTCGCAGCCGCATTTCCTAACGAAGATTGAGAATAACAGCCTAGCATGACACGCAGCCCGTGTGACCTAGCCGTATAAACCATTCGTATCGCTTCACTCAAGCCACCACATTTGAGCAACTTAATGTTGATACCGCTGCAGCATCCTACTAAGCCCGGAATATCCATCGAAGTTCGACAACTCTCATCCGCCATGATCGGCAAAGATGATTCGCGATGAACTCTCGCCAGAGCTTCCTGATCCCCAGGTACCGTCGGCTGCTCAATATGATCTACCCCTCGCTCCGATAGCCATCGCGACATCTCAATCGCTTCTTCAACCGTCCAACCACCATTCGCATCTACACTCTTACTTACCTCCGCAGGTAATTCCTCGACCAATGCCTCAAACATTGCTTGATCTTGAGCAATCCCGCCACTGGCACCCATCTTCACTTTCACCGCACGGAAAGAACCTACTTCGCACCACTTCCTCCACCGCTCTTTAGCTGACGCAGGACTCTGAATCCCAATCGTCACCGACATCGGTACACTCGCGCGATCAGCTAAACCCATCATCTTCCAAATCGGCGCACGGCAAACCTTGCCACACCAATCCCAAAGTGCCATGTCAATCCCTGCACGTACAGACGAAGCGACCGAATGAGCTTGTAGTCGCGACAAAGCTTCTTGACGATCCCAAGCTGAACACGACGAGATCAATGTAGCGGCGCGCTCAAGCTCACCAGCTAGATAATCGTAATCCTGCACTGAACCAGGGATCGAAAACTCAGCCGATTCCCCGAATCCACTGACCCCTTCATCCTCTATCTCAACTTCCCAATTGCGCGACCCGGTTTGCATTCCACGGCTAATCGTCAATGCAACTCGCTTGCGTACTTCAAACCCCCGAAAATGGATCTTCAATGAACGCCCCCTCCCAACAAAACTACGATACCAATGCTCTATCGAACACCATCCAGTAATGTACCCCAATCTCCGGGATATCGAACTTTACTCCCACCACACGCCATCCATTCGACTCGTAAAAACCTACCGCCTTCTCCCTCGCCTTACACCACAAAACCCACCCCTGCTGCCGAGCAATATCGGATACATGCTCTAACAATAAACTTCCTACCCCCCTGCCCTGCAACTCGCTAACCACCGCCATCCCCCGCAGCTGTACGCTCCGACCCACCCACGTCGTTTCGCTCACGCCACTCTGCGAAGGTATCTCACCGGGGGGCATAAGTGTCAAACAGCCAACCCCTTTACCATCCAACACACCAACGAAATGAAGCGTATCTTCAAACTCATCTCCAGCAAACAATGTCTGCTCGAAAGGTAACCCCAAAGGCTCACGCAGCACAACATAACGCAAGCTACGGACTCGCTCGATGTCCAATAGCCCGCGTGAGACATCCACTGAGAACGCGCCAGAAATACCCTCAACCCGCTTCGCCACTACGCTTTCCATCCATTCAATTCGCCCAGCGTCAATCCTCACCTACTCCACTTGTCATGGCTCTCCTGAGCCAATTACCTACCAGGTATCGGACGCCATTGCCCCGTCCTCGTTGGATTGCCCTGCAACCCACCAGGCAAATCATAAGGTGCCGACGATAAACGCCCCGCAGGCCCCGGCTGAACATCCGGTAACCCACTTCCTCCTATCCTCCGCGATGTACCCTCGAGACCTGCAACCTCCCCTACAGCTAAACTCCCACCCCCTCGATTCGCCATCCGACTCCCTGTCCCACTCCCCTGCAATCGAGCGATCTCGCGCTCGCTCTCTCCCAACCTCTGCTCCAACTGATAATTCCGCTTCTCTAAATCCTCGGCCCGCTTCTTCTGACTGCGAAACTCCGACAACAACCGATCACTCTCCACCTGGTACTGACGCATCGCCTGATTCCCAGGCCACTGCTGACAACCAACCACCAAAGGCATAAAACCAGCAACCAATACGTAAAGCCAACGAGCCCCCCCACTGATTCGCTTACCAACGGCAACTATGGCTCCAGGCATAAAAGCATTCCTCAAATCATCCATACGTCTCTTAGCGACTAGCCTACCAACTCCACTCTTAATTCCCTGTATTACCATCTTCCTACAAACCAAGTGAAGCTCACTTTCAGCCAATTCACACTCTGCCCAATACAAAGACCCTATAACCCTATACCACAGCCCTACTCAACTACCGCACGCAAAAACACTACGCATGCATAAGCTATCTCGACATGGAGAAAGAAGCGGAGGAACGTTCAAGCAGAATGCTTGCAAAAAGAAAAACCCATCCTTGGGAAACAAGTCCATCCGTCGAAATGCCGGACTCTCTCATCCCCGAACGCCGCTTCATGCTGCGTCCAACGAGGATTTCGATTCCAGAAACCACAAGATATCCGCTCGCGAAAGTTTTGGAAGCACCCTTCGAAACTCCCGCGATGGATCCACCCCCAATAGCTACATCTTGCCGCATCCAGGAAACACTTCCTGCAACAGCAGCATCGCTACGCTACATCCGATCGACCACCCCTATCCCCAACAACTCTAAACCTTTACGCAACGTCTTACCCACCAGCGAAGTCAACTGTAATCGCGATAAAGCCTCTTCGCGTGTCGAAGCGTTGAGCACGGAGCATTGATCATAAAAACTACTGAACAACTTCGCTAACTCGTACAAATACTCCGTGATCATATTTGGGGTGTAATCCACCATGGACTGATGCAGCATGTCTTCAAAACGCAACAAGTGCAGCGCCAAAACCCCCTCGGATCCTTCGGTCAATCGAACCGGGACACTCCTAAAGCTCGACTCTCCCCAACCCTTCTCCTCGGCCTTGCGCAAAATACTCTTGATCCGCGCATACGAATACTGAATATAAGCCGAAGTGTTTCCTTCAAGACGAACCATCTTGTCCATGTCAAAAATATAATTGCTCGTCCGATTGTGGGATAAGTCAGCGTACTTGATCGCACCTAACCCAACCGTCTCAGCTACCAACTGCTGCTCAGCTTGATCCATCTGTCCGCTCGCACCGGTCGTCGGATCGCACACGACTTCCATCGCCCGCGATACCGCTTCATCCAACATCGACTCAAGCCCAACTGTACTACCAGACCGCGTCTTGAACGGCTTGCCATCCGAACCCATGACCGTCCCAAAGCTGATATGCCTAAAGTCAGTTCGGTCATACCCAAGCTTCTTCAGAACAGCGAATAGCTTCGTGAAATGCTCTCCCTGTCGATGATCTACCACATACAACGAAATATCCGGTGCGAACTCACGTTCGCGAAACATCGCTGTGGCTAAGTCGGTCGTCGCATACAGATAAGCACCGTCTTGCTTTTGCACAATCATCGGCGCATCGAAACCATCTAAAAACACGCACACCGCTCCATCGCTGTTGACCGCCATCGACTTGGCAAACAGCTCTTCAACAACAGCAGGTAACATGGCGTGATAAAAGCTCTCGCCGTACTCGTGATCAAACTCCACATTGAGTCTTCGATAAACACTGTGGATCTCGTCCTTGCAGTTGGGCAAGAACGCGTGCCACAAACCTAGATTCTCTTCCTCACCGCGATGCAATGCAGCCGTTTCCGCAAGAACCTTGTCGTAAATATTGGCATGTGCCTGCGAGTCCCGGATCAACCCTTCGTCCCGCTGAGCCGATTCGACTTTCTCTCGCTCCGCTCGCAACTCATCCTTCGCTACTTCTACCCCTCGCTGAACAGCGGCTAGCTCCTTGAGCACTTTCTTATCGTTGGGTGCTCCTTGCAATTTCTCTTCGACCATCCGAACGCGATTGTGCGCCTGCTCGACCCCTTGCTCTAACTTAGGGATATTCACTAACGACTCTTGATAGCCACTGATACCCTGCACCTTGCGATAAAGCCGACTTAGCTCTGCAACAGGCTGCGCCGCATATCGCCCTTCATCACGAAAATGCTTGTAACCATAGATAATCATCCCGAACTGCGTTCCCCAATCACCTAAATGATTATCAGTGATGACACGATGCCCTAAGAACCGCATCACCTTACTGATCGCATCCCCAATCACCGTCGACCGAATATGCCCCACGTGCATCGGCTTCGCTACGTTCGGCGATGAGTAATCGATAATCGCCGTCTTGGGCTGGGAAACCCTTCCGACCCCAAGTCGCTCATCGCGATCTGCCACCATCACCGCGTTAGCCAACCACTCTGGCGACAACCTCAAGTTGATGTAACCCGCTCCCGCAATGCTCACATTCGAACAGATATCGGAAACTTGTAATCCATCGACAACGCTCTTGGCAATCTCCAACGGTGGCTTGCCCAAAACCTTTTGCAATGGCATAGCTATGTTGGCTTGGTAGTCAGCTAGCTGCGCTTCACGCGAAGGGACAATCCGCTCTAACGTTGCTCCCAACAATGCGGGATCTTGCAACATCGGCTCGAGCACAACTCGGAATCGATCACGAATCAACTGTAATATCTGCATGCTTGCCCTATCTCAAACGCCGGCAATTGCCCGTCGACTAAAAAACGATTACTTCTTGCGAGTCGGTGCTAACGGAATCGGCATCGGACCCGCAAATGCATCCATGATCACCAACAAATTCAACAGCCCTGCAATCGCTGTATATAACGATCCAAGATCAAAAGAAGCGGATCCGTCCGAGTGCCACTTCGCTAACCAATCGGGATTCACACCGTCGGCTGGTGAACCGATCGGAGGTGGAGCCATAAACCCACCGAGCAATTGCTGATCCGGTGTCCGCTGACCATAAAAGGATTGCCAGATCATCGGAAACGCTGGCACTCCCACCATCGCTTGCGCATAAGCATGAATTCGAAATTCCGGACTGCGTGTAGCTCCCATCGACGCTCTCCCCGCACGCGAGAACATCTTGGGTAAATTACTTAGCTTGAACGTGTTCTCATAGGCATACACAACACGCCCACCACCCAAGAAATATCCGAATACAAAAAGCCCCAAGATACATGCACTAAACAAGATCGCCTTTTGCTTGCGCCCCTGGTAGTAGTGCCCCGCTCCAGGGACCAAGTAAGCCAAAACGGCCGCTACATACCGGTTCTTCAAGTCCACTTCGATCCCGTCAAACTCCCGCTTCGAGCCCTGCTGATCCTTGCTCATCGCTTAACCCTAAACCTTCCTCGGTTCAATGAACTCTAAAGCGGACTCGATGATCCCGACAGCAATGTCAATGTGCTCATTCGTCGTAACTCCCGGAGGTGGCAAAAACCGAAGTCGTGTCGGATTGCTTCCTGCCACAAATCCCATCAAGCCCAAGTCATAGAGCTTTCCTAACATCAATTTGCCTGTCTCTGCACTCCCATCTCCAGGAGTGAACGCAATCATCATCCCTTCACCATAAGGCCCACTTAAACGCCCTGGGTACTTCGCTGCTAACGCCTCAAGCTTGCTTCGGAAATAACGATGCCGCTGCATGTTCCAACCATCATCGCCAAAGCACTTCTCTTTTTCGAGATGATCCAAAACCGCTAAACCACCTCGAATCGCCGCTGTCGATGCGGTAAAGGTCTGAGACAAAATCGGACCACGCGGTTTGAGCTCCTCACCATAGAGCGTGGCACACACCTGGGTGATTTTTCCCAAGGTCACGATATCCGCAAAGCGATCCAACCCGAAATGCTGAAACGCAAATGGTCGACTCAATCGCGAAAACGTTTGCACTTCATCGAAGATCACCAAGATCTTGTGATCGTGACAAATTTGACACAACGTCTCAAAGTACTCTTTCGTGCCAGGATAATATCCACCCTCGCCCGCAACTAACTCTAACCATAAACAAGCGTGCTCGCCCGGGTAACGCTCAACTAGATGCTTGAGCGTTCGAATCGCACCTTGTGTTGTCCCCTCCGGATCCGACGGATGAAACATCGGCAAGTAATCTACATCGAGCGCCTTGGGCACCCCAGTTCGATACGCAGGTCGGTCGGTAAGCGATGCGAGTGCAATCGATCGACCCGCAAAACAATTGTCGATACATATCACTCGCGAAGCAGGAGCGCGATTGTGGAACGCAATCTTCAATGCATTCTCGTTCGACATCGCTCCACTTGTGCTCAACAAACAATGCGCTAACTTCGCACCCTTCGCTTGAGCTAAACCAATAAGCCTCTCACACATCCATAACGAAGCCGAATCATGCTGGAGATTCCCCTGCATCACCGTGTCTTCCAACCCAGCATCCAACGTGCTGCTGAGCATCCTCGGATCGCTGTGCCCCATCCCGTGCACACCAATCCCGACGATGAAGTCCAACTTCACACTCCCGTCACCAAGCTGGATCCACGGTCCATTCCCCATACCGCTCGATATGTAGGGGAAAAACGGAGCACCACCCCGCGCTTGGGATAGCCTTGCTAACTCCTCCTGATAACTCGCCACCAACTCCGGATCTGCTCCCCGCACTCCGACAATCTTCGAACGATGCTCCTGCAAAGCTTCGAGCAATAACCGCCTCGCCTCAGCCACACGGGGATCTGACACCCAACTGGTGTACTGCAACTCACCCTGCGGACGATCGATAGAACTTGCGGACTCGCCCTGTTTAGACTGCGATCGGGTCAACGAAGCACCTACTGGGAAACAAAGGAACAAATGGAAAACTCATGTCCTCCAAAGTTTACCATCCCGACCCCGTTTCAACCATCGCCACATTCAGTACAAATATCCCCCGAAAATCAGCTTACGACCCTCGCCAAATTCCGGAAAAACTGACCGATCGGATACGACGGCAACGCAGCCGTATCTTGGATATCCTCCGGCCCATGCGGCCAGTCCAAACATCGATCGACATACCCCTGAACCCACCCATCGGAATACGGATACATGCTCAATCCCTCTAGCCACCCTCGCGGAATTCCTTTGCATCCCCCATGGACGGCGACCAATCCACCATAGATCGCTGCAACTCCACTCAAATTCCCTGGCAATCGCAACAATTCCTGCATCCCCTCAAGCATCCCTTCGGAATGCTTCGCATAGACATAAACCCCCAACAATGCGTTCCCGATCAAGTGATCGCGCCACCCTCCCTTAACCCCCAAAGAAACGACAACTTCTCTTAATTCATCCCCTCTGTCTAACCGAACCTGTAAGGCATTCAATCGCTCCGAAAGCTCACGCGATTGCGTCGCCTCCGCAAGCCGACCAAGCAACTTCGCGGGTTCCACGCTGTACTTCGTTCCATGGAACTGTGCGCATTGCGCAGCCGTTGCAACCAGAAAGGCACCCTGTGTATTCAATTCCTCGCGATGCGTTAACTGCGTGGATTTATGAACCCACCGCAAAATACCTTCATGATGCCCCTGCATCACGACACTCAATACCATCGCTCGAACTAATGGATCATTCCCGGCGAATCCTCCCCGAGTAAACCACCGACTCAGGCTCGTGCGTACCGGCATCGACCAACGATACCATCCCATACGTCGCGATAAATTGCGGCAGAAATTCTCAGTAGCGGCTTGTGACAGCAACAACGATTGAATCGTTACAATCATCCCATCGGCTCGGTAACCCGACCGCAAACCACCCCGATAACGAACAACATCCCGCCGCCAACGCTTCGACAGCCCCCCCAACCCCTCACCGACCGCACAGCCTAACAACACCCCTTCAATCGATTCTTGCCTTCGCGCCGACGGAACAATCGTCGACCAAGAAAACGGCGGCTCCCAACCAATTCGCCCCGCTCCAGACGCTTCTCCTGCACCCTCTGCCCCCGCCAAGCGACCGTCTAACATTGGGAATACCATTGGGAACGTTGCAACATCTGCCTGCCCCTCCGTGTTGCCGCCCTCTTTAGCGCTGACCCCATTACCCCCAACACCGTAGCCAACCGCTCCGTAATTGATCTCCCGTAAATCGCCTCTTCGGTAACCTGCTCCTCTGTACTCATTCGAAAACTCCAACGAAGCCGACATCGTAAGCCTCCTGTCTGCGCCCTTATGGGCAACCGTCGATCCCTTCGGCCCTCGCCACAGCTTCGTTACCGCAACCGCTGCACCTCTTTACTTTTTCGGAGTTCATCCAAGAAAACTCCAGTAAACGCACCGGGTTCAACGATTTGCAAAACCACTCTACAGGTCCCACCCCAAACATCCGACAATCCAAGCACCAACCGAATTCCTTAACATTCTTCCTGCTTCCTTAACAATAATCAAGCATTTACCCCCCATGTTGGGTAAACCTACCTGCTAAACACCTCCTCTTTGCTCCTCTAAACAAGTAAAATCAACAACACGAACTAACATCACCTCGGCCAGCCAACGCCGCACTTGGTTTGCAAACCCCTTATTCGCACGAAAGCCCCCGCAATGCTCGAACTCCAACTGCTTGATTCTCGCCGCAAATTCCTCACTCGCGCTGCCATCGCAAGTGGCCTTTCCCTTCACTCAATCCAAAAAGCACTCGCTGAACTCCCACCAACCGCCTCACAAACCAAAGGCCCCTTCTACCCCATCCCTGATATCGAAAAACAGAAGCACTTCGATGCCGACCTAACACGCCTCTCCGACGACTCCCCATTCGCCGATGGTGAACAAATCGTCATCAAAGGAATTGTCGTCGATGTCGACGAGAAACCCCTCGATAATGTCATCGTCGAAGTCTGGCAAGCTTGCGCAACCGGCCGATACAACCACCCCCAAGACAAAAATGATCGCCCCGCCGATCCAAACTTCCAGTACTGGGCTCGAATGCTCACTCCCGCCGAAGGTTCATTCTCCTTCCGTACTATCCAACCAGGAAAATATCCCGGACGTACCCCACACATCCATTACCGTATCCTCGCCCCAGGACGCCCTGAACTCGTCACGCAAATGTACTTCGATTCCCACACCGAAGAAAACCGGAAAGACGGGATTTACATGAACCTCAAACCCGAACAACGGCTCGCTGTTACCGTCGGCCTCGAATCAAAACCCATCTCCAACGACTCCAACAGCGATAAACTTCCCACTGGCTTGTTCAAAATCATACTCGGTCCAACGAACAACCCTAAATCCACTCAACCGATGTAGACCATCAACTCATCATGCCAGCGAAAAAAACTCCAGTGGATCCCGACGAAGCTTTCTACCTAAGTCTAATCCCTAAACAAAAATCACCTCCACTGGAAGCTTCCAAGGTATCGAAGGTCCTACGCCAAGTCATCCAAAGACGTGGCTACGCCGCCGTTCAATCTGCCGACCAACTTCGAGTCGCTTGGGCCGAGATCGTCGGCCCTCAACTCGCAAAACAGTCCCAGGTAGGTAAAATCGTTCGAGGTCAACTCATGATCCTCGCATCTGACAAAGTCGTCGCTAACGAACTCGAGTTCAGCAAATCGCAGATCGTCCGACAACTTCAATCTCGCCACCCTGAATTCTCCATCCGCTCCCTGAAAATTCGCGTCGATGGCTCCCAATGACCCCAACTCCCAACCCACCGAAACTCCGCGGATTGACGAATCCTCACAAGTTCGCTCTGAGCGAACTTTCGCACTGACAGTTGCTTACGACGGCTCCCTCTACGCCGGTTGGCAAATCCAACCCAACGGACTGGCGATCCAACAAGTCCTCGCCGATGCAATCAAGCAAGTCGTACATCATTCTTGCATCGTCAATGGCTCCGGACGAACCGACGCAGGGGTTCATGCAATTGGCCAAGTTGCCTCGCTCCGCTCCCCAAACTGGAAACTACCCGCATCGCGTCTGATCCAAGCTATCAACCGCCACCTGCCTCGCGACATCTGTGTGGTCGATTGTAAAAATGCTATCCCAGGCTTCGACCCTATCCGACACGCAACCGCAAAACGCTACCGATACACCCTTCGCTCCTCTCGTATCCCAGACCCTCTGCAATACCCTTTTCATTGGTGGATCCCCAAAGATCTCGACCTAGGCGAGATGCAAGCCGCCGCAAAGCGACTTCTCGGCACCCACGACTTCAAAGCCTTCGAATCGCTGGGCTCTCCGAGAAAATCCTCGGTAAGAACCATCTATGCGATCGATATATACCAACGCCCCTCTCCCACCGGTCTTCAAAACACCGGTGTCGAAATCTGTATCGAAATCGAAGCCGACGGATTCCTCTACAACATGGTAAGAAATATCGCGGGTGCTCTCGTCGAAATCGGCAAAGCTCGCTTTTCGCCACTCTGGATCGAATCCATACTGAAGTCCGCAGAACGCTCATCCTTCAGCCAAACCGCACCCGCTCGCGGTCTTTGCCTCCTTCACGTGAAATACCCCGCCAACCTCTTCCTGCCTGATGACGACCAATCGCAGACACTCCCATCGAATGACTCCTAAATTAACAGCCTCAAAATCCCCATTGATCCAGTTCGCTCTCCTCCTACTCGGGCTCTTCATATCCTCTGGCTCAACCCATGCGGATCTAATTACCCTCTACGACGGAAACGCTCTGCCCGGAGATCAACCATGGCTCGTCTTTGCTGCTGATACCCTCTCGGGCTGGTCGCAAACCCCTGCGGCAGGTGGCACTCAACTCACTACCAACAACGCCACCCGCGCAGGCTACAGTAACTACCTCCCACTCCCAATCCCCTCCCTCAAAAACAACCAATTCCCAACTCTCAATCGCTCCAACGGGTTCGCACTGACCTTCTCTTCAAAAATCCTCTCCGAATCCCATCAAAGCACCAACCGTGCAGGCTACAGCGTCATCCTCCTGGGACACGACGCTAAAGGCATTGAACTCGGTTTCTGGTCCAATGAAATCTGGGCCCAAAATTCTGACTTCACTCACGCGGAATCCATCTCTATCGATACAACCGTCGAACGCAATTACCAACTACAAATCATCGATGAACAATACAAACTTCTCGACGGACAAAACACGCTTCTCTCCGGAACCTTGCGAAACTACCCGACTCCCGCTATCCCCTACTCCCTCCCAAACTATGTCTTCCTCGGTGACAATACCACCAGCGCCGCAGCCTCCGTCCTCCAAGGACCAATCTTCCTTCAAAGCAACCTATCGAGCGTCCCGGAACCCAGCACACTCCTCTTGCTCTCTCCCACTGCCCTCGCATGGTACCTTCGACGAAGTCCTTACGCACTCCTTCGATCAATAACTAAACGAATAACCTAATGACTCTCCTCCTTCTAACCGCTTGCCTTCTCCTGGCCATCGCCCTACTCCCCTGCGCAATGGTCGCGAGAAACCTTCAACTCTTTCAACCCGCTCCAAGCGATCCCAATCAACTCTCACTCGCTCGGAATATCCCCGTAAGCGTCCTGATCCCCGCCCGAAACGAAGAAGCCAGTATCAGGCACTCTCTCGATGCCCTGACGAAATCGAGCCATGCAACCTTCGAAGTCCTCGTACTCGACGACGCTTCCGAAGACCAAACAGCAAACATCGTCGAAGAATACTCTAGAAGATTTCCGTTCATTCAACTCCATCGATCCACTGGACTGACTCCCGGATGGAACGGAAAACAAAACGCTTGCTGGCAACTCGCAAACCTCGCCTCCTACGATCGACTCCTCTTTCTCGATGCCGATGTACGACTCGCTCCCGATGCACTCACCCGCATCCTCGCCGAACAAGAACTCCGAAGTGCTCCTCTGGTCAGCGGCTTCCCCTTCCAAGAAACGGGGACCTTCGCTGAAAAACTACTAATCCCAATGATGCACTTCGTCCTCCTCGGATACCTCCCAATCGATCGCATGCGAGCCTCCTCCGACCCAGGCTTCGCCGCCGGCTGCGGCCAACTCTTCCTGGCAAAGAAACAAGCCTATTTTCAAACCGACGGCCACCGAGCCATCGCTCCCTCGCGCCACGACGGAATCAAACTCCCAAGAGCCTTTCGCAAAGCTGGTCTGGCAACCGATATTTTCGATGCTTCAGATATTGCGAAATGCCGCATGTACCAATCGCTATCCCAAGTCCAACAAGGCCTCCTAAAGAATGCGACTGAAGGTATCGCAAACAAAACTCTTATCGTTCCGTTTACCCTACTACTGCTCGGCAGCTCTACTATCCCTCTATGCCTCGGTGCATACCTTACCTACGGGCTAGTCGCCAACCGCTTTGCTGCCGCTCAATCTACCACCGCCCAATCTAACACCCTCGCGTCCACCCCAACCCTCCTGCTGATAAGCATCGCCATTCTTGCACTAGCTACCATCATCGGATGGGCACCGCGATGGATGACCCGTCGAGCCTTCCATCAGTCGACCCTCGGAGCTTTGCTCCACCCTCTGGCCGTTGCCTGGTTCATCGCCTTGCAATGGATCGCTCTGATCCGAAAAGCTCTCCGCTGGCAAACGCCTTGGAGAGGACGACTAGATACCCCGATCTCCTAAACTCTCGTCTCCTCAACTCCCTGAGCATGAGGCTCGATATGCACGAACGCATCCGCAATTCGCAAATCAGCCCCACGCAACACCGACCGAACGACGCCACCTATCCGATGCCCCTCGTCCACTGTTGCTCCTCCATCGACCTCGATGTGAATCTCGACAAACAAAACGGTCCCACTCTTGCGAATACGGCATTTTTCAACTGCAAGCACGCCGCGAACCCCTGCTGCTAAAGCCCGGACTTGTTCCTCGGTCTCCTTCGGCGGGGCGGCATCTAATATGTCTCTCGATGTCATCACCAGCAAACGCACGCCGCTATACCCGATGACTACACAAGCCACCAAAGCGGCCCAGTCATCGGCCGGTTCATAACCTGCCCCCCCAATTAAGGCAATCGATATACCAATAAATGCGGCAATGCTTGAAATAGCATCGGCTCGGTGATGCCAAGCGTCCGCTTGCAACGAAACGCTATCTGCCTTCTCTCCAACTCGACTCGTCCAGCGCGCAAGACTCTCTTTCGTCGCAACCACTAACAACAACACCAATAGCGTCGACCAATGGGGCAAATGGTGCGGCGTAAGTATCTCCCGAATCGCTTGTACCGCGATTACCACAGCCGCTACCAAAATCCCCAATGCTGCAACCACCCCAGCCAACGCCTCGGCTTTGCCATATCCATAAGGATGTCGCTCATTGGCAGGCGTCTCAGCTACCCTCAAACCTCCCCAAACAACTAAACTTGTGACGATATCCGCTGTGGACTCTATCCCATCAGCAATTAACGCATAAGAATTTCCGAACACCCCTGCGAGTATTTTCAAGGATGCCAGCATCGTATTGACCGCAACCCCTACCAAGGGGACACGACTCAAAGAGGTGTTCGAAAACGAGTCCGTATCACCCGACTCCCGCCCCATTACGACTTGCGCCTATCCTCGGCTTGATACAAAGCCAAGTTGCTTTCGAACAACTCGCTCGATATCTCGTAGTTCGGCGCTTCGGAGCGATAACGCTTGCAGTGCTCAGCAATCAACTGATACAAGTATCGAAACACATTGCGTGGCGTTCGCAATGACTGCAATGCCGCTATCAGTCGCCCTTCGGAAACATCACTCGCGAAAAATCGCCGCGGAGAAGGACTCGTACCGCTGACCGCACATGCCTTCATGCGAGACGCGAGCAAATCATAAAGTGCCTCTCCGGTCCAATCGAACGAAGCGACCACATTCTGCTTGTCCAATCGAGCCCGCTCGTGGAACTCCCTTGTCTCGCGCTCGGCATAAGGTTGCAACTCGCTTGGCAACAACATCTTGATCCCAAAACTCTCATGCTTGAGCAGCTTGTTGTCCATCAGCGGCCACACCAACTGCTTCATCCGCTCGGCTTGTCCATTGATCAAATCAGGCTCGTCAACCCGATCGATGATCACAATCATCCCTGGATATCCCAAAGTTCGTAAGATCAACTGCAACTTCTCTAACATCGCATAACGATCGTCCGAACGCTGCGACTGCGGCACCGGCTGCTCGTCCAGTTCCTTTGCGTGAAACGACTGCAACATCGGCCGCAACTGACTCGTCTCTCGCTGCAATACCCGAACATTGCGGCGCACACGAACCGCCATTCGATGACGCGAGTACCACCTTGCAGCATACCACCCCCACCCACCGATCAACACAGCAGGTACCCAATACAGTGCCGTCAACAAATTGATCGTCCCGGTTTGTGTCAAAGCGATCAGTATCCAAGCTGAGACTAGGCTTACCAACACTCCCAAGGCAAAAGGAGCCCAAGTACCGATCGAACGAAACCGCAACTTACGCTTCAATCCACCAAAACGATCCCGTACATTGCTCGACTTCGACCGATCATAGATCGCCGTCAACAACATCAAATCCCTTCGTTGCCCGCGATCAAGCCGATCTAAATCCAACGCGACTTGCGTTCCACCTCCAATGGCACTCGTTGCCGTTGCTGCATGAGCGGGTTGCAAGATCCGATCCACCAACTGTGTAACACCTTCGCTGATCAGTGCGTCCATGTGATCCCATAAACGCAACGCACCCAAGACACGGTCCGGATTTCCACGAACGCGACGAGGCAAATGCTCTTCCAACGGCCCTAAGTAGGCATTGAAGTCATCGTAGCAAACTAAGAAAACTCGTTGATCCGGATGCTCCGCGTTATGTCGCGAAACATGATTGATCAACTGCAAACGCATCGCTGTCTTACCCGACCCCTTCGCACCGAATACGATCGCCGTCGCCGGTTGCTTCGCATCCCCTACGACCTTGCTCCACGATGGATGAAATGTTCCGCCAATACAAAAATCGCGAAACACTGTGTCGGTCTGCGCATCTTCATCCACAAACGGATTACGAACTAAATCATGGTGCTGCAAAAATTCTTGTTCTGTCATCGATGATGTTTCGTCGTGTTGAGTAAGGAATCCCGGCCATCCAATACCCACACATCATCCTAGACATTCCCGACTTCGGCAATCCTTCTCCACCCAGTTCTTCACGACGAATCTTCAAGACGAAATCTTCACGACGATAGAGTTCTTCACTAAGTAAACATCTATCTAAATGCGGGACTCCGTCATTCTCCGCCTCGCACACGCTTCGTATACCACCACAAAACCCCACTTCCGACCAACGCACTTATTGCGGATCCGACCAAAGTCCCAATCTTCCCGGCACCCTCCAACACGGGAAACTCCTCCGAAGGGAACGCTAATGCGTTGAGAAATAACGCCATGGTAAAGCCCACTCCTCCCAAACAAGCCCCCCCAAAAAACACCTTCCAATTCACCCCCGCAGGTAATCGGGTCAGCCCAAGTACCACCGCAATCCAACTGAACAAAAAAATCCCCAATGGCTTGCCGACCGCTAACCCTGTCGCCACCGACAGCGAAACTCCACTGCGCAATGCCACCGGATCTAATTCCACCCCAGCATTCGCTAATGCAAATATCGGCATGATCACAAACGCTACCCAAGGATGTAATCCCATCTCCAACCGATGCAACGGGGAGTGACTTTCTCTAGCCAAAAAACGCAACTGCTCGAGATTCACAGGAACGACTTCATGGTCCGTCCCGTGGTTATGCCCCTGCCCTGCACCATGTCCCTGTCCTGCACCATGGCTATCACCTTGCCCCGCGCCCGAAGCTTTTTCAGAAACTTCTCCGTCCTCGTCCGCTTGAATTCGATCCCAAAAGTCATGCATCACTTCCAAAAACGTCCGGCGTGCAATCCAAGCCCTAGCAGGGGTCATCAACCCTAAAGCCACCCCTGCAATCGTCGGATGAATCCCCGCTTTATAAAACCCTAACCATACCCCCACCCCAATCAATGCATACACGATCACCGATCGCACCCCAATCCGATTGCAAAATGCGACCAAACCAAATCCCACCAATGAAGCGGCAAGATACTCCCATGAAATCGAATCGGTAAACACCGTCGCAATCACCAACACCGCTAAGATGTCATCGACGATGGCCAACGTTAATAAAAAGATCTTCAGTCCAAACGGTATCCGGTCCCCAAACAACGCCAAAATCCCAACCACAAAAGCAATGTCGGTCGCCATCGGAATCGCCCAGCCTCGCTCCCCCTCCTGACCATACTGCATCGCATAATAGATCAAAGCTGGCGTCACGACCCCACCGATCGCTCCAACGATGGGTAGTAATGCCTTACGCGGATCGCGCAACTCACCACCCACCACCTCTCGCTTAACCTCCAAACCAACCACAAAGAAGAAAATGGTCATCAATATGTCGTTGACCACCAAATGCCCTAAGTCACCCTCGACCTTGAGCTTGCCCACCACCATTGCCACATGCGTGTGCCAGAATTCCTCAAAAGCATGATCCCAAGGACTGTTAGCTACCAACAATGCGATCAACGTACATAAAAACAAAATGATCCCACTTGTCGCTTCGATCTGCAAATAACGCTTCACGGGTACCAGCCACCGCCCGACCTTACCAACTGGAATCTTCTTGCTGCTTTCCACCGGTGTGCGTTGAACCATGTTCCAATCAACCTGACTCGCTAAAAAAACCAAAGCCAAAAATAGCCCTACTTCCAAACCAAAAAATTCTTTTTGAATTTTAAGGCCTTCGCCAAGCCTACAACCTCAAATCATTCAATGTGGCTCAAATCAATCCAAAAATGGTTAAACTAACTCGTCCGGCCCGCCAAAATTTCTACGAACGCACCCTTATAAAATCCTTGATATGCCCAGTCAAACGCTACTCCACTCTGACGACAACCCCCGACGCATTACCACGCGGTTGGCTAGCCTGCTTGCAACCGCTATCGCATGCACGAACCTCTTTGTTTCACTGAACTCCATATTCCTCGCCCCAGCCTTCGCTCAAAATTCCGATCCAACTCCGAAAAAAACTTGGGTGGAACTCTCGGCTCGCGCAAGCGAAATTGATCCTCGAACGAAATCCTATCCCGACATCGATTTCCTTCTCGAACGCGATAAAAAACCGACCGATCTTGGACACGCTTGCGTTCTCCCCCCTACGTCAAAACCAAACTCCCCCAAAAAACAAAATAAACTTGTCATCTGGACGATGGGCCATAGCCCCGAACTCTTCCACTTTCTCGCCGATCAAGGCTTCCACGTGCTGCGAGTCCACTATGCCAACGGTTGGTTCAATCGCTTCGGCAAAGACCCCCACCCCGAGGATCCAATGGCGCTCGGTCGCATCCGCCTTGAAGCCGCCACGGGAGAAGACCACAGCCCTCTGGTCTCCATCGATCACCCTGACGGCATGCAAGAACGAGCCCGACAGTTCTTACTCTGGCTTCATCAACACGACCCTGACAGCCAGTGGAACCAGTTCCTCGACGAAAACTCCCAAATCCGCTGGGAGAAAGTCATCATGTCTGGGGCCTCTCACGGTGCGACTACTTCCGCGCGATTCGCTATCCACCAACGCGTCGCACGCGTTGTGATGTTCTGTGGCCCAAGAGACCAATATGAGACTTGGCAATCGCTCGACTCAGCTACACCTCGCGAACGCTTCTTCGGCTTCTCCCATATCCTCGATTCCGGCTGGTCCGGCGATCACTATTGCCGAAGCTGGGAACTCCTTGGCCTGAATGCCTATGGACCTATCGTCAACGCCGATACGCTCTCCCCTCCCTATGAGTTTTCTCGCCGGATCATCACCGATGCCAATGTCGATGGCGATGAGAAACGCGCCCATAGCTGTGTCACCCCAGGAAAAGCCGCAATCCGTAACCCAGATGGTTCCTTCGCCCACGCACCCGTCTGGAAATACCTTTTCACCCACCCTACCGAACTTACCGGATCCCCCTCCCCAACCGACCCCTATTGCACCAAAAACCATATCCCTACCCCCTAAACCAAGCACTCTCAACCTGCCACCTGACTTACACCTGAACCCATAAAACCCAACTTGCGTATTTCTGACCTATCGCGTCCAATTATCGCATATCAAGAAATCCATCCCAACCGACTAACCGTCGACCTTCCACTATGAAACACACAACCACCCTGACCCTTGCACTTTTTCTGTGCGTCCCCTGCTACCTCGGATGCGACGCTGGATCTGTTTCAAAAAACAAGCCGGCTGCTAGCCATGATCACGACCACGACCATGATCACGACCATGGCCATGACCACGGCGAACCAGCTAAAGCTAAAGCGGACGAACACGCCGGACATAGCCATTCCGAACACGGACCAAACGGTGGACACGTTGCACACTTCGACACCAATCCAACCACCCACTTCGAATGGGCTCACGACGACGACAACCATTTGTTGACGGTGTACTTCGAAGACCTCGTCAGCGCCGGAGCCAAAATCGAAGCTGTCGAAGTTGTCATCACCTCCGGTGGAGAAGAAAAGAAGTACACGCTAGCTCCCCTGGACTCCGCCAAAATCGCTGGATCGGTTTTCCAAGCCAAGGATCATGAAATGTTGACCTTGGTCGGCGCAAGCGGTGATGACGAGAAGGGCGTTCAAGCCCGACTCTACGTGACGATCGACGGGAAGAAAGAATCCTTGCTACTCAAAGACGATCACCACCATCACTAAGCGATGGCACTCCAACACCATCAGACTGCCGTGTTTGAACCTATCTATCGCAAATTACCTCCGGGCACCTCCCCGGAGGTTGTTTTTTCTAAACTGTGCGAACTGCAAGGTTGCATCTGGCTCGATAGCGCACTTGCAGGTGATCCCAGAAGCGAATACAGCTTCATCGCCGCCGCACCCATCGATACCTTAGTCATCCGCACACCACAAGCGGACCCGCTTGCTACCGTCGACCAATGGCTCGAGCAATACAGAGACGATACTCTGGTATCCATACCTTGTGTAGCACAAGCAAACAGCGAGTCTCATCCGATACCATTCCAAGGTGGAATCGCCGGCCTACTTGCATACGAGTTCGGACGCTGCTTCGAAAAATACCCCGCACCCGAATTCGATGAACTCGAAACTCCTTTATGCTCACTGGGAATCTACGACGTTCTCTTCGCTTGGAAACACTCTCACGATGGATCAGAAGACCAAGGCTGGGTTTTCTCACAAGGATACGCCCGATACCACGAACAAGCACCTTCAGAGCCGGAACGAAACAACCGCGCAAAAACTCGTCTCGAGCAATTCTGGCAACTCGTCTTCAACCATCATACCGACAACTTACAAGACTCGCGCAAAGCAGAACCCAAGACCAACTTTCACGCGATGGCTCATGGACTCAAAGCCCCCCAATTCGAAACGAGGCTTGGAGGTGGATGGCTCGGTAATTTCGATAGCCAATCCTATCGCTCTGCTATTGAACGAGCAAAAGAATACATCCGGGCCGGTGATGTATTCCAAGTCAACTTGTCACAGAGACTCCTCTGCCCAGCAAAATGTTCCGCAAGCGACCTGGCACTTCGACTCAGAAAAGTCAATGCCGCACCCTTCGCCGGCTACTACGATCTAGGACACGCTCAAATCGTTAGTGCGTCCCCCGAACGCTTTCTAAGCGTCCGAAACCGCTCTATCGAAACTCGGCCTATCAAAGGGACACGCCGACGAACCGGAGATCCGACTCGCGATAAGCTTCTCGAAGAAGAACTCATCCATTCCGAAAAAGATCGCTCCGAAAACATCATGATTGTCGATCTTTTGCGAAACGACCTATCACGCATTTGCGAAATCGACTCACTTGTCGTTGACCGACTTTGCGAAGTCGAAACTTTTCCGTTTTTGCTTCACCTTGTAAGTTCTATTCGCGGTCACCTCAAACCCAAGACCAGTTTCAGTGATGTCATGGCTGCCGTCTTTCCCGGAGGCAGTATCACCGGTGCGCCCAAAGTTCGCGCAATGGAAATTATCGCTGAACTAGAACCTACATCGCGAGGTCCATATTGCGGCGCACTTGGATATGTTTCGCCAACGACCAACATGGACTGGAATATCGCTATTCGTACGTTGACTTGCTCCATGGGTTGGTGGCAGTTCCAAGTAGGTGGAGGGATTGTGGCCGATTCCAATGCTGAGCACGAAGAAGAAGAAACTTGGACAAAAGCAGCCGGAATCGTGGCAGCTATTCGAAACTCGCTCGGATCGTAATCACCTCAAACTCTGCCTCGAAAATCTAACATTTTCGCTCACTCGACTCCCTGAACGAGGGGTTTTCGAAATCTCTCGACCCTTGAGGAATTTCAACTGTAGACCGAACATTTGCGAATGATTATCCTTGGGGCTCTTTTCCGCTAGCCTTTTCAATTTCAAACGCCCAGAATTCTCCGCTTGTCGAAGTTACTTGTATTGCAAATGGTTGAACCGAAAATCAAAGGAATCACACGCGTCGACTATGAAGGAAGTAGTACACGCGGATGGATGGTCCGATTAACTCGTCAAGGAAAACGCCAGCAGCAGTTTTTCAATGACCGGACGCTCGGAGGAAAGACCAAGTCGCTTCAAGCAGCCAAGGCATGTTATGCCAAATGGCTCGAACAAGCCCCGGACGTGCAAACAGCAAAAGGCCGTAAAACCCATCGCAATACGACCGGCCAAGTTGGAGTGCACCTAGTTAAAAACATCGACGCCCGATGGAAGAACGCGGAGTCCTTCGCATTCTGCGCTTCATGGATCAACTCCAAAGGCAAACGCTCCAAGATCAGCTTCGCTTGGAATCGCTACGGTAAGAAAAATGCTTGGAATCTCGCATGCATCGCACGAGAGCGAGAACTGGCTGATCGCGTTAAAGTTATCGAGATTTACGAGAACTCTAAAAGCAAACGCAAGCGTTAAGCCTTACTGCTGTGCCTCAGTGTCGGACTTGGCAAGTCGTTCCAAGATGGCTTGGCGACGGTAAAGGAACGTCGGAAGTGCGAAACACATACCGACTAAAAAGATCGCCACAAAGTGCCAGCCAAAGCCTGGGATCTTCAGCCGCTTCGCTTCGCTCCCCATCCATACCGCACAAGCCGTTGCAGTAATCATAAGATCCCAGCTGAAACCCGAGATCACCCAAGTCGCGAAGGGAGCGGCAAAGAATTCCCCCCAAGCGTTTTGGCCAGCGCGGCTAAAGTGTATCCCAAAGCAAATCATCGGGAGAATCAGACCTAGTACAGACAGACAAGCGTAGACTTGACGCATTGGACATCCCGATCATTTCATGAGATAGCGAACACAAGCAACTTGAATCATCCCAAATCACCGGCGTGGAATATCATAGCAAATCAACTGGTAATCAGTTGTAATGCCAATTGAGTCGCAACAAGCCGAAACCGCCAGTGAGAATACCGCCAGTGAGATTATCTGCGATGCGAATATCGAATGGCCCTTAGGAGCTAGAAACCCTTTCTGCAGTCCGATATCATCAGCTTGGTGACTTGCCAAAGTCATGTCCGGTCCACCAATGGTACTGTCGAAGCATTTTAAAGGTATAGATGTCGATGAATTCCTGTTTCTCGGTAATACGATGGATCGCAACTCCCCTTTGGGTGATGTCGCTCGTTTTTTTAGGCGCGGACCTGAGAATGATCAAAGGGCAAGATACTTCGCGTGAAGATTATCTGCGAAGTCTCTTTGATCAATATCACGAACGACGGTTGATACTTTTCCCCTTGGACGCGACGATGCAAGGGGACAATCGATACAACGATCGACTCGCGATCACCTCGTCGCCCGACCACGTTGCAGAGTGCAAGCGATTTTACTTAGATACGCAGCGGCAGTTACGCAGCGCGCCTGCCGGAAAGGCATCTTCAGACACGGAACTCGCAGCCGAAATTCTTGAATATGAACTTTCGAATCAACTCGAAGGGATCGCTTTCGACACTCAACGGATACCGATGCATCAGTTCGATGGTCTTCATCTGGTGTTCGCCCAACTCGGTAGCGGTAGCAGCAGCCAACCGTTTAAAAGCGTCAAGGACTACGAGAATTGGTTGGGGCGAATCAACGACTTCGAAGTATGGTGCAACGCATCGATAGAAGGTTTCCGCCGTGGTATAGCGAATGGATATGTTCTTCCAAAAATTCTTGTGGAGCGGATGATCAAACAATTGCTCGACCCTACAATTGTCACAGACGATCCTAGGAGATGTCTCTTTTATTCTCCCATCACCAACCTTCCGGCAAATTTCTCTACCGCAGATAAAGCACGGTTAACTGAGGCGTATCAGAAGGCGATTGCCGATCAAATCATCCCAGCTTACCGACGCTTGGGCGAATTCTTGCGTGACGAGTATTTACCAAGAACACGAACAACATCTGGAATCGGGAGCCTGGCCAATGGTTCCGAGCAATACGCATACTGGGTCAAAACTTGGACCACAACCTCACTGACTCCAGATGCCATTTTTTCGACCGGAGAGGCCGAAGTTGCAAGAATTCGCGGTGAAATGGAGAAAGTCCAAAAGCAGTTAGGATTTCAAGGAACGCTTCAAGAGTTCTTTCAGCACGTACGAACAGATCGGCGTTTTACTCCTTACAAGAATGCCGAAGAAGTCCTACAAGCTTTTCGGGATATCCAAGCGAAAATCGAGCCCAAGCTCGATGGGCTTTTCTTGATGCGTCCCAAGACACCGTTTGAGATTCGGCGCACCGAATCGTTTCGCGAAGCGACCGCCAGCGCGGAGTACATGCCAGGGTCGGCGGATGGAAGTCGCCCTGGGATTTTTTACTTGCCTCTTCCTGAACCAGCGGAGTTCAATATTACCAGCGGCATGGATTCGCTCTTTGCACACGAAGCGATTCCCGGCCATCATTTTCAAATATCGCTGCAGCAAGAAAACCAGCGACTGCCGAAGTTCATCCGATTCATTTGGTATGGGGCTTATGGAGAAGGCTGGGCGCTCTATTGCGAGTCGATTGGACGAGAACTTGGTCTATACACCCAACCAGAGCAATACCTAGGAGCACTTGGGGATGAAATGCATCGTGCCATCCGCTTGGTGGTCGATGTCGGCATTCACCAAAAAGGATGGTCGCGTGAGCAGGCAATCGAGTACATGATGAAGAATGAACCAATTTCGGAGCAGAGCGCTGTTGCGGAAATCGAACGGTACATGGCGATGCCTGGCCAAGCCCTCAGTTATAAAATTGGATCACTGCAGATTCGCAAGTGGCGGGAACAGTACCAAAGGGAATTGGGTGATAAATTTCAACTGTCCGCATTCCACGATCAGATCCTTCGCGATGGCGGCATGCCCTTGAGTATTCTGCAACGCAAACTCGACACTTGGGCCGCCGAAATCAAAAGGTGATAAGTGACGAAGTATTTCTCAACTTTCAAATGAACCCGCCGTTTTAACTTACAACCTCGACTTGCATCGGCCCCAACTAGTAGCTGATCGCATATCGATCTCCCTCAAACTAAACCATTTAACTAATGAACTAAGCGTCCTTCTTGCGCAGCACGCTCCTACGGACAAGAGCACCTTTGCCCTTTCCACTTGTGCCCTGAACTTAGAAATTCACCAAATATCTTCCTCAGTTCCGCGACTAGCGAGTCCTATTTACACTGCGATAGCTGAGGACTAGCGGGAGAGCAGAAAGCGATCCACGAAGTGAGAGAATCAGGAGATAGAGACTGGAGTCTTAAGGAAGCCATAGATACATCCTGGCGACCAGTCGATGCCGTAAGAAAAAGCATAGAGGAAGGAGTCGAATGCCCCCTAAACCTGTCGCTTGCATTTTGCCATAACGCTACTTCGAATCTGGATTTCGCGTACCGGTTGTTATTGTGCGAGCCAACCGCCATCGATATTCCAAGCAACGCCGCGGATGTTGTTTGCGGAAGGAGAGCAGAGGAAAGTCACGAGCTCAGCGATTTGTTCTGGGGTGACAAACTGCGAGGACGGCTGCTTCTCGGATAGAAGTTGTTGTGTCGCAAGCTCGTAACTGAGTTTGTCATTTAAAGCGCGAGCCTCAATTTGCTTTTGGACTAGGGGTGTAAGGACCCAGCCAGGGCAGATCGCATTTACAGTCACCCCAGTTCTTGCAGTTTCCAAAGCGACGGCTTTTGTGAAACCGACAAGCCCATGTTTTGCGGCGACGTAAGCCGATTTAAGAGGGGAAGCGACGAGTCCATGGACAGAAGCGATATTGATAATGCGTCCCCAGTTGTGTGAACGCATCGAAGGTAGTGCCAGACGCGTGGAGTGAAAAGCGGCGGTAAGGTTTGTAGCGATGATAGAATCCCAAAGTTCGACAGGAAAGTCCTCGACTGCCGCAACGTGTTGGATACCTGCGTTGTTGACAAGTACATCGACGGGTCCAAGTTCAGCGTTGCAGAAGTCAAACAAGCCTTGAATGCTTGAAGGGTTTCGCAGATCGGCTTGGCAGTAACGGACTTTGGATCCGTGAGAGGAGACTTCGGAGAAGGCGGGATTAGCGAAGATGAGTTCGGGTGGTTCGAGTCCGTTGAGAAGGATGTTTAGACCGTTTCGGGCCAATTCGAGAGCGATTGCCAGTCCGATACCGCTAGTGGATCCCGTAACAAGTGCAGTTCTAGCAACCATATTATTTCTTAAAGCTTTTATTCATGTGTAAAGTTCGAGTTATAAAGTCGTGGAGAGCGTACAGCGACGCTCTCAAAATAGTGTACTTTTTTCGGGGTTGCGAGGTAGGTTCCTAAGATCCTACTTCTTCTTGCGCAACTCACTTCGAGCTCGCCGCTTGGCGGCTTGAACACTGGCAACGTCCGCTTTGTCGCGCCGCTCTTGCTCTCGATACTCTCGAACCGCCTCCGGATGATTCGCCCGC
>Ga0255128_1000093_pt1 | contig 34431 bp, 23 predicted proteins | sample Law_Miss_RepC_8d_FD_188562 | JGI IMG/M metagenome (GOLD analysis project Ga0255128, IMG submission 188562) | Freshwater microbial communities from St. Lawrence River, New York, United States - Law_Miss_RepC_8d | ecosystem: Environmental > Aquatic > Freshwater > River | place: USA: New York... | reverse complement strand
GGGTAAATTTTTGCATCGCGGTGCTCCTTGGTTTCAGGCGAACTGGCGGATGTCGACAAAATGACCGTGCACCGCAGCGGCTGCGGCCATGGCCGGGCTGACCAAGTGGGTACGCCCACCAGCGCCTTGGCGGCCTTCGAAGTTGCGGTTGCTGGTGCTGGCGCAGCGCTCGCCGGGCTCTAGGCGGTCGGCGTTCATGGCCAGGCACATGGAGCAGCCGGGTTCGCGCCACTCAAAGCCAGCGGCTTTGAAAATTTCGTGCAGGCCTTCACGTTCAGCTTGTTCTTTGACCAAACCGGAGCCGGGCACCACCATGGCCAATTTGACGTTTTTGGCGACTTTTTGGCCGAGTTTCTTCACCACGGCAGCCGCCTCGCGCATGTCTTCGATGCGGCTGTTGGTGCAAGACCCAATGAAAACCTTGTCGATGGTGATGTCCGACAAGGCTTTGCCGGGTTGCAGGCCCATGTAAGTCAGCGCCCGCTCAATGGCGTCGCGTTTGACATCGTCTTTTTCTTTGTCCGGATCGGGCGTTTGTCCGTCAATGCCCAAGACCATTTCAGGGGAGGTGCCCCAGGTGACTTGTGGCACGATACGGCTGGCATCCAGTTCGACCACCGCGTCAAAGTGAGCGCCAGGATCGGATTGCAGTGTTTTCCAGTAAGCCACGGCCAGATCCCACTCGGGACCACCGACAAATTGACCGGTTTTAGGGTCTGTACCCGGGGAGAGTAAGCGGCCTTTGACATATTCGATGGTTTTGTCATCTACCGCCACCAAGCCAGCGCGTGCGCCGCCCTCAATGGCCATGTTGCAAACCGTCATACGGGCTTCCATGCTGAGGGCTCGAATGGCGGAGCCTGCAAACTCGATGGTGTAGCCGGTGCCGCCTGCCGTGCCGATTTTGCCAATGATGGCCAGCACGATGTCTTTGCCCGTGAGGCCTTTGGCCAATGTGCCCTCCACCTTGATGAGCATGTTCTTGGCTTTTTTGGCCAAGAGAGTCTGGGTGGCCATGACGTGTTCGACTTCCGAGGTGCCGATGCCGTGGGCCAGTGCGCCAAATGCGCCGTGTGTGGAGGTGTGCGAATCGCCGCAGACCACGGTCATGCCGGGCAGGGTGGCACCGTTTTCAGGGCCAATGACGTGCACGATGCCCTGGCGCTTGGACAGGAAAGGGAAGAAGGCGGCCGAGCCGTACTCCTTCATGTTCGCGTCCAGCGTGGTGATTTGTTCTTTGCTGATGGGGTCGGTGATGCCGTCGTACCCCATCTCCCAGCCGGTGGTGGGGGTGTTGTGGTCGGCAGTGGCCACGATGGAGCTGATGCGCCAGACTTTGCGACCCGCTTGGCGCAGACCCTCGAAGGCCTGGGGGCTGGTGACTTCGTGCACCAAGTGGCGGTCGATGTACAGCACAGAGGTGCCGTCTTCTTCGGTGTGGACGACATGTTCGTCCCAGATCTTGTCGTAAAGCGTACGTGCCATGGAGCTTCCTTGCTGTGCAACCTGACATTTTATGCGGAGAGCGGGACGTATATTTGTCTGGTGTTCAGGGCCTGAGGTTTCAGTGGGGACTTGCTTGCTTGAGTCCATGCCCGTGCTGGCACGACACCATGCCTTTGCCGGGACTTGAGCAGCTCTGGCCCGAGGCTGCCAGGCCTCATCAGTCGCTTCGCGCCAGCAAATCGGCCTGACAGCCCCAGGCCACTGCCACTCAAGTTATTGTGACTTGGCGCATCAGTGGGCTCAATTCGGGTGGGCAGCACGGGCTTGGCTTTGACCATGAAAAAAGCCCGCACAAGGCGGGCTTTGGGGGGTTGGGGCTTAGCCGATCAACGCTGCACGTCGCGCCGTGGCGAGCCTGTGAACAACTGACGTGGGCGGCCGATTTTGTACTCGGGATCGCTGATCATTTCGTTCAATTGGGCGATCCAGCCCACAGTGCGTGCCAGGGCAAACACGCCTGTGAACAGGTTCACAGGGATGCCGATGGCACGTTGCACGATGCCGGAGTAGAAGTCCACGTTGGGGTAGAGCTTGCGGCTGACGAAATATTCGTCTTCCAGGGCAATTTTTTCCAGTTCTTTGGCCAGTTTGAAGAGTGGGTCGTTTTCTAGGCCCAGTTCGGCCAGCACTTCGTTGCAGGTTTCTTGCATGAGTTTGGCGCGTGGGTCGTAGTTTTTGTACACGCGGTGACCAAAACCCATCAGCTTGACGCCGGAGTTTTTGTCTTTCACTTGGCTCATGAATTCCCCGACTTTGGAGACGCCGCCCATTTTCTGGATGTCTTCCAGCATGTTCAGGCAAGCCTCGTTGGCGCCCCCGTGTGCAGGGCCCCACAGGCAGGCGACACCCGCTGCAATGGCGGCAAACGGGTTGGTGCCCGAAGAACCGCACAAACGCACGGTGGAAGTGGAGGCGTTTTGTTCGTGGTCGGCGTGCAGAATAAAGATGCGGTCCATGGCTCGCTCGAGCACGGGGTTGACCCTGTAGTCTTCGCAAGGCGTGCCAAACATCATGCGCAAGAAGTTGCCCGAATAGGACAACTCGTTACGGGGGTACATGTAAGGCTGGCCCACACCGTATTTGTAGGCCATGGCGACCAATGTTGGCATCTTGGCGATCAAACGGATCGCAGCGATGTGGCGGTGTTCTGGGTTGTTGATGTCAGTACTGTCGTGATAGAAGGCCGACAGTGCGCCGATCAGGCCCGTCAAAACAGCCATCGGGTGCGCGTCACGGCGGAAGCCACGCAGGAAAAACTGCATTTGCTCGTTCACCATGGTGTGGTTGTTCACCAATTTGTGGAAGTCTTTGCTTTGTTGTCCAACGGGCAATTCGCCATTCAACAGCAGGTAGCAGGTGTCCAGAAAGTCGGCTTTGTTGGCCAGTTGTTCAATCGGATAGCCGCGGTAAAGCAGTTCGCCTTTGTCGCCATCGATGTACGTAATGGCCGATTGGCAAGAGGCTGTGGACAGGAAACCCGGGTCATAGGTGAACATGCCGGTTTGTGCGTACAACTTGCGGATATCGATCACATCCGGACCAATATTGCCGGAGTACACGGGCATGTCGACGCTCGGGCTGCCATTGGAGAACGACAGGGTGGCTTTGTTGTCTGCGAGTTGCATGGTGGGTTTCCTCAAAAAATACGGTGGTGATCCGTGATGGATCAGGCTCTCAACATGTCCAGGACTTCACGCACCTCTTCGGTGCTGATCTCAGGCTGCAGTTCCTTTCGGCGCAGCAGCAAGTCCATGAGATCGTTGTCAGACAGGTCCATCAGCACGTACATGCCTCGGGCCTGCCCAATGGTCAAGCGAGCATCGTGCCGATTGAAGAAGCGTTCGATGAACAAGTCGTTTTCGAGCAATCCCCGGCGACTGCGCCACCGGAGTTTGCTAAGCGACCGCTCGCTCAAAAGGGCGTGGCGGTCTGCGTCGACCAAAGACGCGTCTTCAAGTAAGGGCGTGGCAGTCATCAGACAGCGCGGCGAACCATCATTTCTTTGATCTTACCGATGGCCTTGGTCGGGTTCAGCCCTTTGGGGCAAACATCGACGCAGTTCATGATGGTGTGGCAACGGAAAAGGCGGTAAGGGTCTTCAAGATTGTCCAGACGCTCGGCGGTGGCTTCGTCGCGGCTGTCGGCAATGAAGCGATAGGCTTGCAACAAACCGGCAGGACCGACAAATTTGTCAGGATTCCACCAAAAGCTGGGGCAGCTGGTGGAGCAACTGGCGCACAAGATGCATTCGTAAAGACCGTTCAGCTCATCACGCTCTTCGGGGCTTTGCAGGCGCTCGGTTTCGGGTGGAATGGTGCTGTTGATCAAATAAGGCTTGATCGAATGGTATTGCTTGAAGAATTGGGTCATGTCCACGATCACATCGCGGATGACGGGCAGTCCGGGCAGCGGCTTGAGCACGATGGTGCCGGGCAAGGTGTTCATGTTGGTCAAACATGCCAAGCCGTTTTTGCCATTGATGTTCATCGCGTCGGAGCCGCAGACGCCTTCGCGGCAAGAGCGGCGGAAAGAGATGCTGGGGTCTACGGCCTTGAGCTTCATCAGGGCGTCAAGCAACATGCGTTCGTGGCCATCCAATTCAACCTGAATGGTTTGCATATAGGGCTTGGTATCTTTATCGGGGTCGTAACGGTAGATCTGAAAAGTGCGTAGGGTCATGGATGAGCTCCTGTTGAATTCGGGGGGTGGGCCGCAGGATCGACACGATCCGAGCGGTCCAAGCAATTTTTAGAACGTGCGAACCTTGGGTGGCACGGAGTCCACGGTCAGGGGTTTGAGCTTGACGGGTTTGTAGGTCAGGCTGTTGGACTCGCTGTGCCACAGGCTGTGTTTCATCCAATTGGCATCATCGCGGCCCAATGGGGCGATTGGATCGTCCACTGCACGCTCGTAGTCGCTCACGGTGTGGGCACCACGGCATTCGCGACGTGCTGCAGCCGAAACCATGGTGGCTTGGGCGCTTTCGATGAGGTTTTCCACTTCCAGCGCTTCGATGCGGGCGGTGTTGAACACTTTGGAAGTGTCTTTCAGGCCGATCGCATTGACACGCTCGCGAATGGCGGCGATCTTTTGCACGCCTTCGTCCATGCTGGCTTGGGTGCGGAACACGCCTGCATGCTGCTGCATGGCGGCGCGCATGTCGTTGGCCACATCTTGCGCGTATTCACCGCCCCGGCCTTCGAGTTTGTTCAGGCGTTCGAGGGTGCGGTCGGTCGCGTCGGCAGGCATGGGTTTGTGCGACTTTGTTTTGGAAGCGAAGTCCACGATGTGGTTGCCCGCAGCACGGCCAAACACCAGCAAATCGAGCAAGGAGTTGGTACCCAGGCGGTTGGCGCCATGCACCGACACGCAAGAGCATTCGCCCACGGCGTACAAACCGTTGACCACGGCGTTGTGGTCGGTGGCGTTTTGAATGACCACTTGGCCGTTGATGTTGGTCGGAATGCCGCCCATCTGGTAGTGGATGGTGGGCACCACGGGAATGGGCTCTTTGGTGATGTCAACGTTGGCAAAGTTGACGCCGATTTCGTACACCGAGGGCAGACGTTTGTGGATGGTGTCGGCACCCAGGTGGTCAAGCTTGAGCATGACATAGTCTTTGTTCGGACCGCAGCCACGGCCTTCCTTGATCTCTTGGTCCATGCAGCGAGACACGAAGTCGCGTGGGGCCAGATCTTTCAGGGCAGGCGCATAGCGCTCCATGAAGCGTTCGCCATTGCTGTTCAGCAAAATCGCCCCTTCGCCACGGCAGCCTTCGGTCAGCAAAACGCCTGCGCCAGCCACACCCGTGGGGTGGAATTGCCAGAATTCCATGTCTTCGAGGGGGATGCCCGCGCGCGCTGCCATGCCCAACCCGTCGCCGGTATTGATGAAGGCATTGGTCGATGCGGCATAAATACGGCCTGCACCGCCTGTGGCCATGAGCACGGTTTTGGCGTGCAAAACGTGCAAATCGCCTGTTTCCATTTCGAGGGCGGTGACACCGACCACGTCGCCTTCGGTATCACGGATCAAATCAAGCGCCATCCATTCCACAAAGAAGCTGGTCTTGGCGGCCACGTTTTGCTGGTACAGGGTGTGCAACATGGCATGACCCGTGCGGTCTGCCGCAGCGCAAGCACGTTGCACTGGCTTTTCGCCATAGTTGGCGGTGTGGCCACCAAAGGGGCGCTGGTAAATGGTGCCGTCCGGGTTGCGGTCGAAGGGCATGCCCATGTGTTCCAGGTCATAAACCACCTTGGGGGCTTCGCGGCACATGAACTCGATGGCGTCTTGGTCACCCAGCCAGTCAGAGCCCTTGATGGTGTCGTAAAAATGGTAGTGCCAATTGTCGTCGGACATGTTGCCCAGCGAGGCTCCAATACCCCCTTGCGCCGCCACGGTGTGCGAACGGGTGGGGAAGACTTTGGACAAAACGGCCACGTTCAGGCCAGCGCGGGCGAGTTGCAGAGAGGCACGCATGCCTGAACCACCGGCGCCGACGATCACGACGTCAAACTTGCGGGTGGTGATTTGATCTTTGGTATAGCTCATGGATTTCAATCTTGGTGTGTTTTCAGCTCGGAGACGTGTTCTTTACAGGCGCCAAAGGGCCTGAATCGACCAGCCCGCACAACCGGTCAGCCAGACCAGGGTGAAGACATGCAAAACCAGGCGCACCGCCAGAGGTTTGACGTAATCCATCCAGATGTCACGCATGCCTACCCAGACGTGGTAAAGCAGGGAAAGGATCACGGAGAAAGTGAGTACCTTCATCCATTGGGAGGCGAAGATTCCAGCCCAGGCTTCGTATTCCATCGGACCGCTGGTGAAGATCACTTGGGCCAGCAAAATCACTGTAAAAAGAGCCATCAGGGTGGCGGTCACGCGCTGTGCAAGCCAGTCCCGAAAGCCATAACCTGCACCGGTCACGATGCGTTTGGAACCGTAATTAACAGACGACATAGTCAGTTTCCTTTTATTGTTATGAGGGGCTAATCAGTAGAGACCAAACATTTTGGCGCCCAACACGGCAGTAAGGCCAATGCTGAGGACCAAGGTGACGATGGCCGAGGATTTGCCGAACTCTTTGGTGACGGCGTGGCAAACGTCCATGTACAAGTGACGCAGCCCCGCGATGAAGTGATGCAAATAGGCCCAGATCAAGGCCAAGGCCACTAACTTAATGAACCAGCCGGGGATAAAGCCAATGCCAATGTTGAAGGCCGCTGAGAGTTTGGCGAAAGAAATCTCAGAAGTGATGGAGTTGTCAAACATCCAGATGATGAAGGGCATCAGCAAAAACATCAGGAAACCGCTGATGCGGTGCAAGATGGACACGATCCCAGCCGCTGGCAGGCGGTAAGACGGTAAATCTGTCAAGGCATTGATATTGCGGAATTCAGGCCGTTTTTTGGCGAGTTCAGTCATGTTGGCACTTTCGGTGAGGTAACTCGGTTGTAATTTGAATAACAAGCCGTTGGATTCTATTGCAACGCAGCAAACTGACGTGAGCATTGCACACGAACGGCGCAAGGTGAATTTTCTTGCTAGCCAGTACCTGCTTAGCTCAAAGCGTTGTGATAGTGGTGACGCTCAGTGCGGTAAAACCCCCGGCGCAGCTCCATCGGCGTGTCGTTGTAGGTAAAAGCCACCCGCTCCACACTCAGCAAAGGGGTTCCTGTCGCAATTTGGAGCAGTTGGCATTGGGTCGGGTCCGGCTGCACGGCGCGGATTTTTTCCTCAGCACGCACCATGCGGACACCAAATTCAGTCTCAAAAAGGGCATACATGGGGCCATGGTAGTCGGCCAAACGCTCGGTGGTCAGGCCTTTGAATGGGCCTCCTGGCAACCACAAGTCTTCCAAAATGGTGGGTACGCCCGCAAAGGACAGCACGCGACGGACCTGCAAAACAGCATCGCCGGTTCTCAGGGCCAGCGCACGGGCAATGTCGGCGGTGGCCCGCAGGCGCTTGCAGTCGACAATTTCTCTCTGTGCAGGGCCCTCAGAGTCCAGGTTGCCATTGTCCGGTACCAGTTTTAAGAATCGGTATTGCACATGGTGTTCGGCGTGGGTGGCTACAAAGGTGCCCTTGCCTTGCCGCCTGATCAACAGGTTGTCGCTGGCCAATTCGTCGATGGCTTTTCTGACCGTGCCTTGGCTCACTCGGTAACGGGCTGCCAACTCCATCTCGCTGGGGATGGATTCGCCCGGTTTCCATTCGCCCGATTGCAAACTTTGCAAGATCAAACCTTTTATTTGCTGATAAAGCGGGCTAAAGGCCGGTGTGGTGGCGAAGTTCTCAGCCGCGGAAATGCTGTTGTCTGCCAATGGGGAGTTGTTGTTCATGGGGTTAAACCGGGGGTGCGGGTCAGTTGCACGTCAGGTGTGCCATCATATCTTATATAAGACATAAGACAAATTGACGAATCAGGGTTTTCGAGGGTACACTTCGAGGCTGTTTGCATGCGACCAGCTCGAAATGACCGGGCTGGATGCGCGGGTCCGGTTCATCGGACAGCCCTGCCGGCAAGAGTTGCCGGGCAGGGGTTGCAACCCCTTGTTTTCAACACTTCTGGAGTTTTCCACCATGAGCAAAAAGCCCGTCCGCGTTGCCGTTACCGGCGCAGCAGGTCAAATTGGTTACGCATTGTTGTTCCGCATCGCCTCCGGCGAAATGTTGGGCAAAGACCAACCCGTCATCCTGCAATTGCTCGAAGTCCCGGTTGAAGGCCCCCAAAAGGCGCTCAAGGGCGTGATGATGGAACTGGAGGACTGCGCCTTCCCATTGTTGGTGGGGATGGAAGCCCATGGCGACCCCATGACCGCCTTCAAAGACGTTGATTACGCTCTGCTGGTGGGTTCCCGCCCGCGTGGCCCCGGCATGGAGCGGGCCGAGTTGCTCGCCATCAACGGTGCGATCTTCACGGCACAGGGTAAGGCCCTGAACGCGGTGGCTTCACGCAATGTCAAGGTGCTGGTGGTTGGCAACCCTGCCAATACCAACGCGTACATCGCCATGAAGTCTGCGCCTGACTTGAAGCCCGGTAATTTCACCGCCATGTTGCGCTTGGATCACAACCGTGCAGCCTCCCAAATTGCGGCCAAAACCGGCAAAGCCGTTGCCGACATTGAAAAATTGTGCGTTTGGGGCAACCACTCGCCAACCATGTACGCCGATTACCGTTTTGCCACCATCCAAGGCGAGTCGGTCAAGACCATGATCAATGACCAAGAATGGAACGCTAACGTATTTTTGCCCACTGTGGGCAAGCGCGGTGCGGCCATCATCGAGGCACGCGGCTTGTCTTCGGCTGCTTCTGCGGCCAACGCCGCCATCGACCACATGCGCGACTGGGCTTTGGGCACCAACGGCAAGTGGGTCACCATGGGCATTCCTTCGCAAGGCTGGTATGGCATTCCAAAAGACGTGATGTTTGGTTTCCCCGTGACCTGTGAAAACGGCGAATACAAAATCGTCGAAGGCCTGGAAATCGACGCATTCAGCCAAGCTTGCATTGACAAGACCCTGAAAGAGTTGACCGACGAGCAAGCTGGCGTGGCCCACTTGGTCTAATTCTCGAAAGAGAAGCCACAGTGAGTCATCCGCGCCAAATTTTGCTGGGGGCCCAAGCCGGTAGCGTTCAGTTGCCGGTTTGTGATCACTACAGCGGCGTTGAGGCGCGGATGCGCAAAAGCCTGCAGTTGCAGGCTGAAATGACACAAGAGTTTGGCACTTGCGTTTTTGATGTCACGCTGGACTGTGAAGATGGCGCGCCTGTAGGCGGCGAAGCCGAACACGCTGAATGGGTCACTGAGTTGGCCCTTTCTACTTCAGCTGCTCAGCCCGATGCACGCATTGCGGTGCGGGTCCACCCCGTGGATCACCCTAGTTTTGATGCCGATATGGCCTGCATTGCCGGGCGTGCCGGACGCGTTCTTAGGCACATCATGGTGCCCAAAGTTGAATCCGCAGCCGATGTGGACCGCGCGCAAGCCGCCCTCATTGCGGCCGGAGCCGCCGATTTACCTTTGCATGTGTTGATCGAGTCGCCTGCGGCAGTGCACCGTGCCTTTGAGATCGCCGCGCATCCCCGTGTGCAGTCCCTGAGCTTTGGCCTGATGGATTTTGTTTCGACCCATGGCGGTGCGATCCCTGCTGACGGCATGGGGATTCAGGGGCAGTTCACGCACCCCTTGGTGTTGCGTGCCAAGCTTGAAATTGCCAGTGCTTGCCATGCGCATGGCAAAGTGCCATCGCATTGTGTGGTCACCGAGTTCAAGAACGCAGAGGCCATCCACCTTGCGGCTCAAAAAGCCAACCGCGAGCTGGGTTACACCCGCATGTGGAGTATTCACCCTGATCAAATTCGTCCGATTTTGCAGGCCATGGCCCCCAGTGAGGCGCAAATTGACCAGGCCAGCGACATCATTTTGGCGGCCCAGGCTGCACAATGGGCCCCTATCAGCCATGCAGGTCAGTTGCACGACCGTGCGAGCTACCGTTTTTTTTGGCAACTGATTGAGCGGGCATTTCAGACCGGAAGGCATTTGCCTGCTGAAGTTCGCTTATTTTTCGCCTCGGACAGCACCGTTGAAGAGCGCAGTGCAACATGAAACTCAATGCTCACAACGGAGGCTTCTTCATGTTCAAGTCACGCACTGACCTGACCTGTGCCTTGTCTTTGTTTTTGACCTTGTGGCTGATGGCAATTTCAGCGGCGGCACAAAGTGGGGCCATTAAACCGGGCAAAACCCAACCACTTGTCGGCGCTCCAAGTCGTGCCGCCCCCGACGTTACGGCGACTTTGCAAGCCCAGGCCATTGCCGAGGCCGCCGCAACGGCTTCGTCATCGGCAACAACTTCGGTCAAAAAGACAGATGTACCCAAAACGGTCAATTCAGCCAACGCAAACACAACAGACCTGAAGGGTCATGCGGCGGTTTCTTTGAGCGGTCTGGGGGCTGTACCTGCTCTTCCTCCTGCTCCTGCTCCTGCTCCTGCTCCCGCTCCCGCTCCCGCTCCCGCTCCCGCTCCTGCGGCATTTGCAGCACCTGCGGTGCTGGACCGCACTGCCCAAAATACTGCCTCCTTACAAAATGAGTTTGGGCACGAAGAATTGGCCATTGCCGAGCGAATTCACCAAGGTCTGTTGCCCTGTGAGCTGGGTGCCAGTGTGCGTGTGGAGGCCGATGCCGCCAAGCCGGGCTACTTCAATGTGCAGGGCAAAGGCTTTAGATACCGCATGCACCCGGTGCGCACGCAAACCGGCACCCTCCGTCTTGAGGACAAAAAAGCAGGGGCTGTTTGGTTGCAGTTGGCCAATAAATCCATGCTCATGGACCAGAAAAAAGGGCGTCGTCTGTTGGATGACTGCGCACATCCCGACCAAGTTGCTTTTGCCGAGAGCATGAAAACCAATCCTCCGCCCCGTTTGATCGATACGACCAATACGGGACGATAAATCTTGAATCTTTGACTGACAGGAGAAAAAACCATGTTGAAAACCTACCGTGATCATGCAGCCGAACGTGCTGCCCTTGGCATTCCGCCACTGCCGCTTGATGCCAAACAAGTGGCCGAACTGATCGAATTGATCAAAAACCCACCCGCAGGCGAAGACGCCTTCTTGATGGATTTGCTGACCCACCGCGTCCCCCCCGGCGTGGACGATGCGGCCAAGGTCAAGGCTTCATTCTTGGCTGCAGTGGCCCACGGTGAGGTCAAAGTTGGCCTGATCTCCAAAGCCAAAGCCACCGAGTTGCTTGGCACCATGGTTGGTGGTTACAACGTGCACCCCCTGATCGAGTTGCTCGACGATGCCGAAGTGGCTGCTGTGGCGGCAGAAGCACTGAAGAAAACCTTGTTGATGTTTGACTTTTTCAACGATGTCGCTGAAAAAGCCAAAGCAGGTAACGCCCAAGCCAAAGAAGTCATGCAAAGCTGGGCCGATGCCGAGTGGTTCACCACCCGCCCAGAAGTAGATAAAACCATCACCGTCACGGTCTTCAAGGTGCCTGGCGAAACCAACACGGACGACCTGTCGCCCGCACCGGACGCTTGGAGCCGCCCCGACATTCCTCTGCACTACCTGGCCATGCTCAAGAACACCCGCCCCGGCGCGGCATTCAAGCCTGAAGAAGACGGCAAGCGTGGCCCGATGCAGTTCATCGAAGACCTGAAGAAAAATGGCCACTTGGTGGCTTATGTGGGCGATGTGGTCGGTACCGGCTCCAGCCGCAAGTCGGCCACCAACAGCGTGATCTGGGCCACTGGCCAAGACATTCCTTTTGTCCCTAACAAGCGTTTTGGTGGCGTGACCTTGGGCGGCAAAATTGCCCCCATCTTCTTCAATACCCAAGAAGACTCTGGCGCTTTGCCGATTGAAGTCGACGTGTCCAAGCTCGAAATGGGCGATGTGATCGACATCCTGCCCTACGAAGGCAAGATTCTGAAAAATGGCGTCACCCTCACCGAGTTCAAGCTCAAGAGCGATGTGCTGTTTGACGAAGTTCGCGCGGGTGGCCGTATCAACCTGATCATTGGCCGCAGCCTGACCGCCAAAGCCCGGGAGTTTTTGGGCCTGCCGGTATCCACCCTGTTCCGCTTGCCCAGCACGCCTGTGGCCACCCAGGCCGGTTTTACTTTGGCACAAAAAATGGTGGGCCGTGCGGTCGGGTTGCCAGAAGGTCAGGGCGTGCGCCCCGGCACCTATTGCGAACCCAAGATGACCACCGTGGGCTCTCAAGACACCACCGGCCCTATGACCCGCGACGAGTTGAAAGACCTGGCGTGTCTGGGTTTCAGCGCCGACATGGTCATGCAATCTTTTTGCCACACCGCCGCTTACCCCAAGTCGGTGGACGTTAAAACCCACCGCGAACTGCCCGCTTTCATCAGCAACCGTGGCGGCGTTTCCTTGCGTCCCGGTGACGGCGTGATCCACAGTTGGCTCAACCGTTTGTTGTTGCCCGACACCGTGGGCACTGGCGGCGACTCGCACACCCGCTTCCCCATCGGCATTTCATTCCCTGCTGGCTCCGGCTTGGTGGCGTTTGGTGCGGCCACGGGCGTGATGCCTTTGGACATGCCCGAGTCGGTCTTGGTTCGATTCAAAGGTGAAATGCAGCCGGGCGTGACCTTGCGTGACTTGGTGCATGCCATTCCCTTGTACGGCATCAAGAAGGGCCTGTTGACTGTGGCCAAGTCCGGCAAGATCAATGAGTTTTCGGGTCGTATTCTGGAAATCGAAGGTCTGCCTAACCTCAAAGTCGAGCAAGCGTTCGAATTGTCCGATGCATCTGCCGAGCGCTCTGCCGCAGGCTGCACGATCAAGCTCAACAAAGAGCCGGTCGAGGAGTACCTGAAGTCCAACGTCGTGCTCATGAAGAACATGATTGCCGATGGTTATGCCGATGCCCGCACCTTGGCTCGCCGCATCGAAAAGGTCGAGGCTTGGTTGGCTGCGCCCAACTTGCTCGAAGCAGACAAAGATGCCGAGTACGCCCACGTCATCGAGATCGACTTGGCCGACATCAAGGAACCCATTCTGTGCTGCCCGAACGACCCGGACGACGCCAAGTTCTTGTCCGAAGTGGCAGGGACCAAGATTGACGAAGCCTTTATTGGTTCGTGCATGACCAACATTGGTCACTTCCGCGCTGCGGCCAAGTTGTTGGGCGGCAGTCGCGATATACCTGTCAAGTTGTGGGTGGCTCCACCGACCAAAATGGACGAGAGCGAACTGATCAAGGAAGGCCATTACGCCAATTTTGGCGCAGCAGGTGCCCGCACCGAAATGCCAGGTTGCTCTTTGTGCATGGGCAACCAAGCTCAAGTGCGCGAAGGCGCTACCGTGGTGTCTACCAGTACGCGCAACTTCCCCAACCGTCTGGGCAAGAACACCAACGTGTTCCTTGCCTCTGCCGAATTGGCTGCGATCGCTTCCAAGCTGGGTCATATCCCCACCGTTACCGAGTACCACGAAGCTATGGGCATCGTGAACAAAGACGGTGCAGCGATTTACAAGTACCTCAACTTCAACCAGATTGAAGAGTACGTGGAAAACGCCAAGGGTGTGACGGCTTGACCCTGACTGAGCTGACCGCGCCTTGTTGGCACAGTAGTAAGCCCCTGCGCTGAAAAGCCCGGGGGCTCTTTTTATGCGCAGGTGACAGCCGGTGTTTGAAATTTGCCTTAGCCTTGAAATGCCGCCACTTTGATACAAGAGCCTTTCATGAAATACGCCAATCTGGGTAAAAGCCCGCTGCAAGTTTCCCGCCTGTGTTTGGGCACCATGATGTTTGCCGACCAAACTCCCTTGGAGGAAGCGCGCAGCATTTTGGACCACGCCCGGGATTCCGGCTGCAATTTCATAGATACCGCAGATATTTACACCCTGGGCAAATCAGAAGAAATGCTGGGGCAATTGATGCCAGGGCAGCGTCACCGCTGGGTGTTGGCCAGCAAGTTGGGCAACCCCATGTCGGCGCTTCCCAATGAAGGGCGATATTCCCGCAGTTGGGCCATGCGGGCCTGCGAGGCGAGTTTGCGGCGCTTGGCCACCGACCATCTCGATATTTATTACCTGCACCGCGATTACAACGGCATGGACTTGGAGGAGCCGCTGCGGGCCATTGAGGCCTTGCTGCGTGACGGCAAGATCCGCTATTGGGGCGTGTCCAACTTCAGGGGCTGGCGCATTGCCGAAGTGGTTCACATGGCCCGCCAGCTGAACATGCCCGGACCCGTGGTGTGCCAGCCTTATTACAACCTGCTCAACCGTTTGCCCGAGGTCGAAATTTTGGAATCCTGTGGCCACTTTGGTTTGGGTGTGGTTCCCTACAGCCCCATCGCCAGGGGCGTGCTGACCGGCAAGTACGCACCCGGCCAGCAGCCCACAGAGGGCACCCGGGCGGCCAGAGCCGACAAGCGCATGATGGAAACCGAGTTTCGGGACGAGTCTTTGCAGATTGCCCAAACCCTGCGGCAACACTGCGAACAAAAAGGCGTGTCGCTGGCCCACTTTGCAACCGCTTGGGTCTTGGCCAATCGCTATGTGAGCGCGGTCATTGCCGGCCCACGTACTCTGGCACAGTGGCAAGACTATGCGGCAGCGTTGGAGGTTGAAATCACTGCCGAAGACGAAGCCGTGGTCAATGGCTTGGTGTCACCCGGCCACCCATCAACCCCCGGCTACAACGACCCAGCTTATCCGTTGAACGGGCGTTGAGTACTCGTTTGGGTGGTTGATATTTTGTTGGGCGCAGAGGCTTACCAAGGCAAAATGCGCCCATGACAAAAACGGGTCTCAAACAGGTTTTGATCGCGGGCGGTGGCATTGGCGGGCTTGCCGCAGCGTTGGCTTTGGCGCGCAACGGTGCGTCGGTGCAATTGCTCGAAAAAGCTGCCCAGTTGAGCGAAGTAGGCGCGGGTATCCAGATTGGGCCCAACGTCACGCGCCTTTTGCACGCTTGGGGTTTGGGCGAAGCATTGGCTCGTGTGGCCGCATTTCCTCAGCAGCTCCAGGCTCGGGATGCCCAGAGTGGGCAGTTGTTGGGCAGCTTGCGTTTGGGCGAGCGCTCTCAGACGCTTTACGGTGCGCCCTACGCCACCATTCATCGGGCGGATCTGCATGGCTTGCTCCACCAGGCGGCGCAACAAAGCGGGGTGGGCATGCACTTGGGTCAGACCTTGGTGGGCTGGCGCGAGACTTCTGAAGGCTTGGAAGTGCGGACGAGCCTTGCCCGAGATGCCCAGCAATCTGACGGCCCCGTGGGGGCAGTAGAAAATCATTTTCACGCAGCCGCTCTGATTGGGGCCGATGGCCTGTGGAGCAACGTGCGCCAGCAACTGCTGGACGACGAACCCGCTCGCTTTACCGGACACCTGGCCTACCGTGCGTTGGTTGCGCAGGCCGATTTGCCCGCGCACTTGCGTACCAACCAAATCACCGTGTGGATGGGGCCACGATTGCATGTGGTGCATTACCCCGTGCGGGCTGGGCTTTGGCTGAATGTGGTGGCCATCGTGCACGGCAGCAAGCCCAATCTGGCCAGTGACTGGGACCAGACCGGGCACAGCCAAGCGCTGATGCAAGCCATGGGTGCGGTCGGAACAGATTTGCATGAGCGCTTGGACAGCATTCCGGCGTGGCGCATGTGGGCGCTGCACGACCGCCCCCTTGTGGCATCGGCAGCGCAAATGGCGCAAGGCCGCGTGGCGCTTTTGGGCGATGCGGCACACCCCATGCGGCCGTATCTGGCACAGGGCGCGGGCATGGCCATTGAAGACGCGCAGGTTTTGGGGCAGTGTTTGGGGCAAAGTTTGGCGCAAGGGTCAGGCGGCGTGGCGGCGCAACTGCAGGTGTATGCCGAGCAGCGCTGGGCACGTAACGCCCAAGTGCAGGCCCGGGCTATCAGAAACGGTCAGGTTTTCCATGCCCAGGGCGCGCTGGCTTGGGCCCGCAACCTGTCCATGCGCTTGAGGGGCGAACGCCTGATGGACTTGCCGTGGCTTTATGGGCAGGGGCCAGGTGGCTAATCGATGAGCCAAGGACGGCGGTCCAGCTAATTAAAGCAGCACTCACAAAGGGATCAAGCGACAAAGGGCGCCAAAAATCAATAGTTTCAATTTTTGGTTTTAGAGTGCTTTCGGGCTAGACTCTTGCAACTAACAAGCGAGGCCATTCAAAACCCCTATGGAAAACGTATTCAATTTTCGGGATCAATTGGTTTCTGAATACAGCACTTTCTCTCGCAGTTTTTCTAAAATTTTCGCAGTCGATATTCTAAAAAAAGTTGAAAGCGAATACAGCGAAGGCCGATATTGGCCTGAGCCGCTCATCCAAATTAACCCCAATTACCGCCGAAGCGCCACGGTTCAGCAGTTGGCAGCCAAGGGCGAATTACATGCTGCTTGTGCTGAACTGTTTAAAGGCAAAAAGACTGAGGGCACCCCAGTTGATTTATTTTTATATACCCACCAACTTCAAGCATTAGCCAAGGCCGAGCAGGAAAAAAGCTATGTGGTGACGACTGGAACGGGGTCCGGCAAGTCCCTTTCATTCTTTATCCCCATCATCGACCGTATCCTCAAAGCCAAGCAGACTGACTCCAAATCCCGTACGCGAGCAATCGTCATCTACCCGATGAACGCATTGGCCAACAGCCAACTAGAAGAGCTCGATAAGTTTTTGCACGGCTATGCACCGGGTCAGCAGCCCTTCACCGTTGCCCGCTACACCGGTCAAGAAAGTTCGACAGAGCGCGAACGCATCAAGAACAACCCTCCTGATATCTTGTTGACCAACTTCATGATGCTGGAGCTCATTCTCACGCGTCATGAAGAAATTGACCGAGGTGTGGTTGACAACTGTCAAGGGCTTGAATTTCTGGTGTTGGACGAGTTGCACACTTACAGGGGGCGGCAAGGTGCCGACGTCGCCATGCTGGTGCGTCGCCTGAGAGAGCGCTTGCAAGCCAATAAATTGGTCTGTATTGGCACATCGGCCACCATGTCATCCACGGGTACACAAGCTGACCGTAATAAAACCGTTGCCGAAGTAGCCTCCAAGCTCTTTGGAACCCCCATCACTGAGAACGATGTCATTGGTGAAACCCTTGAGCGCGTGACCAATCAAGCTAAAAGCGTAGACGCCATCAAGCCTTACCTTAAGTTAGCTTTGTCGCAAACAAGCTTTTCATGGCCAAGTTTCGCCGCTTTCCAAGACGACCCTTTGGCCATATGGGTCGAGCTGAACCTTGGCATTGAACTGCCCGAACTCGAAGCGCCGCGCCGGGCCAAGCCGATGACCCTTAAGGACGCCGCCGCTAGGTTGGCCGACGACGCAGGTTGTGATTTGGGTCTGGCCCGGCAGGGCCTGCAGCTTTTTTTGGTTGCAGCCCACGAAGTCAAGACAGAACAGGGTCGCCCCCCATTTGCCTTTAAGTTGCATCAATTCATCAGTGGCCCAGGCAAGGTACTTGCCACATTAGAACCAGTAGGCAAGCGCTATATCTCACTGGATGCACAGCGCTTTGCGCCCGGCAGACAAGAGGAGGGAACGCGCCTGTATCCAGTGCATTTTTGTCGAGATTGCGGTCAGGAATACCATCCCGTCTGGCGATCAGGCAACGCCCAGCAAGAATACAGTCCTCGCGAAATTGACGACATCTCTTCCGATGAAAACGAGGACGCAAATTACGGCTTCTTGTGCCCCCAGACGCATGGGCAAACCTACACGGGTCATCTCGAAGAGTTACCAGAGACCTGGCTTGATCTGAGCAAAGCCGAACCCAAGATCAAAAGCACTTACCGAAAAGCCGTGCCGCAACCGGTCACCTTGGGGCCAGATGGCCTACATGGTCGGGGCGGTGAAGACTTCTGGTTTATTCCGGGAAAATTCAGATTTTGTTTGCGCTGCGGGCTTTCTCACGAAGTTCACGGAAAAGACATTAACCGGCTGGCCAGCTTGTCCGGTGAAGGGCGCTCTTCGGCCACCACGATCTTGACCTTAACTGCCATTCGACAACTTTTTGCCGAGGGCGAGCCCGACACCGATCAACCCGATCCCCGAAAAATCCTGGGCTTTACGGATAACCGACAGGATGCCGCCCTGCAAGCTGGGCATTTCAACGACTTTATCTTTTTGCTCACCTTGCGTGCGGCGCTCATTGGCGCTTTGCAAAACAACCAAGGCTTGCTGACCGAAGACGTACTGGCAAGTCAAGTATTCAGAGCTTTGGGCTTTGATAAGGTCGATCAAGGCACACTGACCGAATACCTCAAAAATCCCAAGATCATGGGCTTGGCACGGCAAGCTGCTCAAAAGACCTTGCGCTTCATCATTGGTTACCGGCTGATGCGTGACCTGCGTCGTGGGTGGCGCTTCAACAACCCCAACCTGGACCAGCTCAACCTGCTGCAAATCGATTACCGAGACATTGCTGAGTTTGCTGCCGAAGATGCCTTGTTTGCAGGCAACCCAGTCTTGTCAAAACTGTCACCTCAGCACCGAACAGAACTTTCGGTTTGTTTGTTTGACAACATGCGTCGCGGGCTTTGCTTGCAAAGCATGTACCTTGACCCCATTGAGCAAGAAAAAGCCAAAACAACAGCCTTTCAATACCTGAACGACCGCTGGGCATTTGCCTACGACGAAAGCCTCGAAACATCTAAATACCTCGTCTTGGGCAAGCGCCCCGAATACCGAGGCAAACCACGGACTGATCTGGTCCCTGGGGGGCCGCGTACCCGCTTACTCAAAGACATCAAATTGTCCCCGTTATGGAAAACCAGCCCGGCCGGCGCATTGGTCAGTGGTTGGAAAGACCCGCAATGGACAGAATTCATACAAGACTTGCTCAAGGCCGCGTCTAATTACGGGTACGTTCAAAAATTTGATATCGACTCTCAGCTGCTTGGCTGGCGCCTGAACGCCAGCAGCATGGACTGGTTGCTGTTGGGCGATGAAGACATGGCCGCAGACACCCGACACAACGCCTACTTTCGCAACCTGTACCTTGCGGTAGCACAGACCCTGCAGCAATCCCAACATGCTTTGTTCAATTTCGAGGCACAAGAACACACCGCACAAGTCGATGCCGGAAGCCGCCAGTTGCTTGAGCAGCGCTTCCGTTACACCACCAAAGACCGCCAGGACTGGGCAGAAAACCCCGTCAACGATGCGCCCTTGCAGCGTCTGCCTGTCATGTTCTGCTCACCCACCATGGAGCTGGGCGTAGACATTTCGGCGCTTAATGCTGTTTATTTGCGCAACGTGCCGCCCACCCCGGCCAACTATGCACAGCGCAGTGGCCGTGCGGGGCGTTCCGGCATGCAGGCACTGGTCATCACTTATTGCGCAGCCCTCAGTCCGCACGATCAATGGTTTTTCCACCACGCTACCGACATGGTGCATGGCATCGTCAAGCCCCCCACACTGGATTTGGCCAACCGTGACCTCATTGAGAGTCATCTGCACGCCATCTGGCTCTCGGCCGCTCAAGTGCAGCTCGACACCAGCATCGCACCCATGTTGGAGCTGGACAAACCAGATCAGCCGCTCAAAGACGCTTTGTGGCAAAAAATCAACTCACCCGAGGTGAACCAACGGGCCGCCCAAAGCGCACAGGCTTTCATATCGCAAGTAGTGGCTGAGATTGAACACAGTCCCTGGTATTCGGCTGCACATGCGCAGCAAACCATTGACAAAGCGCCAACTAATTTTTCTAAGGCGTTTGAAAGATGGCGCACATTGGTACAAGCCACGCGCAAACAAATGGACATGGCCAACACCATCAGCCAAAGCTACACCAGCAGCAACGCTGAAAAACTCAACTCGCAGCGCCGCTACGGCGATGCCGCCAAACAATACGCCTTGCTGCTAAAAACCGGCAACGCCCAAAATAACGACTTTTACACCTACCGTTACCTGGCCAGCCAGGGCTTTTTGCCTGGTTATAACTTCCCGCGTTTGCCCCTCATGGCATGGATACCCGCCAAAGGTGGGGCAGGGGGTAAAGACGACGATGGCAGCATGGTCAGCCGTCCTCGATTTTTGGCTTTATCTGAGTTTGGTCCCCGCAGTCTCATTTATCACCAAGGCCGCATGTACCGTGTGGTCAGGGCCAAACTCAACGTCGGCAATACCGACCATATTTCTGGCAGCAGCACCTTGGCCACCGTGACCAGCCGCGTATGCAGTGCCTGTGGTTACGCCCACTCAAGCCAGGTGGGTGGCGGTGAACCCATCGTGGACCGCTGCGAAAACTGTGATGCCTTGTTGACCGACAACGATTGGGTCAAAAATCTCTACCGCATTGAGACAGTCGAAACCGTCGCAGTTGAGCGTATCTCTATCAACGACGAAGACCGTCAGCGCCAGGGTTTTGAATTACAAACCACCTACCGTTTTTTACCTGGCCCGAACGGTCAAATCTCCAAAATCAAGACCCTCGTCCAGTCAGGCATAGATGCCACCGAGCCCCCGCTGGCCGAACTCACCTACGCCCCTGCAACGCTTATCTGGCGAATCAACCGGGGCTGGCGACGCCGTAAAGACAAAAATCAATTGGGCTTTTACATCAACCCTGTCACTGGGCAATGGAGTAAAAAGGATGAGCCAGGGGCCACCGAGGCCAATGATGCCGAAGACAACTTGCTCGACAAAGTGCCCAATCAGCAAATAGTCCCCTATGTTGAGGATTACCGCAATGTCTTGATTCTCCAGCCCGCTACGCAGACGATGGACTTGGAAACCATGGCCACTTTGCAAGCTGCGCTCAAGCGCGGCATAGAGATGACTTTCCAAATCGAAGAATCCGAGTTGGTCGCCGAAGCCCTGCCCACGCAAGATAACCGGCAAGCCATCATGTTTTACGAAGCGGCCGAAGGCGGTGCGGGCGTGCTTACACGTTTGGCAACTGAACCGCAAGCATTGGCCCAAGTAGCGACAGCCGCCCTCAAATTGCTGCACCACAGCACGCCCGCTGGCCCTTGGCGGTTTGAAGAACTGTCCGCACTAGAGCAGCTGGACAAAAACGGTCATCACATTTGCGAAGCAGGTTGTTATCAATGCCTCTTGTCGTACTTCAATCAGCCGGACCATAACAACATCAACCGGCGCAACGAAGACGCCCTCAAGCTTCTGGTGGCGTTGGCTAACGCCCAAGTGGTTCCCGCGCCCTCAATCACATCGTCTTTGCCTTCAACGCTTGCGCCTGTCGGAAACCCCCCCGAGGCAAATATGGCCAATGAATGGCTTCAGGCATTGCAGGCCGGCGGCTATGCGTTGCCCGATAAACTGCACGTTCCAGTGACCGACACAGACGCTGTTGCCGACGGTTTTTATCAGTTAGCGAGGACTGTCGTCTTCCTCACCGCCGTCAGCGACGGGGTTATTGGGCATATTAAAGACAAAGGGCGCAGCGTGATCGTCATGCCTGACCCCGCCAAATGGCCCGAACAATTTGCGGCCAACCCCCAAGTGTTTGGCCCCGGAAACAAAAACAACACATGACCACAGTCACCGCACACTTCCTTCCCGGTAACCTCGTTCGTGCGCGTGGTCGTGAATGGGTTGTTCAGTCAGACCCCACTACTGGCGCGGCAGACAGTCTGCTGCGCCTACGCCCCTTGGGTGGCTCCGATGAGGACACCATCGCGCTGATCCCTGAGCTGGAATTCACCCCGGTCGAACCTGCCATATTCCCTTGGCCGGACGCCGATCACCCTGGCAACCACGCTGCTGCTTTGCTCATGCGGGATGCCTTACGCCTCAAGTTGCGTGCGGGCGGGGGGCCTTTTCGCTCCTTTGGCAACATCGCGGTTGAGCCACGCGCCTACCAGCTAGTACCTCTGCTCATGGCTCTTCGCCTTAACACGGTGCGCTTGCTCATTGCCGACGACGTGGGCATTGGCAAAACCATCGAAGCGGGTCTTATCGTTCGCGAACTGATAGACCGTGGCGAAATTACCCGTTTTGCCGTTTTGTGCCCCCCGCACTTGGTGGAGCAATGGCAAAGCGAACTGCAAAGCCGCTTTAATCTGCAAGCTGTGGCCCTCACATCGGCCAGCGCCAGCCGTGTAGAGCGCGAGTTGCCCCATGGTGTCAGCCTGTTTGACCATTACCCCATCGTCGTGGTCAGCTTGGACTACATCAAAAGCGAACGCCACCGCGAGCACTTTTTAAGCATCGCCCCTGAATGCATCGTGGTGGACGAAGCCCACACCTGTGCCAGCAGCGGCGCAGGCAAGCAGCTGCGGTTTGAACTCTTGCAGCGCTTATCTAAGGACGCATCACGACACTTGCTTTTGCTGACTGCCACCCCCCACTCCGGCGACGAAACAGCTTTCTACAACCTGCTGTCGCTCCTTAACCCCGACTTTGCGCAGCTGCAAAACCACACCACGGCGCAAGACCCTTTACGCCAATTGTTGGCACGGCACTTTGTGCAGCGCCGCCGCAAAGACATTGTGGAATGGCAAGCCCAAACTCAAGACCTGCGCGGCTTTGCCCGCCGCATGAAGACCGAGCAAACTTACAAACTCACCGGCGACTGGGGGGCATTTTTTGACAATGTGCAAACCTACTGCCGCGAAATGGCTGAAGCCTTTGAAACCAACGAGCAAGGCCAAGCCACCGGTCAGGCCCGCCTGATCTGGTACGCCACACTGGCTTTGTTGCGCTGCGTGGCTTCCTCGCCCGCTGCTGCGGTCAAAGCGCTGACCACCCGCCTAGAAGGCAAAACCGGTACGGCACTGGACTCTGGCGACGAAGACTTGCTGGAGGATGACCGCCTTCATGATGGCGAAGCCGACGACATGGCGGGCACTGACCTAGAGCCTCCGGGTCAACTCAGTGGGCAACTGCAAGACGCTCAGCGCTTGAAAACTCTCATTGAAGACGCCAAACGCCTGAGTGGTAAATCTGGGGACCCCAAACTTGCCAACCTCATCGCTCACCTCGACGGCTTGGTGAAAGAGGGTTTTCACCCGGTGGTGTTTTGCCGTTATGTGGCCACGGCCCACTACGTGGCCGAAGAACTGCGCAAACACTTTAAACAGGCCACCGTTTTGTCTGTCACGGGTGAACTCAGCCCCGAGGAGCGGCGTGAACGGGTAGAGGACATGGCCGAGGCAGAGACTCGCATCTTGGTTGCCACCGATTGTTTATCCGAGGGCATCAACCTCCAGCACTTGTTTACCGCCGTGGTGCATTACGACCTGGCCTGGAACCCAACCCGGCACGAACAACGAGAAGGCCGCGTCGACCGTTTTGGGCAGCAAGCCCCCGAGGTGCGGTGCACCATGCTCTATGGACAAGACAACCCGGTGGATGGTTTTGTCCTCAATGTCATTTTGCGCAAAGGGGAGGCCATTCAAAAAGAGTTGGGCGTGTTGGTGCCCATGCCCGAAGACAAAACCCGCATCAACCAGGCACTGGTAAAAGCGGCTCTTATGCGGCGCAACAACGCCGAAACCCGCCAACTGGGCCTGGCTTTTGAAGAAGCCGAGCAAATTTTGGCCCCACTGCAAGCCCAATGGACCAACGCCCTCGAAAAAGCCAAGGCCAACCGCACTGTTTTTGCCCAAAAAGCGATCAAACCTGACGAAGTCATGCCCGAATGGGAAAAGCAGCAGCAAGCCCTGGGCACCCATGACGACGTGCAGCGTTTTGTGCAAAGTGCCTGCGCCCGCCTGAATGCCCCTCTCGAAAAAGCCCGCCGACAGACTTTCAAGTTGCCCACAATGCACCTGCCCGAAGCATTGCGCCAAAGACTGGCCGACGAGGGTTTGATAACAGAGGGCGACTCAAAAGGTCTAACCATTGACTTTGCCGAACTGCACCGCAGTCACCCCTTGGTGACTGTATTGGCCGATCACTTGATTGAAACGGCTTTGCAAGGCGACACCCACATTACCGCCCGATGCGCCGCCACCGAAACAGATGCCGTGCAGGTCGTGACCACGGTGTATTTGCTGCGTTTGCGACACCAACTCAGCTATGTGCGTCGCAAACAAACCTTTCAAATGATGGCAGAAGAAACCTTGGCCGTGGCCGTGCAGGGACGAACCAATCCGGTTTGGCTCAACGACGACACCGTGGCTCAATTGCTCCAAAGCACCCCCACCAGCAACCTGCCGCGTGAGTTGATCACCCGTGAAATTCAGCAGTCGCTCAACTTTGCCCAAGCAAACCCAGGCGACCTGGAGCAACTGGCCAAAGACCGGGCCCAAGCACTGCTGCAAGATCATCGCCGCGTGCGTCAAGCTTCGGGTGATGGGGGGCGATACAGCGTCAGCCCCTGCCTGCCAGTAGACGTCATTGGCGTTTACGTGCTGCTGCCTGAAGCTTTGTAACCTAAGAAAAATAAGAATGAAACGCGTCACCCGCCACAAGTCAGCCAGCCTCAACCTGCCCACTCTGCGCTTGGAGGGGGGGCTGTTCTTGCCCGATGTGCTCGAAAAAGCCGCGCTGGGTACCGCCCGCCTGCAAGCCGATGCCGACTACGGTATTCCCAAGGGCTTGAAGCAAAAAGACGAATACAGCCGGGCCTTTCAAATCGCCTCTGCCCAGTGGAAGCACTTTGAAAAGCAAATGGACCGCGCTGATTTTGAACCCGCGCACGCCACCGCGACCTTTGTGACCGAGCTGCTGCGCGATGCCTTGGGCTATTCCGGCGTAGGTGCCAGCACGGGCATTACCGTGGGCGACCGGCATTACACCGTCACACACATCGCAAGTAACGGTCTGGGCGCACAACTGCCCATCGTCATCGCTCCTTACAACTTGGGTCTGGACGAATCAGACCCGCGCTATGGTGTGCGCCATACCGACGGCCACACATTGGGCGCACACAGCGGAACGAGAAAAAAGTCCCCCTTTCAGTTGATGCAAGAGCTACTCAACGCCAGCCCCGAGCACCAATGGGGCCTGGTCACCAACGGCAAAACCATCCGCCTGTTGCGTGACGCCGCCACGCTCACCCGCCCCAGCTACCTCGACATTGACATGGCCGATCTGCTCAGCGGTCAGCGCTATGCCGAATTTGCCTACGCCTGGCGCTTGCTGCACGCCAGCCGCGCAGGCTTGCAAGCCAACAGCGATGCCAACGCACAACAACCCGTGGTGTGGGAAGCCTGGCGCGAAGCCGGTCAAGAAGAGGGCACCCGTGTGCGCAACGGCCTGCGCCTGGGCGTCACCCAAGCGCTGCTCACCTTTGGCAACGGCTTTTTGCAGCACCCCGCCAACGACGCACTGCGCCTGGCCCTGCAAAACGGCGAGTTGACCAAAGAAGCCTACTTTGCCCAGCTGCTGCGCCTCATTTACCGCCTCATCTTTGTCTTCAGCATCGAAGAGCGCGGACTGCTCAAAGACGCCAACGGCCAAAGCAACGCCGCTTACACCGAAGCCTATGCCCTGGCCCGCCTGCGCGACATGGCTCTGCGCCGCCGTGCCCGCAACCGGTTTGACGACCTGTGGCAAAGCATGCGCATCGTCTTTAAGGGCCTTAACCATGGCGAGCCCCGCTTGGGCTTGCCCGCCTTGGGCGGCTTGTTCAGCACCAGCCAATGCCCCGCGCTGGATGGGGCCGAACTGACCAACGCCTACCTGCTGGCCACCATGCAAAGCATGCGCTGGGCCGCGCAAGCGGGTGGCAGCATGGCCCCCATCGACTACCGCAACATGGGTGTGGAAGAGCTGGGCAGCGTGTACGAAAGTCTGCTCGAACTCGTGCCCGAGGTCGACTTGCCCGCCCGCACGTTTGGCTTTGTGGGCCTGACCAGCGAAGGCAGCACGGCGGGCAACGAACGCAAGCTCACCGGCAGTTACTACACCCCCGACAGCCTGGTACAAGAACTCATCCAGTCCGCACTGGTGCCTGTGATTGACCAGCGCATTGCCGCCCAGCCCAACAACCCGGTGGACGCATTACTCAACATCAAGGTGTGCGACCCGGCCTGTGGCAGTGGACATTTTTTGCTGGCTGCTGCCCGCAAACTGGCCGAGCGCCTTGCCGCTCTGCGGTCTGACGACGGCGTGGTCACCCCCGCCGCCTACCGCCATGCGCTGCGCGAAGTCATTGCCCGCTGCATTTACGGCGTGGACCGCAACCCCATGGCCATTGAACTGGCCCGCACCGCGCTGTGGTTGGAAGGCTTTGAAGAGGGCAGGCCGCTCACATTCTTGGACCACCACCTGCAAGTGGGCGACGCCCTGTTGGGTTTGACCGACTTGAACGTGCTTGAAAATGGCATCAGCAAAGATGCCTTCAAACCATTGGCAGGTGACGACAAAGAAGTCTGCAAAGCCCTTGCGAAAACCAACGCTGTGGCGCTGAAGCAAATTCAGCGCGACTTGGACTCGGGCCAGCTGAGCTTGGCATTTGGTGGCGAAGCTGGCCTGCAAGCACTCAAGTCCATTGAAGCCATGCCCGCAGAAAGCACGGACGAGGTGCATGCCCAGGAAGTAGCTTACCGCCAGTTTTTGGCGCAAAACGAAGACACCACAGTGGCCCACGCGGCAGACTTGTTTGTTGCCGCATTTCTGACGCCCAAAACGAGTGAAACAGCGGAACAGGTGCCTACCACAGCCACCCTGATTCACGAGCTCAGCCCGCACGACAAGAGTGAAACGCACCAGGCCTTGGTGGCCAACGCTAAGGCAGTGTGTGAGGCAGCCTATGTGTTTCACTGGCCTTTGGCTTTCCCCCAGGTGTTTGCCGTGGGAGGCTTCGACTGCGTGCTGGCCAATCCCCCGTGGGAGGTATCACAAATGGGCGAAGAAGAGTTCTTCGCCTCCCGTGCTGCCGAGATTGCGGCCTTGCAGGGCGACAACCGCAAAAAAGCCATCAAGGAACTTGAAAAGTCCAACCCCCAGCTGTGGAGCGAGTACCAGAAGGCCGGGCAGCTCATCGCTGCGACCAACACCTTCTATCGCGAGTCCTCGCGCTACCCCATGACGGCGGTGGGCAAGCTCAACACCTATCCGCTCTTTTCTGAAACCATTTTGCAAATCAAGTCGGCCACGGGGCGTGCAGGTTTCATCGTGCCCACCGGCATTGCCACCGACGACAGCACCAAGCTGTTCTTTGGGCATATTTCGCAATCGGGGCAACTGGCCAGTTTGTACGACATTGAAAACCGCGCCAAGCTTTTCGAGGCGGTGGACAGCCGCATGAAGTTCAGCCTGCTTACCGTGGGGCAGTCACCCGTGGCTGAATTTGTGTGCTTCGCCACTCAAACCAGCCAACTCACCGACCCGCGCCGCCGTTTCAGCCTCACGCCGCAAGAATTCCAGCTCATCAACCCCAACACGCTCACCTGCCCCATGTTCCGCAGCGAGCGCGATGCAGAACTGACCAAGAAGCTGTACCGATCAGCACCGGTGCTGATCAAAGAAGCGGTCTATGCCGAGGAGGGCAGCAAAAGAAAACTGATCGAACCAGAAGTCAACCCCTGGGGCATCCGCTTTTCGCAAGGCCTGTTCAACATGACCAGCGACAGCGGTTTGTTCAAGAACGAGCCCGCGCCAGATCGCTTTCCTTTGTATGAAGCCAAACTGATTCACCAGTTCGATCACCGCTATGCCACCTTCATCCCAACTGCGGGTGTGAAAAACGCTGACTGGCCATCGCGTGACCTCACGCTAGATGAAAAGAAGACATTCGATAACGCTGTGAGCCCACGCTATTGGGTGGACAAGCGCGAGGTCTGGCTTCAGGTTGCCAGACTGCCGGATGGACTGCTCAAAGCGCTAAAAGACCGGCATGAATCGGGCATCGTGTTGATGGTTGGTTGGATACTGTTTGGGCAATGGCTCAGCAGGCATGCCGGTCAGGGCGTGTATCCGGCTTGGAAGACCTTTGCCAAGCACTATCCATTTGTCCACGCCCTATCTCCGGTGTCCATGGGCTTGTGTGGAGACAACCCTGCTTGCTTAACCCCCCTGAATGACAACTACCTGCCCGGGCAACCCACAGCCGACGTTGAGGCCGCTAATGATCGTCAACAGCCAGCATGGTTCTTGGTGGACGATGCTTGCCTCAGCGGCATGCTTCAAGCCACGAAGCCCTACGCACCGTTGGTGAATGGGGCGTCAGCTCTACAAAATGTGGATGAGGTCTTGGCTTTTGCTGAACGAATATTGAAGGCGTCTTGCCCGCAGTGGTTGATGGGTTGGCGGGACATTTGCAGGGCGACCGACGAGCGAACGGTGATTTCGTCGGTGATGCCGTTGGTGGGGGTGGGGCACACCATGCCGCTGTGGTTCAGTCAAACTAGCCCTGACCTTTGTGCCGCATTACTTGCCAATTTAAGCTCGCTGTCACTTGACTACTTGGCACGAACCAAAGTCGGTGGTACGCACTTGACATATGGCTATCTCAAACAGTTCCCGGTCTTGCCCCCCGACCGTTACACCGAAGCTCACCTAGCCTACATCGTCCCCCGTGTGCTGGAGCTGACCTACACCGCCCACGACCTGGCCGCTTGGGCGCAAGACCTCGGCCACAGCGGCCCGCCATTCCCCTTCAACCCCGAACGCCGCGCCCAAGTGCGAGCTGAACTCGACGCTTACTACGCCCGCCTCTACGGCCTCACCCGGGATGAACTGCGCTACATCCTCGACCCCGCCGACGTCATGGGCGACGACTACCCCAGCGAAACCTTCCGCGTCCTCAAAAACGGCGAAATTCGCGAATTTGGCGAATACCGTACGCAGCGATTGGTGCTAGAGGCGTGGGATGCGTTGGTTAAATCATGAGGATGGGTACGCATTAGCGCTTTACTGTTACGTTCTGTTTGATGCGGGTTGGCCCTAGGTTCTAGGTTATTTACTTTTAAGTTAAGATTCCACTTTATGTTTCTTCTGGAGGTGCACCATGGATTGTTTGCAGAGGGCTTTAGCCTTTTGGCACCGTCGCACAGTGGCTGGACACTCATCACCGGCATCGATCAGAACTTTCCAGCGCGTGATGCAAAAGGCAACGCGCTGAACTACACCCAAGGTCAGGTCGCCGCCGCTTGCCCGTTCCTTCGTGAAGCTGCCGTTTTGAATGATCCGGAATTCGAGGAATTCATTCATTTGATGCAAACAATTCTGGATACAGCGCAAAGTGGACAGGAGTGGCCCACGGTCATGAAGAAGGCAGTTCATGAGGCTGGGCGAGTGGTGGTGAAAAGAGAATCAGGAAAGCACGAAGAATACCCAATTATTCAATTTGGAAAAAAGAGAACAATGATTCGGGTTCACACTTTTACTTCCGGGATCGGTCGGAAAGTGGCTTTTATTAGCCATGTGTTTGAAAAACCAAAGAACTCGGATAAGACACCGGCCAGCGAGCAGTCAAGGGCCAAGATGAATCTGCAAAACTTTCTCAGTGCCGTTGATTCTGGCCAAGCTCAATTTATAGATATACAAGGTGGAAAAGATGGATTCAAAAAACTGGTCTGAAGAGCAAAAAACCAACGCAGGTGACAGATTCGCCAACCGACTCAAAAAACTGTTGAAGAGTGCGGTCTACATAACTGAATCGCGCCGAAATAAATTGGCTATTAATTTGAGCATTGCTGTGGCGGAAAGTGGGCGCACACGACAAGCCATAGCAGATCAGGCGGGCATCAAACTATCGCAGTTGAGTCGCCAGCTCTCAGGTGACACGAACCTTACTCTCGATTCGATTGGGAAAATTTGTGATGCCATCGGCTACGATTTTGACGTTGTGCTGAGAAGGCAAGGAGCGAGGCCCGCGTTGCAGCCCTGGCAACAGCCCATGTCGCGTGTGAATGTGCTGCGTCTTGTTAGTCATGCGGGTCAGTCGCCAAAAATGAAGCATTCGCTTGATCTTTCTCGCATTGACCTGGGTGAAATAGCCAGTGAACTCAACGGTCCAGCCAATGATGAATTTAATGAGCCGGGTCTCCGTGCCATGGCTTGAGGGTGATGTATGGAACCCAGTCGTTTGAAGTTGTTGGCCTATCATTTGAAATCATTGCAGATTTCCCCCTATGAGGATGCAGATGCGTTGCCCGTTGGGCAGTATGCAGATTTTCATCTGGCAGAGTTTTCTTCAGAAGTTCAACATTTAGAGATGAAGGATGAAGGTTCGGAAGATTTGAAACATGGTTTGTCGCTGAAATTGAGCGTCAGCCGTGGTGAGAGTCAATCATTTCCCTATGCCATACAACTTGAAGCGGTAGGCATTTTTAATGCGTCGAGCTTGCCCCATGAACGGCAAATCCCATTGGTACTGGTCAATGGTGCGTCCATGCTTTATGGTGCACTGCGAGAGGTGCTTTTGATGCTGACGCAGCGTTGCATGCACGGCCCCGTGATGTTGCCATCAGTTCATTTTGTTCAGTTGGAAAAAGACTACCTTCAAAGCCAGGCCGTTCAGGTTGAGTCGAGCCATTAATGCTCCTAAGTCCCTGTCAAGCGGGCGGAGGTGATGACGTTGTGTTGGCTCACGGAAGGGCAGGCTAAGCATTTGCTGAAAAGAATGGCTGATGCAAAGCAGATCGTGTTACGCAGGCATGGCAATTTGACGGCTTATGTCGAATCGCAGTGACTTATGTTTGGCCCGCTTCGGATGATCTTCGGATCTTTTGCGGATCATTTGCGGATCATTTGAATTTCGTAAGTCATTGATTTTTAATGATATTTTAAATTTCACGTTGGACAGGTCCTTTCGGATCAAAATAAACGGGGGTTTTTTCCGGACATATGACACCTCTCAAACGCGCGCTCATCGAAAAAGCGGGTCACGACCACGGTTTTGAACACACCGTGTCTGCAACGGGCGCTGCCGTGACTTTGGGCTCGGCACGCCACTCAGCCAAAGCCGAGGTGTCTTGGGCTCAGCAGGGCTATGCCATGGCCCTTGTGCAAGGCCCGGCCACTTTGCCGTCCGAACTGGTCCGCAGCTTTGCCGACTGGCCCCGTGCGGGCGATGCCTATGTCGCCGCCACCGATGCGCAATTGGCACAGTGGCTGCACCGGGCAGCTGTGCTGGCCCAGTCTCTGCCCAATCAGGCAGCGGTAGATTTTGATGCGCAGGTGCAGCAGGCCTTGGCCGCGCTGCCTGCTGCCGACAGCCTTAGCACCGAGGTGCAACGCTTGGTGCGCCAGCGTGTGGGCCAAGACCGTTACCGCCAGGCCATGCTCGACTATTGGGGTGGTGCTTGCGCCGTCACAGGGCTGACATTGGCCCCGACCCTGCGAGCCAGCCACGCAAAGCCCTGGGCAGACTGTACGACTGACGCGGAGCGGCTGGACGTATTCAACGGTTTTTTACTCAGCGCTAATCTAGATGCGTTGTTCGATAAATTTTTGATTTCGTTCAGTGATGCGGGCGAGTTGTTGATCGGCAGTTCTGTGTCGTTGGCTGATAGACATTTGCTGGGTCTGTCAGATGGTCTCAAATTACGCTGGGTCGCGGTGGGGCATGCCAAGTATTTGCCCTATCACCGCGCCCGGTTCCAATCGGGCAACGTTTTGTGACCCGATCTCAAACCACCAAGGGCAAAGCCCGTTGCCGCTTGCCGGTCAGGACAAACAAGGCGTTGGCCACTGCGGGGGCCAGTGGTGGCACGGCAGGTTCGCCCACACCTGCAGGATGCCGGGTGCTGGGCACGATGTGCGTCTCTACCTTGGGGGCTTGGCTGAGTGTGACCATCGGGTAGCTTGGGAAATTGCTCTGCTGCACTACCCCGCCCACGATGTCGATCTGGCCAAACAACGCGGCGCTCAGGCCGTAAATCACGCTGCTTTCCATTTGCTGCGCCACTGTGTCGGGGTTGACCACGGTGCCGCAGTCGATGGCGCAGACCACCCGGTGGACCTTAATCTCGCCATTGACCACAGACACTTGGGCCACTTGGGCCACGATGGAGCCAAACGACTCGTGCAAGGCCAAGCCCTGCGCGTGTCCGGCGGGCAGGGCTTGGCCCCAGCCCGCTTTGTCGGCGGCCAGTTTCAGCACGGCAGCATAGCGGGGTGCCTCTTTGAGCCAGCCAAGCCGAAACGCCAACGGGTCTTGTTGGCTGGCTGCAGCCATTTCGTCCATGAAGCTTTCAGAAAAGAAGGCGTTGTGCGAGTGCCCGACCGAGCGCCAAAAACCCACAGGCACACCTGATTGCGTGGCGACGTGGCTCATGTGTTGGCTGGCAAAGCCGTAGGGCAAGTCGAACAGTCCCTCGGCCGTGGTTTTGTCCGGCATATCCACTGGGCCAGACAGGGCGGGCATGGTCCGCGCGAGCCAGCGCGGGGTGATGGCATCGCCTGCAGACTTGATGCGCAAACTGGTCACCGTACCTTGTGCGTCCAATGAGGCTTGAAACTTGGCCAAGTGCATGGGGCGGTAAAAGTCGTGCGTCGTGTCTTCTTCGCGCGACCAACTCAGTTGAACCGGCGCACCGGCACAGGCCATGGCCACTTGCACCGCCTGGCCCACAAAGTCGACCTCCAGCCTGCGGCCGAAGCCACCGCCCAACAAGGTCACATGCACAGTCACCTGGTCTTCCTTCACGCCTGCCACTTTGGCGGCCATGGCGCGTGCCATTTGCGGCACTTGGGTCGGGACCCAAATTTCGACCCGCCCGTCTTTGACTTGTGCGGTGCAGTTCATGGGCTCCATCGTGGCGTGGGCCAAGTAGGGCGCTTGGTAAAGGGCATCAATGCGCTTAGCGGCAGCTTTTTCGGCCTGTGTGGGCACGCCCTGTTCGTGAAAGGTAAAGCCGCTTTCGGTGTTCAGGCTGTTCAGCAATGCAGCCTGAATTTGGGCAGTGTCCAAGGCGCCTGTTTTTGGAGCTTGCCACTGCACTTGCACGGCTTGCACCGCTTGGCGTGCCTGCCAAGTGGTTCTGCCAATTGCGGCCAAACCTGCTGTGCCACCGCCCCAGGCATCTAGCCGAACCACTTGGGTAACACCAGGCAAAGCCAGTGCGGCTTGGGTGTTCATGGCGTCAAACGAACCACCCAGCATGGGGCACATGCGCACAGCGGCAAACAGCAGGCCGGGTAAGCGAATGTCCATGCCGAATGGGGCCTGCCCAGTCACTTTGGCGGGAATGTCGGAGCGGGGCGTGGCCCGGCCAATCAGTTGCCAGTTTTGTTGGGCTTTTGGCTTTACCCCCTTCGGTGTGCTGCCGGCCGCCGCTGCACTCATGTCGCCGTAATGGGCCGATTTGCCCGATGCGTGTTGCATCACCCCATTGACCACCGTGATTTCGTTGGCGGGCACTTGCCAGCTGAGGGCCGCTGCTTGCAGCAGGCTGGCCCGAGCCGTGGCGGCGGCCAGGCGCAAAGGTTCCCAAAGGTCTGTGATGGTGGATGAGCCCCCCGTGGCATTGATCCCCAACTCGCGGACGATTTTGCCCACAATCCACTCGCTCATTTTGATTTTGAGGGGTTTGTGCTCGCCCTCGCTGTCCAGTGGATGAAACGGCAGGCTGGCCATTAACATGGCCACATTGCCGTAAATGCTATCAGCGCCCGCTGGCTCCAGACGCACACTTCTCATGGGCACGTCCAGTTCTTCGGCCACCAACATGGCCAGAGCGGTGTGTACGCCTTGACCCATTTCACTGCGGGGCATGGCCAGCACCACGCTGCCGTCTTTGGCGATCTTGATCCAACCGTTCAAGGCGACATCGCCCCCTGTTTTGAGCATCAATTCGGGCGAACCCAGACGTGAGCGTGCGGGCATGACGCCCCAGCCCACTACCAACGCGCCCGTAGCGCCCAAGGCACTCAGTAGCCAGGTCCGGCGCTTCATGCGGCACCGCCTTTCTGGGCCGTGAGGCTTGGCTTGTTGTTGGTATTGGTATTGGTATTGGTATTGGTATTGGCCGCGCGGTGAATGGCGGCGCGCACGCGTTGGTAAGTGCCGCAGCGGCAGAGGTTGGTCATGGCGGCGTCAATATCGGCGTCGCTGGGGTGAGGGGTTTTGTCCAGCAGGGCCGCAGCGGCCATCAGCATGCCACTTTGGCAGTAGCCACATTGGGGCACTTGCTCGGCTATCCATGCGGCCTGCAAAGGGTGCAATTGCTCGGGCGTGCCCAAAGATTCAATGGTTTGCACCTTTTGTTGGGCCACTGCAGATATGGGCATCACACATGAGCGCACGGCCTGGCCGTTGACATGCACGGTGCAAGCCCCGCAAGCGGCCACGCCGCAGCCAAATTTGGTGCCGGTCAGGTTCAGCTCATCGCGCAGCACCCACAGCAACGGTGTGTCGGGGGCAGCGGTGCTGGTGCGGTTTTGACCATTGATGTTCAGTTGCACAGTGTTTACCCATAAATAGATGCGCGCATGTTATTGCAAATGAAGGCACTCAACGGGTACCCGTGGATTTGAAAGCTTTTTTAGAGTTGGGTGCGCAGAGTCCAGATTTCTGGGAACAGCACCACATCGAGCAT
>Ga0255128_1000089_pt1 | contig 34713 bp, 26 predicted proteins | sample Law_Miss_RepC_8d_FD_188562 | JGI IMG/M metagenome (GOLD analysis project Ga0255128, IMG submission 188562) | Freshwater microbial communities from St. Lawrence River, New York, United States - Law_Miss_RepC_8d | ecosystem: Environmental > Aquatic > Freshwater > River | place: USA: New York... | reverse complement strand
AGTCAACACCGGTGGGCTAGTGGAACCCAACGCACGCGGTGAATCGGTGATCCTAGTTCGATTCCTCGAACATATCGAATCGATCCCATTCCTTTTCGTTGAACAAATACCAGGCTTTGAATGGAAACCGCAAACTCAACTCAACTACATCGACACACTCGTCGATGCGAAACTTCAACAACTTCAATTCCAACCTTCCCCCCTATGCTCCGATGAAGTCTTCTTGCGCCGCATCTACCTCGATGTGATCGGACTGCTACCCACTACGGAAGAATCGCTTGCCTTCCTTAATGACCCTTCAGCCGACAAACGCAATCGGCTGATCGATCAACTTCTCGCCCGTCCTGAACACGCCAAGTTCTGGGCATTGAAGTGGGGCGATTTGCTCAAGATGACGGGTAAAGCAGTTGGCAACGAAGGGGTGTTCAAATACTACCGATGGGTCGAACAAGCCATCCGAGAGAATCTTCCCTACGATCAATTCGCTCGGGCTCTGCTCTCCGCTAACGGCAGCACTTTCTCAAATCCACCTGCAAACTTCTTTCGTACCGCCGGCGACATGAACGAATCGGTCGAAACGATTTCCCAAGTCTTCCTCGGTGCCAGATTGCAATGTGCAAAATGCCACAACCACCCGTTCGAACGATGGACCCAAGATAACTACTACGGGCTCGGCGCTTTCTTCCAACGTGTTCAACGCTCGAAGACATCTCGACCGAATGAACTGCTTATCTGGTCAAGCAACAACGGAGAAGTCACCCAACCTCGTACAGGACAAACCATGAAACCATGGGTACCCGTCGCAGGTGACGTAGATGTACCAGCCGACCAAGACCGACGCATTGCATTTGTCAATTGGCTTATTCGACCCGATAACCCATACCTCGCACGCGTTGAAGCGAACCGCATCTGGAGTCAACTCTTCGCAAGAGGTATCGTCGATCCTATCGATGACTTCCGCGATAGCAATCCACCCACGAACCGACCTCTTCTCGACGCCATTACGAAGCAGTTCGTAGACTCCGGCTACAATCGCCGCGAATTGATCCGAACTATCCTACAAAGCCGCACTTACCAAGCTTCGTATGAAGCGAATGAGTGGAACGAGAAAGACCAACTCTACTTCTCTCATCAACACCCGCGTCTCTTAGGTGCTGAACAACTCCTAGATGCGATCAATCAACTCACTCAGACGGAACAGCCTTTGGCAGGTTTGCCTGCCGGTACGAAAGCGACCCAAATCCCAGCACCAGACTTGGCAAAAGTCGATTTCCTCAGAGTCTTCGGACAACCCGAACGCTCCACCGTCTGCGCTTGTGAGCGCTCCGAAGACTCAAACCTCAGCATGGCGATCGAACTCTTCAATGGAACGACCGTCTACGAGAAATTAAAGAACCCCACGAATCGATTCCGTCGTATGATCGCGGAGGGCAAGCCCATCGAAGAAGTCATTCGGCAGTTGTACTTGGCCGCAATGTCCAGACTTCCGACCGACCTCGAAATCCAAGAATCCATGAAGCATTGTCAGAGCAAACCCGACCCTCTCCTTGGATTGGAAGACTTATGCTGGGTGTTGATCAACACCGACGAATTCCTGTTCCAACACTAACCGGCTGACAAATCTGTCGGATTCTCGTTCGCACCAGCGGCAGTTCGAAAATCACCTGGCAATCACGTACTCACCGAGATGTTCCTCCCACCAATGATTATTCCTTTCAACGACTCCCTCAAGCATCCTGACTACATCTCACTGATGCATCAATCCAGCGTAGCATTTAAAGGGCTTTGCGCACCACTTGCACGCAACTGTTTCTGGCGAATCGCACGATGCTCGGTCGCAGTTTTCTGCTGCATGATTGCCGCATCCAGTCTCGCGCAAGATGCCAACCCAGCACCAGCCAACCCAGCACCAGCTAATCCAGCACCGGCCAATCCCGCGCCGGCAATCCGCTTTGCGGATCAAGTTGCACCGATACTTCAAGAGAACTGCGTCGCTTGCCACTGCGCAAAACGCGCAGAAGGTGGATATCGCCTCGATACCATCGAGCAAATGCTCAAACCTGGAGATGGTGCAAACGCCCCGATCGTTGCCGGGAAAAACCAAGAGAGTGAGTGGTTACAAAGGATTCGACACACGGACGTCTCCCTGCGAATGCCAGCCGAAAGCGATCCGCTTGCACCTGCGGACATCGCTATCGTTGCGAGCTGGATGGATCAAGGAGCAAACGTCGAAGGCTGCTCCCCGACCGAACCCCTTTGGTCTGTTATCCCTCCAAAAACCTACGCGAAACCCAAAGATCACTATCCCAATGCAATTCCGGTGACCGCGTTGCTTTGGAGCCCTGACGGTAAGCAACTTTATTCATCCGGATACCATGAAGTCCTCGTTTGGAACGTAGAGACCGGGGCCCTTGAAGGTCGTATCGCTAATCAAGTTCAGCGCATCTATGCCCTGCGATGGAATGCGGATGGAACAAAACTCTACGTCGGAGGTGGCCAACCGGGCGAACTCGGTGAAGTTCGCCGCGTCGATCGCGCTACCGGAACCGTAGAGGCTGTTATCCTTCGTGCGCCAGATGTCGTTCTCGATATCGCTCAGCCGATGAATAATTCGCAACCCGGTAAAGAGGAAATCGCCGTCGCCCTAGCCGACAACACGATTCGACTTGTCGATCCGAACTCCGGAGTCACACGCAAAACCATCGCGGTGCATGCAGACTGGGTAACGCAAGTCGCTTACAGCAACGATGGATTGCGCATCGGCTCATCGAGTCGGGATAAGTCCGCAAAAGTCATCGACGCGCAAACTGGGGAACTTCTAGGAAGCTACCCTGGACATGCCGCAGGCGTCCGAGGCATCGCTGCCATCGATAACGGTCTGCAATGGGTCAGTGTCGGTGCCGACAACAAACTTCATCGTTGGGAAGTCGAAGGGGCGAAGAAGATCGCCGAAGTCCCACTTGGAGGTGAAGCAAGCAGGTTATTTCGAGATGCTGGAACCATCTGGATTCCGAATGCAGACAAGCATTGGTATCGCTTCGAAATCGCAAACAACGCTATCGCACAAAAACAAGCTGGACACGAAGACTGGGTAACCTCCATCTCCGTCCTAGCAAACCCTGCGTTGCTCGCAACCGGCGGCATGGACGGCTCGATCCGAATCTGGAATTCCGCAGATGCCACCCCAGTGAGAGCTTGGTCGAGCAAACCCTAATAAGCGAAAGATAGGACCGATAGGTCACATAGGTCATATTCGACCCATACGACTCATAGGTCACATACGACCTATAGGACCCATACGACCTATAGGCCCCATTCCCTGTTAAAACACCGAACTCTCGGACTCACTTGCACCAACGTCAAGTTGCGGGAATGCGCGAGCCAAAAGCTCAGCGAGCTTGCGCATCGAGAACGCTTCGCTTGCAAAGTGTCCGATCATCAGCATCGCCACTCCGCGCGCTTCGGCCTCCAAGCACTGATGGTAAGTCGCTTCTCCTGTTAAAAAAAGATCGCAGCGTTCACCTGCGGCCTTACTCAACATACTTCCACCACTTCCACACACGATTCCAATTCGATTGACCAGTCTCTCACTACTATCGGTACAACGAACCGACATGCCGCGAATGCTAACTCCGAGCCGTTCGACCAAGTCATCGATACGTACCGGTTTAGCGAACTCTCCGATCACTCCACACCCCAGTTCGCGCTCCATCGGATCGTCGAGGGATGTCCCCTGTTTGACTTTTCCTGTTTGTGAATTCCCGTTTTGTGAGTTCGCAGCGCGGTTGAGCGGGACCAAAGGGCGAAGATTCCCAAGGTGCATCAAGCCAGCCAATTGTCGGTTGATCCCTTCGTGAGCGTTATCCCAAGCCGTATGCGGGGAATAGATCGCAATCGAGTGTTGCATCGCACGCCATAAAATGCGGCCGGTCGGGTCCTCTGTCGTGATCCGAGTAAGCGGCCGAAACGGGATTGGATGATGACTGACCACCAATCCGATTTTGCGATCAATAGCCTCTTCTAATACGCCATCGCTCAAAGTCAAACAAGTCATGACCTTCGCGATAGAACTTGCAGGGTCCCCTACTAGCAAGCCCACGTTGTCCCAGCTCTCCGCTATCCCCAAGGGTGCGATTCGTTGCAAAGCGTCGATCAGCTCTTTGAGCTTCACTGAAGTTCCTGTCGCAACCGTGACTTCTGACTTGTTCGTGACTGCTGACTTACCCGTGGCTTCTGCTTTTACCATGCAATCTGCTTCCTTAGCAAAACACTCTCGAAGATACTCCGCCACCTAGAGGTGGTAATACCTCGTTTCGACTTGGAGGTATACCCTGTTTCACTTAAACTCTGGTGTCAATCTTAAGGTCAATCGTCCATTGCAGGAATTGTAACATGGTAGGAATGGGAATTCGAATCGGCATCCAATTATCAGGACTGCGACTCCCCTTTCGTCGAGCACTTGCCGTGGCGTCGGAACTTGGCGCCCAATCGGTCGAAATCTGTGCTCAAACCGAATTGCGACCCAACGAAGTCGATAGCACTGGTCTAAGGCAAATCCGCAAATGGCTCGATGACTTAAACCTACGCGTCTCAGCTGTCCGTTTCTCTACCCGGCGCGGATATGAATCCACCGATGAACTCGATCGACGCATCGAAGGGACCAAGAACGCCATGAAACTGGCTTTTGATCTCGGCGCTAACGTCGTGGTTAACAACGCCGGCTTGATCGACCCTGCCCCCGATTCCCCTTCGCGCGAAATCCTTCGCAATGTCCTGACCGACCTTGGACGCTACTCCCAACATATCGGCGCATTCCTCGCTCTCGAAACCGGCGCGGAGTCGCTGAGCACCCTCGGCGAATTGATCGATTCGTTGCCCCACGGATCGGTCGGCGTGACACTCAATCCGGGAAACCTGATCGTTCAAGGCTACTCGCTTGATGATTTGCCCCTCGTGGCTAAACACGTCATGTTGGTCCATGCCAAAGACGGCGTTCCAGACCGAGCCAGAGGACGAGGAACCCAAGTCCCACTCGGGCATGGACTCGCAGAATTCCCAAGAATTATCGCAAATCTTGAAGAACACCGATTCCAAGGCGATTATGTGATCGAGCGCGATCTTGCAGCCGATCCGACCTCAGAATTTCGCGCCGCAATGAACTACCTCAGACACCTTTAAGAACTTTCCCGTAACCGACTTCCTACCTGTCTCGCCTCATTCCATGTACCCGATCTGAGAATGCTACGTTAGAATGAGGGCTACGCTGGAATACATTCCAACGGTTCAAGTTCATTCCACCCCTTTCGGAAATACGGATACTTCATGCTATCAACTTTCTCCAACCGAAGAGTTGCTACTTGGCTCATCCCCCTGTTCGTTGCGACCCTTGCGTTCTTGAGCATCTCGCCGCACGATGCTTCCCGCGCCCAAGATCCAAAACCTGAACCGAAATCCTCCGCCACGCAAAAGACGCAGCCACCGATCGCGGAATTCGAAAAGTATCTCTCCGGTTCGACTCTATCTGGCGTTTTTACCATCGACGGCAGACCACTTGATTCCCTCGAAGAAGAACGCTACGAAATCCAAAGCGCCAAAAAGCTAGAGGGTGATGACAACCTCTGGGAAATCAAAACCCGAATCAAATACGGAAACAAAGACCTTACCGTTCCCGTTGTCGTAACCCTTGAATGGGTTGGCCGAACTCCGATGATCGTCCTCGATTCGATCACTATCCCAGGCTTAGGAACTTTCTCAGCTCGCGTGGTGTTTCATGACCGCAAATATGCGGGAACTTGGAAACATGATAACGTCGGTGGCCACCTCTTCGGACGCGTTGAACCCGCAAAGTCCGAATAGAACACGCTTCAGGTTTTGCAAAAACCTTCCAAGCATTCCAGGTGACATAGAAAGCTAGAAGACACTTGCACCTTGACGACACACCGTCGCGTTGAACCAAACGCGATAGAACAAACTGATTACTGATCGTTTTCCTTTTATCCCACCTTTATCTCTTTCGGATTACCGATGAAACTCTCCAATCTTAATCGTCGTTTAATGCTGGTTGCCAGTTCGGGGTTTGCCGCGTTGGCCCTCTTCGCTGGTGACATGGTCTCTGCTGTGGAAAGCCGTCTATCAACACCCATGACTATCGAGAAGAAACCCTTTGGAAAAACCGCCGATGGAAAGCCAGTTACGCTCTACACTTTGAGCAACAACCAAGGCAACACCGTGGAATTGATCGACTACGGCGCAATCGTCGTCTCGATCAACGTCCCTGATCGATCCGGTAAGAAAACCAACGTTACCGCCGGCTTTTCCTCCATCGATGGATACCTTGAACGTCACCCATACTTCGGTGCTACCGTCGGCCGTTTCTGCAACCGAATCGCCATGGGCAAGTTCTCCCTCGAAGGAAAGACCTATTCACTCGCCGTCAACAATGGCCCGAATCACCTCCACGGTGGCGAAGTCGGTTTCGATAAACGAATGTGGCAAGTCGCCGAAGTCAAAGCAGACAACTCGGTAGGTTTGAAATTCACCTACGTCAGTCCCGATGGAGAAGAAGGTTACCCCGGTGCGCTGACCACCATCGCCGAGTATCGTTGGGATAACAACAACTGCTTGACCCTCGATCTTCAAGCCACCACCGATAAGCCAACCGTCCTGAACCTCACCAACCACGCTTATTTCAACCTGGGCGGTGCCGGATCGGGAACCATTCATCAACACGAACTTACCCTCGCCTGCGACCAATATCTTCCTGTCGATGAGTCGATGATTCCTAAAGGTGCTCTCGCCCCAGTTGCAGGCACCCCACTGGATTTCACCACCCCTCACAAAATCGGTGAACGAATCGCTCAACTCAAGGAAACAAACGGATACGACCACTGCTTCGTTGTCAAAGGAAAAGCGGGTGAGCTTCGCGATGCCGCGAAAGTTGTCGATCCAGCTAGCGGTCGGACTCTGAGCATCAAAACCACTCAACCCGGTATCCAACTCTACACCGGAAACTTCCTCGATGGCAAACCAGGCAACGCTGGATTCAAAACCCACGAAGCCTTCTGCCTCGAAACACAACACTATCCCGATTCCCCTAACCAACCAAGCTTCCCTAGCACGGTTCTGCGACCAGGGGAAAAATTCCACCAAGTGACAACTTTCACGTTCGGCAAATAGCCGCACGTTGCACTTCAATCCCAAGTGGCGTTGATCAGCTTGCTCAACGCCACTGTACCCGTCTCGGGTTTAAATCTCTTTTGCTGAACATTGCAAGCAATCTCTAAACACGGCAGTTCAGCCCGCCAACGAACGACTTGTTCTCCGCGCGGAACTTCTTGCTTAAAAAACCCGGTAAAACCCAATTGAATCGTCTCCTCGTGACCAGAGGTGTCACAGCCCCAGACAATGCTATGAGTTACCAAAAACGCACTCATGCCTTTTCTGCGGAGCGACATCGAAATGAACGACACAGAAATCAACGACACGGTGATCAACGACACAGTAGAATGCGAACTCGACCCACTTGAAATCAACGAAACCCTTTCGGCACTACCCGAGTCGGAACAATTCGCTTTTCTGCAACTCTCCCTCGTCGATGGGGTAGGCACCCGCATCATGGCCCGGCTAATCCACCGCTTCGGGGCCCCTTCAACCGTTCTCTCCGCTACCCTTCGAGACCTTGGCGAAGTCCCAAGAGTCGGGCCGAAACTCGCAAGTAACATTCGCAATCCGGCACTTGTGCAACGCACCGAAGAAGTCCTCGAGATTTGCCGACAAGAAAAGATCGAGATCCTTTATCCCGCCGACCCACGCATCCCGTCGCTCCTAAGCGAAATCCCAGACCCGCCGGTACTGCTGTACATGAAAGGTACCTTTACCCCAGAAGACCAACTTTCTATCGGCATGGTTGGCACCCGGCACGCGACAGCTTACGGCCGATACATGGCCGAACGTCTTACCAAAGGCTTGTGCTCCTACGGCTGCACCATCGTCAGCGGTCTTGCCCGTGGCATCGATGGGGTCTGCCACCGAAAAGCCCTCGAGAACGGCGGTAGGACCATCGCTGTCCTGGGCAGTAGCCTTACAGAGATCTACCCTCCCGAACATAAAGACCTTGCTCAGCGAATCGCTGATCAAGGAGTCTTACTGAGCGAAACGCCGCCGAAAGCAAAGCCGAAGGCAGGGGTATTTCCGCAACGAAACCGCATCATCAGCGGCTTGAGCTTGGGTATCGTGGTGGTCGAAGCCGCCGATCGCTCCGGATCCTTGATCACCGCCCGGCACGCAGGAGAACAAGGCCGCGATGTATTTGCAGTGCCAGGACAAGCAAGTGCACCGACATCGCGTGGTAGCAACCGGTTGATTCGCGACGGAGCAATCTTGGTCCAAGACGCCGAAGACATCATGGAGCATCTCGGCCCCCTCACACAAACCGTTGAGATATCCACCGGCGAGAATATTCAACAACCCAATGAACTAACCCTCAACGACGTCGAACGGCAAGTCCTTCAAGCCATCGAAGGACATGCGAGCGACATCGACCAAATCGTCCTTCACTCCGGCCTTCCCGTCTCTCGTGTCCTCAGCACACTTAGCGTACTTGAAATTCAAGGCTTCATCCTCCGCACTGGCGGAAGAAGCTATTCAAGAAAATACCCACTGCACGCTAAACGCTCAGCGCCTACGCAAAAGATCTAATGAGTAAATTGCACTTGGGATTACTTCACATTCCGCCCAGCACCCTGCACAGCGGTCGACCCATTGTCTCTGCTCATTCGTCACCGCATCAGTCCACAACTTCTTAAAACTTGCAGTTCGGAGGTTTCCAACAACATTGCTGTTGAATTGGCAAGTTGGAACGTCACCATTCGGAAATATCCTTAGATGTGTGCGCAATGCCGCACATTTCGGATTGGTAAACGTACTTCCATCAGACTTCTCCAAGAGGCGTTCCTCAATACCCCGGAGATAGTAACCCTTGACCCATCTAGCCCACCACTTTTCGGTCTGGAGGTTACTCTTTGCTCGAACAAGAAAATCTGAAAGATCAGATTGGTCGAATGCCCCAAAGGAAGTAAACTGGCCAACCTCTCTTGGAGCTAAATCCTGGCCCCTTTCGACCGAATATGTTGCACTTGCATCGTAAGCCATAACTACTTGATGACGCACACCAAGCCGCCGCAGCATTGAATTGAGCGAGTCGTACTGTTCGATACCTCCAGAATCAACAATAGTTTGATTGACTGCAAGATCCAAATTCAACTTTTTACGCAATGGAGCAAGTTCCTCTAGCGTACGAATCGCGCAGGCGTAGGCATTCGTGTTACCTCGGATATGATTGTGCTTATCTGCAAGACCGTCAATACTTACCATCACTTGCAAAGGGACTGACTTTGTGCGGTTTGTGCAAAGATCCACAATACGATCCGTTAGGAATCCATTGGTTGTAATATGAATTCCTAATGGGCGCAGATGACGTGTTGCGAGTTCTACGATTTCAACCAGGTCCTTTCGGACGAATGGCTCTCCGCCCGTTAATCGAACAGCATCCATGTTAGGCAGTTGAGTGAATATATTTCTAATCTCCTCTACCGAGAGGTCGTTGTGCCCTTTCAGCTTCCACGAATCACACATAATACAACGAGCATTACACCGAAAGGTTACCGTATAGGTAAGCAATCTTGGCGGTACAACTCCTCCGCGTTTAAACTTCGCAACATCGGAGAGAAAGCCTGGAAGCCTTTGAACGAGTCTTGCGATCATCATGCGACGCTCCTTTGTGGCTGCAACCTCGAAGTCGTTAAATCTTGCTCTGTCGACATGAATCGCTCGATGAAATCGACAGCTTGCGCATTACCTACACTACAAAATTCTCGAAGATTTTCTTTAAATAACGGTGCGCTCAGCAAAAACTGCTCCAGTAGATGACGCGTGCATTTGCTGAACTCAACACCCCATCCGCAACGAGACTGCGAGACTAACCAAGCGTTGACTTGCTGTTCAAAATTGCCGTGTTCTGGCAAAGCCAATACGGGTTTCCCCAAATAAAATGCCTCGCCAACCAGCTGATTTCCCGCAGTAGTGATCAGTGCATTACAACAGGCCAATTGCTCCATGAAAGCTTCGTTTTGGATACCAAAATATTCGATATTCGCATAACTAGGCGGCACGCACTTTCCAAATACATAAATCGGATGATCGAGCTTGGAAAGCGCCTCCCAGAAACTGGCCGGGGCTGTATGCCGAACATAGACCACCAAATGCCCTTTCTCACAAACCCGCTCCTTCAATTCTTCAATACGCTTACGGATCATCACCCCCATGCGTGCAATCGACTCAAATCCGCGCCGCGATGGTAGGTGAGCAAAAGAACTTACAGCCTCGCCACGTTGGCCGTGGTAAAACATTCGTACGGAGCATCTCAGAAATCGACTTTGCCAACGTAGCGAGAATGGTAAGCTCGAGAAATCACTTACGCTCAGGAAGTGTTGATGATCAAGACTGACCCACGGTATACGGCAAAGTTCTGCAGCACGAGGCAATAGGGGTTCGAAGTCAGTAATCGCTAATGCCGGACGTTCCTTATCAAGTAATGCGGCAATTTCCGATGTGTACTTTCGAAGATTCCACAGAAATGGGATACTCGTCATCAGACTTCTAAGGTAATCGAGTTTTTCTCCTTGGTAGGCAAATCGCAAACCAGGCAATCTCTTGACCTTTACAAACGAGTGACCTCTATATTCACCAGAAAGATGATCGTAGGCGTCACCTGACGCCAGTAAAACAAATTGATGCTTGGGTGTGAGCATCTCCACAATAGACTGTACGCGGGTTGCGTGACCTCTTCCTTCACCATTCACACTGTAAGCGATCGTTCCCATGACGATTCCTTTCGTACGTCTGGAATTTTATTGAAATCTAATCAAGCATAGTGCAATGAAAACCCTTCATCACCAGTTTGAGACTCTGCAACAAAGGACCTGTATTCAAGCCAATCACCACAATTTAGGTATTCGATAGCACCCTCGACCCAACGCTGAGGAAAATGAATGTGACCGCAAATCACACCATCGCATCCATGCAATCCAGCCAATCGAATCATTACATCACGAAAAGCATTGATGTGATGCTGCATGACTGAATCTTGCTGTTTCATGTCTCTGAGCAACTTTAACCAATTGCTCTTTGGAAACCACTGCAATAACCGAAGGTAAATCGGGTACCCAAATTCCGCCAGCGACTTCTTCCACGTGTAAGGATGAACTCCAATGTGATCATATAAATCACCATGGACGACTAGATATTTGCGACCGCTTCTAGAATAATGCACAGCATACGGACTCCGCCGAATACCAGAGATCCATTCATCGCACCAACTGGCTTCCTGTGCTGCACCGAGTAACCTCTCATCGTGGTTACCAGAGATCAATGTGACACTAACACCACACTCGATCTGATTGCGTACCCATTTGGCAAATCGGACCATTTCAGAATTGATCCACCCGGATCGCCGGTACATCCATTCAAAGATATCCCCAACGAGATAAAGTGAACGCGTTTGGATCGACTCTAACAGCTTGAAAAATGGTTCGGTCGAAACTTTTCCCCAACCTAAGTGAACGTCGCTTAGAAAAACCGAATCAAAAGGACCTCGATTAACCTTGTCCATCCTTGCTATCCTCTCTTCCTTGAACGACCTAGCAGTTTGAATAATCGAGATCAGACCCTTCCTAATACCTTTGATTATTCAACCTTGATATCAAGACTCTTGTCACCGTTCGCGGGAATCGTGACTTTGATCTTCGGATCCTTCGGATTCCCATATCGGCCTCCTAACCGATCGGTAGCTCCCCCCCCCGACTCGGATGAAAGCGAAAACTCTTTAGCGCCAGCATCAGCCCCAAGCCAAACGACAGTGACGCCATATTCGCCCGGTTCCGCACCATCATCGAGTGTGTGCGTACGCAAAACGAAATTCCCATTCGCATCCGCCGTGGCCACGGGTTTCGGATCATTCACCCGCGCCTTCTCTTGCGGATGCAACACAATCAATGCCCCCGCACAAGGCTCCCCCTTCGAGGTCTTTATAACTCCACCCGAAGGAACAGCCTTGCTCGCATTGCCCGAGCAACCCAACAGAGTCAGTGAACACAACAAAGCGATAAAACAAAACACCGATCGCGACTTGGATACCATTTGGCTTTACGCTCCGAAGCTTCAAAAATTCAATCACAAACTCTTTGCAAATACGACGCAAACATCGGCGGCGTAGTTACTCGTCCGGCAGTGCTTACTCGTCCGAAGCAGATGGAGCCAACTCGGCGGCTGTCATCCCGGAACCTCGAGCTGTCAAAAGTGCCGCGTAAACCTGCGGGGAGATATTTGCACTCGTAAACTGAACGCTTCCATCCGCCATCGCATGCATCGCGCCACTGCCATGAAAGGCATAAGTTTCATTGTCGTTGTGGCAATTGATCACGCAATTGCCCGGCGATGTCCTCGAGCCGCTGATCGCACCATCCAACCCATAGTCGTTCTCATGATGCCCCCATCCACCGTCATTCAACTTCGGAGTTTGGACAATCTTTCCCTGAATCCAAAGGTCTGGTCTACCAGCATCCTCACACATCAAAATAGTCCGACTCGTACCATCTAAAATATCAGCGATGCGACTCGGCTTGCGCTGTGCCTGCCCAAGCAACACTTGCGAACCGGATCCTCTGACCTCCGGTGACAATGCGCTGAACAAGTCATTTTGCGTGGTTCCAGACGGATACCCAAAAAATGTGATGCTTCCAGGATTGATCGAACTGCAAGTTGCATAATCCGTCACGGCCAAATTCTGGTATGGAAACGCTGCTCCAAAGGTGAATGTTCCGGAGACCGTTCGCGCTGCACCACCCGGACTCGATGGGCACAAAAACCCAGGAATCGGCGTCCGTAATACGGCCTGATTGTCAGGTGTTCCAGGAACAATCAAAGGTGAGGAAAACCAAGGAAACTTCATATTGTACTGCTGATACAAACCACCTTGTTCCATATAAGGCAACAAGAAAACCGACCAGCAATGCACAATCGCAGGATACGGAGATCCAGGCTGACCAGACCCACCCGGTGGTAAACCAATATCAACAAAGAGGCTCGGAGGAAACCGCTGAAAAGCACTCTCGTGATTCAAAGAAGCCAAACCAATTTGCTTCATGTTGTTGCTGCATGACATCCGCCTCGCTGCCTCACGTGCGGCCTGCACTGCGGGCAACAGCAATCCAACTAGAATGCCGATAATCGCTATCACAACGAGCAACTCAACCAAGGTAAATCCACGCCGCAATCCACTTTTCCTGGCCATGCAACTTCTCCAATTCTCACAAACATGCATCCGAATCCATGGTGCAAAGCTTATTGAAGAGTTATGAGTGAAATATGAAGGTCAAGTGTCCTGCTCGATGAAGATCGTGCAGGGAATTCTTCATTTGCATCCTAGTCCAGATAATTTATGTTCCCACGATTCTTGCCGCTCTTAACCGAACTTGTCTCTTACCCTGCAAGCCCACTGAGGGTGACAACACGATTGTCGGACTGCCGAAATCTGACTGCCAGCGTCAACTATCACTGCTGATCTTTTTTGGTTTGCTGCGCCCAGATCGCTGCGAGAATCGATCCGGTTACGTTCATCACCGGTGCAAACAACGCAGGTGCAATCGCCGCAGATGCATTTTTAAGCACGTCCGTCGCCAGATTCGCTGCCATCCCGCCATTCTGCAAACCTACCTCAATGGCGATCGTACGACTGTCCTGCTCATCCATCCCCACAATCCGACTTCCCCAATACCCAAGCAAGTAGCCAAAGACGTTGTGCAGCGTAACTCCCACCAACAACACCAACCCAACCTTGGCAATCTGCCCCTGACTCTTCGCACAAATCAGTCCACAAATCAAACAGATTGCTACCATCGAGACGAGCGCCAACCATACCTCGGCCTTCGCCGTATCAACCTTCTTCCATTTCATCAATCCGTTGAAGACCAACCCCAATACTACTGGCACGACAACCGTCGCCAAAATACTCCAAAACATCCCAACGTAATCGACATCAATATTTTGTCTTGCGTACAAGTACACCATTAACGGCGTCATCACAGGTGCAAGTAACGTGGAGACGGCCGTCATCGTGACCGATAAAGCAACGTTACCCTTCGCCAAATACGTAATGACATTTGAAGATATCCCGCCCGGACTTGCACCGAGCAAAATCATCCCCAAAGCTAATTCAGGGGGCAAACCCAACATTTTCGACACGCCCCACCCCAAAAATGGCATCACGGAAAACTGCAGCACCGCTCCGACCAATACCCCCTTGGGCAACTTCAATATCCGAACGAAATCATCGACCGTAAGCGTCGCACCCATCCCGAACATAGCAATCTGCAACAGCACATTCAGGAACTTCGAATAGTCAAATGGCAAGTTGTTCAGATACAACCCAGGATCGATCAACCCCGCCAAAACCGCGACCACAACCCAACTGGCAAACGCGTACACACGCGACTTCGGATGCCAAGCAATGAAAATCGCAACACCCAGCAGAGCAATCACACCCATTTCAACCATACTAATCATCATCACACCTATTCCGCTTGCCCTGTCTGACGCTGATAGATCGCATGAATCATCGCTTCAGAGTCTTTGAACTTCTTACCTCCCGATGCCGCTTGCTCAATTAATCTTCGCGCATCGGACTCCGTATGCCCTAATACCAACAAAGCTTGATACGTCTCCTCAACGACCCCAGACTTCTGCGTCTGAACACTCGGCTCCTCGCGACGGACAAGCAACGCGAAACGAGGCATCTTGCGCCGAAGCGTTGCAATGATCTTTTCCGCAGTCGCAGGCCCAACACCGGGCAGACTCGACAATCCCTTCGCATCCTGCTGTTCAATCAACACGGCCGTATCTTGAACCGGACGGGTCATAGCACGCAACGCTTTCTTGACCCCCACCCCATCCACCGAACAAAACAACTCAAAGAAATCACGCTCCGCAGTCGTTAAGAAACCAACTAACTTGGGTGTCAGCCGACTTCCTTGCGCAGCATTCCCCTCAATGTAGTGAATCGTATGCAACGAAATCACCTCTCCAATAAGTCCCTGCAACTGTCGCCGCGTAAACTCCGGGATCGATATTTCATACTCAAACGGTGGATTGGCCAACGTTACCCTATCGTCTCCAAGTGCGAGCAACTCCCCGGATATTTTTGTGATCAACGGTCTCTTCCTTGTTTTCTAAATTGCTTTATTTCTAAATGGCTTATTCATCGAGTAATTGCGTATGCGTTTGCTTCGAAAAATGATGACACAACGCGATCGCTAAAGCATCGGCGACGTCCGGAGGATCCGGGGGCTCTGCCAAGTCCAACTGCAACCGAATCGCTTGCTGCATCTGACTCTTCGGCGCTCGACCGTTACCGGTCAGCATCCGCTTGACCTTCGTCGCTTCATACGAATGCACAGGTATACCCGCAATCGCAGACGCAAGACAGAGCACCCCGCGTGCATGCCCCATCAAGATCGCTGTCCGAGGCCGCTCGTAATGAGAATACAACTGCTCGATCGCAACGGCACCTACCGTAAATGATCCTAAGACATCGACGATCCCCTCATGCAGCTCCTTCAATCGCTCAGGCAATGAACGATCTCGCCGCATCTTCAAGATCCCAGCCTCAACCAATTCCGGCTTCGTCTCCCCCACCCGGATCACACCATAACCCGTTATCGACAAGCCTGGGTCAAGCCCTAGAATCAATTCGCTCGAGCCCATCATTTGCCTCCCTGCAGGCTTTCCCCCACGGCGGCACGCAAACAAACCGCTTGCGTGCCGTTCCTTACCAACATATAAGGCCCCGCAACTGCAAACGTATTCCAAGTTATCCCCTCAAGCACTTCCTTCTGTGCAATCAACTTACCGTTCTGCTTGTCTACCACCACGATGCGTCCATCTTCACTCAACACCACCAACGATCCATTGACAAGCAATAACTGCCCTTGGCCAAATCGTCCCCCCTTCCATACTCGCTCGCCACTATCCGCGATAACACATTCGAGTATCCCATCACTCAACGCATAAAGCTTCCCGTCCTCATGAATCGCACTGGTTAACTTGGTCTTTAACACTCTTACATTGACCCAATCATCCTCTGCTTTCCATCCTGCTCCCTCTCCCCCCTGCCCTTCACCCTCTGTGGTCTCTGTTGTGTTACCCGCTGAATTACCCGCGTTGTTGCTCGCAGTTCGAGTGACCTTCACCAATTTCGAACCCTGCGCATACCCCTTACCAAACAGTATCCGATCGCTACCGACTTGCACCGGTTGCGAAGAACAAGCGTCCGCATCCGATTTGCTCGCCCAAGGTGAACGCCACAATTCTCGTCCATCATCCAAAGCATGCCCGGTGACAACCCCTTCATTGACGCTGACAACTTGCTCTACACCTTCAATTTGCATCAAGACAGGCGAAGCATACGAAACCTGCTCTTTACCTGACTTCCACCTCACCGAGCCATCCGCCAAATCAAACGCCATCAACGAACAACGCGTCGACTCGTCTCTCGTCCCACCCACCGGCACAATCACGGTCCCATCAACCACCAACGGTGAGGCACTTCGCCCCCAAAAAACTACCTGCTCAAACGCCTCTTTGCTGACACCTGTTATCTCCGGCAGAAAAAGCTCCCAGCGGACAGCCCCCTGGGTCAATTCCGCACAAATCAAATGCCCTGTAGCCGTCAGCGCAACAATCAACCACTCTCCATCGCGTTGTACTAGCGTCGGAGTGGAACGCGGCCCCAGTCCACCAAGGGGATGAAAATGCCTTCCAGGCCTCTTAATCTGCCATAAAGTTGCTCCATCGGATAATCGCATCGCAGTGAGCGACTCCTCTTGATCGACTTGCTCAAGAGTCACTGCGATCCCTTGGGCTACGCTAAATCCTGACCAACCTGCACCTATCTCTCGCCTCCAGATCTCCTCCGGCAAACGCTGATCCCAAGCCGTAGAAAACAAAGGCTCTTGCACCTTACCCGTTCGATCGTTTCCTAGGTACTGCGTAAATTCAAATCCCTTATACGCATCTTCGATAGCACGAGACTCGCTGAGCTCCGGTCGCTGCGGCCGAACAATCTTCTCCCCTCGCCAAGAAGAACGAAGCCGAAACTGTGGTAAGACTTCTCCACTGACGCCGGTGTACTCATAAAACAGACTAAACACACCCCACACCAAAATCGGCAATAAGGTAATCAATACCTTCAATGGCCAAAACCAACCTCGCGTGCGCCATGTTGCAATCAAAGCAAAAATCCACGCCAACAATCCCCAACCAATCCCAACGAAATTCGCAATCTGATGGTCAATCTCACTGACCAACCCTCGCCCAACGAAAATCATCACCACGCAAAAACAAACGCCCCACCACCACTTACTAAATCCTCCGCGACTCTTCGATGCTTCACTCGCAGATGCAGCCGCGTCACTCGATTCGATACTCATCGCCATGCCAATCGGTGTAACAAGAAAAAGACCCAAGCATAAAAGGAGGTCGGCGGTGTAGCAATCTTTAGATTTCTACACCGCCGACTCATCATTCGCAGTACTTTTGAACTAGCCTGTCAACTCAATCACGAAGCCGCGTCGAATGAAAACGCTTTACTTCGTCACTAGCTTGTTTTCGGATTGCAAAGCCTTGACGTAATCAATCGCGACATTGAGCAACTCTTCGTTGTAGAAGTCGCTCAAATAAACCTTGTCACGCTCTGCTTTCCCATCAAGCTGCTTCTCTTCTTCCTTCTCCATGCTGGTCTCTTTACGACGAGCCATGTAATCCGATTCCTTCAAAGGAACCTTCGTCTCGGCCTTCTGCTTGCGATACGCCTCGATCCGTCCAAGCAACTTGCCAAAGTCTTCGTTCTGTGCAATCCGCTCGCTGGACTTCTGCTGCAACCCTGCCTTCATCGCACTATCGACCATCGTATAGTGCTTGTGTGGCTGGGCTTTGACGCTATCCATAGGTAACGGATAGTCCAAATCGCTCTCAGAAATATCCATCTCGGCCGTCATCGATGGCAAGACCACGTCCGATGAAACTCCTTCAAGCTGCGTTGAGCGACCATCGGGCAAATAGAACTGCTGAATCGTGAGCTTCAAGGCTCCTTGTGGCTTCGAAGCCCCCAAGCCAAAGGTCGTAGGTGCCAAATCAAGCAACGTTTGAACCGTTCCCTTGCCGTGCGTCTTCGGATCTCCGACGATCAAACCTCGCTCGTAGTCTTGGATCGCTCCTGCGAAAATTTCGCTCGCACTAGCGCTGAGCTGACTGATTTTCACGACCAATGGCCCCTTCCAAGTAATGCTGCGATTCTCATCGAGCATCGGTGTCACGCGACCGTTGGGATCCTTGACTTGCACTACCGGCCCATAATCGATGAACAAACCTGTTGCTTGAATCGCCTCAGGAAGCGATCCACCACCGTTGCGACCTAAATCCAAAACAACGACGTCTACATTCGACTCGTTGAATTTGTTCAAAATCACTTCGAGATCCTTCGACGTGCGACGGTAATCTTCCTTCTTGGATCGAGCCCCTTCCATGTCGAGATAGAAGGAAGGCAGCTTGATAAACCCTACACGGTATGGCGTTCCGTCCGGCTTCTGACCTCGCTCGAGAATCTCACTCTGCGCCGCACTATCCTCCAACTTGATCACAGCACGGGTGATCTCATAAATCTGTCGTTCACCACCCGCCTTTGGTTTGACGTGAAGCTTGACCTTCGTGCCCGCTTCACCTCGGATCATCGATACAACATCGTCAATCTTCATATCGAGCGTCTCAACGGCCGGCGAACCATCGTCTTGCTGAACAGCGACGATATCGTCCCCTATTTTCAATCGCCCATCTTTATCAGCCGCTCCGCCCGGAACAATCATCTCGACAATCGTCGAACCATCGTCCGCCCGCAGCGTTGCACCGATCCCCTTGAGCTTCAAGGAAATGTGCATATCGAAGTTGTCTTTTTCCCGTGGAGCCATGTAGCTCGTGTGTGGATCGAGAGCACTGGTCAAAGAAGTCAGATACATCTCAAGCAGCTCATACACATCGGTCTGCGAACGAATCTTGTAGTAGGTGCGATACCGCTTGTGCAGCTTTTCCCTAGTCTCTTCGTCCTTGTCACCGTCGGCTCGAGCGGAAAGGAAGTTGAGCTTGATCGTCTTGCGCCAGCGATCCTTTAACTCCTCCATCGTCTTGGAGTACACCATGTTTTTCGCATCGCTCTCGATGAACTCCTCAGCTTCGTAATCCTGAGGAGCATCGATCAACTCATGAACCATCGGCATGATCTCGTTGAGCCGTTGCAAGTATCGCTTGAAGACCGTGTAGGCAAAAGAGACGTTGTTCTTCAGCAACATGTCGTCGAGTTTGGTTTCTTGCTCGCGAAACTCGTTGACGTCCGCTTCCAAGAAGTAGGACTTCAACGGATCGACTTGCTTGAGAAACAACTCAAACCCTCGCTTCGAGACTTGATCGTCGATCTTGCTCTGAGAGATATGCCCCTCTTCAACCAAATTCCGCACCGTGCGGATAATCATTCGGTTGTCGGCAGGCTGCTCTGACACATTCGCAACGCGAGGTAACTCTTCCCCGTGAAGCATGGGTGCACTCCACGAAAAACAGCTTCCTAACGAAGCCAACATAACGCATCGAACCAACTTCGAACGATCTCGCGGAATTCGCATTTTTGTCTTTTCACTTTCAGGTCAAGAAGTCATAGGACCGTGACAGCACTTCGCTCTGGCACCAATCTCCAGAGTCCCGGCCGACTCTATAGTCGTCCAGGGTGAGCGATCCCCTCAAAATAGTAGGGGATTCCCTATTGCCGATCAACATGGATCGGCACTTGCGACCAGGGATATCCTCCCTAATCTCCGATTTCACTCCCTTCGGGCAAAACCGCTTCTCAACCCCCAAACATCACAAGAATTCTACAGATCGGAGCAGTTTCCCCACCGATTCGTCACGAATCCCGTCTTTCGTTGCACTTTTGAAGCAGATAGCCAGTGCAACTATTTCCCAGCGGTTTCGCTTCCCTGGTCCCCAAGTGGAATTCCGTACAACCTGCCCTCTCGATCCACGAGATATAACAAGTCCTCCTCCGGAGAGAGTTTCATCTGCTCTAGATCCCGGCCAAAATCTCCTAACTTCCAATCCACAGTTACTTCCCTAATGTCGGCGTCTATCGTTCTCACAAAACCATCCCGTGCCGCTGTAAGAATCGTCTTACCGTCCTTAGACCATACTAAGGAAATCGGATCACCACCAGGAATCTTCATGCGCCAAATGCACTGGCGATCCGATACACGTATGCAATGAAGCGAATTGTCCTTCAAAACTACCGCTAGGAACTTCTGATCTGGTGAAAAAGCCAATGTCAGCACAGCTTGCCTGTCCTCAGGATTCGGATAAACCTCCGGGACGCTTTGCAACGTGCCCGTCGAAGTATCAAGCAAATACAACACTTGGTCCATCACAAACGCAAAAAATCGCCCATTGCGTGATTGCACTGTCGCTCGAGGTGTCTCATTTGGAACGTTTACCTCCCAAACGCTCCTGCTTGTCTTCGGATCCCAACAAAGCAAATACGATTTCCCCTCGTTGCTACCGATCGGCACCTCTTTCGATCGATACCGAAGCACCAGTTTCCCATCGGACATCGCTCCGAAGAAAAGATTTAAGGGTTCATCTCGCTCCGCGATGGATATTTCTTCCTGCTTAAGGTCCCCTAGCACCCACCGAAATAACTTCGCCGGCAATTGCGAACCATTCGCTTGTGGGTACCGAAATCCGTAAAACACATCGCTACGACTCGGATCGACATGAATCGTCACAATGTTTTGGCTAACCAGTTTTGTTTGTAGTTTCCCATCCTCTCCAAGTGTCCCCAAATACACGGGGGAAGAAGCAGAGTGGATTAATATGTTCCGATTGCTTAGTGGAATGAACTGATCCACATTGGAACTATTAATCACGCTTGCGGTCAAACGATCGACGCTCGTCGAGCAAACCTTTCCATCTTCCGAGAACGACTGAATACTCTTTTCATCTCCACTCCAAACAAGTCCAGAAACTCGTTTTTTATGGGGATTCCAGCTTTGCAACCGCCCTTTCGCTCGAAGCGCATCTTCATCCTTCCACATCCCAAATTTATTGGCGAATCGCAACTCAACACCGTCATCCTTAAGTACCACCATCGAAGGCATCTCGGTCCAATCCGGGGATGTCTCTCCTGCTTCGCCATACCAAGTGCGTACGTAATATTCTGAATACTGAACCATTGGTATAGGTTGCGATAACTTTAGAAAGATTCGATCCATGTCCGTGGGAACCCCTTCCCGACTAACCCCTGGAGTGGCACTCTCAACCACATCCCACAAACTCTTGAGTGTTCTCCCACCCCCAATATCGAATTTTGCATGGATACCCAAGTACTCTGACTTCAATTCCAACGTCGACTTCACTGGCCACTTGGCAGGAATTGTCAACCGATGCACCTGACCCGACTTCTCTCCAACAATCGCTTGCGACTCATCCTTGTTGAAAGCAATCGCAGTGACAGTTGTAGGGAATCGGATCCGCTCGACGGGCACAAATCGTCCGTTCACTTCCCGAAGCAACACCAAGTACCCGAAATCAAATCCTAACCCCAGCATCTTTCCACTCGGAGAATAAACCACCGTGGAACAATGATTTGCATTGAGAACGCGATACTCAACCAGGGTTAATTCCTCCGTTTCGATAGAATCCCCGTCCACCCTTCCAATGCGTACGATTCCATCATTACTCCCGAAGACCAACTGCCCGTTCGGGCCGATATCCATACACTCAAGCGACCTCCCTCTCGTATCAAAACGCTTGAATTCTTTAAAATCGGGCACCGACCATACCACCGCTGCGTGCTCGTTTCCAACCGTAACGAAATACTTCCCATCAGGCGTCCATTTGCACTGAAATAACTCTTTTGGGGAAGCTTTAAAGGATTTCTCCAGTTTTCCTGTCTCCACGTCCCAGAATTTCACCGTGCCGTCGTCCCCTGCGGTTGCGATCCAACGCCCATCGGGACTCAGCGCCAACCCATTGATCTCTCTTTGACCTGTCTGAATCTCAAGCCTGCAATCTTCTTTCGGACCTAATCGGCTGAAGACTCTTAAAATCGAAAACCTATCTCCCGACGCAACCTCTTCGCGTGAAGGAATCGCTAGTCCAAAATAGATCTTCGCTCCGACATCCTGAATTTCTAACGGTTTCATCGGCAACCGTGAATGCCATAACCGCCAATCAAGCCGTTGAATTCCCTGACCGGTAAGCGTATCTTTGACCATCGCAACAGCGCGATTACGCTCCAATAATTCAGCCACCCTGCCATATTGCGTTTGATCGAAAGCATTTTTCGCTAAAAGCAAATCCGAAGTATACGCGCGCGATATCGCCACCTTCTCGGAACGCTGCGCACGCCAACTTTGAACCAACGCAAGACATAACCCTACTAACAACCCAGCAATCGCCACACCTGCCGCTGCTAATGCTAACCGATGCCGCCGCAAGTACTTCTTCCCACCCTGCAAAACCGTGAGAGGATTCGCACGCACTGGTCGATACTCAAGGTAATTGTTCAAGTCCGATACCAGCTCCCCCACCGACGCGTATCGCATGTTGGAGTCTCGGTGCATGGCCATTCCTATGATCGAATCGAGATCTCCCTGAAGCTGCCGTTCGAGATGCGGTGCACAGCGACTGGGCAACTTAGGTGCCGACGTCATCGCCGTCACGTAATACGTTCTGATGGTATTCTCTGGCCGATCCACCCAATCGTAAGGCAGACGATCTGTCAACAATTTGTACAGCAACGCCCCCAGCGAATAGATATCGCTGCGAGTGTCGACCAACGCGGGATCCCCGGAGCATTGCTCCGGACTCATGAAGGGAGGAGTCCCCGGAGATAAATTCCCCCTTGTTATTGCATCACTTCCAACGTTACGAACAAAATCGGTCCCGTAGTTGGAACTTGTGGAGTGCGACGGTACTTCACCCGCAATCTCCTGAATCTTGGCGATCCCAAAGTCAATCACTTTGACCGTGGCAACCCCACCGATTTCGGTCACCATCACGTTACTTGGCTTGATATCCCGATGGATAATCCCCTTCTGATGCGCATGCTCTATCGCTCGACAACACTGCAAGAATAACTCGATCCGCTTTCGCAATGGCAACGACCTCTCCCGGCAGTAGTGATCTAAGTCCGTTCCTTCAACATGCTCCATGACGATGTAGGAATAACCATCCGGAGACGAACCGGCAGTGAAGATCTGCGCAATGTTCGGATGCTGAAAACCACCCATGATCTGCCGCTCACGCAAGAACCGCTTCATATCGGCTTGGATGTTAACATCCAAACGAAGCAACTTGATAGCGACCGACCGCTCGACCGGCTCACGTTCACGAGCCAGATACACGTCCCCCATCCCACCACTTCCCAATAGCTTGATCAAGAAATAAGGACCTATCTCTTCCCCGGAAAGATCACTTATCAATCGACCAGCCTGCAACAATGGCGGATCCGTTTCGTCAAGGATCCCCTTTACTTTACTGCCTTCCAATAACTTCAACACCGCTTCACGCAGTTCGGGCTTATCCCCTAAATTTCCTTCGATCCATCGAGATCGCTCAACATCGCTCCCTAAACCCATGAGGTGAAAATAGACTTCTTCAAGTGAATTCGGAGGCGTGGTCATCATACACTTTGCAAAAGAATGGTTATTTGGGGATTTTAGCGACCGGTGTTGATTTGAATCGGTTTTGCAGTGCCCGACTCGTCCTCAGCGAAACGGCGCACGTGCTCGAAATCGCATTGGCCACTATTTTCCTCAATAGCCAAAAGAATTACTCTTTACCTAACTCGATGATCTTCGCATTCAACCAAGCCCTCGAGAATTCCCAACGGCGCTGAATCGTTGATTCGGATTTCCCCAAATGATCCGCACATTCAGGAATGGTCATCCCCCCGAAGTACTTACTCTCAACGACCTTCGCATGCGAAGGATACTCCTTTGCGAATAGTATCATGGCTTCTTCAAGCAACACCAACTGACTCGCCTTGCTCTCCCCGGGAGGAAAAAGGTCAATCGCCTCAAGGAACTTTCCGCCATTCAGCAGGCAATTCCTCAATGCTCGCTCCCGCGCCAAACGCCGCCGAGCATGATCGATCAAGATCCGACGCATGGTGATAATGAAAAGTGCCTTCGTGCTTCGCATCTCCTTCGCTAACCCATGCATCCGAGCCCCAAGCCGCACATAGGCTTCGTGAAACAAATCGGTCGGAGATAACGTATGACGACGATACTCTCTCCTGATCAACGAATACGCAATCGATCGCAACTCTTGATAAAAACCTTGTGTAGGCTGTTCCATGATGCAAGCTGAAGTGAAAGTAGAGTTCAAGTGTTAGCTATGGCCTTGACCACGCAACTACAATGCAACAGCACTTAGGTCTAAGTCGGGCTTCCCATGGGGTGCGTTCGCAAGATTATGAAAAACTACTCCCCCGAAAACAAGTAGATTACATGGGGGCGGGTTAGATATTCTCTCATCAAAAACGAACTAATTTCTATCAAGTTCGTGATATTTGAAAATCTTCATAGAATTATGAGGAGACCCGACGAAGTCGTTCGCCTTAGCAAACCGCCCGCATCACTGATTCTCCTCGATCCGCAATACACTACCCAATGCGATCGGACCGGGCACACGCTGTAAACGATCCGCTCGCCCCGCCGGCCACAAAATCTCTATCCCCAGTATCTGCGTCGCCTTCCCCAACCCAATTGTCTGCTCTAACGGATTGGCCCCAAAACTACTCCCCGATGTTACTTGCCGATACACCACCGGCAACTGTGGATCGTCGGTCTCAATCTTGATCCTCGCACCAATCGCCCCGCGATTCGACAAGCCACCCACACACTTCAAACTCACCCAAGAATTCTGATGCCCAGGATTCTCGAATAGTATGTTGTGGTACTTGTCTCCATTGACCGCCCCACCCATCTCAATGAAGATGTCAACCGCTCCGTCTCGATCCCAGTCTCCGCAAGCTACCCCGTGCCCCTTCTGCAAGTTTCCTGTTCGCGATGATGCGGTGATATCCTCAAATCGCTTCCCTCCCAAATTGCGAAACATTCGATTCGGAATCAACGAACTGAAATTCGGATCCCCCGTCCCTAAATAACAGTCCAACCAACCATCACCATCGAAGTCCGCGAAATTCGATCCCATCGTGATGTACACTCCATCAAGACCCACTTCCTGAGCCACATCCACAAATCGCTTCCCTCCCTCGTTCTTATACAACCGGCTCCTAGGCCTATCGGCCCCACCCGCTTCCCGATTCCCCACCATCCACTCAGTGCATAACCCCACATCCCGAGAATAATTGGTGGCGAAAATATCCTGCCATCCATCATTGTTGTAATCCCAAGTCCAACAAGAAAAACCCATCTGCGGCCCGTCGATACCAAACTCCCGGGTGACATTCTCAAATGTCCCATCGCGACGATTCCGATATAACTGCCCACCAACTCGCGATAGGTGATTTAAAAACAAATCCGGCCAACCATCATTCTCAATGTCGATCCATGTCGCACCCTTGCATACCATCCCCTCCCCACCCGCTACCCCCGCTCGAACCGCAACGTTTTCAAAGGTCCCATCCCCCCGATTGCGATACAACTTGTTCTCTTGCTGCTCACTGCAAACAAACACATCCACCCATCCGTCTAGATCGTAATCAGACCAAGTCGCTGAAATGGAATTCAACGCTTCGGACATCCCCGCACTTTGCGTCACATCGGTAAACGTCATGTTGCCGTTGTTCTTAAGCAAACTCGGACGCATCGCAAGCGAGGATGTCAACCAAGCCCCCCTGACGATCATCACATCCAAATACCCATCGTTGTTGTAGTCGGTCTGTACGCAATTAAGACCACCTAACTGATTCACTACCCCAGCTTCTTTCGTCACATCGGTAAACCGCTTCAACTCCTCGTTGCGATACACCCCCATCATCTGCGTCGGGTCAAACGAAGAGATTACGACGTCAAGATCCCCGTCGTTGTCAAAGTCGTCCATGATCGCACCACCAGCTTGATTAAAGCGATCAATCCCCACACTCGGGCCAATGTCCTTAAAAGCCCCTATGCCATGCTCTTGATGCACATATCGATCAATCGGTATCAAATACTCAGCAGGCACACTTAACGGATGCTCGTCAAGCGTCATGTAAGCCACATTCAAGAGCCAACGCGCCTCACCATCCTGAGGGAATTTTGCCAAGTACTCTTTGAAGTGCTTGATCGCTAACCGCGAACCCTCTGGATTCTGATGAACCGCTTCAGACTTGATCGGCAAAACACAAGAACTCTCGCCACGACATGCAATACAGTTCTCATTCTCCCCGCGACGCATCGCGGTGATCCCCTGGTTGTAAATAATGGTGTACAAGAAATCTTTTGCGATCTCCGGATTCTTCTCCACCAACCCCCGAGCAATGGCAAGGTCATCATACGCTTTCTTAGGATCCCCTTCGTAATTCAAAAACGTGGAGCGTGAATAGCGAGCCGAAGCGACCTCGTCGGGCGATAACCCTGCATCCATCAAAATTCGATCCAACGACTCTATGCTCTGCCGAACCGCTACACGGAATCGCTCTGCAATATCCTCCAAACTTGCACCCGGATCCCAAGGCTTCACCGCACTCATCACCCAACCATACCCAGACCCGTCCAACACCATCCTGGGCTGATAATCAATCTCTCCAACAACCGGTAAACGCCTATCGCGAGCCCCCTTCTCAGCCTTGCCATCTCGATTTGATCCTTCCCTCGGACCACTCCACTCTCCGAACTCCTGACCCTCACCTGCTACCCGATCCCCACTTCCACCCGCAGTCTTCCACTTCCCCTCCAACGGAGAAACTTCTTTATCCTCTCCGCAACCAATCAGCAAAGCCACAAGGAGCAAACAACCTAATCCTGCAAAATCCTTGAACATCACAGCAACTCGATTTTTCATATACAAGCTCCCAACGCTTGGATTCCCTCAACCGCAGCTTCGACATCCGATGTACTACTCGTGTGTCCAAAACTCATTCGCAACGCCCCACTCTCCACACTGCTACCAATATGCTTGTGGATCCTACCCGCACAATGCAAACCAGAGCGACACTCAATTCCAAAAACACTATCGAGCATCATCGCCATCTCATGAGAGTCATACTGATCACTCACGAGACTCACAATCGGCACCCGCTTAGCAAGCTGATCTGTACCAGTTTTTGGATACCCAACCAATCGCAAACTCGGATGGCTCTCAATCGCATCAAGCAACCGACTTAGCCAATCCGCGAAACCCACCTTCACCCTCCGACCGGAATCGCTTGACACGTACTCGATCCCTTTCCCCATCGCCATGATCGCAGGCGCATTGATGTTCCCCGATTCAATCGATTCTCGCCATCCGAAAGGCCCTTCGAGGGAATCGCTCGACCTACCAGTCCCCCCAATCCACGGCGATCGCATCCGTTGAATCATCGGAGCTCTAGCAACAATCATCCCAACCCCAAACGGTCCACACAATCCCTTGTGACCAGGAGACACAACAATATCAACTCCCCAATTCCGCATATCGAAATCGACATACCCCAAACTCTGCGCCCCATCGACCATCAATGCAATACCTTCATCGGTTCGCTTACCGAAAACCCGCGAATGCACCGATAGCTCTTCAGATATCCCTGCAATATCTTGAACAACCCCAGTCACATTCGATGCATGATTGATCACGACCAACGCGGTATCGGGCCTCAATGCTAAACGAACATCCCGAGGATCAACCCACCCTCTCGCATCGCACCCAACCAAACTATAAGCCAGCCCCCGACGCTGATGCAAATCTTCCAAAGTTCGCAACACACTGTTATGCTCGGTCACGCTACTTACGACATGAACTTGCGATAGATCACTCTGCCACAAAAGGCTATGGATCGCTCCATGAATTGCCATCGTCCCGTTGCTTGTCCAAGCGACCGTGTCGTCTGCACTCGCTCCTACCAATCGAAGCACCTGCGAGCGAACTTGATCAATCCCACGATCAACCTCTTGCGCCCTGCGATAAGCTCCACGGCCAGCGGCAACCCCTAACTCTTGGCAACTCTCTTGATAAGCCTCCAACACTACCGCCGGCTTCGGCCAACTCGTGGCCGCATGATCCAAATAAACACGCCGGGGTAAACTCATCGCAACTCGCTGATTCCAATGTGCTTTACGGTTCCGGTGTACGTTATGGAAAGACGTACCGCAAGAAATTACGCACCGGCTGACCATCGACATACGCCGTCGGCTGCCCATAAAGCCCACGCCCCAACTGGGCGTTAGCCCCTTGGCCAAATCCTACCAATGGTTGGTAACCGCCGTTCGCCGGCGCATAGATCGTCTGCGGCGGCATCGCCGCAGGTGGCGCATAAGCAAATGGACTCGCTGTGGTCGAAGGTACCAAACCAGGATTCGGTACCACACCCGTTACTCCGTACTGCCCTGGCACACCGTACTGCCCTGGCACACCGTACTGCCCTGGCACACCGTACTGGCCCGGCACCACTCCGCTACCCGGTGTACCAGGAGTACCCTGTGTACCCGGTGGACATGGTGTACCCGGTGGACACGGCGGCACCGCCCCCCCTGCTTGCATCACACCACCTCGGGCACTCTGCTGCCAAACCGCCGGTGATACCATCCACCGCGCATCGACCGATGCCGGCGGAGGACTGACAAAAGGTGCCGAATTGACAAACGTACCCGCTCGCGAATACGTCGGCAAAGGACTTCCAACATAACCAACCGCACCACCAGGCGGATAAGCCGGTTGCACCGGAACGACATACGACGGAGGCGCAGGCATCACCGTCGTCGGCACACTGCTACTTGGCATCGTCGCAGGGGCTACCCCAATAGCACTGTAAGTGGTTCCTCCAGGCACACTACCCGGAGGTGGATAACTCGGTGCAGGCACGCTCATACTCGGCACGCTCATATTGGGCACAGTGGCACCGGGCAGACTAGAACCGGGCAGACTAGAACCGGGCACACCCGACGCAGGCAGGCCCGTCGCTGGATAACCCGTTGAAGGATACCCCGTCGCTGGATATCCCGTTGCTGGTATCCCGGATGGGACACCCACCGGTGGCAACCCAGAAGGCACATTCAAAGTCGGTGGTATGTTCGCTTGCGGATCGACTTGACTGTAATTCGCTAACCGAACACCACCCAAGCTGCTCGCTGGAACGAATCCACCAGCAACCGCTACAGCAGTATCAACCGCCGGCCTGAATCCATCGTCAGTCACTACCACCCTCGATAAATCGCCAGTCCATTTCGGAGGGGGCAATAACGTCACAACGTGCAAGTCCTGCGATGACAACGACGCAGTCGCCCCCTGAAGTCGCTTCCTCGCTGCCTCATCAAGCCTCGGTGCTGTGTTGGCTTCATCCAATTTGCTTGCTTTATCCGCCCCCAACTTCACCGGACCATATTCCGCCAACGGATTAATGGGCCCCCGCGCATCGACACTCGCTCGCAGTTCCGCCCGCAAAACTTCTGCGTCGATGGCACCCCAAGCATCCGTACGAGGACGAAACTTCGGTGGCTCTTGCGCCATTGCAAAAACCGGGAGAACAATCGTCGCTACAAAGCTTGCTCGTTGAATGAATCGCATATTGCCTTATTTGACCGGTGGATTAACCCGTGTCCCAACACTCTTCAAACGCTCAAACCAAGCTTGCTTCGCTGCATCCTTGACGATCGCGTCGTCGACATACAATCGCAAAAATGGCGCAAATCGACGCGCATCCTTGGCATCCGCTTCGCAAGCCTCAATCAACCCGGTCAAATCGACCTCCGGGTTCTCAGTCAAAATCACCAACCGCATCTCTCGCATCGACTTGGCAAACTCAAGTCCCTTTACTCCGCAGCCTTTCAAGTTGATCGTTTGCAAACCTCGCAATTCAGCGATCCCCTGCAAATCCTCAACCGGACTCCCCGCAACGTCCAACGTCCAGAGCTTCTTCAATCCAAAAACCGGCTCAAGCTTCTTGATCTTGTTGCCAGATGCGTAAAGGGATTGCAGTTTGACCATCCCTTTCAATGGACTGATGTCTTCGATGCCGTTGTTGGCAATATGCAAATACTGAATCGCAACCAATCCTGTCAATGGCTCAAGCGACTGAAGCTTGTTGCTGGCCAAATCGACCGACTGCAACAACTTCAATTCTCGAATTGGCCCTAAATCGGCGATCTCGTTGTTCTCCAAGTCGAGTTTCATCAACGCCTTGCAGTGTTGCAACCCCTCGAGACTCTTGATCCCTTTGCCCTTCCCCACAACTTGCGAAATGTTCTTGACGTCATCCGCAGTCAACGGTTCGGTGTTGTATCGCTTCTCAAATACCTCTCGACGCACCACCGCTTCAAGCCCCTTATCAGGAAACAAATCCTGAGCTTGGCTGATACTTCCAAACAATGCGACAAAAGCGACGGCTAAGAATCGAGTCCGAGCAGACGAACGACCTACGGGCCGAACCAACCGTGCAACGAAATGGCTAACGATCGCACGCCATGCGGATTGAGAGAGGAACGCGGTTTCCATCCTGATTGAATTCCTGTTTTCTTCGAGATAGCCCAAGGATAACCTGGGCGAGAGGTAAGGTAGGAACTCTCTACTGTATTCCAACGCCCCGGAAATTTCCAGCATAGCACCCCCGTCGCCACGCTTTTCACTGCCCAAAGGATCGGTTTTCGCTTCTCAACATCCCCGAACCGCATTCCATCGCTACAAATTCAGATATAGTTGTAAAATGCTCTCAGCCGAACAACGCTAGCCTCGGTTGCCGAATTCCTCACGAAAAACTTTCGACGAAAGCTCGCATGGCGAAGTCCAATAAAGCTCCCGCGTTCCACCAGCCAATGCTGTTCGATACCTCGTCGCCTCAATCAGCTCAAATGGCTGAGGTAACTCCAGATCCGGTAACGCCATCTGTGCCAGCACCTCTCGCTGCGCCCGCACCCCCATCGACGAACTCCTCACCCAATCCAGGAGACCTTGTTGTACTCGTCGATTCTCATTCGCTGATCTATCAAGTCTTCCACGCTCTGCCACCCATGACCAGTCCGCATGGGGTAGAAGTTGGAGCCGTTCACGGATTCCTCCGCGATGTCTCAACCCTCCTGCAACAATGGAACCCCACCTACCTAATCTGCGCTTTCGACGCTTCCGAAGAAACTTTTAGAAACAAACTCTACCCGGAATACAAAGCACACCGCGAAGGTATGCCCGATGCACTCCGTGGCCAAATCGGACTGATTCAACAAGCCCTCGAACTCTTAGGTATCCCTATCCTCTCCATCGGTGGCTTCGAAGCCGACGATATCCTCGCCACCCTCGCCCACCGAGCATCGAACAATAACGCCCGTGTCCTCTTGGTCACCAGCGACAAAGACTGCCGCCAACTTATCAACCCGCACGTCTCCATGCTAAACATTCGCAAGAATGAACTATTCGGCGAAAAAGAACTGATGGAAACGTGGGCTATTCACCCCGAACAAGTGGTCGATTTCCAAGCCATGGTCGGCGACTCCGTCGATAACGTTCCAGGGGTCCCAAGCATCGGACCGAAAGCCGCTCAACAACTCCTGGCTCAGTTCGGTAGCTTGGATAACATCTACAACAATATCCAGAAAGTTGCAGGGGACAAAAAGCGGGAAAAACTCCTGGAACATCGCGATCAAGCGTACCTCAGCCAGCAACTTGTTCGACTCAGTCTCGATACTCCCGTCCCTGACGACTGGAGACAACTTCAACGCTCGGAACCCAACCCACAAAAACTCGAGGAACTCTTTCGCGACTTCGGCTTCCGTCGTCTCGCCGAAACACTTCTTCAATCGACCCGTAGCAACCAAGTATCTGAACCGAACCCTTCGGGTGACCCAAACCTACCAATTCAATCCGACACTACCGAGTATCTACAACCGACCCAACGCCGTCGGCTTCCCACCGACAACTATCGATGCATCACCGACCTTGCGATGCTCGAACAACTCATCGGTGAACTTCAAACATGTCAGTCGACGAATGACAAATGGATTGCAATCGATACTGAAACAACTTCCACAAAAGCCCGACAAGCTCAACTCGTAGGCATCAGCCTCGCTTGGGGGCCCGGTCAAGCTGCCTACATTCCCATCCTAAGCCCCAATCCAAAAGATAACCTACCGATTGAATCGGTCCGATCGCACTTAGCCCCCCTGCTCGCCGATCCAAACTACCGATGGATCGGACAAAATATCAAATTCGACCTGCTTGTCTTGCGCTCCCATCAAATGCCTCTGAACCAAGTCGCATTCGATACGATGGTCGCGGACTACTTGCTCGACGCCGGCGGACGAAACCACGACCTCGGAGATATCGCTAAACGCTGGCTCGAAGTCGACTCGGTTCCTATCACCGAACTGATCGGGACCGGAAAATCTCAAAAGACCATGGCGGAAGTCCCTTTGGAACTCGTCGCGCATTATGCTTGCGAAGATGTAGACATTCCCGTCCAAATCGCTGGCGAGATGCTCTCACGCTTGAAAAGCGAAAACCTCGATTCGGTCCTCTACAGTCTCGAATTACCCCTGATCGATGTCTTGGCATCGATGGAATTTCTCGGCGTGGCAATCGATCTCAATCGACTCGCAGCCCTGAAAGCGGACTTCCAATCCCGCCTCGATGCGATCCACTCCGAAGTTCTTGAACTCGCCGGCGAAACCTTCAATCCCGATAGCCCAAAACAACTCTCTGCAATCCTCTTCGAAAAACTGAAACTCCGCGTCGTTAAAAAAACCAAAACAGGTCTCAGCACCGACGCCGAAGTCCTCGAAGAACTCGCCGCAGAACACCCCCTCCCTGCAAAACTACTTGAGTACCGTCAACTTTCAAAACTGCTCAGCACGTATGTCGACGCACTCCCGGCTCTTGTCAACCCGACTTCCAATCGAGTCCATACTTCGTATCGACAAGATATCGCCGCCACGGGCCGCTTGAGCAGCGTCGAACCCAATCTGCAAAACATCCCTGTTCGAACCCCCGAAGGTAAATCGATCCGATCAGCCTTTATACCAGGCCACCCTGACTGGAAACTCCTTACCGCCGATTACTCCCAAATCGAACTTCGAGTCCTTGCTCATTGCAGCAACGACGAAGCCTTCTGCAATGCGTTCCGCTCCGGAGTCGACATTCACGCTGCCGTTGCCGCTAAAGTCCACGGCGTAGCGATCGAAGATGTCACCTCTGCGATGCGACGAAGCGCAAAAGCAGTCAGCTTCGGGATCCTCTACGGGCAATCCCCATTCGGACTCGCTAAAGCGCTCGGCATCTCCCGCGAGGATGCTACCCGCTTCATCGATGAGTACTTCGCTCAATACCCAAACGTGCGAAACTTCATCGCTGAAACACTGATCGATTGCCGTAAGAATGGGTTCGTCAAAACCCTCTCCGGTCGAAAACGTATCCTCAAGGGGGTTCGTGATTTCGAAACACTCGAAGACAACAAACGAAAACAACTCCTCGAACCCGAACGCATGGCCATCAATACCGTCATCCAAGGGACCGCAGCCGACATGATCAAACTCGCGATGATCGCTATCGATCGCGAACTGAAATCTGCAAACCTACAAGCGAATATGCTTTTGCAAATCCACGACGAACTTGTTTTCGAAGTAGCACCCAACGATGTCGACGCTCTCGCAGCCCTCGTCCGACGAAATATGGAAACGGTCATGCCCCTGAACGTCCCTGTCCAAGTCGACATCAAGACTGGCAAGAACTGGGCAGAATGCGAGCCGCTATGAAACGCCCTCGTATCCTAGGAATCTCCGGAGGAATCGCCAGCGGCAAAAGCCAAGTAACACGAATCCTTGAATCGCACGGCGCAAAAATCATCCACGCCGATCGCATCGGACACGATGTCCTGCAATTACCACATGTGCAAATCGCCCTCACCGAACTCTTCGGCAACTCCATCCTAACGACGCACGATCCAGCCAATCTCAGCCCCCCGTCAATCGATCGAAAACAACTCGCCAAACTCGTCTTCGGTAACTCCGATCAAGCCACTTCGCGCCGCAAACAATTAGAAGCCCTCACACACCCTCTGATCCGTCAGCGAATCCGCGAAGAAATCGATGCGGCCGTTGCGGAAAGCATCGTTGACTGGATCGTCCTCGACATCCCACTTTTGCACGAATCAAGCTGGGACAAATCGTGCGATGTCGTCTGGTTCATCGATGCCGATGATTCTATTAGGCTCGAACGGGCTCTTCAGCGAGGTTGGTCCGAATCCGAATTTCGACTTCGCGAAGCTTCCCAATGGCCCGTCGAACGCAAACGAGCCAACGCAAATCTAGTGATTCTCAACAGCGGATCTTTGGATTCCCTAACAAGCGCAGTCGAAGACGCTCTCAAGCAATCTTCGCTCCTCCCTTTTCGCCTATAATCGAACACTGTTTATAATCAAACACCGTCTATAATCGGACGCTGCTT
>Ga0255128_1000085_pt1 | contig 35235 bp, 36 predicted proteins | sample Law_Miss_RepC_8d_FD_188562 | JGI IMG/M metagenome (GOLD analysis project Ga0255128, IMG submission 188562) | Freshwater microbial communities from St. Lawrence River, New York, United States - Law_Miss_RepC_8d | ecosystem: Environmental > Aquatic > Freshwater > River | place: USA: New York... | reverse complement strand
GATATAAAAGAGGATTGATTTAGGTTCTAGCATCATTTGTATTTGGCATCCGCTGTTTTATTGGCAGCGATTTCGTTTTCATAACGATCACCCACTGCCAATAACATGTCTTTCGTGAAATACAAGTCACCACGCTTTTCGCCGTGATACTCATGAATATGCGTCTCAACAATCGCATCTACTGGGCAAGCCTCTTCACAAAAGCCACAGAAAATACATTTGGTTAAATCGATGTCATAACGAGTGGTTCTGCGCGTACCATCATCACGCTGATCTGATTCAATTGTGATGGCCATGGCAGGGCACACTGCTTCACAAAGTTTGCAAGCAATGCAACGCTCTTCACCATTCGGGTAGCGACGCAAAGCGTGCAAACCACGAAAACGTGGAGACATTGGTGTTTTTTCTTCAGGGTACTGAACAGTGATCTTTGGCTTGAACAAATACTTACCAGTCAAAGCCATGCCTTGTAACAACTCTTTTAAGAGCAAGCTACCAAAGAATTCGCGGATACGTTGGAACATTTTTAAATCCTCGCCTTATTTCCAAATATTCCAGGGTGACAAGACCCAAGCACCAACCAACAAGATCCAGAAGATCGAGATGGGAATAAATACCTTCCAACCCAAACGCATGAGTTGGTCATAGCGGTAACGTGGGAATGACGCACGCAACCAAATAAAACAAGATAAGAAGAAGAATGTCTTGGCAATCAACCAGAAAATACCTGGGATATCGCGCAAGATTGGCAAGTCAACAATCGGAGCCCAACCACCGAAGAACAAAATAGAGGTCAAAGCAGCGATCAAAATCATGTTGGCATATTCAGCCAAGAAGAACATCGCAAAGGCCATGCCTGAGTATTCAATCATGTGACCAGCAACAATCTCAGATTCACCTTCAACCACGTCAAATGGATGACGGTTCAATTCAGCAACACCTGAGATGAAATAAATCAAGAACATTGGCAACAATGGCAACCAGTTCCAAGAAAGGAAGTTCAAGCCAATGCTAGCGAAGTAACCCGTTTGCTGAGACTTCACGATGTCGCTCAAATTCAAAGTGCCAGAGATAACCAACACAGCAGCCAATGCAAAGCCCATCGCAATTTCATATGAAACCATTTGAGCAGAGGCGCGCATTGCGCCCAAGAAAGCATATTTAGAGTTCGATGCCCAACCAGCCAAGATCACACCATACACACCAACAGACGTAATGGCCATCACATACAATAAACCAGCGTTCACATTGGCCAAGACCATATCTGCTTGGAACGGCACCACTGCCCAAGCAGCAAATGCAGGAGCAATCACCATCACGGGAGCGACGATGTACAAGACCTTGCTGGCCTTACTTGGAATAATGACTTCTTTGAGTAATAACTTAAGAGCATCAGCGATTGGCTGCAACAAGCCCAAAGGACCCACACGATTAGGCCCCAAACGAACGTGCATCCAACCAATGAGCTTACGCTCCCACAAAGTCAAATAAGCCACACACCCAAACATTGGAAGAACAATGGTAACAATCTTGATCAAGGTCCAAACGATGGGCCAAGCCATCTCACCGAAGAGAGCTAAACCGTGGGTGTTAATTGTCTGAATAAAGTCGGTCATACACGCTCCACAGATAATTGACCAAACATTCCACCCAATTGAGCACTGAATGCTGTGCCTGCAGAAAGTCTGACAACACCACTGGTCAAAGCACGCTCTTCTGTCACTGGCATATTCACTGAAGATCCAGCTTGAGTGACACGCACAACATCACCCTCTTTTAGTTGCAGTTGCATCATGAGATCAGTTGGCACACCCAACTTCAGCGCCTTCTTCGCATCTTGCGTCAACTGCAAAGCAGGCGCACGACGCACAATCGCATCGGTTGAATGAATCGTCACATCGGCCAAACGCTCAATCGCCGGTGTGAATGTGCTGGTGATTGCAGGAGCAGCAGATGTGGTGTTGTTTAACTGTTCAGCAAAGTTTTTAGGAACCGCTTCATCCAAAACCTCATCAGAGCTGTTGAAGTAGAAACCATCCATGCTCATCAAATTACCTAGAACACGAAGTACTTTCCAAGCAGGACGAGCTGAGCCCAAAGGCTTGACCACCGCTTGTGTGGATTGCAAGCTACCTTCTAAATTAATGAAGCTGCCAGAAGTTTCTGTGTAAGGCGTGATAGGCAACAGAACATCGACAACTTCACGAAGTTCAGCGCTGTCAAATGCCGTCATGGCAATCACCGTGCCAGCTTTTGCTAAAGCTTGCTTGGCCAATTGTGGATCTGGCAAGTCTGTGCCAGGTTCAATGTTCATCAGCAACACTGCTTTGAGGTTTTTAGCTAACAAGCCATTGATGCCTGATGCAGAAACAGCCTTAACAATGTGTGCGCCAACGGCATTACCACCCTCAGGCAAGAATCCCAAAGTTGCTTCAGTTTGATTTGCAATGAACTGAGCGTAAGCATGTAATTGCGAGAACTGTGGATGAGCCATCGCTGCCGCACCCAAGAACACCGCTTTGCGCTCACCACTTAATAAGCTATCCGCAATGGCTTTTGCTTGTGCACTGATGGCTGCATTACTTGGAGCACTCACGCCCTTCGCTTGAGCAACCGCCGCAGCAATGCCCGCCAACTCTGCTGGCCAATTTGCTGGTGAAACTTGAGCACTGGCAGCCACTGGCATCAACCAGTCTTCGGTGCTAGCGCCCAAACGAGTGACTTTCAAACCACGCTTGGTGGCTGCACGAACTCTGGCTGCCAACAAAGGTTGATCTTTACGCAAGAAGCTACCAATGAAGAAAGCTCTTTGTAATTGGCTCACATCAGCAATCTTCATGCCCAACCATGGCGCAGTCGCCGCGCCACTCACATCTTGCGAACGCAAACGTGTTTCAGTGTTGTTAGAACCCAAACCAGTCATGAGTGTTTTAAGAAGATATAACTCCTCAACACTTGAGATTGGGTGAGCCAAAGCAGCAATGGCATCAGAGCCATGGTCTTCTTTGATGGAAGACAAAGAACGCGCCACGTAATCTAAAGCAGATTCCCAGTCTGTTTCGATCCATTGATTGTCCTGCTTGACCATTGGATTTTTCAAACGGTCTTTGCTGTTCAAACCTTCATAAGCAAAGCGATCTTTATCGCTGATCCAGCATTCATTGATGGCTTCATTTTCTAAAGGCACCGTGCGCAATACTTGATTGGCTTTGGTTTGCATCACCACGTTAGAACCCATTGAATCATGTGGGCTCACAGAGCGCTTGCGCCCCAATTCCCAAGTACGCGCTGAGTAACGGAATGGCTTGCTGGTCAATGCGCCGACCGGGCAAAGATCAATCATGTTGCCAGACAATTCTGAGTCAACGGTCTTACCAACGAATGAAGTGATTTCTGAATGCTCGCCGCGGTTAAGCATGCCCAACTCCATCACACCAGCAATCTCTTGGCCAAAACGAACACAGCGAGTGCAGTGGATACAACGGCTCATTTCTTCCATTGAAATCAATGGGCCCACATTCTTGTGGAAGACCACACGCTTTTCTTCATCGTAACGTGATGTCGTCTTACCGTAACCCACCGCCAAGTCTTGCAGCTGACACTCACCACCTTGATCGCAAATCGGGCAATCCAAAGGATGGTTGATCAACAAAAATTCCATCACTGATTTTTGTGCTTGCACTGCTTTTTCTGAATGCGTGAACACTTTCATGCCAGGCGTTACTGGAGTTGCACAAGCAGGCAAAGGTTTGGGTGCTTTTTCCACTTCAACCAAACACATGCGACAGTTAGCCGCAATCGACAATTTCTTGTGATAACAAAAATGAGGGATGTGCGTGCCAATTTTCTTAGCCGCATCCATCACCATAGAACCCTGTTGGATTTCTACTGTTTTGCCATCAATTTCGATTTCAACCATCTTATTTTCCTGTCGATCTCTTCGAATGCTTAAACGTATGCCGGCACAATGCAGCGCTTGTGCTCAACGTGATACGCAAACTCATCCATGTAATGCTTCAACATGCCACGCACAGGCATTGCCGCAGCATCACCCAATGCACAAATTGTTCTACCTTGAATATTCGCCGCAACGTCGTTCAAAAGATCCAAGTCTTCTGGGCGACCTTCTCCGTGCTCAATGCGATTCACAATGCGCCACAACCAACCCGTGCCTTCACGGCATGGAGTGCACTGGCCACAAGATTCTTCGTGATAGAAATAAGATAAACGCAACAATGACTTCACCATGCAACGCGTTTCATCCATCACGATCACCGCACCAGAACCTAACATTGAGCCAGCTTTAGCAATGCTGTCGTAATCCATACCTGTCTCCATCATCATTGCACCTGGAACAACAGGAGCTGATGAACCGCCAGGGATCACTGCTTTGATTTTTTTACCACCGCGCATTCCACCAGCCAACTCTAAAAGAGTGGCAAAGGATGTGCCCAATGGAATCTCATAGTTACCAGGACGTTCTACATCACCAGAAATTGAGAAGATCTTTGTGCCACCATTGTTAGGCTTACCTATCTTGGCATAAGCCTCACCACCAATTTCAAAAATGAATGGCACAGCCGAGAATGTTTCAGTGTTATTGATCGTGGTTGGTTTACCGTACAAGCCAAAACTTGCTGGGAAAGGTGGCTTGAAACGTGGCTGACCTTTTTTACCTTCTAAGGATTCTAAAAGTGCTGTCTCTTCGCCGCAGATGTATGCACCCCAACCATGATGAGCATGCAACTGGAATGAAAACTCAGAACCACAAATCTTATTACCCAAGAATCCAGCGGCGCGAGCTTCTTCTAAAGCCTCTTCGAAACGAGCGTACTCGTGCCAAATTTCACCGTGAATGTAGTTGTAACCAACCGCAATACCCATGGCATAAGCAGCAATCGCCATGCCTTCAATCAAAGCATGCGGGTTGTAACGCATGATGTCGCGATCTTTGAATGTGCCAGGCTCACCTTCGTCGGTGTTGCACACCAAATATTTGTCGCCAGGGAATTGACGTGGCATGAAGCTCCACTTCAAACCGGTTGGGAAACCTGCACCACCTCGGCCACGCAGACCAGAGGCTTTTACTTCAGCAATCACCGCTTCAGGTGTAATGCCTTCCGTCAAAATTCTTTTGAGCTGCGCATAACCACCACGCGCCACGTAATCTTTTAAACGCCAATTATTACCATCAAGACCCTTAAGGATCAAAGGCTGAATGTGACGTGTGTGCAAACTGGTCATGCTGCACCTCCAGCCGCATTTGCTTTGGCTTTCAGTTCATCAATCAAAGCATCTAATTTGTCATTGCTCATGAAACTGCACATGGTTTTATTGTTCACAATCGCCACAGGCGCATCACCACAAGCACCCATGCACTCGCCCTCTTTCAAGGTGAAAGTGCCACAAGGCGTGGTCTCGTTGTAATCAATGCCCAACTTCTTCTTCAAGTACTCACCAGCACGAGTGCCGCCAGATAGTTCACATGGCAAATTGGTGCAAACAGCTAATTTGAATTTGCCAACAGGCTTGGTGTCGTACATGTTGTAAAACGTTGCAACCTCTTGAACAGCAATCGGTGGCATTTCTAAAATGGCCGCAATTTCTTCGATTGACTCAGGCGTGACCCATCCATATTGGTCTTGAGCAACCACCAATGCAGCCATCACAGCCGACTGTTTTTGATCGGCCGGGTACTTTGCAATATTGCGATTGATTTCAGCGCGAGCTTGTGGGGAAAACATATGCTCTCTTATCCTTTTAGCGGTCAATCTCGCCGAACACAATGTCCTGCGTACCAATAATCGTTACAGCATCAGCCAACATGTGGCCTTTTGCCATTTCATCTAATGCTGATAAATGCACAAAACCTGGGGCACGGATCTTCAAACGGTAAGGTTTGTTTGCGCCATCAGAAATTGCATAAATACCAAACTCACCCTTTGGATGTTCAACAGCAGCGTAAGCCTCACCTGCCGGCACGTGAATGCCTTCTGTGAACAGTTTGAAGTGGTGAATCAATTCTTCCATATTGGACTTCATGTCCACACGTTTTGGACTTGTGATTTTGTGGTTATCACTCATCACTGGACCAGGATTAGCTCTTAACCATTTAACGCATTGCTGAATGATTTTGTTGGACTGGCGCATTTCTTCAACACGAACCAAGTAACGATCGTAAGAGTCGCCATTAACGCCCACAGGAATATCAAAATCTAATTTGCTGTAAACCTCGTACGGTTGCTTTTTACGCAAATCCCATTCAATGCCTGAGCCACGCAACATCGCACCCGTGAAACCAAGTTGCAAAGCACGTTCTGGTGAAACCACACCAATGCCCACCAAACGCTGCTTCCAAATACGGTTATCCGTTAAGAGAGTCTCGTACTCATCAACATACTTTGGAAATCTGGTCGTGAAATCTTCAATGAAATCCAACAAAGAACCTTGGCGGTTTTCGTTCAATTTCTTCACAGCCTTTTCACCACGAATCTTATTGGCCAAGTACTGAGGCATGGTGTCTGGTAAATCACGGTACACACCACCTGGACGATAGTAGGCAGCATGCATGCGAGCACCAGAAACGGCTTCGTACATATCAAACAAATCTTCACGTTCGCGGAAGGCATACAAGAACACCGCCATCGCGCCCACGTCCAAGCCATGACAACCAATCCACAACAAATGATTGAGCAAGCGTGTGATCTCGTCAAACATCACACGGATGTATTGGGCGCGCTCTGGCACTTCAACTTGTAATAGTTTTTCAATCGCCATCACATAAGCGTGCTCATTGGCCATCATTGAAACGTAGTCCAAACGATCCATGTATGGAACGTTTTGCACCCAAGTTCTGGTTTCTGCTAATTTTTCAGTGGCACGATGCAACAAACCAATGTGCGGGTCTGAGCGTTGAATCACTTCACCATCCAACTCCAAAACCAAACGCAACACACCGTGCGCCGCAGGATGCTGTGGGCCAAAATTCAGGGTGTAATTTTTAATATCAGCCATGATTAAGAACCGTAGCTTTCTTCGCGGATCACTCGAGGAGTTACCTCGCGAGGATCAATCGTGACAGGTTGATAAATAACTCTCTTTTGCTCTGGGTCATAACGCATTTCTACGTTGCCAGAGATCGGGAAATCTTTTCTGAACGGATGACCGATGAAGCCATAGTCCGTCAAAATACGGCGCAAATCATCATGGCCGTCAAACAAGATGCCATATAAGTCAAATGCTTCACGCTCAAACCAATTAGCTGAATTCCAGATGGGCGTTACTGAGGCCACCAATGGGTAATGATCAACTGGTGCAAACACACGTAGACGCAAACGCCAATTGTGTTTCACAGACAACAAGTGACTCACAGCAGCAAAACGAGGACCTTCCCACGTTGCGTTGTCGTACTCGCTGTAGTCAACACCACAAAGGTCCATCAACTGATCAAAGCCTAAACTTGGCTCATCTCTCAAAGTTGTTGCTACTTCCAAATAATCTTCTGAACGCACCACCAAAGTAAGTTCGCCCAAGGCCTCGTGCAAACGTGAAACTTTTTTGCCCAATACTTTTTCTAAGCGCTCTTTAAGCACGGATAGAGTGTCTGACATCTCAGGCCTTTCTCGCAATCGTGCTGGTGCGCTTGATCTTGGCTTGCAATTGAATGATGCCGTACATCAAAGCTTCAGCAGTTGGAGGACACCCAGGAACATAAACGTCCACAGGAACAATGCGGTCGCAACCGCGAACCACAGAATAAGAGTAATGGTAGTAACCGCCGCCGTTAGCGCATGATCCCATCGAGATCACCCAACGTGGCTCAGGCATCTGGTCATACACCTTGCGCAAAGCTGGGGCCATCTTGTTACACAAAGTACCGGCCACAATCATCAAATCAGATTGGCGCGGTGATGGTCTGAACACAACACCGAAACGGTCCAAGTCGTAACGTGAAGCACCAGCGTGCATCATTTCAACTGCACAACAGGCCAAACCAAAAGTCATTGGCCAAAGAGAACCTGTTCTCGTCCAGTTAATGAGCTTATCAGCCGATGTGGTGACAAAACCTTCTTTTAAGATACCTTCAATAGCCATGTTTTATCGTCACTCCCAGTTAAGGGCGCCCTTCTTCCAGATGTAGGCAAAGCCAATCACGAATTCCAACAAAAAAATCAGCATCGATATGTAGCCAGCCCAACCAATTTCAGACAAGGCCACGCCCCAAGGGAATAGAAATGCTGTTTCTAGGTCAAACAAGATAAAAAGAATGGCGATCAAGTAGTAACGCACATCAAATTTCATGCGCGCATCTTCGTATGCGTCAAATCCGCACTCGTAAGGAGAGATTTTTTCAGCGTCGGGCTTATTTGCTCCGAGCAATTTGCCAAGGCCCATGGGAGCCAAGCCAACACCAATCCCCACTAGGATGAATAGTAAAACGGGAAAATAAGCTTCTAAGTTCAAGAGCGTTCCAATTCGTAACTCTAAGTATCACTTACATATTTTCACTAATTGGTCTTGCAGCTTTCTGACAAGCGACAAAACCCCCTGTTTGGTGCCGTCGGCGAGACTCGAACTCGCACAGCTTACGCCACTACCACCTCAAGATAGCGTGTCTACCAATTCCACCACGACGGCATACGGTAAAACCCTTAGATTTTAGCTTATTGCCGATTTTCTAGAGTAGTTTTTTAAGATTTCTAGGGCTTATCTTGGGACACTTTGACCAGATCCGGTCACTGGAGCGACTGGTGAACCTGGCGCAGCTGGTGCTGGCGCTGGAACTTCAGCAGCTGGGGCTGTCACAGGAGCGCTGGTACCTGATAGAACACCTGCGTTTTGTGACTTGGTTGAACCAAATAAAGTGATTCCCAAGGTGGACAAGAAGAAGATTGTGGCAAACACAGCCGTCACGCGTGACAAGAAGTTGGCTGAACCCGCGGCACCGAACAAGCCGCCTGAAGAACCACCACCAAAAGCTGCGCCCATATCGGCGCCCTTACCTTGCTGAATCAGAACCAAGGCAATCACACCAATCGCAGAAATGATCTGCAACACAACCAATATAGTCTTTAACAATTCCATCTAAGTCTCCAAAAACAAATTTATTTACATGCTTGGCATAAAGCCAAAAAATCTTTTGCATTCAACGATGCACCACCTACCAAACCACCATCAATATCTGGCATCGCCAACAAATCTTTAGCATTATCAGGCTTTAGGCTGCCGCCATACAAAATTGCCACTTTTGAGGCTGCTTCATCATCAAATTTAGCCAGCTGCAAACGCAACTCTCTGTGCACATCTTGAGCCTGAGCCGGGGTAGGCACTTTTCCAGTGCCAATCGCCCAAACAGGCTCATAAGCAATGACGCAAGACGCAATTTGGCCTTGTAGCAAATCTAAAACAGCCTGTAACTGACGGCGCACAACGGTCAAGGTTTTGCCGTCATCGTGTTCAGCCTCTGTCTCACCCACACAAATGATGGGAGTGATGTTGGCTTGCAAGCAGGCTTTTGCTTTTCTGGCCACCAAGCCATCACCCTCTTGATGAAATTGACGACGCTCAGAGTGACCAACAATCACATACTGACAAGCAAAATCTTGCAACATTTTTGCACTGACGTCGCCCGTGTATGCCCCATTAGGATGATCAGAAACATCTTGGGCGCCACAAGCAATGGATGACTTGGCCAATAATTGGCTGACTTGCGATAAGTATGGATAAGGCACACATAAACCAGTGCGCACACCTTGCAGATTGGCTAAAAAATCTTTGCTACTCAATAACTCTTCAATGAGTTGCTGATTGGCAGCCAAGCTGCCATTCATTTTCCAGTTGCCAATGATGGTCAAGGGTCTCATTAAAGTCTCGTTTAATTAACAGTTAATACTATCTTACCAATGTGCTGACTTGATTCCATCAATTGATGGGCCTTGGCAGCAGCTTCTAATTCAAATACTTCATGTATCACTGGTCTGATCTTTTTAGACTCCAGCAATGGCCAAACGTACGCTCTCAATGACCTTGCAATCGCACCCTTGAAATCAACCGATCTAGATCTCAAGGTTGATCCAGTGATGGTCAAACGTCTACGCAAAACTTGACCCACATCTACTTCTGAAATTTTACCGCCCTGATTAGCAATGATCACAATTCGGCCATCATCTGCTAAACAATTAATTTCTCTACCCACATAAGGGCCTGCCACCATATCTAAAACAACGTTGGCACCTTTGCCTTTTGTAAAAGATTTAACTTCTTCAACAAAGTCTTGGGTACGGTAGTTCACCGCCAACACTGCCCCCAACTCTTTACAGGCAGAGGCTTTTTCATCACTTCCTACAGTCACAAGCACATCATGGCCCAAAGCAGTCACCAACTGAATGGCTGCGACACCAATGCCACTGCTGCCACCATGAACCAACAAGGTTTCTTTGCCTCGACCATCCAAGCCTAAACGCCCACGATCAAAGACATTGCTCCAAACCGTGAAAAATGTTTCCGGAATGCTCGCTGCTTCAACATCAGACAAACCCATAGGTACTGGCAAGCATTGCGCCAACGGAGCGATGCAATACTCCGCATACGCACCACCAACCACCAAGGCACAAACCCGACTACCGACTTCGAAACTAAAAAAATTATCAGGGTGTGCGATGTCACCACCAATGATTTCACCGGCCAATTCCAAACCAGGTAAATCTGTTCCACCAGGAGGGACAGGGTAGAAGCCTTGACGTTGCAAAACGTCAGGACGGTTGACCCCTGCAGCTCTGACTCTGATCAACACTTCACCAGAACCAGGAAGCGGTAAGACCAAATCAGGTCTCACCACCGCCTTTAAAACTTCAGGGCCACCATAATGGCTGATTTCAACAGCACGCATGCCGTCTTAGCTCAGATTATTGCTGTTGCTGTTCAGCTTGGTCTGCAGGTGCAGCATCAGCTTGAGGTGCAGCACCGTTCAAAGGAGCAATGCTTGTTCCTTCATCAGCACACGCAGCCTTCAATGACAAACGCAAACGTCCGCGCTCATCAGCAGCCAATAACTTCACGCGCACAACTTGACCTTCTTGCAAGTAATCTTTCACATCTTTCACACGCTCATTGGCGATTTCTGAAATATGTAACAAACCATCTTTACCTGGAAGAATGTTGATCAAGGCACCGAACTCTAGCAACTTCACCACTGGGCCTTCGTAGATCTTGCCTACTTCAGCTTCAGCTGTGATGCCTTCAATGCGACGCTTCGCTTCTTCCATGCCTTCAGCACTTGTTGAAGCAATCGTTACAAGACCATCATCAGTGATATCAATGCTAGTACCAGTTTCTTTGGTCAAAGCCTGGATTGTTGCGCCACCCTTACCAATCACTTCACGGATCTTGTCTGGATGAATCTTGATTGTCACCATGCGTGGAGCGTGCTCAGACAACTCTGTGCGAACGCCACTCATGGATTCTTGCATCTTGCTCAAAATGTGCAAACGGCCTTCTTTAGCTTGGGCCAAAGCAACCTGCATGATCTCTTTCGTAATACCTTGTACTTTGATATCCATCTGCAATGCAGTGATACCGTTTGATGTACCAGCTACCTTGAAGTCCATGTCGCCCAAGTGATCTTCATCACCCAAGATGTCTGTCAAAACAGCGAAACGATTGCCATCCAAAATCAAGCCCATCGCTACACCAGCCACGTGGGCCTTCACAGGAACACCAGCATCCATCATCGCTAAACAGCCGCCACAAACAGAAGCCATTGAAGATGAACCATTTGACTCAGTGATTTCTGAAACAACGCGCAAGCTATAAGCAAACTCTTCTGCACTTGGCAAAACTGGAATCAAAGCACGCTTAGCTAAACGACCGTGACCGATTTCGCGACGCTTTGGGCTACCTACACGGCCTGTTTCGCCAGTAGCGAACGGAGGCATGTTGTAGTGGAACATGAAACGATCACGTTGCTCACCCTCTAAGGCATCAATGATTTGCTCATCGCGTGCCGTACCCAAAGTTGCAACCACCAAACCTTGTGTCTCACCACGAGTGAACAATGCAGAACCGTGAGTGCGTGGCAATACGCCTGTGCGAATTTCAATTGGACGAACAGTGCGTGTATCACGACCGTCGATGCGTGGCTCACCGTTCAATACTTGACTACGAACAATCTTTGCTTCGATGTCAAACATGATGTTGTTAGCTTCAACTTCATCAAATTCACCATCTTCAGCCAACTTGGCCATGACATCTTTTGTCACTTCTTTCAACTTAGTTGAACGAGCTTGCTTTTGACGAATTTGATACGCTTCACGCAAACCAGCTTCAGCCAATGCAGTGACCTTAGCAATCATTGGCTCATTCTTTGGAGCTGCTTGCCAATCCCACTCAGGCTTACCACCTTCGCGCACCAAATCATTGATCGCATTGATCGCTGTTTGCATTTGCTCATGACCATAAACAACCGCGCCCAACATGATCTCTTCAGATAATTGATAAGCCTCAGATTCAACCATCAACACAGCAGATTGAGTACCAGCAACGATCAAATCTAATTGACTTGTGGCTTGCTCAGTGCGTGTTGGGTTCAACATGTATTGACCATCTTTGTAACCCACGCGAGCCGCGCCCACTGGGCCATTGAATGGAATGCCTGAAACAGCCAAAGCTGCTGAAGCACCAATCAATGCAGGGATGTCGGCAGGTACGTCTGGGTTGATCGATACCACATGAATCACCACTTGCACTTCGTTCAAGAAACCTTCTGGGAACAAAGGACGCAATGGACGATCGATCAAACGAGAAATCAGTGTTTCACCTTCTGAAGGACGACCTTCACGACGGAAGAAACCACCAGGAATCTTACCGGCAGCGTATGTCTTCTCTAAATAATCAACTGTGAGTGGGAAGAAGTTTTGACCTGGCTTGGCATTTTTTGCGCCAACCACTGTAGCCAAAATCACTGTGTCATCCACATCAACTAAAACTGCACCACCTGCTTGGCGAGCGATCTCACCAGTTTCCATACGAACAGTGTGTGAACCCCATTGAAAACTTTTTACTACTTTATTAAACATCGTCATTTATGTATATCTCCAATCAACATTTGCCATAGAAAATCAGCGCTATGGCAGCACTGGAGCAATTAGGGGCTATGCGGAGTAAGGATGCCATTCCAAAGAAAGGCTTAGAGAGAAGAGTTAACCTGTCTTTGGAATGACACGGGTCCTGTACTGCGAGCAGCCACCGACCGCTCAAAACGATAATGCCTGCCAAAGTCAAACTGAGGCAGGCATTGTCGGAATTACTTACGTAGACCGAGCTTATCAATCAAAGCGCGATAACGATCAAAATCTTTTGACTTCAAATAGTCGAGCAAACGACGGCGACGGCTAACCATCTTCAACAAGCCACGACGGCTGTGGTGATCTTTAGCATTTGCTTTGAAGTGAGGTGTTAAATCATTGATGCGAGCAGTTAACAAAGCAACTTGAACTTCAGGACTGCCTGTGTCATTTGCTGCACGTGCGTTATCTTTAACAATAACGGCTTTATTAGCTGTAAGAATAGCCATTTTTAAACTCCATACTTGCGAACAAACGAGCTTGAGATTCAATAAATATTGGTCTCTGACCCGATATGTCGTGCGAATTGTTGAAAAAACCCAGAAGTTATTGATTTGCTTTTTACTGATTAAAGAAATCAAAGACTTCGGCACTTTTTGGGAAATTCCCAGAAAGTGCCGAAATTATAGCCTATTTGGCCTCAAACAGCCATTTGAGCGTTCAATTTCTGTTGAGCCGGGTCGTATAACTTGTTCAAAGCTGCCAAATAAGCCTTGGCTGAAGCAGCCACAATGTCCGGATCCGTGCCAACGCCATTCACAATCCGCCCACCCTTGGCAAGACGCACCGTGACCTCGCCCTGAGACTCAGTTCCGGTCGTGATCGCATTGACCGAGTACAACAACTGCTCAGCACCACTTTTGACCTTCGATTCAATCGCGTTCAAGGTTGCATCTACTGGGCCATTGCCTTCAGCCTCAGAAGTGAACTCTTCTCCACCAGATTTGAAAATAACCTTGGCAAATGGGCGCTCTCCAGTCTCAGACCTTTGTGACATTGAGATAAAACGGTAGTGGTCACTAGCCTCTTCAGCGTTATTGCCAACAATTGCGGTGATATCTTCGTCAAAAATCTCTGCTTTTTGGTCAGCCAAGGTCTTGAATCGAGAGAAGGCATCGTTCATTTCTGTCTCTGACTCCAACTCGATGCCCAATTCTTGCAAACGCTGTTTGAATGCGTTTCGGCCAGATAATTTGCCCAAAACGATCTTGTTGGCTGCCCAACCCACATCTTCTGCACGCATGATTTCATAGGTATCACGAGCTTTCAAAACGCCATCTTGGTGAATACCTGAAGCGTGAGCAAAGGCATTGGCGCCAACCACCGCTTTATTCGGTTGCACCACAAAACCGGTGATTTGAGACACCATCTTAGAGGCTGGCACGATTTGAGTCGTATCAATGCCCACTGATAAATCAAAGTAATCTTTGCGGGTTTTGATCGCCATCACAACTTCTTCTAAAGAAGTGTTGCCGGCGCGCTCACCCAAACCATTGATGGTGCATTCAATTTGACGAGCTCCGCCGATCTTCACCCCCGCCAATGAATTTGCGACACCCATGCCCAAGTCGTTGTGGCAATGCACCGACCAAATGGCTTTATCAGAATTCGGAATGCGCTCACGCAAAGTTTTGATGAAGTTGCCATAAAGCTCAGGAACAGCATAACCAACCGTGTCAGGCACATTGATGGTTGTGGCACCCTCTTTGATCACCGCCTCAAGCACGCGACACAAGAAATCCACTTCAGAGCGGTAACCATCTTCTGGTGAAAACTCAATATCGTTGGTGTGATTACGAGCAAAGCGCACAGCAGCTTTGGCTTGCTCGAACACTTGATCGGGTGTCATGCGCAACTTCTTTTCCATGTGCAATGGCGATGTGGCGATGAATGTGTGAATGCGCTTAGAGTTAGCACCCTTCAAGGCATCAGCAGCTCGGCCAATGTCTTTTTCATTGGCGCGGGCCAAAGAGCAAACAGTCGAATCCTTGATGACTTGAGCAATCGCATTGATCGCCGCAAAGTCTCCATCAGAGCTGGCGGCAAAGCCTGCCTCGATCACGTCCACGCGAAGACGCTCAAGCTGTCTTGCAATCCTGACCTTTTCATCTTTGGTCATTGAAGCACCGGGTGACTGCTCACCATCTCTCAAAGTGGTATCAAAAATAATCAATTTATCTGTCATGACTCGCTCCCGAACTAACTAAATTTACTAAATAAAAAACCCCAGCAGGACTGGGGTTCGTGTTGTTTGCTTTGACTCTAAGTGTTTAAGCGTGCACCGACCCCAGGTTTTGACCTAGTCCTAAAAGTAGCAGCAGTGACAAGCTTGTATTCATAAACTCCAATATACACAAAAAATGAATTAATTGTTAGAAAGCATATCTGAAGCTTTTTTCTTGCGCAAGACAATTTTTTGCCATACCCAAAAAACATAGCCCGAGATCGCATAAGCCACAAACAAACCAAATAAAGCCACGGGCGGATCGCTGGACACCAAAACAAAACCCAAGATGATCAGAATCATGACGCCAAAGGGTGCTCTGTAGCGCACATCCAATGCTTTTCCACTGTAGAACATGGCATTTGAGACCATCGTGATGCCCGCATAAATGGTCAAAGCAAACATCACCCATGGCAATGCCAGCTCCTGAACATGCAATTTATTGTCCACAGCCAACCAAACAAAACCTGCAATCAAAGAAGCAGCAGCAGGGCTTGGCAAACCCTGGAAAAATCGTTTATCAACCACAGCGATATTGGTATTGAATCGTGCCAAGCGCAAAGCAGCTCCTGCACAGAAAACAAATGCAGCCAACCAGCCCCACTTGCCCAAATCTTTTAAAACCCACTCATAAGCAATCAAGGCGGGTGCTACACCAAAAGAAACCATGTCAGTGAGTGAGTCGTACTGTTCACCAAAAGCACTTTGGGTATTGGTCATACGAGCGACACGACCGTCCATACCATCCATGACCAAAGCCACAAAAATCGCAATCGCAGCAAATTCAAAACGCTGGTTCATGGCCTGGACAATGGCAAAGAAACCGCAAAATAAATTAGCGGTTGTAAAAGCATTCGGCAATAAATAGATGCCACGGTTACGTGGTCGACCGAGATTCTCTTGATCAGGGCCAGCCCAATCATTGCGACGCAAAGGCGTCACATTACTGGGTAAATTTTTGGTTAATCTTGTTTTTCTACGTCGAAATGTCGTCATAGACTACTTTTTAGTCCAATCCAGGCAATTTGGCTAGTACCGTGCTGGTTGCAGATACTTTGTCGCCAACACTGACCAATGGCTCTGCAGTCAGAGGCAAATACACATCCACTCTTGAGCCAAAACGGATAAAACCATAACGCTCGCCCTTTTTAAGCTTATCGCCTAAATGTGCGTAGCAAAGAATTCTGCGAGCAATCAAGCCAGCCACCTGAACCAAAGTGATGGTTTGACCATTGGCATCAATCACCACAGCATTGCGTTCATTTTCTGTGGATGCTTTATCTAAATCAGCATTCACAAACTTACCTGGGAAATACTCAATGCGCTTGATCGTGCCATTCACAGAAGAACGATTGGAATGCACATTGAAGACGTTCATGAAAACACTGATCTTGAGCGCTTCACGATTGGCGTATGGATCAAATCCCTTTTCAACAATGATGACTCGACCATCCGCTGGCGATAAAACAGCATCTTTGGTCAAAGGAATTGGACGACCCGGATCTCTGAAAAACTGCACCACAAAAATAAAAATAATCCAGAAAGGCCAAGACCATGCCCACCCTGCGGTGGAATGAATCACGAACAATACAAAACCCGCGATGGCCACATGTGGCCAACCTTCTTTTGCAATGATTGGATGCGGGTAATGAACTGCCATGTTGTCTCTCTTTCTGGATCTTTTTATTTGTTTAACAACTGATCTTAGTTCTTGCTTTGATCAACTAACTTGTTCTTAGCAATCCAAGGCATCATCGCGCGCAACTTAGCACCAACCACTTCGATGTCATGCTCAGCGTTCAAGCGACGACGAGAAATCAATGTAGGAGCACCTGCTTTGTTTTCCAAGATGAAGCTCTTTGCATACTCACCAGTTTGAATATCTTTCAAACACTGACGCATTGCATTCTTAGTATCTTCAGTCACAACACGTGGACCAGTCACATACTCACCGTACTCAGCATTGTTTGAGATTGAGTAGTTCATGTTGGCGATACCACCTTCGTAGATCAAGTCAACGATCAACTTCAACTCGTGCAAGCACTCGAAGTAAGCCATTTCAGGAGCGTAACCAGCTTCAACCAAAGTTTCAAAACCAGCTTTGATCAACTCAACTGCGCCGCCACAAAGAACAGCCTGCTCACCGAACAAGTCAGTTTCAGTTTCTTCACGGAAGTTTGTTTCGATGATGCCAGCACGGCCACCGCCGTTGGCTGTTGCATATGACAAAGCTACGTCACGTGCTGAACCAGTTGTGTTTTGATGAACAGCGATCAAATGAGGAACGCCACCACCTTGTGAATATGTGCCACGAACCGTGTGACCTGGCGCCTTAGGAGCAACCATGATCACATCCACGTCTGCACGAGGAATCACTTGACCGTAGTGAACGTTGAAGCCGTGAGCAAATGCCAATGCAGCGCCTGCCTTGATATTTGGAGCAACTTCTTTGTTGTACACCTCAGCGATTTGCTCGTCTGGCAACAACATCATCACAACGTCTGCGCCTTTAACAGCTTCAGCCACTTCTTTAACTTGCAAACCTGCGTTCGCAGCTTTATTCCAAGAAGCGCCACCTTTGCGTAAACCAACAGTTACTTTCACACCAGAATCATTCAAGTTCTGTGCGTGGGCATGACCCTGTGAACCGTAACCAATGATTGTTACTTGCTTACCTTTGATCAAAGATAAGTCTGCGTCTTTATCGTAAAAAACTTTCATGCTATTTCCTATGTAATTTCAGTTTGTTGTTTGTTAAAAAGTTATACCTTCAAGATACGCTCACCGCGACCAACTCCAGAGCAACCAGTTCGGACTGTTTCCAAAATGGCACTGCGGTCTGTGGCCTCAATGAATGCATCTAATTTACTGCTGTCTCCAGTCAGCTCGATGGTGTAAGACTTATCGCTGACATCAATGATACGACCGCGGAAAATGTCCGTAATGCGTTTCATCTCTTCGCGCTCCTTACCAACAGCTCTGACCTTGATCAGCATGAGCTCGCGCTCAATGTGAGGACCATCAGTCAAATCGATCACCTTCACCACCTCAACGAGGCGATTCAAGTGCTTGGTAATTTGCTCAATGACGTCTTCAGAGCCAACTGTCACAATCGTCATGCGTGACAAAGATGGATCTTCTGTAGGAGCCACTGTTAATGTTTCAATGTTGTACCCGCGAGCAGAAAACAAACCAACCACGCGTGATAACGCACCTGGCTCATTCTCTAAAAGAATAGAAATAATGTGGCGCATCAGAGTTCCTCGCTTCCTAAAAGCATTTCAGTAATGCCTTTACCAGCCTGAACCATCGGCCAAACGTTTTCTGTTGGGTCTGTTTGGAAATCCATGAACACAGTTCGATCTTTCATTTTGAATGCTTCACGAAGTGCTGGCTCAACATCAGATTTCTTTTCAATGCGCATACCCACGTGACCAAAAGATTCCGCCAACTTCACGAAGTCGGGCAATGAATCCATGTACGAACTTGAGTAACGCTTGTTATAAGTCAACTCTTGCCATTGACGAACCATACCCAAATAACGATTGTTCAAAGAAACAATCTTGATCGGTGTGTCGTACTGCTTGCAAGTTGATAACTCTTGAATACACATCTGAATAGAACCTTCACCAGTGATGGTGACAACTTCATTGTCAGGGAATGCTTTTTTGATACCCATGGCGTATGGCAAGCCAACACCCATGGTGCCAAGACCACCAGAGTTGATCCAACGACGTGGCTTATCAAATTTATAGAATTGCGCAGCCCACATTTGATGCTGACCAACGTCTGAACAAACGAAGGCATCACCTTTGGTGAGTTCCCAAATTTTTTCAACCACGTACTGTGGTTTAACAATTTCAGAATCACGGTCAAAGCTCAAGCAATCTTTTTTGCGCCACTCATTGATCTGTGACCACCAAGCATCCAACTTGGCTTTGTTCTTCAATGGACCAGCGGCTTTGATCATGGCAGACATCTCAACCAATACTTCTTTGAGATCGCCAACAATAGGCACATCAACCTTCACGCGTTTTGAAATCACTGAAGGGTCGATATCGATGTGGATGATTTTTCTAGGCACACTCGAAAAGTGCGCAGGATTACCAATCACGCGGTCATCAAAGCGAGCACCGATGGCAATCAAGACATCGCAATGCTGCATGGTCATATTGGCTTCATACGTGCCGTGCATACCCAACATGCCCAAGAAACGTGGGTCTGTGCCAGGGAATCCACCCAAGCCCATCAAGGTATTGGTCACTGGATAATCAAGCAAATCAGCAAACTGCTTTAGCTCAGGTGCTGCGTCTGAAAGAATCACGCCACCACCTGTGTAGATGTATGGACGCTCAGCTTCAAGCAACAAACTGATCGCTTTGCGAATCTGACCGCTGTGACCTTTGTTCACAGGGTTGTATGAACGCATGTTCAATTCAGCTGGATAGTTAAAGCGTGCTTTTTGGAAAGACACGTCTTTAGGAATATCCACCACCACCGGACCTGGACGACCAGTTCTGGCAATGTGAAAAGCTTTTTTCAAAGTCAAAGCAAGATCTGCAGGATCTTTGACCAAGAAATTATGTTTAACGATTGGACGAGTGATACCAACGGTGTCGCACTCTTGGAACGCGTCTTCACCGATGGCAGCCGTAGGTACGTTGCCAGTGATGATCACCATTGGGATTGAATCCATGTAAGCAGTCGCAATGCCTGTCACAGCATTGGTCACACCAGGACCTGAGGTCACCAATGCAACACCGACATTACCTGTGGCACGCGCATAGCCATCGGCAGCGTGAACGGCTGCTTGCTCATGACGCACCAAGATATGCTCAAACTTATCTTGTTTGAAGATCTCGTCGTAAATAAATAAAACTGAACCGCCTGGATAACCCCAGACATATTCCACACCTTCAGCATGAAGGGCTTGTACCAAGATTTCAGCGCCAATCATTTCTGGGCCGTCTTGGTTTTGATTGTTACTAGCAGGGTTCAAAAGTTCCGCGCTGTTGTTATTTGCATTCATTTTCTATAGTCCTTTGCAATTTTCGGCAAAAAATTGTTTGGGCTACTCTGGCTCCGTGCTTATGGCTCGGGTTCGAGTGGCGGTCGCTTAAATCCGGGAAAAAACCATCTTATGAAAGGTCCGGCAAGTCGAACCTAGGATTTTAGCCTATAAAGCCTTATTAGGGGTGGGTTTGTGAAGCGTTGTCTAATAGAGGTCATGGCTTCCGCAAAAGAACTGTCCGACTTCCTCAAAGGAGTCGAGGCAAAATCCTTCAAACGTACCGTATTCTCTACGCGGGACGAGGATGCAGCCTTGGATATCGTGCAAGACAGCATGATGAAACTGGCTGAGAAGTATGGCGACCGCGATGCTGCAGAACTGCCCTTGATTTACACCCGAATTCTTCAAAACACGACCTTGGACTGGTTCCGTCGTCAAAAAACCCAAAATACCTGGATCAGCCTCTTCTCATCCATGAGGGGTGGCAATAAAGATAATTTGGATGACTCTGATTACTCAGATCCTCTTGAGTTCCTTGATTCTTCAGAAGAAAATTTAGGTTTTGAGGATGGCGCGACGATTTTAGAGCGTCAACAAGTGATCAAAATCATCGAAAATGAGATTTCAAAACTACCTTCACGTCAACGCGAAGCCTTCCTCATGCGTTATTGGGATGATCTGGGCATTTCTGAAACAGCCAAATTAATGGCTTGCTCAGAGGGTAGCGTGAAGACACACTGCTCTCGAGCATGCTCTTTTTTGGCGAAAGCCCTTAAAAAACAAGGATTTAAATTGTGAGTAAGCACTATCAAACCCCTCAAGTCGATGGCAACCAAGAGTTGCAAGTGGCTCTTCTTACCCGCGATTTACTCAATGAAGGTGCTGCAAATCTGCCAGCACACATCTCAAATCGTCTTGAAAATGCCAGAAAACTGGCTTTGGCAGCAAAATTAGAAGAGCGCAAACCATTCTGGTCATACAACTGGGTTAGAGAAGGTTTTAATAACTCAAGTTCAACGACTTCAGACTGGCGCAACCGTGCAATGGGTGCATTTGGTGCTGCCCCGATCTTGGCTTTGGCCTTTGGCATTGTCTTGATCTCGAATTGGCAACAAGATGAGCGCATCTTGGATATTGCAAAAGTTGATAGCGCTATTTTGGTTGATGCAGTGCCACCTAACGCCTACAAAGATGATGGTTTTGTCAGATACTTGATCACCAACGGCAAAGACTTGGCGATTGAACAAGACAAGCAAGAGAAACAAGCCAAACAAGAGGAAGAAGAAAAGATCTGATCATGTCTTTTTCATCATTCTTTCGATCTTTTTCAAACATGAAATGCCAAAACCGGTATATCTGTTTAAGTCGCTGTTTGATTGCTCATATCACTGTTTTTCTTGTGATCTTTTTAGCCTACCCTTTGGTGGCCAATGCTCAAAACTGGTCAGCCCTCAATGAGGATCAACGTTTGATCTTGGCACCGCTCGAAGAAGATTGGTCAAGCCTCACTGCTGCTCGTCAAAAAAAATGGGTGGATGTGGCGAATCGCTATCCATCAATGACTGATAATGAAAAAACCACCCTACAATCTCGCATGTCAGAGTGGGCAGGTTTATCGACCAGTGAGCGCCAGCGTGCCAGAGATAATTACCTTCGCACCCTGAATATTTCTGCTGAGAAAAAAGCGGCTGCTTGGGAAAGTTATCAGCAACTATCCGCTGAAGATAAAAAATTATTGGCGCAAAAAAGAGCTCAAACAAGCAAACCAAGCGCAGTCACTTCACCAACGCTAAAATAGCGTTTGTGAAAGAATCCAATCAGTTCATCCCCCTTCCCGCAAGTTACTTAAAGTCGCTGCCAGTACCGACAATCAAACGCCGCATTGCTTTGAATCTTTATGAGATGTTGGTTTTGTTTGGTGTGTTGGCTTTTACCTTTTTGGTGCCGCACCTGATCATCGGGATTTTGTTTGAGGTCACAGCACCGTCTGCCATTTTGATGGCTCACATGTACCTGGTTTTGGCTTTTTACTTCATGTGGTACTGGACGAAAACAGGACAAACACTTGCCATGCAAACTTGGCGCATTCAGTTGGTAAATGTTGATGGTGCGATCATGAAACGTTCGCAAGCATTGATGCGATTTGCGATTGGCTCACTGTGGTTGATCCCAGCAGCCCTATTACTTTTCATCAATATCAAAATGAATCCAACCGCCAGCATGGGTGGCTCAGTTTCAATTATTTTCTTTTCAATCACTTTATTTTTGTGGCCTCTATCAGCGATCTTAGATAGAAAGAATCGCCAATCGATTCCTGATCGCTGGTCTGGCACTCGCCTGGTTCAATTACCCAACACGATTCCTCATCCAGTCAGCAGTAGTAAAGAATGATTGCATCAGGCGTTCAAACAGAATGCCGTTAATGCCAACATCTTTCATCGCTTGGCGCATGCATTGCAACCACTGATCTCTTTCAGAAATACCAATTGAGAATGGCAAATGCCTGGCCTTGAGTCTTGGGTGTCCGTATTGCTCAACAAATAAATCTGGGCCTCCCATCCAGCCACTCAAGAACATGAATAACTTTTCTCTGGATGAAGTGGAATCAGCAGGATGCATGAGTCGTATCCCCTGATAATTTTCTTCTAGATCCATCAGGTCGTAAAAACGATCGACCAACTCACGCAGCTTCTCAGCCCCGCCAATCAATTCATAAGTGGTTTGTTCTTGTGACATATCTTTATTTTATTCTTGATTAAACTTTTTATCAGACTTTAATCACACTCTGATCAGACATTCCTGAGAACTTCTGTGGCCGATGTGTGAGAAATTTTTCTTTGTAGCCACAGGCCGCCCAATACGCATGCAGAAACGCCAAAAACAACACCATAGACAATCACGATCCATGGGATTGGTAAGTTAAATTCAAAGACGTGGGTGGCCAAAGCCCAACCCACCCCAATGGCACCGAAAGAAGCCATCGAACCAGAAATAAAACCAATCACGGTCAACTCTGTATAAAAAGCACGCCTGATTTGAGCCTGACTAGCACCCAAGGTTTTGAGTAAGCCTGCATCCTTGAGGCGCTCATCTTGAGTCGATGCCAAAGCCGCGGCCAAGACCAAGATGCCAGCAATCACTGTGAAGCCAAACAGCAATTCCACGGCTGCTGACAATTTATTCAAAACATCTTGCACTTGATTCAAAGCAGATTCCACATCCACAACAGTCACGTTAGGAAATTGCGCCACCACAGAAATATCCAGAGGCAATACTTGCGGCACCAACGGACCTTGCTTATAAGCCGTGATCCAAGTTTGCGGCATTTCACTGAGAAGATGAGGCGGCAAAATTGCAAAGAAGTTAACGCGCATGCTGCCCCAATCAAGTTCTCTGATGGATGTCACGTTTGCCTTAACTGGAATGCCCGCAATATCAAACACCAAGCTGTCACCTAACTTTAAAGACAGTGTTTTAGCCAAACCTTTTTCAATCGACACTTCTGGCATGCGAGTGTTGCCATGCCAGACTCCTGCGGTCACTTTGTTTTTATCTGGCAAGTCTGCGGCGTATGAGAGGTTGAATTCTCTATCCACCAAACGTTGCGCACGTGAATCTTGAAAATCTTGCGGCAATACCACTTGGTCGTTGATGTGCGTTAAACGACCGCGAACCATGGGGTACAAGACAATTTTCTTAATGTCAGCGTTCAATAATTTTTGCTCAATGGCTGATTTTTGTTCTGGCTGAATGTTGATCAAAAATCTATTGGGTGCATCCGGCGGAGAACTGCCCTTCCAAGCACTCATCAAATCTTGTCTGACCACGGCTAAAAGTAACAAGGCCATGATGGCAATCGCCAGTGATGCTATTTGTAAACCAGTGAACAAAGAGCGTCTAGATAAAGACTGCCAAACAAATCGTTGCACAACGTGCTCACCTAACCATGAATGCTCTGCCATCTTGGCTGTCAATTTGATCAATAGCCATGAGACCAACACAAAGACGCCTGCCGCCAATGAAAAACCACCCAAAGTTAAGACGGCTAATTTGACATCTTTAGCAACACTTAAAAGTAAAACAAAGAAGCTGATCAAGCCAAAAAACATCAATAACCAAGAAGCAGGATGCCTGACTGAAATATCTCGACGAATCACTTTCAATGGCGAGATATCACTCAAATACAGCAATGGTGGCCAAACAAATCCAATCAACAAAACAACAGCTACCAATAAAGACCAGATCAATGGCCAGATCGATGCTGATGGCAAGTCAGCCACCAACAAATCACCCAAAAAGAAAAGCAGGCCTTGATGACCAACCCACCCCAAGAAAGCCCCCATGGCGCCACCCAAGAGTGCAATCACCATGCTGGCCTTGAAGTGCTCTAGCAATACTTGGCGTTTATTGGCGCCCAAGCATTTCCAAATTGCCGTTGGATTAGCTTGCTTGCTGGTATAGCGCTTGGCGGCTAAAGCCATCGCCACAGCAGCGACCATGGCCGTCAAAATAGCCACCAGTGATAAAAACTTTTCAGCGCGATCAAGCGTTGCTCGCATCAAGGGTTGACTGTTATCAACCCCCTCGATTTTGATGCCCCTCAATTGCTTGGCATCAATTTCTTTTTGAGCCCACAATAAAAATGCATTGACTGTTGGTTCTTGACCAGCCATCAAAAATCGATAAGTGACCCGACTACCAAAACCAATCAGCTGAGTTTTAGCTAACTCATCATCACGCATCATGACCCGTGGTGCAAAGTTTAAGAAACCAGCACCCTTATCTAGCTCTTGAGTCAACAAAGCCTCAATCACAAAACTTGTTGACCCCAAGGTGATTCGATCCCCCAACTTTGCAGAAAGAGCCGCCAAAAGAGCAGGCTCTACCCACACGGATCCTGGCGATGGTGTTGCGCGTGTGCTTGCGCCCTTGATGTCTAGATCATCTTTAGAGATCTTGATACTTCCCCTCAATGGGTATGCCTCTGTGACTGCTTTTAAAGCTACCAGGCGGGCATTTGAGCCAACGGATGACATGGTGGGGAACACCGTGGTCTTAGCCGCCAGCAATCCTTGTTTAGCAGCCTCTTGCTCAAAAAGAATCGGCAAGGGTTGATCGCTCTGAATCAAAGCATCTGATGCAATCAATTGCTTAGCATCTCTCTCAAACGCTCTTTGCATGCGATCTGCCAAATAAGCCACACTGCTCAAAGACGCCACAGAAACAACCAAGGCAGCTAAAAGCCAAGCAAATTCAATAGATCTAAAGGAACGGGGGAGATTCATTGCCACTCAATATCAGTCAATTTGTGATTCAGCCACTAGGATAGTGGTTGTTCACTAAAAGTGTGCAAGCTTGCATTACCCCAGATTGATCAAGGTCATCTGATCACCACTCAAGTGCAGATGACTGAGCTTGATGGGGATTAATTCAATGTGAGACCTTGCTTAGCAACAACATCTCGGTAGATGTCGTACTCGGCCTTGATTTCTGCAGCGAACTGCTCTGGATTATTGGCAACAATCAATGATCCAGTGTCTTCAATGCGTTTTCTCACTGAAGCATCCTGTAAAACTTTTAACACTCCTGCATGAATCTTTTCCACCGCTTCTTTTGACATGCCAGCAGGTCCAATCAGACCGTAATAAGCCATGCGATTGACTGGAGCCAAACCAACCTCTGCAAAAGTCGGCACATGAGGCAAGCTACTCAATCGTTTGGGGGCAGCAACCACCAATGGCAGCAAACGACCGTCTTTGATGAAGGGGTAAGCGGATGGCAAATTATCAAAAATGATCGGTACTTTTCCTGAAACTGTATCAACCAAAGCGGGGCCGGCTCCACGATAGGGAACATGATTTATTTGAGCCCCAGTCAAACTTTTAAATAACTCGGTCTGCAAATGCCCAATACCACCAGCGCCTGAGGTTGAATAACTATATTTACCAGGATTCTTTTTAATTAACTCTAAAAATGATTTGTAATCCTTAGCTGCAAATTTCGAATGCACAGCAATCACATTGGGCGTGGCGGCAATATTGGTGATCGCCTGAAAATCTTTGATCGGGTCGTAACCAATTTTTTTATTGATGGCTGGATTTGAGGCAGTGGTTGAGACGGTTGCCATACCAATCACATGACCATCTTTACTACCTCTCATGATGTCCAAGGCACCAATCGAGCCACCAGCACCTGCCTTATTTTCAACAACCACAGGTTGACCAAGCACTTTACCCAAAGGATCTGCGATGGCACGCGCAATAATGTCTGTACTACCACCTGGTGCAAAAGGCACGATCAAACGAATCTGTTTTTGCGGAAATGATTGGGCCTGAGCCATGAATGGCATGAAAATGCTCACAAGCGCAACGATGAAAACAGAACGAATCAAACCACCCCCTTCAAAGACATGTTCAAACAATTTCTTGACACATGCATCGACCTAATTGAATGCATTTTTTAGTGAAATGCTTAATATTCGGGAGATATTTAAACACAGTTATGAGCTCATTCAAAGCCATATCAACACCACCACAATTGACTTCAATCAATCATGAAAAAGATTTTTTGTAGGTATTTTGTAGGTGTTTTTTAGTGATTGTGTTTTGAGGCGCAGCTTGGGCTCTCATTTGAAGAATGCAGCAACTTGAATGAAAAAGGGCCTAGCTTTACACTAGGCCCTTCTGTTTTGGTGCGGCTGGCAGGAATTGAACCCACGACCCCTTGGTTCGTAGCCAAGTACTCTATCCAACTGAGCTACAGCCGCATTAAGACCGACATTATGCCATGGAAATCAAAAACTACATAACTCCTGCTGGTCACCAGCGCATGAAAGATGAACTTTTACATCTTCTGGATGAAGAACGGCCAGAAATCGTCAAAATTGTTTCATGGGCCGCATCAAATGGTGATCGCTCTGAAAATGGTGATTATCAGTACGGTAAAAAGCGTTTACGTGAAATCGACCGTCGCATTTATTTTTTAACCAAGCGCTTAGAAGATGTCTTGGTGGTTGATCCTGAAGCAAGAGAACAAACCGATCAAATCTTCTTTGGGGCAACCATCTGTTATGCAGATGAGACTGGGCAGGAAACCACCATCGCGATTGTGGGTGTTGACGAAGTCGACATGGAGAAAAATCATGTCAGTTGGATTTCACCGATTGCCAAAGCATTCATCAAAGCAAGAGAAGGCGACACAGTTAATTTACAAACCCCTGAGGGTTTGAAAGAACTTGATATCTTGAAGGTTACTTACCAAAAACTCGGGTGATTTTTAGAACGTCTTGATTCTGCCTTAAGCGACGCATGACTTTGGCCAAGTGATAACGGCTCTCCACCTGAATCACAAAGCGAATACCCACAGCAGACTCACTGAAGCGATCATCCATCGCTACGTGAGCAATATTGGCATCAGCAGAGGTCAATGTGCCAGCAATGCGAGCTAAAACACCTTTGGCATTTTTGACATCCACACGGATGGACACATCAAAACTTCTTTGAATATCTTCTGCCCAAATCACATCGACCCAATGATCTGGATCACGATGATGCAATCTTTGAGCTTGGCGACATTCATGGGTGTGAATTTGCAGCCCCTCGCCCTTACCAAGGTAGCCCAAGATGTTGTCGCCAGGGATTGCATGACAGCAAGCTGGGAAAGACACTGACTCACCACCCTTGCCATCAATCATGATCGCTTGCTTGTGCTCAGGCATGTCATCGCGAGCAGTCTCCCACTCAGCCGTATCCAAACGCATTTGTTCAGAATGACCCTTGCTCTCTCGAATGAGCATTTCAACTCTTTTGGCCATCACTGCAGGAACACGATGACCCATGGCAATATCTGCGCACAATTCTTCACGACCCTTGCTGCCCGTCCAGTGCAATAGCTTTTCCCAAATATCATCTGTGACGAGGGCTGCATCACCACCGTGCTGACGCAACGCTTGAGACAACAAGCGCTCACCCAGTTGAATCGCTTCTGAGTAACGTCTGGTTTTGAGGTAATGACGAATAGCAGCACGAGCTTTGCCAGTTTTAACAAATGTGAGCCAAACAGGATTGGGTTGCGAATTAGGCGTTGAACTGATTTCAATGATGTCGCCGTTCTTTAGCTCTGTTCTTAATGGCAACTGAACGCCGTTCACTTTGGCGCCCACACACTCATTTCCCAAGTCACTGTGCACAGCGTAGGCGAAGTCCAAGGCTGTGGCACCCCTTGGCAAGGCTCTGATTTGTCCTTTGGGGGTGAACACGTAAACCGCATCAGGGAATAAGTCGATTTTGACGTGCTCTAGGAATTCTTGAGAATCGCCACTGTTGTCTTGAATATCAACCAATGATTGCAACCATTGATGAGCTCTGGTTTGCATCTCAGTGAGATGGTCATCGCCATCCTTATAAGCCCAATGTGCAGCAACGCCCTCTTCCGCTACGCGGTGCATGTCTTGCGTGCGAATCTGAAACTCCACCGGCATACCAAATGGACCCACCAAGGTGGTGTGCAGTGATTGATAACCATTGAGCTTAGGGATGGCAATGTAATCTTTGAACTTGCCAGGCATTGGCTTATACAGGGCATGCAAGACGCCCAGCGCTCGGTAACACTCATCAATTGATTTGACGGTGACACGGAAAGCGTAAACATCCAAGACCTGAGAGAAGCTCAAATGCTTTTGGCGCATCTTCATGTAGATGCTGTACAAAGTTTTTTCTCTGCCGCGCAAGTCAGCCTCAAGACCTGATTTGGTCAAAGTCATGCGGGCTGCATCCAAAATCTTAACCACCATCTCTTTGCGATTGCCGCGAGCTTTTTTGATCGCCTTATCCAAAGTGGCATATCTGAACGGTGATGAATGTCTAAAGCTTAAATCTTGTAATTCTCTGTAAACCAAATTCAAACCAAGACGGTGAGCAATCGGTGAGTATATTTCTGCGGTTTCAAGAGCGACTCTTTTGCGCTTGGCCAAAGTGGTTGCATCGAGGGTGCGCATATTGTGCAAACGATCTGCCAATTTCACCAAAATCACTCGAACGTCTCTGGCCATGGCCATGAACATTTTTCTAAAACTCTCAGCTTGCGCCTCTGCCTGACTTTGGAATTCTAGTTTGTCTAGCTTGGTTAAACCTTCTACCAATTCAGCCACTTTGCCACCAAAGATCTCTATCAACTCTTGGCGAGTGCTGCCCGTGTCCTCAATCACATCATGCAGCAAGGCAGCCATGATCGATGGAGCATCTAAGCGCCAACTGGCACAAAGCTCAGCAACAGCCAACGGGTGAGTGATGTAAGGTTCGCCGCTTTGGCGATATTGACCTAGATGAGCTGAATCAGCATATTGAAATGCTTTTTTGACCAAAGCAATTTCATCAGGTTTTAAATGAGAGATTTTTTCAATTAAGCCAGCAAGAGAAACAACTTGTGGCTTTGGGGGGTGAGCCGGCTGGGACGTGGGTCCGAATAAGTGCCGGCTTGATTGCTCCAGGATGGCGGCTAGGATGCCTTGGGCATCTGGGTTTGGCGCCACCGTGTCACCTCTTATAGAGGTACTTTAACCAACATGTCTCGATCTGTAACGCCAGCAGCCACTTCACGCAAAGCAATCACGGTTGGCTTGTCTTTAGCGTTCACTCTAGGAGCATGACCTTGCGCTAATTGACGAGCACGATAGGTGGCAGCTAGAACCAATTCAAATCGATTGGGGATGGTTTTCAAACAATCTTCTACAGTAATACGGGCCATGTGTTTAACTCAAAAAGTACTAGGAATACCCAAAGGATAACTCACTTGGGCAAAAGTGGCAGAAAGTTCACTTTTGCTTGTTTGAGGCGCCAAGTTCTTGGGCTAATTTTTGATGTCTGGCTAACTGAGAATTCTTGCGTAAACGACTCGCCAAAACCACATGATTTAACTCAGCCAAGGCTGTATCAAAATCATCATTGATCACCAAATAATTAGCTTCAGCCACATGGGTCAACTCTTCTCTGGCAGCAGCCACCCGTTTTTGAATGGTGACCTCATCATCTTGAGCACGGTGTCTCAAGCGATCTTCTAAAGTCTGTATCGAGGGTGGCAAAATAAAAATCCAAATGGCTTCTGGAATGATGGCTTGCACTTGGCGAGCTCCTTGCCAATCAATTTCTAAAATGACATCTCTGCCATTTTTCATTTGAGACTCAATCCAAGATTTGGATGTACCGTAGTAGTTGCCGTGTACTTTGGCCCACTCTAAAAAATCACCCGCTGCTTTGCGCTCTAAAAATTCTGCTTCACTGAGGAAGTTGTATTCACGACCATTCACTTCACCAGGTCTTGGTGAGCGCGTGGTGAACGATACCGACAAACCAATGTCTTTATCTTGCTTAAGAAGTGCATTGACCAAAGAGGATTTACCTGCACCTGAAGGAGCAACCACCATCAACATGCTACCGGTATAAGTCATGAGACATCCTCTAAAACCTCAGTTAGAACATTACTCAAGATTCTGCACCTGCTCACGCATTTGCTCAATCAATAATTTGACTTCAATCGATGCATTGCTGCTTTCTTGAGACACTGACTTAGAACCCAGCGTATTCGCCTCACGATTCAATTCTTGCATCAAGAAGTCCAAACGCTTGCCAACTGGACCACCTTTTTTAAGAGCTGCCTCAACAGCATCCAAATGTGTTTTGAGACGCTCAAGCTCTTCAGCAACATCAATGCGAACACCATACAAAACAACTTCTTGCTTGATACGTTCTGAAACGTCGTTTTTTGCCACAGCTTGACCTTGCGCATCGATGCCCGTGAGTATTTCAGTCAAGCGCTCAGTGAGCTTGGCTTGATGAGCTGCGATGATTTGCGGAATCAAGGGCTTTAATTGTTCAACAATCGCCCGAATGCCATTCACGCGCTCCATCAAGATCCCAAGCAAAGCCTTACCTTCGCCCTGACGACTAGTCTTAAGAGCTGTCAGAGCCTCTGTGGCAGCTTCCAAAGTCAATTTGCGCCAGAGCTCGTCATCCACATTCTTTTCATTGATCACACCAGGCCAACGCAAGATTTCACCCATGCGCATATTCCCTGCATTGGGCATTTCTTTCAAAACAGCCGCTTCTAGCGCTTTGAGACTTTTCAGACTGTCTAAATTCAACAAATCTGTGGATTGAGTGGAGGCTTCTGTTTCACGGTGCACATTGATACGAAACTCCACCTTGCCACGGCCCAACTGTTTGGTGACCAGTTCGCGCAATGACATTTCTGCAGAACGGCATTCTTCAGGTGAACGTATGTTCAAATCTAGAAAACGACTATTTACTGAACGGCATTCAACCGCTACAGTTGCATAGACTCCGCCACCCAGGTCTAATTGTCTGGAGGCACTACCAAAACCGGTCATACTTTCTATCATTCTTCCATTGTAAAGTCCTAACATGACAATATCCAAACGCCCTAGTCATCGCCAAGCCGAAAATCTTCGCCCTATCGCCATCATTCGAGGCTTTACCAAGCACGCAGAAGGCTCTGTATTGGTGAAATTTGGCGATACACACGTGCTTTGCACCGCTTCCATCCTTGAAAAAGTACCCCCACACCAAAAAGGCAGTGGTGAGGGTTGGGTCACCGCGGAATATGGGATGTTGCCTAGGGCCACCCATACCAGGGGTGATCGTGAAGCTGCCAAGGGCAAGCAAAGCGGTAGAACCCAAGAAATTCAGCGCCTGATTGGCCGCTCGATGCGCAGCGTGTTTGACCTCAAATTACTGGGTGAAAGAACCATTCATTTGGATTGCGATGTGCTTCAAGCCGATGGTGGCACCAGAACAGCAGCAATCACGGGGGCTTTTGTGGCCGCTCGTGATGCCGTCAATCAATTACTAGAAAATAAGTTAATTGCCCAAGATCCAATCAAAGATCATGTGGCGGCTATTTCAGTGGGCATTTATCAAGGCACCCCAGTGCTTGATTTGGACTATGCCGAAGATTCAGCGTGTGACACAGACATGAACGTTGTGATGACTGCTCAAGGCGGCATCATTGAGGTTCAAGGAACTGCCGAAGGTGCTGCATTCTCCAGAAAAGAACTGGATCAACTCTTGAACTTGGCTGAGAGTGGCATCAAAGAATTGGTGAAACTTCAAAAAGAAGCTTTGGCAAAAAAATAATGTCTTCAAAGAAAATTGTCTTAGCTTCCAACAATTCTGGAAAAGTTAGAGAATTTAACGCTTTACTCAGCCCTCTTGGTATTGAAGTAACACCACAGGGTTTGCTGGGTATTCCATCGTGCGAAGAACCCTTTCCAAGCTTTGTTGAAAATGCCATCGCCAAAGCCAGACATGCCAGCAAGCTGAGTGGCTTACCCGCCCTTGCAGATGACTCTGGTGTTTGCGTCGATGCACTCGGTGGCCTGCCAGGAGTCTTATCAGCCAGATTCGCTCTGAGTGATCAAAAGAAAGATCCTTCAGATGCTGATAACAATGCGCTCCTGATTAAAAAATTAAGTGGCGTCCAGCAACGAAGCGCTCACTTCACTTGCACCTTGGTGTTCCTCAGTTCAGCCGATGATCCAGAACCACTGATTGCTGTTGGTCATTGGTATGGAGAAATCCTTGGTGCCCCACAAGGCGAGCATGGCTTTGGCTACGATCCTTTGTTCTTCATTCCAACGCTTGGCAAAACAGCCGCTGAATTAAGCGCTGAAGAAAAAAATCAAATCAGCCATCGCGGCCAAGCACTGAACATCTTGGTTCAAGAGTTGCATAAAAAGTTAAACAAAAAAATTGGTCTGCCACTCTGACACTACAAGATGCTGACATCATTGCCCCCTTTATCTCTTTATGTTCACATTCCTTGGTGCATTAAAAAATGTCCTTACTGTGACTTCAATTCTCATCAAATCAAAGATGTCAAAGAAGCTAAAGATGGCAAAGATGCAAAGACCAATGTCATTGACATTCATCCTAGCAATCAAGCCAATGAAGCCAATCAAGGGTTTGATGAAAAAAGATACCTTGAGGCTCTGCGCTTAGATTTACAGAGCACGCTGCCCAAAGTTTGGGGTCGCAGAATACATTCGATTTTCATCGGTGGTGGCACACCCAGCCTTCTATCCTCAGCCGGATTAGATCAACTGTTGTCAGATATACGCGCACTTCTGCCAGTGAATGCTGATGCTGAAATCACGATGGAAGCAAACCCAGGCACTTTTGAAATCGAAAAATTCAAAAGCTATGCTCAAAGTGGTATTAATCGTATTTCACTCGGTATCCAAAGCTTCAACGATGAGAAGCTCAAAGCATTAGGCCGCATCCATGACTCAGCTCAAGCCAAGGCCGCCATCCATGCAGCCATGGAACTCTTTGATCAGGTTAATCTTGATTTGATGTATGCCCTACCGAATCAAACACTGGATGAGGCCATTCAAGATTTAGAGCAAGCGTTGGCATTTAAAACCCATCATCTGTCTCTTTATCACCTAACGCTTGAGCCCAACACATTGTTCGCAAAATACCCGCCAATCATCCCTGATGACGACAGCGCGTTTGAGATGCTCGATGCCTTGATGGAAAAGCTGAAGGGTGTCGGATTTGAGCGCTATGAAATTTCTGCGTATGCCAAAAATGGCAATCGCTGCCAACATAATTTGAATTACTGGAAGTTTGGTGATTACATTGGTATTGGTGCTGGCGCACACGGCAAGATTTCTGCTCACAATCAAATCGCCAGGCAAACCAATGAGCGCCACCCAGACACTTATATGCAAAAGATATTCAATCAAGGTCACGCACTGATTGAAGAGCGCGTCTTAAGTAAAGATGATTTACCTTTTGAATATATGCTCAATACCTTGAGATTGATCGATGGTGTGCCCACCCATGAGTTCAAAGAAAGAACTGGTTTAGAAATCAGCGCCATCAATGGACCGATTCAACAGGCCTTGAAAAAAGGCTTGTTAGATGAAGACCCAAGCACTTTGAAAGCATCAGACTTAGGTATTCAGTACCTGAATGATTTGCAGATGTTGTTTTTGAAGTAAACCTAAGATCAGCGATTGGTGAAGTAAATAACAGCCCAAACAACAAGGGCTTGAATCAATGAAATTGCGACAGCGGCACTTCCGACATCTTTCACAAATCCTGAAATATGATTGATGTCCATTGAGATTCGGTCGATTGCTTTTTCAAGCCCGGTATTCAATAACTCCACGATCAATACAATGAAAAGGCTCATGATCAGGAGGCAGATTTCAACAGCTGACTTTCCGATGAAAAATGCTGCTGGAAGCAAGACTAAGAGCAAGATCACCTCAATACGAAAGGCCTCCTCCGACTTCCACGCAGACAATAAGCCCTGAAGTGAGTACTTGGATGTTTTTAATATGCGGCGCGTAATAAGATTTTTCATTATGAGTAAATTTTTTACTTTTTAATTCCTAAGGACTGAAGGTCTTTTTCTTTCTTGTAGATGCCAGTTTCAATTTCCAGAACACCCAGAATGGTATGGAAGACTTCGTCGTGAGATATGGGTTTATTGCGTTGTCGTTTAAGCAAATCCATATCCAAATTTTGAGTTCTGATCAGCTCTTTACCAAACCATAAAACCAAAGGCACGTTTGTCACAGCTTTGGATGAGAGCGCATAAGGCATGCCATGCAAATAAACCCCTGACTCCCCTAATGACTCACCATGGTCACTCACGTAAAACATCGACGTCTCAAAACGATCGTCATACTTCTTTAAAAATTTAATGACTTCACTTAAGAAGTAGTCGGTATACAAAATTGTATTGTCATACGCATTGTTAATTTCTTCCTTGGTGCATTTATCCAGTTGATTAGTTTTGCATACTGGTTTGAATTTTTGAAAAGCCTCGGGAACTCTTTCATGGTAGGAAGG
>Ga0255128_1000083_pt1 | contig 35601 bp, 23 predicted proteins | sample Law_Miss_RepC_8d_FD_188562 | JGI IMG/M metagenome (GOLD analysis project Ga0255128, IMG submission 188562) | Freshwater microbial communities from St. Lawrence River, New York, United States - Law_Miss_RepC_8d | ecosystem: Environmental > Aquatic > Freshwater > River | place: USA: New York... | reverse complement strand
CCCGCAGAGTCTTGGACTCGAATCGTCGGGAGATAGCTACTGAGCGTTTCGAAATCGAAGGATTGGGTTGCAATAAGCTGGTTACCAAGAATCGAGAATTCTGGCCTAGTGCCAATCAGGCTATAGGTAAAGGTATCCGAAAAATCTTGATCGATCGCAGCCAACACGCCGATGACACGGTTGCTTCCCGCATTCTCTGGAAGGCTCGATGGGGTCAATCTCACACCCGTTGGAGCATCGTTGCGGTCGAGGACTTGGATGACGAAATTGGTTACCAATTGGTGTCCAACGGAGTCGGTGGATTGAACTCGAATGGCATAGGTTGCTTTCGTTTCAAAATCGAAAGCGCTCCTTGCGATCAACCGATTTCCTTGGATTACGAACGCGGAATTATCCTCTGAACCGCTCCCTGAAACGAGTCCGTACGATGTTACTTCATTGGTGTCCGGATCGTTCGTGGAGAGTTGGCCAATTTCAAGAGCAGAGCTGTTTTCAGCAATCGTAGCATTGCTCAATGCCAGAATCGTCGGGGCTTCATTCACATCGAGAACACGAATTTCGAAGTCTCGATCGAGGAATTGGCCCGCAAGATCCGCTGCGCGAACTTTGATGTTAAACACTGACCTTGTTTCGAAGTCAAATTGACCACTGGACAGTAGCTGATTGCCAGAGATTGCAAAACGACTGTTGTCCAATGCACCGGATACTAAGGTGAATGTCACTGGACCAGCAAGATCGGGATCTACGGCCGTAAGCAGACCAACCAACGATCCACTAGGACTGTTTTCGTTGAAGGATGATCCAATGAGTGTCAAATCGATGGGTGCTTCTTCCACATTCGATACGTTGATCGCAAATGGCTTGGTAATCGACAGTCCACCCGCATCGACCGACTGAATGATCAAGTTGTAGACAGCTTGAGATTCGAAGTCTAGGCTTCGAGTGGTTCTCAAGGAATTGCCGACAATGGTAAAGGCAGTGTGGTCCGAGTTGCTGCCCGATGGGATCAAGCTGTATACGAAAGTATCTGTGTTGTCTGGATCGAGAGTGGACAAAGAGCCAACTTGGGTGTTGGCAGGAAGGTTTTCACTAATTGTCGTATTCGAAAGCAGAATGTCTGTCGCAATTTCATTCTGGTTGATGACTTGAACGATAAGGACTTTCTCGATCGCCCCCCCTGCCCCGTCGTTTGAACGGACTCGAATGGAGTAGCTTGGTTGAAGTTCGAAATTAAGCGATTCGTTAGCCACAACGTCCGAGCCATCGATCGAGAATTTGCTGTTGCCTGTATCCCCAGCACCGCTGACCAGTGTGTAAGAATGCAGATCGGACGGGTCTTCGTCGGTTGTGATGAGCGATCCGACAATCATTCCGGGAGCATTGTTTTCGATGATACTCGACGGTTGTAAGATGATATCGGTGGGTACATCGTTTTGATCAACGACGTTGATAATGAAATTTTGTTCGAGGCTCAAGCCTGCAGCATCGGTGCCGCGAACCCGAATAGCCAGCGTTGGCTTCAATTCGTAATTCAGCGGCGAGATCGCAAAGATTCGGCCGTCGGACATGACTTGGACGAGGCCGTTGTCTGAGTCACCTTGCCCTGCGACTTTCGTGAAGCTCACCGTATCCCCAGCATCAGGATCGCTCGCATTGAGTTGTCCGATGGGGATAGAGACAGATTGGTTTTCGAAGGCCGATGGGGTTAGGCGAATACTGGTGGGAGCTTCGTTAACGTTGACAACGGTTATCGTGAAGGCGTTTTCGAAGTTTAAACCGGCGGCATCGGTAGTTCGAATGCGAATGGCATAACTCGATTTGGTTTCGAAATCGATTGCGGTTGCAGTTTGCAATCGGTTGCCAGATAAGGAGAATGCCGCGTTATCGGCTGAACCCGTTCCTGGTACAAGGCTATAAGTAAATGAATCCAATGCATCTGGATCGAGAGTGGTCAGGGTGCCGACCACGGTGCCGATCGGGATGTTCTCGGACATTGTGGTCTTGCTCAAGATGATTGCCACCGGCGATTCGTTCACGTTGGTGATTTGGATAACGAACGCCTTTTCGGTGGATAGTCCTCCTGCGTCGGTCGAGCGAACTCGCACGCGATGAACGGGTTGCGTTTCAAAATCCAACGCCGCGTTTGTGAACAGCCCGTTGCCGGAAATCTGCCATTTCGCGTTGTCGGTGTCGCCAGTGCCGGGGACGAAGGTGTAGGTATAAGAATCTGTATCGTCCGCATCGATGGTGGAGAAGTTTCCAACCAGCGTAGGTACTCCAATCGGTTGATTCTCTGCAATCGTACTGTTCGAGAGTAGGATGTCGGTGGGAGGATCGTTCACGTTGAGTACTGTGATATTTAGTACTGATTCAGTTGAGAATCCACCTGCATCGACGCTGCGAACTCGAACGCTGTAACTTGATTTGACGTCGAAATCGAAGACTTCCTTTGTGCGCAATCGGTTGCCCGAGATTTGGAAGGAGTTGTTATTCGAATCACCAGCCCCAGTGACGAGCGAATAGGTGAAACTATCCCCTGCATCTGGGTCCGCAGTGTTGAGAGTGCCTACTAGAGAATTGATCGGCAAGCGTTCCGCGACGGTATTTGGGCTTACAGAAACGGCCGTTGGTGTTTCGTTCACGTTCGTAACGCGAATGGTAAATACGCGTTCGATACCAGCACCAAATTGATCCTCAACGCGAGCGCGAATGCTGTAGAGACTCTTGGTCTCGAAATCGAATGGCATTGCACTGGAGATTGCAGTTCCATTGAGAATGAAGCTACTGTTATCCTCGCCACCGAGTCCGGAGACTAATGAATAGGAAAGGACAGCCCCGGAATCAGGATCGGTTCCTTGCAATGCTCCGATGTAGGTATTGCTTGGTAGATTCTCAGCGATGGTGTTCCCGACCAGCACAAGAGAGCTTGGCAATTCATTACCGTCGAGGACTTGGATAACAAATGGGGACTCAATGAATCCACCGACCCGGTCGGTCACTCGAACACGAATGTTGTAAACGGACTTAGTCTCAAAATCGAAACTCTGGAACGACCGAAGTTCGTTTCCGACGATATCGAACTGAAGGTTGTCTTGGCTTCCTGTGCCTGGTTCGAGGGTGTAGATATGGCTATCTGCAAAATCCGGATCGTTGTTGCTGAAGAGACCGATTGCGGTCCCGGCAGGAGAATTCTCCAAGAGGGTATTGTTGGAGAGAGAAAGCACCGTTGGGATTTCGTTCACGTTGGTGACATCGATACGGAAGATACCTTCGATGAACAATCCGCCGAGATCGGTGCTGCGAACGCGAATCGAGAGTTTGTTGAGTTGTTCGAAGTCTAGGTTTCCGTTTAGGAGGATTTGGTTTCCTGAGACTTTGAACAGGTTATTGTTCGCATCACCTTCCCCTGCAACCAGCGAATAATTGAATTGAGTGTCGGTAAGGGTGTCGGTATCGGTGGTGGAAAGAACACCTAGAACGGTATCGAGTGGTGAATTCTCCGCGATGCTTCTGCGTGAAAGTCGTACCGATAGAGGATTCTCGTTGACGTTGGTGATCTGGATCGGGAAGATTTGTTCGAAGGCAAGTCCACCTGCATCGCGAGTAACAACGCGTACTGAGTAGTTTTGGCGACTTTCGTAGTTGAAGACATTGGATGTTCGCAATTCGTTTCCAACGATTGAGAACAAGGTGTTGTCGTTATCTCCAGCACCACGAGCGAAGTAATAGGTGAAAGTGTCTCCATCATCGGCATCGGTGGTGGAAAAAGCACCGACGAGGGAGCCAACGGGGGAATTCTCGGCAACAGTGTTGTTTGATAGAGCCAAGGCCGTTGGAGGATCGTTGACGTTGGTGATGTTAATCAGGACATTGCGTTCTACGGAAAGTCCACCGAGATCAGTCGATCGCAAACGGGTCGTATAGGTCTTCTTGACGTCGAAATCGTAAGAGCCATTGGTGTAGAGCTGCGAACCGACGATGGAGAATTGAGCGTTGTTATCGTCACCTGTCCCGTTCGCAAATTCGTACCTGAATACGTTGTCTTGATCAATGTCGATCGTCGACAGATCACCGATCAAGGTGCCAAGTGGGGCGTTTTCGGGAACACTGTTTGGGTTCAAGCTAATTTCCGATGGTGCTTCGTTGACGTTGAGCACCGCGATTTGGATCGATTGGAGGCTGGTAAGGCCACTGCTGTCGCGAGCTTCGAACAAGACGTTTAGCAATCGTTTCGATTCGTAATCGAAACTTGCGTTCGAATAGAGGTCATTTCCGGCGAGGTAGAACGATGCGTTATCTTCTCCGCCGGGACCGGAAACGATGCTGATGATGGTCGAGTCCCCAGCATCTGAGTCGGTCGAAGAGACCGTTCCGATGAAGGTGTTTGCTGGAAGGTTCTCGCGGATTCGGCTGTTGGAAATGATTACCGAAGCTGGAGGTTCATTGACATCCGTGACGTTGATAACAAACGGTTGCTCAAGGGCCAGTCCACCGCGATCGACCACGCGGACTCGGATGTTGTACGAGCTGCGGGCTTCGAAGTTGAACGTTACCGCCGAGTAGAGTTTATCTCCGACGGTTTGGAACATGATATTGTCTTCGCCACCTGGGCCGGCGACGAGCGAATAAGTCAGGGTATCGCCAAGGTCAGGGTCATTGTTCGAGAAGGTTCCGATTTCATAACCGGCTGGTTCATTCTCAGGTAATGAATTGCCTGAGAGTGTGATGGTTGTTGGAGCTTCGTTGACGTTGTCGACCAGGATCGTAAGGATTTCTTCTACAAATAATCCACCTGCATCCGTCGAACGTACGCGCACTGTTAGAACGTTATCCGTCTCATAATCGAGCGGTCCGTTAACGACCAAGGTGTCCGCCGCGATTGCGAAGAGGGCATTGTCGTCATCCCCGGTGCCTGGCACGAGGGTGTAGGTAAAAGAGAAGTCCGTGAGGAAATCTGTATCGAAGGTGAATAGCGTGCCGACGAAAGTCCCGTTATTCGAATTCTCGAATACGTTGTTCGGCGCTAAGAAGACAACTAGCGGTGATTCATTAACGTTGACCACGGTGATCAATAATGATTCCTCGTAGGTCAGTCCCGTGGAATCTCGCGATTCGACTCGGATGGTGAACGATTGATTCGATTCATAGTCGAAGACTTCATTCGAATAGAGGATGTCATCGATGATTACAAAGCGAGCATTGTCGATGTCGCCAGTCCCAGCGATTAATTGGTAAGTGAAGGTATCTCCACGGTTCGGATCGGAACTTGTGAGCTGTCCGATCGGAGTAAGTACTGGTTGGTTTTCGTCGATGCGGGGCGTTGATAGTCGGATATCGGTCGGTGGTAATTGGTTTAGTCTCGCACCGTATGTGTAGCCGAAGATTGGAGCACCAGCAGCATCGATGGTGTGCGTTCCATCGATCGGAACGGTATATTCCCAGTCTGTCTGAAGTTGGAGGATTGCGTTGCTTTGTCCGGTAGGTAGATCTAACGGTGCCCAGCCATTCACATCAGAAACCGATGCGCGCATGCCGTTGATTTCCATCGACCAGCTTAAAATTGTGCCGGTGTCGATTGAAGCGTTGTCGAGGACTTCTAATTGCCAAACGCCAGCAGTGGAGAAGCCGTCAAATGTCGATAAAAGTTGAAAGGGTTGAAAGCGACCGGTAAAAGGTGCGGTTCCCGCATCAATTCCAATAGCAGCTTCATCGTCGAAAATTGTTCCGATGAAATTCTGGCCATCAAGGCCAACGGAATCGGCAAGGGTAATGACCGTGCCATCCGGGGCGATCAAATTGATCGTAAGGTCACTGTCGAAGGTGTGGATGATGTTGACGGTGACTTCCAAGTCCAAAATTATCGGACCGTCGGATCCAACATTGATCGCAGACCTTGCGATTCCTGCGTTAAAACCATCTGAGTCGGGAATATCGACCGGAACGTCGTTTGAATACGTGAAAGTCCCTGTTCCGGCACTGATGAGGAAATCCGGCAGCGGCGAGTCTAGGCCGTTGAGAGTTCCGTCTCCATCGATGTCTTCGATGACGAAAGGATAGAACCGGTCGTTTTTGCCGAAGCCAAAATCGTTTCCGATAGAGAAATCAGCGTTGCTCGCGAGGGTGACGGTGTAGGAATCCGCGATGGATGTTCTGGTCCAACCGGGAAGGTCCATGCGTACCGTGTAGGTGCCATCTGCAATTGGATCAAAGGAATAAAAACCTTCGGCTGATAGTGTCGATGGGGTATCTCCCGCATCGAAGGATCCGTTGTTGTTGAGATCGAGGTAAGCGTATCCACCACCGCCTGCTACACCTCGCTCGTCGGCTTCGAAGAGCCCATTTCCGTCGAAATCTTCAAAAGCGGTTCCGCCAATGCGAGGAGCCGTCGAGGAACCGGTTAATCGCAATCGGAATGCGGATTCGTTGGAATCGTTGCTATTAATGAACAAGTCGCCGCTGTAAGGCCCCGGTGCGGTTGGACTAAAACGAATCGTCAGCAGCAAGACTTGGCCAATTCCCAAGGTCGATGGTCGGAAGCTAGGTACCGAGAATCCAGCGGGAACATCGATCGAGTCGATAAATAGGTCTTCGGTCCCTTGATTTCGGATTCGAACAACGGTTTCGACAAACTGGCCGGAAAGGGCTGCACCAAGATCGACCGTTGCACCTGAAATAAACTCTTGAGTAGTATCGACGACTGAAATCTCGGCTTTACCGATACCATTCAGGAGCGATTGCGCGTTGAGCCGACCATATCCGTACTCGATGTTTTTACCGGTGGTGATGCTGTAGGTCGCGCCGCCGATCAAATCGGTGTTGTTGCGCATCATCGATCGGAAATCGGTCGGGCTAACGTTAATCCCTAATGACTCGGCTTGGGCTAATGCCAAGGCTGCGATGCCGGTCGCAAGTGGTGTCGCGGAGGAGGTTCCACCGAATCCGGAGCCGCCCGACGCACCTGTGCCGTTTCCAGTATAGTCCCCAGCTTCATATCCATCGGCACCTGTACGGTCAGTCGTGTCGATAGCAAGATATCCATTGCGTGTATCATTACTTGGCGTAACGAAATCGACGGCCGAACCGTAGTTGCTGTAGTCGGATCGCGTTCCGCGATTATTCGTCGCCCCGACAGCTATAACGCCTGGAATATTTGCAGCTTGGGCTGCAGGTTGGCTGACAGAGGATGCAAACCCATTACCGGTGGCGAATAGATAGGTTGCGCCGATACCATTTCGACCGGCGGTTGTTCCGGCGACAAGTGCTGTGTTGATTGCAGCCGATTCAAGTCCACCACCCCAAGAGTTGTTAACAACATCACCGGCTTTCCATGTGCCATTACCGGTTCGATTTAGACCACCTGCGTATCGCAATGCGGATGCGATGTTCGCATCACTGGCAACGCTGTTGCCATCAAACATCTTGATCGAAATCAATTGCGAGTTGTAAGCGGCTCCCGCTACGCCTTGGGCGTTATCACCCCGGGCCGCGGCAACACCGCCGACTGCCGTCCCGTGCGCATCGCTCCCTTGGGGCTCGGTCTGATTCGTATCAAAGACAAAGTTCCAGCCGTGGATATCGTCTATCCAGCCGTTACCGTCGTTATCGATGTTGTCACCAGCGATCTCACCGGGATTGGTCCATACGTTCAAGTCCGGATGGGTCGATTGAACGCCATCGTCGATCACCGCAACAATAATGTTTTGCGAACCGCCTCGGTTGATATCCCAAGCTTCGGTTACATCGGAGTCCGCGTCATTGACTCCACCCGTCTGGCCAATGTTGCGCAAGTGCCATTGGAAGTTAATGCGAGGATCATTCGGGATATAGAACTTCTGCCAGTTCTGATAAAAGTTGGGGGCGGTCCAATCGACTAATTCGCTCGCTGAGAGTGAGTTAGCTCGCTCCAGGGCTTTGCGTCCGAAAATTCCCGTGAACTGTCCTACGAACTGATCGCTGCTACCTGAGATCGGTCGATAACTCGCCACTTCTGGCAGTCTTCCAAAGAACTCTTCCGCCTTTGTGCCATCCTTCAGATCGACGATAAACTCATCAAGCAAAGCGGCTTCTCCGCTCGATCCTACTCCGATGTAAACCGGCGCTGTATAAGCGACTCCAGGGATCGCTTCGATGTTCGCAAGAAGTTCAGGCGTTAAGGGTTGGGTTGTTTGATAGACGTTTGCACGGCCACCCATTCCGTAGTCGACGCTTAAGAAGTCAGGCAAAGCCGTTGCCGGGTCGGTCAATCCAATGACGAGTTTACTTTCAGATACGTTAAGTCCTTGCGGCTTGCCATCAGCGAGATAATACGTGTCCGCTTGTTTAACCGGAACTTCATATCCCGCGCTTGCATCCCAGTTGCTGTTGTTCCAGACAACATCGCCAGCTAAGAGTGCTCGCAACTCCAGTCGTTCAACCTTATAAACACGATTCGCCGATTTACGATTACTCTTCGCCATGCTCAATGAAGCCTTGTTCGTGAAAGATTAGAACTGCGATAGACCCTATGAAATGAAAAAATAAAGGGTGTTCGCACCATCAACCTGGGTAATGCCGATTCGCGTTTACCAACGGAGTTCGCTCAGTATAAACCGATTTTTCAAGGAATTCTCGTTCGAACCTGATTATTTGAACACCTATCCATCCCCTCCGGGTGGGGGTTTGTGGGCTTCGAGGGCATTAGGAACGATACAATCAGAGTCTTTTTTGGGTTGCGGGCTGTTAAATTCGAGATTGTGCTGAGTTCGGTTTTTAGAAAATTCCAAATCTTCTGACTTAGAGAAAGAACGACATGCATAACGATCGAGTGGCAGATGATGGCTTGGAATCTTGCTCTGCAAAGGCAAGTGAACTTCTTGAGCTCGCCATCGAACGTGGGACTCTGTCGGCAGCGTCGTTTTGCTTTCGACAAGGTGATTTGACCTGCAAAGGTGATTTCGGGATTGCGGATAGTCTAGCTCAATCGCAGTTGGAAGCAGGAGTTGCCAAGGTTCCATCCTACTTGCTCGGTTCGATCACCAAGCCAATCGTCATCGCTGCGATGGTCTCATTGTTCGACGAGTCTGGGCTTTCGATCGAAGATTCGATTAGCAAGTACCTTCCGGATTTTCCCGTGGAAGTTTTTGATCGAATCACGATTGGCCATCTATTGACGCATACTTCGGGGCTACCTGATCAGTTACCAAACAACGCTGAGCTTCGCTCTCGGCATGCACCATTATGTGATTTTGTGGATGCATGCAAACAACTTACTGTCGCTTTTGAGCCTGGAGAGGCATACGAGTACTCAAGCATGGGGATTCTGCTCGCTGCTGAAATCGCGCAGCGGATCGCGCGAGTGGATATCGCGGAATTGGTGCAAGCACGAATTCTCATGCCTTTGGGGATGCGCAATTCGGCGCTAGGTATAGGGACGCTCTTGGAGGAATGTTTGATGCCCTGCCAAGTCGAGTTTGGCGCGCCTGAAGCAGGTGGTGGTAGGTCGGATGCGTCTACATGGAATTGGAATAGCTCGTATTGGCGATCTCTCGGAGCACCTTGGGGTGGAGCTCATTCATCGGCGGAAGATGTTGCAAAGTTCCTTGAAGCGTTTTTACAACCAACGGCGAATCCATTTCGAAGCGAACTCAAAAGGATGATGATTACCAATTGGAATGCGCCTGGTATCGAGCCGCGCGGTCTGGGGTTCGATGTCGACATGCGTAGCAGTGGAGTCATGACCTCGGCGAAAACTTTTGGCCACAGCGGTTCAACCGGAACGATGGCTTGGGCTGACCCGGCGACGGGTCGGATATGTGTGGTCCTGACCACTCTTCCGGCGGGCGCGTTGCCCGCCGGGGAGCACCCCCGGGATCACATTTCCCGTTTGCTGATGTCTTGAGTCCCGAGCCTTCCTGAAAAGCTTTCAGCTTTTCCCACTGCTTAAATTTAAACACCACAATCTCATATTGGTTATCCGATAAGACTAACGAACGGAGTCAGCGGTGTACGGTTGTTGATAGAGCTGTCTGCGATGCGGACGCAAATGCCGAATCCTCGGTATGCTTGAAGGGTAGAAAGCGTTTCGTGCGAGGATCGATAGAGAGCTTCCACCCTTCGCTCAAACCCTTGAGGAAACACCAAAGCCGGGTTCGCCTTGAGGGTAAGTGACCGATCGAGATCCCCGGTTTTCCCATCAACCATCGTGTCGACATACCGAGGATAGTACGAATCGCAGTTAGTTTGCCAATACGGATCATTTTCGCGGTGGCTGCTCCACTACCAAGCATGTAACTTGCGTGAAGTTGTGGCGACACCAGGCGATCACGGTAACCGTAATGCACGACCTTTGCATGTGGGGTTTCAGCAATCGCGTATTGCGAATGAAGCAATCTGACCGACATGTCGTTTTCTTCGCCGGATCTAAGTGGTGATCCTGCGCCGAGTTGGTCGTCAAAGCCTCCGAGTTGATGCCAAGCGTCGATCCGGAGGGCCATGCAGGCTCCCATTCCTTCGCTAAGATGTTTGGATTTCATTCCGCGATAAATGCATTCCGTGAGTACGTCGTATGCTGGAATTGTTCCGAGCTTTGGATCGTGGGGGGCTGCAAGCGTCGAGCCGAAGACCATTGCGACGTCTGGATCGCTTGCGAATGAACTCGCGAAACCTGAAAGCCAGTTTGACGTGACGGTGCAATCATCATCTGTGTAGGCAACAAATCGAAAACCCCTGATCAAGGCGGCAGCCGTACCGACATTGCGAGCCCACGAGAGCCCAGACTCTGGGAGTTTGATTCGAAGCACATCGGGATGGCTGTCGAAATCCTGCACAGGTGTTGTTGAAGAGGGATCCGATTGATCGACGATGATCAATAGCGTTGGCGCAGGGGTACTTGCAAGAATCGAATCGATGGTTTCCCTGATACCTTTGGGGAAATCAAGTGTACAGAGAACCACGGCGAAGTCATTTTGTCGCAAGGGAGGATTGCGATATCTGTCCATGAAGAGAGAAGCTTTACTGAGTTCGCTACGATCTGCTGGTGCTTCGTCAGGGCTAACAAAGCACATCCGGATCGTTGCTACCTTTGAGTATGTCGGTTTCTTTTGGGGTGGGAAGCCCAAGATGGAATGGGGATTCGGAACCTGGGAGGTCGAAGTGGAATTCGTACGAATCATCGCGTTGAGAATGCTTCGCCGCAGTAGTCGATTCCAGTTAAAAAGTGGTGTATTCTGTTGAAGTGCAATTTCTTGACCGATCCTTTCCAAGTCAATGACTCGTTTTTGGGATCAACAATTTGAGTGTGGGGATTGGCCAGGGAATCTGAATGAGTCTGAATTCAAAAGGTTTATCGAAACGCATGGCAAGTCAATTATCGAGGCGGAATTTCGTTGCCGCTGGAACACTTGTGATTTGGTCTTTCCGCAGTGGTTTCAGTGCGGAGACGTCACCGATGCACAATAACCTTGTTGGTGAAAACTCAAACGGTAGTCAGCAAGGAGGTCAAGCAGAGGTGCAGTCCAGCCAAAATGCAGAAGTATGGCAGGGGCTATCCCTCGACGGATGGATGGGACTAGACGGCCAAGCCGTATCGGGGGGATGGCAAGCGAAGGATGGCGTTATCTCGCTGAAGAAGTCACTCTTGCGATCGGGTCACATCGTGACTCGTCAAGAGTTTGGCGATTTTGAACTTGGCTTCGAATGGCGGCTTGCGAAAGGTGGTAACAGCGGGATCAAGTACCGCGTACGAACCTATGGGGATCGCACTCTGGGATGTGAGTATCAGATTTACGATCCAAATGGCGGGGTGGTCGAAAAAAAGAACTCGACGGCTTCGATTTACGACCTTTATGAACCGAACGATCAAGTCCATGTTCGCGCGATCGGAGAGTGGAATACGGCAAAGATAGTAGTTCGGGCTGGGCGAGTTGAGCATTGGCTCAATGAATCCAAAGTGGTCGAAGCGACGATTGGAGACAAGGAGTGGGAGCGTCGGGTCGCGGAGAGTAAATTCAACGACGTTAAAGACTTTAGCAAGAACCCTTGTGGTCGTATCATGTTGACCGACCATGGTAGCGATGTAGCTTATCGCAATTTTCAATTTTCTTCTTTTGGAACTGAGTGTTAAGCATCATGCAAGAATCGAGCAAGCGAGATCGACGTGACTTTTTAGCTGCAGCCTCCGCTTCCGTCGCACTTGCGACTTCGATGCGCATGGTTCATTCTCAGGAGCCAGCCTCAGAGAATCCACAGCGGACGGTTGTCGGGATCATGGGATTTAGTCGTGGTCGAGATCTGGCCGAAGAGTTGTTAAAGATTCCCGGAGTTGAGATCAAAACGATTTGCGAGACGGATCGGTTGCGAGGGGAGTCCGGAGTACGTCGAATCGCCGAAGCCGGGGGCAAGGCTACTTGGGAGGTCGATATCCGAAGCATGTTGGATGATAAGGAGATCGATGCTTTCTTTTGCGCTGCGCCAAATCATTGGCATGGCCCAGCAGCGATCCTTGGATGCAACGCAGGCAAACATGTCTATGTGGAGAAACCAGCTTGCCACAATCCCCAAGAAGGAGAGTGGATGGTTCAAGCTGCGCAGCGATCCGGGAAATGCGTGCAGGTTGGAAATCAGCGCCGCAGCAGTGTTGGTTGCCGTAACGCAATTGCCAAATTGCACCAAGGTGTAATCGGTAAGGTGTATCTAGCGAGAGCGTTCTTTCAACGGATGCGTGGACCGATCGGTACGGAAGTCGATAGTGTCCCACCTGAGCATCTTGACTATGACTTATGGCAAGGACCTGCGCCTCGTCGCGCGTTCCGCAAGAATGTCGTGCACTATAACTGGCATTGGTTCTGGCACTGGGGGAATGGAGAGTTGGGCAATAATGGTGTGCATCCACTAGATCTTTGTCGTTGGGGATTGCAAGTTGACTATCCCACGCGGACCGTCTCTTCGGGTGGTCGATATCGTTATTCCGACGATCAAGAGACGCCTGACACCCATCAAGTCGCATGGGAATTCGAGGGAGGCAAGCAGATTCACTACGAAGGGTTATCGACTACCAAACGCCCCAACGGACCATTCGTTTCTTTTGTTGGATATGATGGAAGTCTGGAGCTCGATGCCGATGGCGGATACCAAATTTTCGATGCCGACAACAAACTGGTCGAAAGCGCACCGAAAACTGACTGGGGCCAGCGCGATCACGTCCATAACTTCATCGAAGCGGTTCGCGGCAACGATCCGAGCCGATTGAACCAGCCCGTCTTAAGTGGCCATCAAAGTACCTTGCTGTGTCATCTAGGAAACATCGCCCATCGAACTGGGCAGGTTATTCTAACCGACTCAAGGACCGGGCGAGTGAAGCCCGAGAGCATGCTCGATGGCAAATCCAGCGAGTTGGTCGCTGGACTTTGGCGGCGAGAATACGACCCTCGATGGGAAAAGCTGATGGGGGTCGACGGATAGCTAGATAATTATGAGAGTGATTGTAGGGCCTTCGTCGTCTCTTCGATCGACTTACATTCCGGCTCATTGAGATCGCTCAGCAGCGGAAGGAGTGGGCCGGTATCGGCAATTCGGCTTGCTCGAACCGCTTCGTGAAGAACTCGGATTGGGGAGATTGCGTTTCGGAGGTCTTCGAGAGGTTCGAATGATTTGCGAATCGATTCGGCTTCGGTCCAGTCTCCCGCTTGGATCGCTTGCAACATCTTTGTGGAGAGATCGGGGCGGATGCAAACACATCCGCTAGTGAAACCACCCATGTGGAATTGTTGCATGTGGCAGATTGCAGGTTGTTCTCCCATCCCGCTGACAAAGATTTTCGGCGAGACGCGTTCGAGGAGACTTTTCAGGTAAGAATCCTCGGTAGGATCGGTTTTAACCACCGCGTATTTGATCCAGCTGATGGCGCCGTCGTTGACGAGTCGCTCAACGCTTTCGGCAGGAAGCCATTGATCGATCTTCAAATAGAGTACAACTGGTTTGCCCATTTTGTCGACTGCAAGTCGGATTCCGCGTTCGATTCCAGTTGGATCGGTGATGTCTTTTTGGGGCAGAACCATCGCGGTATCGAACGGTAGCTTGCTCAATATTTCCGCTTGGTCGATCATCATACCGAATGAAGAGCCGATCGAAGGGATGATCCAATCGTCGGGGCTGGCGAGATCCAATAGCATTTCAAGTGTAGCCGCATATTCGGAGGGGCGGATGTGGTAGAAGACCGCATTGCCACCGTAGAGAAAAGTGCGGATCGAACCGGCACGCAGGTGTTCGATAACTCGTTTATTTTCGGTCTTGCAAACTTGCAGGTTTCGGTTTCGGCATAGGGGGGGGACAGCGATGACGCTTTGTCGTATTTTATCGGAGTAGTTCATCGTTAGATTTTTGATCAGTGATCGGTTGGGAGTTGGGGAGAGTTAGAGGTTGGCAAGCAACGGACGGTTGCTTGTGAGACGACTAATCATTCGGGATTGCAAGACTTTTGCCGGTGATTTGCTGGAGAGCTTCAAGGTATCGCATGCGGGTTTGCTCGACGATATCGTTTGGCAGCTCCGGCGGAGGGCTGTTTTTATCCCAAGAGGATCGATCGAGGAATTCGCGGAGGAATTGTTTGTCAAACGAAGCTTGAGGGCCTCCGGGTTTCCATTGTTTTGCTGGCCAGAATCGCGAGGAGTCGGGCGTTAGGACTTCGTCGATGAGAATCAATCGGTTCTCAAACCAACCCCATTCAAGTTTTGTATCGGCGACCAAGATCCCTCGTTCTTTTGCGAATGCGTTGCCGCGTCGGTATACATCGAGGGATCGTTCCTTGAGTTCCGTAGCAACATCGATTCCTAAGCTTTGTTGCATAACTTCGAACGATACGTTCTCATCGTGACCAGTCTCAGCTTTGGTGGCTGGGGTGAAGAGAGGTTCGGGGAGTGCGGCGCATTGCTGAAGGTTTTGGGGGAGTGGAATGCCGCAGACGGAACCCGTGTTTTGGTAATCGCGCCAACCGCTACCTTCAAGGTATCCTCGGATAACGCATTCGAACGGAACGACCTTTGCCTTCTTGGTAATGATGGAGCGGCCGACGAGAGTTTGGTGTGGGTCGAGTGCGGCGATTTCGGGTGGAAGTTCATCAGTGAGCACATGGTGTTCGATGCCGAGGATATCGAACCAGAAGAGGCTCAGTTGGGTAAGGATGCGGCCCTTGTCTGGAATTCCGTTCGGCATCACCCAATCGAAGGCGCTGATACGATCGGTGCTGATCATCAGAAGTCGGTCGCCGAGATCGTAGACGTCGCGCACCTTTCCTTGTCGTTTTGGAAAAGGGAGGTTGGTTTGGAGCAGGGCTTGGGAATTCGAGAGCTCTGACATCGTTTGCTGTGAGAAATGAATGATGAACGGGGATTAGTACTGAAGTTGCCGCTCCGAATTTTACCGCAAACTTTCCTTGCTGGATGCAGGGAAAGAACTCGGTTGGAGCCAAAGTGAGCAATTAGCCGGAGGTAGCAACTAGCTCTTCGCTTATTCGCTTTGATGGCTTGGTTTGTATAGTTTTCTTGCCAGCAACGGGTGGAATGGAGTCCACGTATCGTTGGATCGGTCTTGGAGGATCTGTTCTTTCGCAGCGTTGAGCTTTGCGTCCATTTCATCGAGGTAATGAAACGCCAGTGCCTCAAGAGTCATGGGGACTTTTGGACTTCCGTGTTCGAGCGAACCATGGTGAGAGACGACGATGTGTTTGAGTCGAAGTAATTTCTCGTCATCGATTTTATGCCCTTCGAGGCGAAGCTCGGCAGCGATGGATTCCAGCATGACGACCCCTTGGACTAGGTGGCCGAGCAATTGCCCTGCATCGCTGTATGTCAGTTCGTTTTCGAATGCAAGTTCTTCGACTTTACCTAGATCGTGAACGAGTGCGGCAGCGATGAGCAAGTCTCGATCGATGTTTGGGTAGACACCAGCGCTCGCCTCTGCCAATTGCATCAGGCTAAGAATATGCTCAAGCAATCCGCCGGGATAAGCATGGTGGGCTTTGATTCCCGCAGGGGCGATTTTAAGTCGGTTAGCGATGCTCTCGGTCTTTAGAATGCGATCGCAAATAGATCGTACTGTGAGGTTGTTGATGGACGCGACAAAATCGAGAATGGCGTTCCATCGTTCGTCGGATTTGGCTTTGTCGAGCGCGTCGAAGTCTTGTTCATCGACATCGTTGGCATCTACGTTGTGGAGTTGGTTGACGATGATTTGCATCGTTCCATTATGGAGTTGCGATGTGCCTTGTACCCGAACAAAGCTCCCTTTAGGGAAGCGTTCTGCAAGACGTTCGTCCGCGTTCCATCGCATCGCGGAGATCGTCCCAGTGCGATCTTGAAGCTGCATCAAGAGGTAATTGTTTCCTTGGCGATTGGCCCGTATTTGGCGATCGGCGATGCGGAGGATGGTATCGATTGCCGATTGAGGTTGAAGGTCTCGGATGAACTGTTTTGTCATAGAACTAGATGGCTAGAGATTGGGCGAAGGCTGCTTTTCGGTGACTGCTTAACTCGATGCGTTTGCTAACTTGATGCATGGGTTAACTTGAAGCACTGGCGTAACTTCGTAGAGCTCGTTGAAAAACCCACCGGCTGATTAGAAGGGCGAAGATAGTAGCGAGAAAAGCGAATGCTGCCAGTCCCCATTCCCAGCCTTGTCGCGGGGCCAAGGGTTGCGCAAGCAGTCTAGCTGGGACGTTGATGATAACCAGAATGGGAATGATGAAAGTGAAAATCCACCATAGGGGTAGTCCCCAACCTGTTTGGTAGATCTCCATCGGATAGCGGGAAAAGTTGGTGATGTAAAACCAAAAGTCGTAGAGGCTTTGATTGCGGCCAAGCCAAATGCTGGTAGCTGCCAAGCAGATGATCAGGCTATAGAAAAGCAAAACACCGCAAACGATGTAAATGGCGTAAAGAGCTAGTAGAGGAAGAGACCAAGACCAAAGTGGTTCGGTTCTTTCATTGAGGTGGACTAGTGCGTAGACGAGGATGATACAACCGGCGAAGAAGTTGCTCAGAGAAGCCCATTCCATGCGTCGAAGGGAGATAAGGAATTGGGTGTCGATGGGTTTGAGCAATGCGTAATCGAGTCCGCCGGTGCGAATCAGTTCGCTGAACTCCTGGGCATTTGGCATGAAGAATGTCTGGACGATGGAATTGATGATCCATGTAGTTGCCAGGAAAACATAGAATTCGTAGCGTCCCCAGCCGGTAGCTGCACCGATACTGCGAACATGGTGGAAGATCAGAATATAGAATCCGAGATTCATCAAAAGCCACGCGAGGCTTGAAACACAGTCGAGGAAGAAATTTCCTCGAAAGGTCATATCTCGGATGAGGCTGTTGCGAGCGAAACCTACAAACACGTCTAAGTAGCGTTTATAGGAATTCGGATTTACGTCGGATTCGACAGTTGGCTCAGTTTGGGACGTTGACATTACACGCGACCTTGATCGCTCCAGAGTTGCGTGAGGACCAACGCATGTTCGACGGCAGCAAGCATTTCATCGAGGCAAGCGAATTCTTTGACGGAGTGGATGTTGTACTGACCGACTGAGAGGTTTGGTGTTGGGAGTCCTAGATGGGACATCAGTGAACCATCGCTACCACCTCGGATGGCATCTCGTTTGCAAGGACGACCGAGGCGTTGGTAGGCTTGCTCCGCGAGATCTGCAGCGAGGGGGAAATCGCGAAGTTTATCTCCGAGATTTCGGTATTGTTCTTCGATTTGTACATCGATACGAAGCCGTGGTTCATCTCGCATTGCATCTTGAGCAAGGTTCTTCAAGTACCGGGCATACTCATCGAGTTTTTCAGTTTCGAAGTCTCGCAACAGAATCTGCACGCTAGCTTCTGAAACAGAGGAGTGCAGGACGTATGGGTGCAGGAAGCCTTCGCGTTGCGAAGTGGATTCTGGAGCGAGGTGATCGAGAGGAAGGTTGGCGACGAATCGGCAGGCAGCTCGCAGAGCGTTTACCATTTTGCCTTTGCCAACCGACGGATGGGTATTGATACCGTGGAAGGTAATCGTCGCAAGGTCAGCAGAGAATGTCTCCACATCGATGGTGCCCGATGCTCCACCATCGAGAGTGTAACCTGCAATCGCTCCGGCTTTAGCAAGATTAAAATGACGCGTTCCTCGCCCGATTTCCTCATCGCATGTGAAGAGAATGCGGATCGGTCCGTGAGGAAGATGCGGGTGTTCCATCAAGACGTTTGCAAGCTCCATGATGGCCGCCACCCCAGCTTTATCGTCGGCTCCAAGCAGTGTTTTGCCATCGGTGGTCACGAGGGTTTTACCGATGAGTTGCTCAAGTTCCGGCGACTCACTGATTCTTATGAAATCACCTGAGAGGAGGGGGATATCGCCCCCTTCGTAGTGTTCGATGACCTGGGGTTTGCAATGATCGCCGGGGGCTTCAGGGGATGTGTCCAAGTGCGCGTTGAACAAGATGGTTGGAGCCGGGCCGTCTACTGTTGCGGGGATGGTGCCCCAAACCAAACCGTAATGATCTTGCTCGGCGTCTAGGATCCCCATCTCTTTGAGTTGTTTGGTGAGGATCTCACCAAGAAGCCATTGGCCGCGACTGCTGGGATAGTCTTGGGTGTTCGGGTCTGCTGTTGTCCCGATTCGAGTGTATTGCAGGAAACGATCGAGAAGTCGTTGTCGTTGGATGTGCATCACAGTGGAGTAAGATCGATTGTTTCGGGAAAGAGGATAAGGCGTTGCTACGAGTATCGCAGAACGGCGAAGCCATCATTCTAGCGAACAATTCCTACGTCGGATTAGCGATTCGGCCAAACTGCTTGCAGAACCCGGCCAACGGAATCGGATCGATTCAATACGTAGAAGTGCATTCCTGGAATTCCGTGCTTGAGCAGATCGGAAACTTGATCGATTGCATAATCGACACCCACTTTGCTTTGCCAAGCTTCATCGTCCTTTTCGGAGAGCTTTTCAATCAAGGTCGTTGGCAGTTTGGCTTTGCAAAGCTGAGTAAATCGAAGGATTCCTTTGAGGTTGAGGATTGGTAGGATCCCAGGGACGATCGGCACGCGGATACCAGCTTTTTCACATTGATCGACAAATCGATAGAAATCTTGATTGTCGTAGAAGAGTTGGGTGACAACGATGTCTGCCCCGGAATCCACTTTTCGCTTGAGATTATCGAGATCGACTTGGGCCGATGGAGCTTCCTGGTGCACTTCTGGATAACCCGCAACCGCAATACCAAGTTGCGGATAATCGGACTTGATCAAGGATACGAGTTCGTTTGCGTATCGAAGACCTCCTACGGTTTGTTGAAACTCCGATTGTCCCTTTGGGGGATCACCACGAAGGGCAACGATGTAGTCCGTTCCGAGGGATACTGCGTGATCAAGGTAATCGCGGAGTTGTTCGACGGTTGAACCAACACACGTCAGGTGGCTTGCAACCCGTTGCGAAAAACGGTTTTTCAAGGCTTCGATGATTTGGATCGTTCGGTCCCGGGTCGACCCCCCTGCCCCGTAGGTGCAAGTGAAAAAATCGGGCTTGAATTCTTTGAGTTCACCGATGGTGCCCATCAATGTTTCGAAGGCTTCGTCGGTTTTGGTTGGGAATACCTCGAAGGAGAGTCCAAGGTGACCGGGCCCAAAGAATTCGTTCAACCTCATGACATGACTTCCGATAAGATCCAGTTTTCGAATGCTTGCTGCGAACGCCTGCGATTCATTCCGGCGTTCCACTTTGCAGGAGAGTAAAGTCTCACAGTATACATTGCCGGCGTCTGGGAGCGGGGAGCTCTACGGGGCAAGTAGCTACGTTAAAAACGGCCCATAAACATACCTTGCGCTTGCTGTTCTTGGAATGCTGTTTCACAATCTAGAACCGAATTTGCCGCCGAAGGCAAAAATAGCTGCGGCTAATTACTGTCGGGTTTCCTCAAATCGAAGGATGATGCAGGTATGACCGCAAAAACGTTGGATACAACAACACAACTGGCTGGTACAAATCCCCTCGCGGGAAAGAAGATTTTGGCTTTCGTTGGAGATATTTACGAAGATCTTGAACTCTGGTACCCCAAACTCAGGTTGATCGAAGCCGGGGCTCAAGTGGTCATCGCCGGCGAGAAGGCGGGGGTTAGCTATGCTGGAAAGAATGGCTATCCCTGCGTTTCGGATGCTGCGATTTGCGATATGCGTTCGGAGGATTTCGACGCTGTATTGCTACCGGGAGGATTTATGCCCGATCGATTGCGAAGATTGCCCAAGGTAAAAGAGCTAATCGCTCAATTCGCACGAGACAACAAGTGCGTGGCAGCGATTTGTCACGGCGGCTGGCTAGCGATCTCCGCAAACGTGTATCGAGGGGTGCGTGTGACCGGTTCGCCCGGTATCAAAGACGACTTGGAGAACGCGGGAGCAATTTGGGTCGATGCACCGGTAGTGGTCGATCGCCATTTTGTTTCAAGCCGCAAGCCGGATGATCTGCCTTGGTTTGTGCCGGCGATGATCCAAGTGATCGCGGGTGCTCAAACACCGACAGCGTAGAGTAAGTCCTTTAAATCGAGATAGATGCATTCCGAGCGTATCCACCGCAGTGATCAATAGGGATAAAGCGAATGGCTTCCATGGTTCGGTTCCTTCAAATCAGCGATACGCACTGGTCGTCCGAGCCGCTTTCGCTGCCAAGTTGCAAACAGCAGATCGATACAGCAAAACGATTTGAGTCGCTTTGCGCATGGATAAAATCGCTTCGAGATCCGATCGATTTCATTATCCATACGGGGGACTGGGTACACCGAGGCCATGTCGCCGGCGACTCCGGCGAATCGACGCGTAAAATCTGGGATCTGGCTCAGCAATTGGGTTTCCCTGTTTTTACCGCAGTTGGTAATCACGATCACCGTTCGGTTCTGCGTGAGTGTCTTGTGAATTCAAATGCAGCACATTCGGGGAATGGCTCGAATAACTCTAATGGGAAAATGGATACTGCCGTTCTCGGCTTAGCTGATGGAAAACCGCTTGAGATCGTCGGTGGACGCGACTTGTTGGACGAATGTGCTAATTCGGTCGGAGGGGATAGACTGTGTTATCGCTTTTCATGCAAGGATGAAGATTTCCTCGTGCTCGACGCTCGCGACTCGCAATCGATCGACCCGAGAGGACGAATCGATACAGATCAAATGAGCGCAATCGAAAGTTGCTTTGCATATTCGACGAAAATGTGCACGGTCTTTTTACATTACCCACCGATCCGATTGGATTGCCAATGGATCGACCGCACAATGTGCGTGGAGAATGGTGAGGAACTTCATTCGCTGTTTCGAAGGTATCGAGACCGAATCCGTGGAGTATTCTTCGGACATATCCACCGTCCGATCTCGGCTTTGGTCGATGGGGTGTTGTATGCAAGTTGCGGAAGCTCCGCGATGCATTTCCCGAATTTTCCTTCGCAGAGCGATGTAGAGTTCGAGGCTGATCCACTGGCCTTCGCGAACTATGTTACGATTGATGGGAATAGTGTTTTGGTAAAGCCCCAATGGGTAGGAACATCGCAATAAGTACCGATGCATTGCCGTGAGAAAGCCAATAACAGTGTTGTGGAATTTACAAAGCGGTATGGTTCGCTTTGCCGTTTCATTGGTGATACTGGTTTGCCTTGAATATGGGTCGCTTTGAGGGTGGCTGCTTTGATGTGGAACCGCTGGAGAAATTGATGGAAAATCAAACACGGGGCGAGAGGAATCCAATCGACAAGAGTCGATTCGAACAGGACGCAGGCGAAGAGAACTCAGAAGATAAGAAGTCATTCGAAAGCTCAGGGCTCAGCGGCTGGAAGGCTTGGGGACAACTGGTTCGAGTCCCAAACACCTTCACGAGCAGTGCCGATGTGCTAGCAGGAATGTGCCTTGGCATCGCTGGTGATTCATTCTTGAATCACCCAGTATCCGCAGTGCTCGGTGCCTTGGCATCGATCTCGTTCTACTGGGGTGGGATGGCTCTGAATGATATCGTGGATGTCGATGAGGATCGGCAGCATAATCGCCCCGGGCCATTGGTTCGCGGTGTAATTGACGTCGGTATAGCCAAGGCTGTTACAGGTGGCCTATTTCTTCTCGGGGGGATATTTGCTTGCCTCTCAGGGGTCTTGATTCATGGACAATGGCAGTTTGTTCTCTCAATCGCAGTGGCTCTTGTGTTTGCGATCATCGGGTACGACGTATGGTTTAAAAGAACTCCACTAGCACCGCTGTTGATGGGGGCTTGTCGATCGTTGAATGTGCTTCTGGGTGTTGCAATTATCACAGGTGACGCTGCGCAAAGCGTACCGCTTGCAGCTTGGGGGTTTGCTGCAGCCTTTGGTCTCTATGTGATGGGCTTTACGATCGCGGCTCGCAAAGAGTTCCTCAGTGAGCAATCGCGAGGGAGATTGGGGTTGGGGTGGGGCGTTGCTGCTTTGGGTATCGCCGGAATCTCCTTTGTGATGTGGAAGTACCCTTCGCCCCGAATCGAGCGATTGATTGCCACACGCGGAGATTTTGCTCGATGGTTTTTCCCGGGGCTCTTCTGGATATTGTCTTTCCCCGTGTTTCGTCGAGCTTGGGTCTCGTATCAATCGTTGCGAGGACCTGACCTCGGTGCCGCGATACGACAAGCCATCGTACAAATACTTTTCATCGATGCGGTCTTAGCTTTAGTACATGCTGGGCCAATGGCGGGTCTGCTCATCGCTGCTCTGGTCATCCCGACCTTGATGTTGAGCCGTATGTTTCGCTCTACCTAATGGGATATGGAAATGGCTTGGACTCGATTCACTAGGATTCTCTGCTTCGCGTGGTTTCTCGTTCCATGGTTTTTCGTTGCATGGATATGGTTGTATGCAATCCCTGGCGGACTCTTCGCACTGAACCAAGCCGACAAGTATCAATGGTTTGAGTCCAAAATTCGTCCTGCGCTGCATGCTTACTGTCTGGAGTGTCATCATCAAGGTAAGTCCAATGGCTCATTGGCATTGGACTCCCGTTTGGGATGGACTGTAGGGGGGGACTCCGGTGCAGCAATCCTTCCAGGGGATCCGCAAGGAAGCTTGCTCTACCGAGCCATGGCGCATTTGGAAACGGGGTTGGAAATGCCCTCGAAGGGGCCGAAAGTACCCGAGGATGTATTGAAGGCATTCGAAGTATGGATCTTGGACGGCGCTCCTGATCCTCGCGATGAACCCGAAAGCTTCGATGAAAAGGGGGCAAGCAACTGGGATGCACAGTTTGAGGAACGTTCGAAGTGGTGGGCTTGGAAACCACCGGTCGAGCATGGCAAGCGGCGGTCAAGTGAGGTCGAATCGAGCGATGCAGGGACTGTAGCCAAGGACGGGGTTTGGATCGATGCGTGGATCGACCAAGCATTACAAACAAAAGGTATTGTTCCCTCGCAGATGGCCGATCCGGTTTCATTGGTTCGCCGTCTGAGTTTCACTTTGCGTGGCTTGCCCCCGTCGATCGAGGAAGTTCGGGATTACGTACCAAGGTTAGCGAATGCTACCACCCAGGAAGCAGCCTGGCGGGAGCTTGTCGATCGGATGCTCGATTCCCGAGAGTATGCTGAGCATTGGGGCAGGCATTGGCTTGATATCGTTCGGTACGCCGAAACGCATGGTTCAGAAGATGATGCATATTTGCCTTTCGCTTATCGCTACCGTGATTATGTAATTCGAGCTTTTGAAAAAGATGTGCCGTTGGATCGCTTGATTCAAGAGCACATTGCGGGAGATTTGATCGCACCGCGTTTCAATCCGGAACTTGGATTTAACGAAGCGTTGATCGGTGTATGTTTCTATCGGTTGGTGGAGTTCAATCAGACTCCGGTCGATGTCAAACGCGAAGAGATTGCCGTGATCGACAGTCAAATCGATGCGATGAGCAAGGCGTTTCAGGGCCTTACGATTTCTTGTGCGCGTTGCCATGATCATAAATTTGATCCTATCTCCGATGAAGACTATTACGCGCTTTATGGAGTCCTTCGTAGCACACGAACGGCGATGTTGCCGTTGGAGGACTCGGAAAAGACTAAGCCGCTGTTCAGCAGGCTTGAGCAGGACCAAGCGTCGATTGGGGTTGCTACTTTGCAGAACTACAAACGGCAGGTTCCTCAATGGAAAGAAGCAGTCTCCAAGGCTCTCTTGTGGATTCGATCGCAATCGCAAGAAGCAACGAAATGGGAAGATCGCAAATGGGAAGACATCGCAGCGACACTTCCTGAGGATCGTTGGACGAGGTTGTTGGCACGTTGGAAATGGAGGCCGAAGGAATCGCCGAGTGAGGCTCTCGCTCAATGGTTGCTCGCCGCCGATTCCCCAATCTCTGAGCAAAAGGTGTTGAGAGAGGCTATCGGTAAGGAGCAAGCCCAGCGTCAATCCCAATGGATGAGTTTGTTGCAATCCTCCGATGTAGGAGGGGGGCTTAGAGAGGCTAAAGATCGTGAACGGTCATCAGTTGCCCACGCCGGCGCTCAGCGCGGAATTAAGGTTCTCTTCGATTTAGATCGCGATGAGTTTCTAGGATGGAGAGTATCGGGTTATGGAATGCCAGAAGAAGTGATAGGAGTCGATGGGTTCGCATATGCGCTGGATGCGGAACAAGGCGATGTTCTACCGACACGCTGGTCGGTGCTTGGTCAGTCCGCATCGCCTTTGGGGCGTTTATTGGAAGGTGGTTATCACAGCAACATGTTTACAGACCGCGCAAGCGGTAGCCTTAGGTCCCCGGATTTCGTGATTGATACCGATCAAATTTCTATGTTCTGCCGGGGGACTGCGGATGCGCGAGCGAGGTTGGTAATCGAGAACTTTCAAGGCGATTCGCTTTTGTTTTCAACTTTGAACCCCACGTTGAATTCCGATGCGCCGAGATGGATAACGATGCATATTCGACCTCAATGGAAAGGTTTGCGAGCGCACATCGAATTCTTGACTCGCGATGCGAAACCGTATCTTGGAGTGATCAAGGATCCTGGGGTACTGGAGAAAAGTGATGGACGCTCCAGTTTCGGCGTGCACTTGGTCGTCGGGCACGCATCGGGAGAGAGGTTGCCGACCCCAGCTAGAGTAGTTGAGGACTGGTTATTGGGCGAGGATCCGAGTGTTGATGGGCTTGATAAGATGCTCGGTAGCGTCCAAGGATCCTTGGACCGATTGTTGGAAGGTAAGGGAAGCTTTCGCGATGCAAGGTGGATTAATACTTGGATTGATTCCGGAGTATTTGTATCGTTGGATGAGAACCAAACCGAGGGGCGCGAAGCTGTTGCAAACTACAAGGCTGAGGAATCTAAGATCCCTATTCCGCGTTGGGTTCCAGGAGTTGTCGAAGATCGTTTAGCGGTCGATCAAGCTTGGTTGCCTCGCGGAGACCATAAGAAACCGGAGGGGGTAGTTCCAAGGGGTTATTTAAAAATACTTGATTCGAAGGCTAGCCGTTACGCTGGAGCGGAGAGCGGAAGATTGCAGCTTGCGTTGGAGATCACCGACCAGGAGAATCCACTAACAGCGCGAGTGATGGCGAACCGTATTTGGTATTGGTTGATCGGAGAGGGGCTCGTCTCGACGGTTGATAATTTCGGTCGAATGGGAGAAGAGCCAAGTCATCCGGAATTGTTGGATGAGTTGGCCTTGGAATTGATCGATAGTAAGTGGTCGACAAAGGATCTGATTCGTCGGATTCTTTATACGAAGTTTTGGCGGCGATCTATCGCCGCGAGCGAATCATCGATAAAGCTCGATCCTGCGAACCGGTTTTTATCTCATGCAAACCTTCGGCGACTCGAAGCGGAATCGATTCGCGACAGTATGATTTCGGTCACCGGTCAGTTACGGCGACCTGACAGTGGTCTAGCAACGCGGAACTACTATAAGACCGTGATGGAGCCGAACAAGCAGTCACCTCCTGGGCCGATCGATGGTGAGATGCGGAGATCGATTTACTTGGAGATCCGAAGGAACTTCCCGGACGATTTTCTTATGGTTTTCGATCAGCCGAAGCCTGCGTTTACTGTTGGGAAACGTTATGTGACCAACGGTCCGGCGCAGAGTTTGATGATGCTCAATGATGCCATGGTGGTTGGATTTGCCGAACGATGGTCCAAACGGATTGCGGGAACCACAAGTGATTCTCAGACGCGGATCGTGCGAATGTTTGAAGACTGGTTAAGCCGCGCTCCAACACCAGAGGAGATTACTGATGCTTTGCAGATAATTCATGGGATGGAAGCTCAGGTAGGGGAAGAGCGAGCTTGGGCAAATTTTGCTTTAGCGTTATTCAACATCAAAGAAGGGATGTTCGTCCGATGATTCGATCTGGAGTATTGCCTGATAGGATTTCAAGACGTCATGCGTTGCAACGTTCCGGTTTGGGAATGAGTTGGTTGGCATGTGCATCCCTGCTTTCAGAATCAAGTGCAAAAGAGGTAGGGGATACAGGGCGTCATCATCAGTCCACAGCGGACCGCGTACTGTTCCTGTTTATGGATGGAGGGCCGTCGCAAGTCGACACGTTTGACCCCAAGCCAGAGTTGCAGGAGTACGATGGCAAACCGTTTCCGGCGTCGATCGATGCGACTCAGTTCGATCAGAACGGGAAGTGTTTCGGAAGTCCGTTTCGGTTTCAAAAGTATGGTGATTCCGGGCTGGAGATCAGCGAACTGTTCCCCCACTTGTCAAAGTATGCAGACGATCTTTGCGTGATCCGTTCGATGAAGAGTGAGTTTGCAGAGCATTCGCAAGCTTGTATGTATTTGCATACGGGGTTTGCTGCGCAAGGTCGACCATCGATGGGGGCTTGGCTCGGTTACGGGTTAGGGACTGAAAACGAGCAGCTTCCTAGTTATGTCGTGGTGCATGGTGGACTTTTACCGATCGGTGGACCGGAGAATTTTTCAAGTGCATTTTTGCCGGCTGTCTACTCAGGATCGATTTTCGATTCGTTCAGTGGGGGGGAGTTGGTTCGGAACATTACGCCGGGTGTAGATGTTAGCAGCCAGCGAGAGTTGTTGAATTATTTGAACCGCGAGGATCAGCGGTTTTTACGACAGCAGCCCGCACTCAGTCGCGAGTATCAGATGATTGAATCGGCGATCAAAAGTTATGAGACGGCCGGCAAAATGCAGACTTCTGTTCCCGAGTTGGCCGACTTTTCAGGTGAGAGTGCGGAGTTGCTAAGCCGTTATGGCGTTGACTCGAAAGACCCTCTGACGGCGCAGTATGCCAAAGAATGCGTTCTTGCGCGACGGCTTCTTGAGCGCGGAGTTCGGTACGTCGAAGTCACTTGTGTTAAAGGGGTTCGATTTATCGCACCTTGGGATGATCACGACAATTTGGAGGGAGGGCACCGACGCAATGCGAATGTGGTCGATCAACCCATTGCAGCGTTGCTCGGCGATCTGAAAGATCGTGGACTGCTTGATCGCACCTTGGTGGTATTCGCCGGTGAGTTCGGTCGAACACCTTTTGCGCAAGGAGGAAAGGGGAGAGATCACAACCCGCAAGGGTTCAGTATTTGGATGGCAGGAGGAGGTGTTCGTGGCGGGATGGCTTATGGAGCTACCGACGCGTTCGGATATCGCGCGGTTGAAAACGTGGTAAGTATGCATGATTTGCATGCTACGATTTTGCATGCACTAGGCATTGATCACGAGCGATTGACTTATCGTTGGGGTGGTCGGGATTTTCGGTTGACGGATGTTCACGGACGAGTGGTCCGCGAAGTGTTGAAACAAGTGTAGTTCGGCCCCTTTATCGAGCCGTCCAACCGCCATCGACGACGAGCATGCTACCCGTGGTGAAGCTGCTAGCGGGACTGCAAAGATAAATTGCAGCACCTTGGATCTCTCGCAGTTGCCCCCATCGGCTCATCGCTGTTGCACCCACGATGTTGGTTTTCGCATCCTGCGTTTCTGAGATCGGCATATTCATTTCGGTGAGAAACGGACCAGGGCAGATGGCATTGCAAGTGATATTCCAAGGCGCGAACTCAAGAGCCATCGCTCGAGTCAACTGTACCATTGCACCTTTGCTCGCTGTGTAAGGGGTGCGGTTCGCAAGACCGACCAATCCCAAAGTGCTCGCGACGTTGACGATGCGTCCGTAACGCTTCTCCTTCATGCTAGGTATAAATGCTCGCGTCAGTAGCCAGGGGCCTTCGACGTTTGTTCTTAGAACTTGCTGAAATTCCTCGTAGCTCAATTCGTCGATGGGGCCGCGAATATTGATGCCGGCGTTGTTGATCAAGATTGATGGAGTAGAACATTCCGATAAGCAGTAATCTTTGAGCTTGTCGATTTGTGACGCATCCGTAACGTCCGCTTGGAAGCCCCTTGCGTCGACGCCAAAGGTGTCTCGCAAGATCTGTGCTTTGGCTTCAACATCCGTCGCATGGCGGCTTACAAGCAATAAATTTGCCCCGGCACTTGCGAGTCCGTGCGCCATTGCCCAGCCTAGTCCCTTGCTGCCTCCGGTAACCACCGCCCATTGTCCGGAAATCTTGAACTGCTCGATTCCTGGGAGTTCTTCAGAGTGTTGCATCATTCTTGTTCGTTGGTTGAAATTAAAAACGTTGTTTTACCAAGCGTAATCCGTCGGTTCTATTGGGCATCGCATGGCTTGGGATGCTGCAAGTATCTCGTGCACAGCCCAAGACAGGTCATTGCCCGGTAGGAGATAACGAGGGCCGGGAACAGGCAGTTGGGTTGTTTGCGGCGTGTGTGTTGAATCGCGATGTGCAAGTTGTAGTCCAAGCATCATCGCCCAAGGCGCAGAGTAGTCTTCCCATTGAATCGACTCCGGGTCCGGGGTTTCAACACAAGCGATCCGCAGGTCGGCACGCTGTTCGGCAGCATTCGTGATCGTTTGCGATCGAGAATGCGTATCGACGGATTCGATCCACTGCTCGGGTGAGGGTGTGTGTGTGATCGTAATCGCATTCGATCGTGGTTCGGTGGATTCGCGTAGAAGCTTGCGAATGCCTTCGGTAAGTTGAATGGAGTTGCAACCGATCGCTAAGACCGGACGGGAAGGGTTGCTGAGAATTTCGGAGAGATGGCAAGCAAGTTTATCAATCGACCATTGGGAGACAGGATCGACGAGATCGGGGGCGATTTCAAAGGCTGGTTGCAAGACAAAGGATCGCATGCACATGCGCGGATGTGGGATTTTCAGGTGGGGGGTCCAAAGACAAGTGGACTCGTGAAGGATTAGATCGATGTCGATCCGGCGCGATTCCCAGCGTTGATTGCGCTGACGACCAAGATCGGACTCGATCCTTTGAATCGTCTTCCAGACTTGCCAGACGGACAAGTTGTGCTCGACGCGAACCATTGCATTGAGAAAGTCTCCTTGGCCGGTCGGGCCACCGACGGGCGGAGTGCGATAAATGCGGCTAAAGCTTGGAGTGGTATCCGGGAAGGCTTCTCGGATTAATCTTCCGGCCGACCGCATCGTTTCAAGAACGTTTCCAAGATTTGCACCGAGGCTGATCAACGAACTCGGCATAGGAAATCGTCAGCCGCATACTCAGCGGTCGGTGCTTGGCGAAAGGGAACTAACAGCGAAAGGATCGCTGCGAAAAGTTGATGGTTGACCTTCGGAGTTTACTTCGCAACTTCTAGGTTGTCGACATACCAGTGGACTTCTGGTTTGGAGTCGTAGCGCTGAGCATCTTTCCTCGCGTAGACGAAGTAAGTCGGGGGGTTGGTCTGCCCGTCATCTCGATACTTGAGTTTGTAAGTGTACCCGACCGTACCGAGTGATTCGCCGTCGATCGATACGAAAGTCCATTTAGCTGGACTGCGACGGTTTTGAATTTCCACGTGGGCAGGATCTTCTCGAAGTCGCTTCTTTGCTCGTTGAAGTTCTGTTTCTGGCTGCACGAAGGATGGTGGTTTATCTCCATCGAATTGGAACCCGACCAGGTAGAAGACCGCATCGAGATCTTTGCGCGAAAGAGAGTCGAGGTACTTCTCCGCAACGGTGCGAGCTTGGGCCAGTTCGTAGTCGGTGTGGAAGTACCTCAAAAAGAGTCCCCAAGACAGGATCGTTACTCCAACGATAACGGCTAGAACTCCAAGTACTCGGGAAAGGAAGCTCAGGTGGAATCGCTCGGAGAAGAGCAATGCATAGACACCGAACAGGCTACCGAGAATTGCCACCGGGAGGGTCTGCACGTAACCGAGTGAAAAAATGCCGACGAGAGACATCAGGAATCCGACTAGAGCCACGGCGGAAAACGCGGTGGAATCGGTACCTTCATCTGATTCCGATGAAAATTGTGGATCGTTAGGCTCCATGGAAGTCTTTCGGGAATTAGACAACTTGATTGTAGATCGGGTTTTAAACAAAAACAGCAATCGTTTTGTACGATGATCCGTGTAGTTTGGTTCAATGCGATGTAATTGCGGTGGTGGGGTTAGTGTTCGTTTTTCGGGGGATCGGTATCGGTCGACGTGGGATTGGTGGGAGGATTGGTGGGGGATGATTTTGTGGAGCGGCCGGCTTTTTCAAGAGCTTGTTTGAGCAGAAATTCTATTTGTGAATTCATACTGCGCAAATCATCTTCGGCCCATCGGCGAAGTGCATCGAGGGTTTCCGGTTGCAATCGGAGTAGGAAAGAGTCTCGTTTGGACACTTCGCAAAAACCTTGACCTTTCGAAAAGGAGTCGCCCCGTGGGCTGTCGGGGCTTGTCCATTTCAGTTGCGAGGAATTCTAAAAAAAACGACTAGCCGTTATACAGGGTTCCGGTGTTGACCACGGGTTGAGCGTGCCGGTCGCTGCAGAGAACGACAAGAAGGTTCGAGACCATCGCCGCGCGGCGTTCATCGTCGAGTTCGACGATTTTATCGCGGCTGAGGTGTTCTAGAGCTTGTTGCACCATCCCAACGGCACCTTCGACGATCTTTGCTCGAGCCGCTACCACCGCGCTGGCTTGTTGACGTTGAAGCATCGCTGCGGCGATTTCCGGAGCGTAAGCGAGGTGGCTGATTCTCGCTTCGATGACTTCGACGCCGGCTCTCTCGAGTCGTTCTTGGATGTCATCTTTGAGTTGATCGCTGATTTCTTCGGTGGAACCCCGAAGCGAAACTTCGTGATCTTCACTGTCGTATGGATGCCTAGAAGCGAGGATTCGAAGGGCGGATTCACTTTGGACACCGACGAAATCTTCGTAATCGTCGACTTCAAACATCGCTTCTGCCGTATTGACTACCTTCCAAACAACCACGGCTGAGATCTCTATGGGATTTCCATCTCGATCGTTGACCTTCGAAGGTCTTCCGTGCGTCCGCGACTTGGCTTGTACGACCACACCCGCTTCGTTTTTCTTTTCCCCTACGTTGGTTGATCCGGTTTCAAAGTTGCGAACTCTCAGCGAGATCTTCTTTTTTGAAAAGAAGGGATTTACCCAGTGAAAACCAGATTGAGTAACGGTTCCTTTGTAGTCCCCGAAGAGGAGTAAGACGCGGGCATCGTTGGGTTGAACTGCCATGAAACCAAAGAGTGCGATAAAAGCCGTAAGTCCCGCGATGGCAGAGATCAGTACGAATAGTCCGCCGGAAGCATTCCGCAGGGAAATGCCGTACGCTGCCATGAATGGGGAAGCGAAGAGTATTAGGAGAGAGATTGCTAGCACTGGCCAACCGCTACCGGTTCGGTATGGCTTTTCCAGAATACTGTCTTGAGTTTTAGAGGTTGGAGATGGTTTCGCAAGGCTGCTCATAGTGTTGTTCCTGAAAAGAGGTGTCGCGCGTTTTAGATCGAGATTTCGATCGAACCTGGATTTGCGCTGTTTCCTTGATTGAAGTATATCGTAGTGATATCACTTTGCAATCCCTATGGAATCCATGGCTTGGTTCCTTTGCAAATCGGGCGCGGGGTGGTGCAATTTTTTCGGGAAACGAGACAATTAGCGATTAGTCGCGACCTGCATCGCAGGTTTAGCTAGGTTGCAATTCGGTAACGACAGTCGCGAAGAGCGAGCGGAAAAATGACCATGAAACATCTCGATTATTTGAAGAATTTGGTCATTATGGCTTCGGCCGATGGATCGCTGACCGAACGCGAAATTGCTTGGTTGGTCGATCGCTGCGCCGAGTTAGGACTTGGAGAAGCCGACTTGGGGGAAGCGATGGAATTCGCGATCAGCGATGAGGCGACGATGAAGTTGCCAAAGGAGAAGTCCGAGCAGATGCGAATGCTTGGCGATTTGATCCGCATTATGGCGGCCGATGGGGATCTCGATGAGATCGAGAAACGATTGTTTGCTTTGGCAGCGGCCAAGATGAACGTGACGCAAAAAGAGCTTGATGAATTGATCACCAAGCTCGTAAAAGGTTAATACCTAACGGATCGTTTTAGGTTCTGACTCGCGGCTAGCAAAAAGCGCGTAGAGCATCGAGTGCAGCGATCAAGTCATCGCGAGTAATTTCCTGCCATTGGCTTGCGCGATGCCGCAAGATGCAGAGTTTGAATTGTTCGACGGCATCTTTTACGTCTTGAGGAAACTCTCCGAGGGATTCGAAGGGGTTAGGCCTTTTGCTCTCGGGATCATGGGATTGAGATGACCCGCTTGGGCCTGATGGATTCGGGTCGTATTCACTCGAACCTAACATGCTGTTGCTCGGCAAATCATCATGATGACGATTCTTTTCGGCTCCTGATTTTTCTTGTGGTTCACCGAAATCCGGTAGTTCGTGTTTCGGACCGCTTTGGAAGTTCTCACTTCCCGAGCGATCAGCTTCGAAGGATCTCTCATCGTCTTCCTGGGACGCTTCCGAGATGCGGCTCGACTCTTGTTGGAAAGTTGCTTCGGTCGTCTGCATGGCTTCGGCTCGCGTTCTTCGCATTTCCGAGATGCTCCAATCGCTTTGGGATGCACCTTCAAGCCATAGTTCCGCATCGTCCCAATCGAGGGCTGCCCAGAAGTGGCTCCAGTACAACCCAGGGTAGCTTTGCCATGAGCCCCCAAAGCGATCGTAAACGCGCCGGAGTCGGCCAACGTGTTGGCAGGTGACGAACCCGACGAGGGATGCCCAAGCTTCGTCGCTGTATTGGGTAGACGGGGCTTGAGCCTCGATATGAGCTTGTCTCCATTCCGAGATGATTTTCCCTTTCTCCCAATTCGTTTGGCTTACAAGTGTTTGCCAGCGACCGACGAAAGGCGCCGAGTGGGCGTCAAGACTGGATGTAGTGTCGTTCGAAGCGATTTGATCAGTTGAAGTTTCCATACGAATCTTCCGCAGGGGATCAATGGAGTGGAAAGTAGTTTGAAGCCGGAAGCGAGTTGCTTCGAAGGAGATATGCAGTGCAGTCCTTGCCGGCGATGAAGTTAACTCAGGAGGATGAAGAATCCAATAAGCCAAAGACGTAAGAACTTCCGAGTTGTTGCAAAGGTGTTCTTGCTCTGCGTTTTAGGTAAGGAAGGCAGGCGCACAGTGCGATTTTTTAGGGAGACTCTTTGGTGGATAACTCGTTCAAAGTTGGGGTTTCGGCAGGAGTTGGCGAAGTCGTGGTAGAGGCTGGTGGCTTTGCTGGGGTAGACGAACCAGGATTGGTATTTGGCTCAGTCGACAAGGTTGTCGTGGAATCAGTGGAATCTGGTTGGGTAAAACTGATTTTCTGCCATATCAGTTCCCGCCAGCCTTGCGGAATTCGGTACCAGACCAATGGACCGCCGGCTAAGAGTGTTACGAGGAATACGATTCCGATAATACTCCAGCGGAGAAAAGAAGCGTGTGCATCGCGATATCGCAGTCCCATCAAAGAGCCCAAGACTTGGGTTTCTTCTTTCGATTCGTGCGACGCGAGAATTTCAGCTGAGTTGGGGTCCGTTTGCAATCTCGAACGCTTCGAGGTTGTCAAATTGCTGCTTACCAGGACGCTTTCTCCGACGAAATCTTTTTCGGCTTTGCGTTTTTGAGGTAGGGTCAGGGGTGGCAGCGGTATGGATGTAGCATTTGCCGCTGGAGCCTCTGTTGCATCAGCGTCATTCCGATTCCGGGAGAGCTTGGAAGTAACATACGCTCCGATCGACTTTACCCTGTGCAATAGGTTCGATTGCGGTGACTTGTCGGAGGTTTCACTGGCGCTGTCGGCGGTGTTGGCATTCCCTGGTTTGGGTGGATCCGCTTTGGTACGCTCCGGCCCACCGCGTTCGGGCTTTTTCTTGTTCTTCGAATTTGTGTTCGCAGGGGCAGACGAATTCTTATCCGTTGCAGGAGCCTGTTTAGGTGCACCGAGTTTGAGTCCGGTTGCTTCGCGGGCGGTTGGAAGTTGCGAGGTGGATGCACTGGCAGCAGAAGGTGCGCTGGCGAGTGTCGGTGCGGGTAACGATGGGGCAAGTGTTGGAGAAGGGGCAGTAGGCGTCGATTTTGAAACGACAGATGGTGCCGTTTGTGTTGGTGCTGGTGTTTGCTGTTTGGCAACTGGTACTGATGTGCCAGCCGTTTTACTGGGAGCAACAACGGGAGACGAGACGGTAGGGGAAGCGGCGGTGGTGGGAGAGTTGGACGTCGCTGAACGCGTGGATACCGATTCACAGAGTCGGTTGACGGCTTGCATCAGCTGATCGGAGTTTTCTTGAAAGGCCGTCGGAAGGCGTTCAATAGCTTCTTCGATTCCTTCAAGTCGCTGAGTCAGGGATTTCAGTTGCTCTGAAAGATTCTGCTGTATCGCTTCGAGAGCTTCGATTGAACCGTTTGTTTTTTCAGGGGGGCTTGGGATAGTAGCAGGGATACTCGGCGGGCCACTGATCGCTGGACTTGTCGAGCCGCTCGGTGTGATAGATGTGGATGTAAGCGAGTCGTTCGACGTTAAGATCTGAAAGTGAATCGAAGGCTTTTGCGTTGCGGGGGGATCGAACCCTATAGCAGTGGCTTTGGTGGCATGCGTCGATGCTGACTTCGAAGGATTCGCTATACCAGTTTTCGTGGACGTCTCTGGTTTGCTTTTTACCGTGTCGATTCGGCTGGTGGCGGGTGCGGGTGCAGAGGGTTGATTGGGTGAACGCAGTGGCGGCGTTCGGAAGGAATGATTGATTTCAATTAGTTGATCGGGGCGCGAAGCGTTGCAGAGAAACCTGACTGATTCAAATCGCAATCCCCCAACGGTAAGTTCTGAACCTACGTCGAGCGATTGGCCTTTAGCGGGCATTCCGTCTATGAAGGTTGTTTGTTCAGCGAACAAATCGACAACACGCGGCGGTTGGCCTTGCGCCTCTCCACGAAACACAACTGCTTGAAATTTACTAACGTTCCTGTTGGCTATCCTCAAGTGGCATCCTGGTGCTGTCCCCATGATCGAGAGTGGATTTATCAAACGGAAGTGAGTCGGTTCGCTCCCTGTGCCGATCATGCCAGAGCGGACTACGAGGGTGTTGGGAACGACTTTGATGTCATCAAGATCGAAGGACTCCCAAGAGAACTGCTCGGGCACTTGAGGACTTGAATCGATTTCGAGAAGAGTTAAGCGGGCGTTGGGTTGCAACCATACAGTACCACCCGCAAGGACGAAGAGCGGGTCTGCAGGATGTGCAGATGACAAGTCGTTCATTTCAAGTACAACCAAATACCCTTGCGCGATCTGAACATAGG
>Ga0255128_1000082_pt1 | contig 35614 bp, 35 predicted proteins | sample Law_Miss_RepC_8d_FD_188562 | JGI IMG/M metagenome (GOLD analysis project Ga0255128, IMG submission 188562) | Freshwater microbial communities from St. Lawrence River, New York, United States - Law_Miss_RepC_8d | ecosystem: Environmental > Aquatic > Freshwater > River | place: USA: New York... | reverse complement strand
ATTACCCACGATCGCTACTTTTTGGACAACGCCGCAGAGTGGATTTTGGAACTCGACCGGGGTTCCGGCATTCCTTACAAAGGCAATTATTCCTCGTGGCTGGAGCAAAAAGATGCCCGTTTGGCCACCGAACAGCGATCTGAAGATGCCCGTTCTAAGGCGATGAAAAAGGAACTTGAGTGGGCGCGTTCCAACCCCAAAGGCCGCCAAGCCAAAAGCAAGGCCCGTCTGGCCCGCTTTGAAGAGCTTTCTGATCACGATTACCAAAAGCGCAACGAAACCCAGGAGATTTTTATCCCTGTGGCCGAGCGTCTGGGCAATGAGGTTTTCGAGTTCAAGAACGTCAGCAAGTCTTTTGGCGACCGTGTGCTGATCGACAACCTGAGTTTTCAGGTACCTGCAGGTGCCATTGTCGGCATCATCGGCCCCAACGGTGCTGGTAAATCCACCTTGTTCAAGTTGATTGCTGGCAAAGAACAGCCTGACAGTGGCGAGGTCAAGATCGGCCAAACCGTGCGCATGGCCTTTGTCGACCAGAACCGCGACGATCTGAACAACGACAAAACCGTCTGGGAAGACGTTTCTGGCGGCTTAGATATTCTGAACGTAGGCAAGTTCCAGATGGCCAGCCGTGCTTATTGCGGACGCTTCAACTTCAACGGGGGAGACCAGCAAAAGAAAGTCGGCATGTTGTCCGGCGGCGAGCGTGGACGTTTGCACTTGGCCAAAACCCTGATTGCGGGCGGCAACGTCTTGCTGCTGGACGAGCCATCCAACGACTTGGACGTGGAAACCTTGCGGGCACTGGAAGATGCGTTGCTCGAATTCGCAGGGTCCATCATGGTCATCAGTCACGACCGCTGGTTTCTGGACCGCATTGCCACCCATATCCTGGCCGCTGAAGGCGACAGCCAGTGGGTGTTTTTCGATGGCAACTACCAAGAATACGAAGCTGACAAAAAGCGTCGTTTGGGAGAAGAGGGCGCCAAACCCAAGCGCGTGCGCTTCAAAGCATTGAAGTAATCAGCGCAAACTGAATCAAAACGGGCCCTTCGGGGCCCGTTGTTTTGCATACCTTTGGAAGCGAATTTTTTAACAAGGTTTAGCCAGACTTTTGATTTGTCGTGTCGCCTTCAACTTGCCGTAAGCACTGAGCCCGCGCCTTGTCTGACCACAGGTGCAGACCCTCCAGCAAGCCTCGTTGGCTGAAAGAACAACTCTCTTCACTGAACAAGGCGCTGGCTTCCATGCGGTCCAGCAGACCACCCAATACTTCGCCAAAACGCTCTGGCAAGGCCAAATGAAGAGCCTCAGAGCGCCATTTTTGGATCAAGGCGCGTTGGCTTAATTGCCCGTTTTCACAAGCCAGCAGGGCTTGTTTCATATTGTCCAAAGTCGTGAGTGTTGGGCTCATGAGGCCTGTCTCCTTATGCGTATTCAACCCATGCATGTTCGTCAGACGCATTCTTCGCAGTCATTCAGGACATCATTATGGCGAAACGGACATGCGCTAAGGTCAAATAAAACGCATGACTGAGGGCCTTGAAACGCGGCCTTGATAACACTTCGTTGGACGATTTAACCCAAGAAGGCTTTCACCCGCGCAGAGAAATCCGGCTGCTGTCCGACCTTTAGAAAACCTTCAAGTTCATTTTGCAGGTGGCTTTGCAAGGTGCTGTTGCCACTCGTTCGCAGCAGCCTTTTGAAGTTCTTCAAAGACTCAGGGGGGACCGCTAGCCACTGGTTGACCACATCCTCAACGGCCGTAAGCAAAACCTTTGCAGGCACAACCTTGTTCACCAACCCCCAGCTACAGGCTTGTTCTGCATTCAGCGTGGGGGTTAGAGTAAACAGCTCAAAAGCACGCAAGGGGTTAACCAAACGTGGAAGAAACCACGATGTACCGCCATCAGGGCTACCCCCCAGTTTTGCATAGGCCAGATTGAGTTTCAAATTGTCGGCCGCAATCACATGATCAGACACCCAGACAAGACCCAAAGTACCGCCTGCAACGGGCCCGTGAATGCCCGCGACTATGGCGGTATCCAAGGCGCGCAAACCTGAAATGGCGACGTTGAAGTAGCCAATGGCTTCACTTAGCCAGTCATTCATAACGCCTTGTTCCAGGGCCTCACCAAAAGATTGGATGTCGCCGCCCACACCAAAGGATGAACCCTCGGCAACGATACTCAACACGCGGGGGGGCTGTTTCAACAGCAAAGTGGTTATTTCAGAAAGCGCTTTGAGTTCTTCCATGCGCAAGGCGTTGTTGCGTGCTGGGCGCGCAAGAGTCAGGCGCGCGTGGTCATCGCTTAAACGTTCCAATCGAATGGTTTCGGTCATTGCGCTCTTTCTTCAATTTGCACTACTGCGCCTTGGGACTCATGCCATCTTCGGACCAACCGGGATGGTCAGCGAGTCGAGGCATGGGCATCGGCTGTAAGACGTCAATTTTGTTGAGGTAAGCACGGTATTGAGCGAGCAGGCCAGCACGCCCATCGGGGCCCGCGTAGGGCACATGATGGGCCACGAAAGGTGGTAATACGGTCATGCCCGTGAACCCCAACACGCCTTGGTGCAAGGGTGCCAGCAGGCTCAGCATTTCGCCATTGAGTGATTCCGGTCCAAAGGCTTTTGCAGGTGCGCCTGTGGTCACGCAAACCAAGGCGCGTTTGCCTTTTAAACGCCCCTTGTCGAATATGGCACTTCGTCCGTAGACAGCGCCTGAGATAAAAACGCGGTCAATCCATCCTTTGAGGATGGCGGGCATGCCAAACCACCACAACGGAAAATGCAAAATCAAAAGGTCTGCGCTTTGGAGTTTTTCCAGTTCGACACGAATATCAGGGGAAAGTCCGTTGTGGGCATGGGCATGTCGTTGTTCAAGGGAAACGTTGAAATTTTCACTGTCGTAACAGCTTGAAAAGTCCTCCCGATCGATGGCCGGTTTAAATTTCATGGCGTAAAGATCAGAAACCTCCACCGCATGCCCTTGAGCTTGCAACTCATCCCGAGCCACATCGCGCAATGCAGCGTTGAAAGAGCGTGGTTCCGGATGAGCGTAGACGATGAGCGTTTTCATACAGAACAGTTCAGTTTCAACTGCGAAGCATTTCCTCGCTGATGATGATTTTGCGTACCTCCGTCGTACCTGCGCCAATTTCAAGCAGTTTGATTGCGCGATAAAGCCGGTTGATTTCTGACTCCCAGATGTAGCCCGTGCCACCATGAATCTGTACAGCTTCATTGAGTACCTTGTTCATGGTCTCTGCGGTAAACATGACCGAGGCTGCCGTAATTTTGTGAATGCTGCCGCGACCGCCCCCGCCGATTTCCAGTTGGTTGGAAGCGCGCAGGGCCTGGTAGGTAAACAAGCGCATCGATTCAACCCAGACATACATGTCGGCCAGTTTGGCGCGAACCATCTGAAAGTCTGAAATGGGCTTGCCAAACTGATGGCGCGTGCGGGCGTAGTCCAAGGAGAGTTCCAGTGCACGTTCGGCAATGCCCAAGCAAATGGGCGAGATCATGGCGCGCTCCAAATCAAGGCCACTCATCACCACCTTCACGCCTTCATTGAACCCACCGATCAAATTCCTTGCAGGGACACGACAGTTGTCGAACACCAGCTCACCGGTCTGGCTTCCTCTGAAACCCATCTTCACCAGTTTTTGCGCCACACTGAAACCTGGCATGTCCTTCTCGACAATGAAAGCAGAAATGCCCCGTGCGCCTAGTTGTTTATCCGTTTTGGCATAAACCAGCAGCACATCGGCCACAGGTCCATTGGTGATGTAAATTTTTCGGCCGTTGAGCAAGTAATCGTCGCCATCCGGTGTGGCTGTGGTGGCCATGGAGCCGAGCGCATCGGAGCCAGCACCGGGCTCGGTAAGCCCTAATGCGCCGATCAAATTGCCGCTGCAAAGACCCGGCAGGTAGCGCTGACGTTGTTCGTCGTTTGCGTTGCGGAAGATGTTGTAAAGGCAAAGGTTTTCGTGTGCAACCCAACTCAATGCCAGTGCGTGGTTCCAGCGCGAAAAGGCTTGCAGTACCAAACCGCTGGTGAACAAATCCATGCCCGCACCACCGTGAGCTTCGGGAACAGGAATTCCGAAGTAACCGGTTTCCCCGATTTTTTTGAAAACCTCTGTTGGCCACCATTCCTCGTTGTCCATCCGGGCGGCCAGTGGAAACATCTGCTCACGTCCGAAACGATCGGCCTGATCCAGGATGGTTTGTTCGTCCTCTGATAGGCCGGAAAAAAGCAGATCGATGGAGGTGGTTTGCGACACGGGGAAATCTCCTTTTGAAGTGACAATGGAAAATCCCATTGTTTATTGAAGAGCACTCAAATTTTTACAAGATCAAACGTGACTATGTCATAAAATTTTTTGAGGTACACAAGGGAATACACCTACAAAATAATTTTTACTTAATTAAATCAATAGGTTACGGTATTTTTTTGTTATTGAAATTGGGATTTTTGAACTTTTTTAATTTTTGAGTCAAGTTTATTTAATTGACTTATTCGCGGGCTGATTTCTAAAATGAGACCGTCCAACACCTGTCGAACAAAATGCTAACCATCACCAACCTTCAGGTCTTCTACGATCGCGCCGTCGAGGCCTTGCGCGATGTGTCGCTTGAGGTGCGCCCTGGGCAAATCGTGGCTTTGTTGGGCAGCAACGGCGCAGGAAAGTCCACTGTGCTCAAGTCAATTTGCGGAGTTTTGTATCCGGAAGATGGAGAGATCGTGGGCGGCACCCTTCATCATTTGGGGGCTGATCTCACCGGATTCGCGCCGCATGAAATCGTCCGTCGAGGCATTGTTCAGGTGCCTGAGGGGAGGCGACTGTTCGACAAATTGACGGTCGAAGAGAACCTGCTGATGGGGGGCTATTCACGTCCGACAGGCGAAATAGCGGCCTCTTTAGATGAAGTGTTTGAACTTTTCCCTGATGTGAAACAACACCGGGGTCGTGTCTCCGGATACCTTTCTGGGGGGCAACAGCAAATGGTCGCCATTGGCCGTGCGTTGATGGCCAAACCGAAGTTGCTGTTACTCGATGAACCCTCGCTTGGTCTTGCGCCACAAATTATTGCGGAGATTTTTGAGGCTGTCAGACGTCTGCGCGACGACCAAGGCCTGACGGTTTTACTGGTAGAGCAGAACGCACAACTGGCACTTTCGGTGGCCAATTACGGTTACATCATGGAGCGTGGGCGCGTTGTGCTGGATGGTGAACCTGAAAAACTCCTTTCCAACGATGACGTTAAAGAGTTCTACCTGGGTGTACAGGCGGGGGGCCAGGAGCGCCGCAGCATGCGTGAAGTCAAACATTACAAGCGACGCAAAAGGTGGCTTTCATGATGGTTCAAACTGAACCCTTGCTGGAAATGACGAACATATCCAAGCGTTTTGGGGGGCTGGATGCGTTGTTGGATGTGAATTTGCGGGTCATGCCCGGGCAGATTTACAGCGTCATCGGCCCCAATGGTGCGGGTAAGACAACCTTGTTCAACATGGCCTCTTGTCTCTTGCCCCCCACCACCGGACGCATCAAATTCAACGGCGACGACATCACCGGAAAGCCTGCGCATGCTTTATCCGGCTTGGGCATCGCACGAACCTTTCAGAATTTGGCCGTTTTTAAGCACGAAACGGTCATCGACAACATCTTGACCGGAATGCACGCGCATCTGCGTACCGGTATCTTGGGGGCGGCTATGTTTTGGGGGCCAACACGCAAAGCCGAGGTGGCTGCCCGCGAGGCGGCAGAGGAAATTGTCGAGTTTCTTGAAATTGAAACCATCCGGGATTTGCCAGTGGGAACGCTCTCCTATGGATTGCAAAAACGTGTGGAATTGGGTCGTGCACTGGCCATGCGTCCGCGCCTTTTGATGCTGGACGAGATGGTCTCGGGGATGAACCAAGAGGAGACCGAGGACATTGCACGCTTTATTCTGGATATCCGGGAGGAGCGAGGCATCACTGTGGTCATGATTGAACACGATATGGGCATTGTGATGGACATTTCAGACCATGTTTGCGTGCTCAATTTTGGTCGAAAGATTGCCGATGGAACGCCTGCAGAAGTGTCTGCCAACCCGGCGGTGGTGGCGGCCTACCTTGGCCTGTCCGACTCCGCGGTCAACGGGGGCAAACCATGAGCGCCCATGACAAGGCTATGGCCGATGCAAGCTTGCCCCCTGGGGTCGCAGAGGGCCGGGCCAGCATGCCGGGTTTGCTGCGCTATCGTGCCCAACACACTCCCGACCAAATAGCGCTGCGGGAGAAGGTCCGTGGTGTTTGGCAGGGGGTAACGTGGGGGGGGTATTTCCAAAAAGTGCAAGCTTTTGCGCTTTATCTGCGTGCACAGGGGTTTGGCCCGGGTGACAAACTGGTGATAGCCTCCGACGGCTCGCCAGAGTGGTTTTATGCTGATTTGGCAGCGCAATCTTTGGGGGGCGTCACGGTGGGCATCTATCCCACCAACCCATGGCCGGAACTCCAATACATCGTGCGCCACTGCCGTGCCAAGGTGGCCGTTTGCGGCGACCAAGAGCAGACCGATAAAGTCTTGGAAGCCATGCGTCAGGGAGATGGGTTGCCTGATTTGCGCCATGTTCTGACAGTTGATTGGAAAGGCATGCGGCACTACTCGGAAGCGTGCCTTTTGTCCTTTGAAGAAGCCTTGGCGCAGGGCGGCATCTTGGCCAAGCAGGGCTCAGAGATCAGTGCATTGGATGCTTTGATTGATGGGGTACTGCCTGAGCAAGATGCATTGATTGTTTACACCTCAGGAACAACCGGCATGCCCAAAGGCGCCAGGATCTCCCATCGGGGTATTCTTTTCAATGCCCTGCAGTTGGGGCAGGTCCAGCAATATGCTGGCAAACCGCTGTCGGTTGTTTGTTATTTGCCTTTGTGTCACGTTGCCGAAAGGCTTATGTCCACAGTGGTACAACTGGTCTATGGTTCGGTGGTTTACTTCGCAGAATCCATTGATGCCGTGACCCATAATTTACGTGAAATCGGGCCCAGTTATTTCTTCGGAGTCCCCCGCATCTGGGAGAAACTTCAGCACCAAATCCTGATCTCCGCGCGAGAAGCCAGGCCTTGGGTTCGTCGAATCTTCGAGTTATCAATGGCGATTGCCAAGCCCATTGCTGAGAGAGCCATTGCGAATGGGGATCGGTACGTCAATTGGCGTGATGCACTCCTTGCACGTTTATTGAGGTGGTTGGTCTTCAGCAACCTGTTGGCTTCAGTGGGCTTGGATCGAACTTGGGTGGCCATGACGGGTGGCGCTTCAATTTCACCAACGGTCATTCTCTTTTTTAGGGCCATGGGTGTTCCCATTTACCAAATCTACGGGATGACCGAGACCAGCGGTGTGACACACAGTCAGATCTATGGCCATGCCCGGTTGGGTTGGTGCGGACCATTGCTGCCCAAGGTAGTCGAGCAGAAGGTAGGAGACGATGGAGAGTTGTTGGTGCGCGGTCCGATCGTCTTCAATGGCTATCTCTATAACGAAGAGGCCAGCACACAGGCCTTTACAGAGGGGTGGTTGCATACCGGGGACATTGTTGTGCTCGAAGAATCAACGGGTGAAGTCAAAATTCTCGATCGTAAAAAAGCCATTTTGATCACCAGCGGAGGCAAAAACATCACGCCATCGCTGATTGAGGATTCTCTCAAGGAAAGTCTTCATATCAGCGAGGCGGTCTTGTTGGGAGATGGCCGAAACTTCATTTCCGCTTTGATCCAAATTGACCTGGACACAGTCGGCAAGTGGGCCCAAGACCGTGGTTTGGCCTATACCACTTACGAGTCATTGGCGTCTTTGCCTTCTGTGCGCGAGTTGATTGAGACCGATGTCAAGCGAGTGAACGAGCGGTTCTCCCGGGTCGAGAGCATTCGCAAATTCGTGATTCTGCGCAAACAGTTGGATCATGACGACGGCGAGTTGACCGCCACGATGAAGGTCAGGCGCAATGTGATCGAGAAAAAGTTTGCGGCAGAAATCGCAGAAATTTACGGACAAAGCAAGGAGATGCAGGGATGAATTATTTCTTGAATCTTTTGATGTCGGGCTTGGTCATCGGCTCTTTGTACGGATTGATCTCCATGGGTTTTGCCATCGTCTATCGGGCGACTGGCATGGTGAACTTTGCTGTCGGCGAAACCATGATGTTGATTGCTTACATCAGCTATAACCTGGCGCAGTTTCCAGGCTTGGGATTTGCAGGGCTTTTACTGACCACCATTCCAATTTCGGTCTTGTTGGGTTTGTTGATTGAGCGCATCTTCATACGTCCCATGTTGGGCGAGCCCATGTTTTCTCGTGTCATGGTCACCATCGGTTTGGCTGTTGTGATCCGTTCTGCCGTCATTCTGATTTGGGGTGTGGAGCCAAAGGCCTACCCGCGACCGCTGGGGGACGAGGTGATCAAGTTCGGTGAACTCGCCCTGTATCCGGGTCAAATTTTCTCTCTTGTTGTGATGGCTTTGTTGTGCTTGATGATGTGGGCCTTCTTTAGGCACTCTCGGGTGGGTATCGCCATGCGAGCAACATCCAATAATGAGACAACAGCCTTGCTGATGGGCATCAACGTGAAGCGAATCAGCGCCATATCCTGGGCACTTTCCTCTGTATTTGCGGCTTTTGCCGGACTTTCGTTTTGCTTGATGTTCAGTTTGGAGCCGGAAATTTCCCAGATGGGTCTGCGCGGATTCCCGGCCAGCATTTTGGGCGGACTGGATTCGGTGATCGGCGGGGCTTTTGGAGGCCTGGTCATCGGGGTGGCTGAAAACATGGCCGGTGGCTACCTCGGGCGTGGTTTAAAGGAAATTGCCGGATTCGTTCTCATCATTGTTGTCTTGATGGTCAAACCTTACGGCCTCTTTGGTCAACGAGAAATCGAGCGTGTCTGATGCGTACCCAAACCTACAAAACCAATTACGCTGAGCTGGTGGCATTAACGCCACATGCCTCCAACTGGGCTTGGGCCTTGATGGGCTTGCTGATAGTTGCTTGTGCCCCGCTGATACTGGGGTCACATGGCCTCAATATTTTGTCGGTTATTTTTGTCATGGCCATTGGCATTCTTGGCTTGAACCTTCTCACGGGGGTTACCGGATTGATCTCGCTTGGACACGCTGGTTTCTTGCTGATCGGTGCATATTCCCAAGCCATTCTGACCACTGATTACCACTTCCCGGCGTGGTTGGCCATATTCGCTTCAGGTCTTGTGGCTGCCCTCGCCAGCCTGGTGGTGGGAATTCCCTCGTTGCGTCTCAAAGGTTTGTATTTGGCCATCACTACGCTGGCCTTCACCTTCATCGTTCGTCACATCGTTTTGTTTGCCGAAAACATCACCCGTGGTTCGGAAGGCATGGCGGTTGAGCCTTTGAAAATATTGGGTTACGCCATCAAGAGTGATATGCCATTCTTTTATGTGGCCTTGATCATGCTGGTGTTCTTTATCCTGATCACGCTGAACATCATGCGATCCCGCATTGGCCGTGCTTGGTTGGCCGTGCGCGACCATGACATCGCTGCTCGGGCGATGGGCATTAACCTCATGCGTTACAAGCTGTTGGCTTTTATGGTCAGCGCTTTTTATACCGGGGTCGCGGGATCATTGGTGGCACTCCAAACGCGATATATCAACGTGGATACCTTCAGCATCCTAATCAGTATTGAGGCCTTGGCCATGATCATTGTTGGCGGCATGGGGCGTGTCCACGGCGCACTGCTGGGCACCGTGCTCATTTTGCTGTTGCCCGAGTTGTTGAATTTCAGTTTTTCTATCGCTGGTGACCGATTTACCACCCTCATGGCTGATCGTATTTACGAGATCAAGGGGCTGATGTATGGCGTGGTGATTTTGTTGTTTCTGCGCTTGGAGCCAGAAGGTCTGGCTGGGATCTGGCGCAAAGCGAAAAGGTTCTGGGTGCATTGGCCTTTGTCGCAGTAACTGCGACACAGGTTAAGGCAGCAGAGGCACTGCACCGGAATACCCCGGGAGCGGGCAATTTTAAAAGGAGACTCAGTCATGCGTAATTCAATTCGTCGATGGGCCACTGGCCTGAAGAAAACATCCGTGATTGCACTGTCCATTGGTGCTGGTTTCGCCAGTGCACAGGATGTGGGTGTCACGGCTACAGAAATTCTGCTGGGTGAGGTACAGCCCATGTCTGGCCCCGCTTCCTTGATTGGCAAGGCCGGCGCTGCGGGTTCTAAGCTGGCTATTGCAGAGATCAATGCCAATGGCGGCATCAATGGCCGCAGACTCCGCGCTATTTACGAAGACGATGGCTACGTGCCTGCGCGCTCTGTTTCTGCGGTCAAAAAATTAATTGACTCCGACAAAGTTTTTGCCCTGACAGGTACCACAGGCAGCTCCCATATGGTGGCAATGTTGCCCACCATTGAAGAAGCAAAGATTCCCACCATCGTGCACATGGCCCCCAACCCAGCGGTGGTGAACCCACGTCGTCCCACGGTGTTCATGATCGGACCGGATTACGATTACGCGGGTTACGTACCGATCAACCACATGATCGAGAAGATGGGCCAGAAGGGTGGCAAGTTCGGCATCCTTTATCAGGACGACGACTTTGGCAAGGCGCTGTTGGCGGGTTACGTGAAAGCAGTCAAACAACATGGCGTAGCCAGCGTGGCCGAAATCCCATTTAAGCGCGGAGCAAAAGATTTTTCTGCTGAAGTGCTGACCCTCAAGGAAAAAGGTGTCACTGCTTTGTACCTGGGTACATTGACCACCGAGTCGGCAGCGGTCATGGGCGAGCTCAAGCGATTGGGCATGAAACCAGTGATCGGAACCTTGTGGGCGGGGCAACTTCCGGCCGCAGTCAAACTTGCTGCACCCTCCGGTTTTGAATACCTTATCCCTGATTACTACGCATCCAACTACGACCCCACGGGTATCAAACTGATGGAGGTTGCCAAAAAGTTCTTGAGCGCTGACGACTATGACAACTTCAACCGATACACGGTCAGTGGCTATGTGGGCACGATCGTTTTGGCTGAAGGTATTCGTCGCTGCGGTGCCGCCGTGACGCGTACTTGTGTGGTGGCCGAGTTGAACAAACTCAACAACTTCAGCACCGGCGGATTGACGGGCCCCGTATCGTTTAACAACCCCAAGGCGCAGGCTGTGCTGCCGATCAAGTTGTTCCAGACCGATCCGAAGAACGCCAGTGTCAAATCGGTGACCGACTTCATCGCCTACTGACCCGGCTAACCCTAAGCTCAAGACGCCAACCATGAATGCTGCAGTTCACCAGCCCCCCCACCCCGGAACAGGCAACGCCGAGCGTTACCGTTCGGTTTTCCGTCCTGGTTTGTTCGATGGACAGACCATCGTTGTCACTGGTGGAGGGAGTGGTCTGGGCCGCTGCACAGCGCATGAGTTGGCAAGTCTTGGCGCACGTTTGGCACTGGTAGGCCGCAAGCTTGACAAACTTGAGGCCGTGTCCGCTGAATTGGCCGTTGCTTACCCGGAGTCTGTGGGCAAAGTCACACTGCACAGTTGCGACATCCGGGACGAGACATCCGTCACACAGACCGTGGCCGATATCCTGAGTGCACATGGCAGTATTCACGGGCTTTTTAACTGTGCGGGTGGTCAATATCCGGCCCGACTTCGCGATATTTCCTTAAAAGGCTGGGATACCGTGGTGCGGAACAACTTGCACGGCACATTTCTATTTTCAAGGGAGTGTTACGTCCAATGGATGGAGGCGAACGGTGGCAGCATGGTCAATATGCTGGCCGATATTTGGGGTGGTCTGCCCGGTATGGGCCACTCTGGCGCCGCACGCGGGGGTGTGCTGACCTTCACCGAGACCGCCGCCTGCGAGTGGGGCTGTGCAGGCGTTCGTGTGAATGCAGTAGCACCTGGCTGGATTGCCTCTAACGGCATTGACACCTACGATGACGAATACCAGTCACTTTTGCGCGAATTGCGCACCAAAGTGCCTTTGCAGCGATTCGGCACCGAGGCCGAATTGGCCTCCGCCGTGGTCTACCTGCTATCGCCTGCAGCAGGTTTCATCAACGGTGCCGTCATTCGTGTGGACGGTGGCGTACCCACCGCTCGTCACACCTGGAAGCTGGAGCCTGCAAGGCAGGATTTCACTTACAACGGATTTCCTTTGTACAAGCCACCGCAGGCATTTTCTGATCAGCACAAAGGGGAAAAGTCGTGACCGATGAACTAAACCAGGTCTTGGTTGAACAAAAGGGGCTTGCTTGCCATGTCACGATCAATCGAGCCAAAGAACACAACACCATGACCGATGTGGTCATGGCGCAATTGCGTCAGGCATTGTTAGATGCCGAGTCCATGGAAGGCGTCCGAGCCATCGTCATCACAGGTGCCGGGCAGCAAACTTTTTGTGCCGGAGGCAAGCTCAAGCCTACCGCCGATGGATCTCCTTTCGCGTTAGAGCCCGGCCGCTTTGATAACCCCGTTGCCGATTTGTTTCGCGCCATGGACCGCTGTAACTTGCCGATCATTGCGCGTGTGAATGGCGGTGCTTTTGGTGGCGGTGTGGGTCTGGTGTGTGCCTGTGACTTTGCTATCTCGGTGGACAGTGCCAAATTCGGAACGACAGAAGCGCGCGTAGGCGTCTTTCCGATGATGATTTTGCCCTTGCTGATGCGCGTGATTCCAAGACGCCGTCTGCAGGAAATGTGCTTTCTTGCCGAACGGTTTTCTGCTGAAGACGCGCTTCGTATGGAGATCGTGAACCAAGTCGTCCCTGTTGAAGAACTCGACAGTGCAGTTGAGGCATTGATCGCCAAGCTTGCCGCTAATTCACCTTTGGCGTTGCGCATGGGACGGCGGGCATTTTCCGCCATGAGCGATTTGTCACTGGCGGATGCTCTGAACCTTGCACAGGCCTTGTTACCCGTCATGTCGCAAAGTGAAGACACCCGTGAAGGCATGAAGGCATTTGCCGAGAAGCGCACGCCCAACTGGACCAATCGCTGATCTACCGAACGTATGCCATGAGTGATAAAAAATTTCGTATTGAACCTTTACGCATAGGATGTGCATCCGGTTTCTGGGGAGATTCTGAAGCCGGGGCAGTTCAGCTGGTCACCACGGGCCGCATTGATTATTTGGTGTTTGATTATTTGGCCGAGATCACCATGTCCCTGTTGGCCCGTGCGCGTGCCAAGTCACCCGAATCGGGATACGCCCCTGATTTCGTCAAGGTGATTGCACAGTTGGCGCCACAGATTCACGCCCAGGGTATCCGTGTTGTGTCGAATGCTGGCGGTGTCAATCCCAAAGCCTGTGCTGCCGCTTTGGCTGCCAAACTTGAAGCCATGGGCTTGACCATGCGAATAGCCGTCGTCGAAGGCGATGACTTGAGTGCGCAGGCAGAGGGATTGCGTGCTGCTGGCGTGCGTGAGATGTTCAGCGGCGATCTCATGCCCCCTTCGTTGATGAGTGTGAATGCTTATTTGGGCGCTCAGCCCATCGCGGCTGCGCTGGATGCCGGTGCGCAGATTGTGATCACGGGCCGGGTCGTGGACAGTGCTGTGACCTTGGGCCCACTGGTGCACGAGTTTGGCTGGTCTTGGACAGATTGGGACAAGCTCGCCACCGGAAGCCTGGCGGGACACATCATTGAATGCGGCACCCAATGCACAGGGGGACTTTTTACGGATTGGGAGCAGGTGCCTGGCTGGGACAACATGGGGTTTCCGATTGCAGAGTGTGATGCCAGCGGAAAAAGCGTGGTGATTACCAAGCCTCCTGGTACGGGCGGATTACTCATCCCTGCCACGGTGGCCGAGCAAATTGTCTATGAAATCGCCGATCCTCAGCGCTATCTGTTGCCCGATGTGACTTGTGACTTTTCCCAAGTGAAACTCCATCAGGAGGGCAAGGACAGGGTTCGTGTGACCGGTACCTGCGGAACCTCGGCGCCAACTACTTATAAAGTGTGTGCCACCTACAGTGACGGTTGGCGACTGATGGGAACACTCATGATTGGAGGCCACCAAGCGGTGGCTAAAGCGCAACGGGTAGGGCAAGCTATTTTGCAACGTTGTGAGCGCTTGATGTCCGAGCGTGGCTGGGGCCCATTTACCGAGACCAGTCTTGAAGTGCTGGGGGCCGAGAGCACCTATGGACCTCATGCGCGTCAGTTGGACAGCCGTGAGGTGGTGCTCAAACTGGCAGCCAAACATCCGCAACGTGAAGCATTGGAGTTGCTTGCACGGGAGATAGCGCCCTCTGCCACCTCGATGGCCCAGGGCATTACCGGCTTTGCCGCCGGGCGGCCTGCGCCATCTCCAGTGATACGGCTTTTCTCGTTTGTGGTCGAGCAGGAAAAAATTCAACAGCATATTTCGATGGAGGGTATTGAAATTCCATTTAAGCCAATTCAGGGGTCGCAAGACACCAAGCGAAACATTCATCCCGGCCAAAACCTTCCGGTGACCGCTCCGGCCAAAACTGAAACCATTCGAGTCCCTTTGTTGCACATTGCCCACGGCCGCAGCGGGGACAAAGGGGACACCTCCAACATTGGTGTCATTGCCCGTTCAACTGAAGCGTTTGAGTGGTTGCAGCAAGAACTGACGCCAGAAATGGTGAAGGCCTATTTAGCCCACATCGCCGAAGGGGATGTGCGTCGCTACAGCTTGCCTGGTTTTAATGCGCTCAATTTTGTTCTTGAAAAAGCGCTGGGCGGGGGCGGTGTCGCCTCATTGCGATACGACCCACAAGGCAAAGCCTTTGCGCAAATGTTATTGGGCATGGAATTGGATGTTCCCCAGTCTGTGCTGGAGTCATTGCCATGAACAGCAGCACAGCCAAAGCCACGGCGATCGTGGTCGAACTCGATGCCATGGCAAATCCGGTGGGCAAGCAGACGCCCCGACGCATGCGACGCGCGGTAGAAATTCTGGCAGCGGCACGAGAGGTATTTCTTGAAAAAGGTTTTGACCGCGCTTCCGTGAGTGAAATTGCGGCCAAGGTCGGGGTGGTCGAAGGCTTGGTTTACACCTACTACCCCTCAAAACGCGAATTGCTCAATTCTGTTTTGCGTGGCATGTATGAGCCACTGATTTTGGACATCGAGGATAAATTTTCAAGGCTGAAGGGGGTGCGCAGTCGCATGCGCTTTCTGATCTGGCGTCATATCCGCGTGTATGTAGAAGAACCCAATCTCTCTCGTCTCGTGTTGCACGAAGTCCGTACTGGCCCTGAATATTTCCAATCGGTGCTGCATGCATTGCATGTACGTTACACGGCCTTTCTTTTGCGTACGGTAGAAGAGGCCATAGCGGATGGAGAGCTTCGAGCCGACACCGACATCGAGTTGCTGCGCTCCATGGTTTACGGGGGCATTGAGCACCGCATGTGGGGGACTTTGTTTGGCCGTGGAACGGTCGATGTGGAAAGCATGGCGGATCTTTACACCCTGATGGTCTTGGGCCCGGTGTTGTCTGATGGGCGTGCCTACTCTCCACTGGTTACCCAAACAGCAGAACACAACGTGCTTCAAGTGCTGGATGAGGTCCGGGACAGGTTGAATCTGATTGAGCAGTCAGTCAGGCCTCCAGATGTGGCTACTTCAACACCACTTATAGCGCGGGCCAGCAGCAAGAAAGTCAAAAAATGATCATCAAGAAGTTGTTCATTGCCAACCGAGCTGAGATCGCACTGCGCATCGTGCGCACCGCCAAGCGCATGGGGATCACCACCGTCGTGCCGTGGCATGCCCGCGATCACCATGGACCGGCCCTGCTTGTGGCTGATGAAGCCGTGGAGTTGCAGGGCGAACCCCCAGTTTCGGCTTGGTTGGATGGTCAGGCCTTGATTGCTGCTGCAATCGCCAGTGGTTGTGATGCGATCCATCCCGGATATGGCTTTTTGTCGGAAAACGCCACTTTTGCACGCGATGTTGTGCGCGCTGGGCTCATTTTTGTAGGTCCACCTGCCGAAGTCATTCAATTAATGGGCGACAAAATCACTGCCCGTCAGTTTGCCACCCGTTGTGGTGTACCGGTAACGCCATCGGCCGATGAAGCGGATTCACCTGAGACTTTTGCCGAGCGAGCCGCCGCGATTGGGTTTCCGTTGCTGATCAAGGGGTCTGCGGGGGGCGGTGGCAAGGGCATGCAAATCGTTCACAATGAAAGCACTCTTGCACAGTGCATTGCCACGGCGCGCGCTGAAAGTCTTCGCTACTTTGGCGATGGGCGCTTGCTGGCGGAGCGATTCGTAGAGCAACCCAGACACATTGAGGTGCAAGTGTTCGGTGACAGTCACGGCCAGGTGATTCATTTGGGCGAGCGAGAGTGCTCCATCCAACGCCGCTTTCAGAAATTGATTGAGGAAACCCCGGCACCTTCTTTGACGCCCGAGTTTCGGCAGCGTATTTGCGATGCGGCAGTCCGGCTGGCCCGTGAGGCGGGCTATGTGAACGCAGGCACGGTCGAGTGCATTGTTTCCCCTTCGGGCGAATTCTTTTTCCTGGAGATGAATACCCGCCTCCAGGTTGAACATCCCGTGACAGAAATGGTCACCGGGCTTGATCTGGTGGAGTGGCAATTGCGCGTGGCTCAAGGCGAAGAACTGCCCATGAGGCAGAGCGATATCCGCTGGCACGGGAGTGCCATAGAGTGCCGAATTTTGGCTGAAGATGCCGATGCCGGATTTGTACCCGACACAGGAAAAGTACTGTTGCTCAACGAGCCTCAGGGCCCGGGAGTCCGCTTTGATTGCGGTATCACACAAGGGGCGGCCGTGACTGCCGATTTTGATTCGATGCTGGCAAAACTGGTCGTTCACGGGGCCACCCGTGATCTGGCGATTTCCCGCCTACGACAGGCCCTGGCCGAAACCGTTATGTTGGGAGTCACCATCAACGCTGACTTTTTAGGGCGAGTACTCGCTCACCCTGCTTTCCAGTCGGGCGAAACCGACACGGGTTTTCTGGAGCGGCACAAAGCCGATCTGCAACCTGCCGATTGGACTGAAGATGAGCGTCGAGCACTGGTGGCCGTGGCGGCAGCACTGGGTCGCGAAACCCACAAGAACACCATTTCTGAACCGTATGCATCCATGGGTGCGTGGCGCAACTGATACCGAGAACTGATCCTTCAGAGACAACATGACGACCTACACTTTTCAATCCGATGCCCGTCAGCGCTACCAGACCTCTAAGCGCGGCCAAACGGTTCATGTTGATGGGCAGTCGCACAGTGTGCGCACACTTGACGCCAACAGTTTTATGACCCAAGTGAACGGATGCCTCACGCGCATCCGTGGCGTCGCCGATGGCGACAACATCCACCTGCACATCAATGGACGCGCATGCGCCGTCCTTCGAATCGATCCAACCCGGGCTTCAGCGGCTTCAGCTTCCGAGTCCGGTGGGAGTTCTGCTGCGCCAATGCCTGGGGTCGTCATTAATTGGCTGGTCCAACCGGGCTGTTCAGTCAAGGCGGGAGATGCCCTTTTGGTCATAGAAAGCATGAAACTTCAAATGACTATTGAAGCGCCGCAGTCAGGGAAGCTGGTGGATTTACCTTTCGCTGCGGGTCAGACCTTCCAGCGTGGAGCCGTTTTGGCTCGGGTTGTCGCTGAGGAGGTAGCAGCATGAGTCGCATCGTTAGCAAGGTCGATACATCCTCTGCGCAATTCAAGGCTAATTTTGAGTCCATGAGTCAGCGTGTTCAGCAATTGCATGACCGGCTTCATCAGGCCCGCTTTGATCGTCCACAGCGCGATATCGACCGCTTGCAAAAACAAAATAAACTGACCGTACAAGAACGTTTGGCGCTGCTCTTGGACCCTGGAACCCCCTTTTTGGAGTTAAGTGGTCTGGCCGCCAACAAGTCTTATGGTGGCGATGTGCACGGGGCAGGGCAGGTGTCGGGTATTGGCATTATTCACGGGCGTGAAGTCATCATCCACGCCGATGACCCCAGTATCAAAGGGGGGGCTTGGTACCCATTGTCCGTGAAAAAAATCATACGGACACTCGATATCGCCATTGAAAATCGACTTCCGGTCATTCATCTGTGTGACAGCGCTGGCGGTTTTTTGCCCTTGCAATCCGATTTGTTTCCGGACCGCTATACAGCAGGTCGGATTTTTCGTAACCAATGCACCCTTTCAAAAATGGGGGTGCCCCAGATCGCCGTCGTGCTGGGCCATTGCACCGCTGGTGGTGCCTATATTCCTGCCCTGTCTGACTACAGCGTCATTGTTCGGGGCAATGGGGGTGTTTTTCTGGGTGGCCCTCCGTTGGTTAAAGCTGCAACAGGTGAAGTGGTCAGTGCCGAGGCGTTGGGTGGGGCAGAAATGCACACCACCGTGTCGGGTACTTGCGATTACGCGGCAGATGACGAGCCCCATGCCATGGCGATTGCGCGCGACATCTTTGCCCAGACATCCCCAGTGGTCAAGCAGACCATTGATCGCATTGAGGCCGAACCGCCGCACTATGACCCAAAGGAGCTTTACGGCATTATCCCGACCGACCGTAAGGTGGGTTTTGACATGCGAGAAATCATTGCCCGTATTGTGGATGGCAGCCATTTTCATGAATATCAGCCGGGTTATGGCACCACGATCGTCTGTGGATTTGCCCGGATATGGGGCTGTAAGGTTGGCATTTTGGCCAACAACGGTGTGCTGTTCAACGACAGTTCCCTGAAGGCGGCCCACTTCATGCGGCTTTGTGACCGTGATCGCACACCGCTGGTGTTTCTTCAAAACATCACCGGCTATATGGTGGGGCGTGAATATGAAGAGCGCGGCATCACCAAGGATGGTGCCAAGATGATCATGACCCAGGTCGGTTGTTCGGTACCTAAATTCACCGTCATCGTTGGCAGCTCATTTGGGGCGGGTAACTACGGCATGTGCGGACGCGCTTTCGATGGTCGATTTCTCTGGATGTGGCCCCAGTCTGAAATCGCGGTGATGGGGGCTGAGCAGGCCGCCAACACCTTGGCCGATGTCAAGATCCGACAACTGCAGCGACACGGTGAGCAATTGACCGAGGCGCAAATTGCCGAGATACGGCAGCCCGTGCTCGAAAGTTTTCAGGCTGAAAGCGATGCGTATTACTCAACGTCCGAAATGTGGGACGACGGCATTCTGGACCCGGTCGACACACGCAATGCTTTGGGTATGGCCATCGTCTCGTCGCTCAACGCACCCTTTGGCGAGATGGGCTATGGCGTGCTGCGGCTCTGAGTTTTTTATCTTGATGGGTGAATGCCATGATTGAAATCAACGATTCATCTACGGTGGGCGAGGTTTTCTTTGCGGCAGCGATCCGCTATGCTGATCAGCCCTTTCTTGCATTTCCTGCCAACCCTGAGCGCCGTTATGCGCCGCAGGGCCTGGAATTGACCTATGCACAAACTGCGGCCGTAGTACGGCGTTTGATGACCTGTTATTCCAGCGCGGGATACGGGCTGGGTCACCGTGTTGGGCTGCTGTTAGAAAACCGCTTAGAGCACTTTTTTCACAAGCTGGCGATGAATGCACTGGGTGTTTGCTGCGTTCCCCTGAACCCCGATCACCGACCGAAAGAAATGTCTTATGTGATCGATCACGCTCAGCTCGACATGGTGATTGTTGTTGATGAACTCAAGACACTGTTACAACAGGCGCTTGAGCTGGGCACCGTGTGGCCTGCCCTGGTGAGCTTGCATGAGGCAAGTGAATCACTGCCATCGCCTAAGCGACCGGCTGAAGATGCCAAGGTCGATGCCACAACGATTGCCAGCGTGCTGTATACCTCCGGCACTACAGGGCGTCCCAAGGGATGCTTGTTGTCGCATCGCTACGAATTGGCGGCTGGGTGTTGGTATGCCACGCGTGGCGGACTGATCGCCTTTGGCGAAGCTTGCGAACGCATCTACAACCCCTTGCCGGTGTTCCACGTCAACGCCTCAGTCTTTTCTTTTTACTGTGCAATGCTCAAAGGAAACTGCCAAGTTCAGACAGACCGGTTCCAACCGGGCAGGTGGTTTACGGAGGTAAATGAATCACGGGCCACCGTCGTGCATTATTTGGGTGTCGTGGTTCCCATGCTGCTCAACCAAGCCGATCACCCGCTGGAACGTGATCATCGGGTCCGATTTGCAATTGGAGCGGGTGTCGATCCGCAGCGCCACGCAGAGTTTGAACGACGGTTTGGCTATCCGCTGATCGAGATTTGGGGCATGACCGAGTTTGTGCGCGCTATTTTTGATGCCGACGAACCCCGCCAAGTGGGCACACGAGCCATTGGCCGCGTGCAACCCGGGTTGGAGGTGCGCGTAACAAGTGATGCGGGAGAAGACTTGCCCGATGGTTCACCCGGGGAATTGCTCGTCAGGCACTCAGCGACTACACCGCGCAAGGACGCTTTCAGTGGTTACCTGCACGATGAAGCGGCAACAGAAGAATCTTGGCGCGGCGGTTGGTTCCATACGGGTGACATCGTTATCCGCGATCCTGATGGCTTGATGCACTTTCAAGAGCGACGCAAAAACATCATTCGCCGCTCGGGTGAAAACATCGCGGCCGCCGAGGTGGAGGCTGCCTTGCAAAGTCATCCTGCAGTGAGTCAAGCTGCCGTGTTGGCCGTTAAAGACGAAGTGCGGGAAGAAGAGGTCATGGCCTGCGTCGTGCTCAAGACGGGCCACGGGACAAGCCTTGATGTCAATGACCCGTTGGTGCGTTCTCTTTTTGACCACTGCAACCAGTTGTTGTCGTATTTCAAGACGCCGGGCTGGTTGTGGTTTACCCATGAAATTCCAACCACGGGCACCCAAAAGGTGCAGAAACACCAGCTTTTTGCGGCGGGATCAGACCCCCGCACTGCCCCTGGCGTGATTGACCTGCGGCCATGGAAAAAACGCGACTCCAAGCGTGCGACGGACACCCGATAACCTGAAGGATCTTTTATGACCGAACCCCATGTGTTGACACGGACCGAAGGTGCGGTTGGCGTGATGACTTTTAACCGCCCGCAAACCATGAACACGCTGGACATCCCTATGGTGTTGGCCATGGAAGAGGCGCTCAATACATTGGAGGCCGATCCTGAAGTTCGGGTGTTGGTGATTACAGGCTCCGGCGATCGAACCTTCGTGGCGGGGGGCAACATTGCCGACTTGAACAGCCGTCGTGGACTTGAACATTACAAAGATTTTGCTGTGGTGTTGCACCGGGTGTTTCGGCGATTCGAGGAAAGTAACTTGCCCACAATCGCCGCAGTCAATGGCTGGGCGCTGGGCGGTGGGGCCGAGTTTTTGCTCACCACGGACATCCGACTGATGTCGGAAGACGCGCAAATGGGTTTGCCTGAAATCAAACTGGGTCTTTTCCCTGGCGGAGGCGGTTCGCAACGCCTGATGCGTCAAATCCCCCTCTGTCAAGCCAAGATGCTGATGTTTACCGGAGACTTTATTTCCGCTCAAGAGGCCGTTCAACTGGGATTGATCAACCGTGCGGTTCCGAAAGCCCATTTGATGGCAGAAAGCATGGCCTTGGCCCATCGCATTGCAGACAAGTCACCCTGGGCCTTGCGTTTGCTCAAAAGTAGCATGCTCCACGGCTCGGACATGCCACTCAGTGCTGCGCTCGCACATGAAATGGCCACCATCAGCCTGGTTTTGGATACGAATGACGCCCATGAGGGGTGTTCTGCGTTTTTGGAGAAACGTCAGCCCAATTTTCAGGGGAGCTAAAAAAGCAGGGGTGCTTGCAGCGGTTTTCGCGGCGACAATCATGCCCCATGAAAGCCAAATCTCTCAAACCCATGCGCCTAGAAGACATTTTGTATTGCCAGGGTTTTGGCACCCGTCGCGTTTGTGCCGGGTTGGTCCAGCAAGGTCATGTGCAAGTGCAGGGCGTCACAGTCACCGATTCGGGTGAGTTTTTTGATCTCGAAGGGCTGCATTTCAGCGTGCAAGGCACCGATTGGCCGTTCAAGGAAAAGGCCTATGTCTTGCTGAACAAACCGGCGGGTACCGAGTGTTCGCAAAAGCCTTCGACTTGGCCCAGCATTTACACCTTACTGCCTGCGCCCTTGCGCCAGCGCCCACAAAAGGCAGCCGTGCAAGGGGTCCAGGCGGTGGGGCGACTGGATCAGGACACCACGGGCTTGCTGTTGCTGACCGACGACGGCCAGTTCATTCACAAAATGAGTTCTCCCAAGCACCATGTGCCCAAGGTGTACGAGGTCACCACCAAACACCCGATCACGCCCGACATGGTGCAAAAACTGTTGGCGGGTGTGGTGCTGGACGATGACCCCAAGCCAGTCAAAGCAGCAGCTTGCGAAGCGGTTGGCGAATTGCATCTGCGTTTGACCCTGACCGAGGGCAAATACCATCAGGTCAAGCGCATGTTGGCGGCGGTTGGCAACCGGGTGGAGGGGCTGCACCGCTCTCAAATCGGCGGCCTGACCATTCCGAGTGATTTAGCCCCTGGCCAATGGCGCTGGCTCAGCGAGGAAGATCTGGCATTGCTCAAAGCCTCTGCATGAAATCGGCAATGCCCTGGGCCACGGCCTCGGGTTGATCCCGGTGGGGTGAATGGCCGCAATGGCTCAGTTTGAGGGTTTGGGTGTGCGGCACGGCGCGGGCAATATCGTCCACTTGGGCCATGCTGCCATAAGGGTCTTCGTGCCCTTGAATCACCAACAAAGGGGCGTTGATGCCCGAGAGTTCATGCCGAATATCAAAAGTTCGGAAGGATTCACTCAGCCAAACATCGTTCCACTGCCAGAAAGCCACGTCTACATGGTCGTGGTACGGGGCCAACCGCTGCCTGAGTGGCCCGTTTTCGTAGGCCTCTTTGGCGGCTGTGATCGCTGAGACCGAGATGTCTTCTACCATGACATGGGGGGCTATGACCACGCATCCTGCGACCTCGAAACGACTGGCATGGAGCAGGGCAATGGTGCCGCCGTCCGAGTGCCCCAGCAGGCAAGGGCGTTGGATGTCCAGTACCCGAAGCAGTTCGGGCAAAACATGCAGCGCTTCGCGGTGCATGTAGTCAGGCTGTAAGCGCCCCCTGCGCTGGTTTTCTGACTCTAAAGAGGGGCCGCGCACATCGGGCACAGGGTCGGACTGACCATAACCCTGGCGCGAATAAACCAAACCATGGCAACCCAGCTGGGCGCACAACCGGGTGGGCCAGTCGCGCCACATGGCCACGCTGCCCAGTCCCTCGTGCAAAAAAACCAAGCTTTGTTTGACCAGATTCCCAGAGGCATACAGCCGTTGCACCTCCAGTTCAATGCCGAAAATGCTGATTTTTGACGGGGGCATGACCTGCATCTGTGTTCCTGTGAATTGGGCGATTACACTTCACCGCGATTTTGAAAGATTTTTTGTGATTGTTTTGATTCAATTTTCCCGAATTTTGACCCTGAGCGTGGTCACTTTGTTCTGCCAGGCAATTTCTGCGCAAATGACTGCGCCCATCTTTGTACTGAATTCTCTCAGTGGCAATGTCAGTGTGATAGACCCGGTGACCTGGACCGAGACTCAGCGCATCCCCACTGGCAAAGAGCCGCACCATATATATATGACCCCCGATGAGAAATCAGTCATCGTGGCCAATGCCCTGAGCGATTCGCTCACCTTCATTGACCCTCGAACTGCGGTGGTGCAGCGAACCCTCACGGGCATTTTGGACCCTTACCAGCTGCGCTTTTCCCCCGACATGAAATGGTTTGTCACCGCTGCCAACCGCTTGGACCATGTGGACATTTACCGCTGGGATGGCCAGAGGCCAAGCTTGGTCAAGCGCATTGCAACCGGCAAGACCCCCAGTCACCTCTGGATCGACAGCAAAAGCACGACCGTCTGGGTCACCATGCAAGACAGTGACGAGTTGGTCACCATTGACCTGAACACACAAACATTAAAGAGTCTGGTCCCCACAGGCCCCATGCCCGCCGATGTGTTTGGCACGCCCGATGACAAAACCTTGTTGGTTGGATTGACCGGGGGCGATGGGGTCGAGGTCTATGACTTGACTGGCCCTGTGCCGAAAAAGATCAAAACCCTGATGACCGGTAAAGGCGCCCACGCGTTTCGTGCCCTGGGCGACCGACAGCATGTCTTTGTCAGCAACCGGGTGGCCAACACAGTCAGCCAGATCAACTACACCACTTTGCAGGTGGTGGCTGAGTTACCGGGCCCCTCGGGTCCTGACTGTATGGAAGTCAGCAAAGACGGTAAAACGCTCTTGTTGGCGTCACGTTGGGCTAAAAAGATGACCGTGATAGACATCGCCAGCGGCAAAGTGGTGCGCCAAGTGCGTGTGGGCAAGTCGCCTCATGGGGTCTGGACGTTGGATCATGCGGGCCGCAACTGAGCTTCAGATTCCTTTGAAGGCGGTGGCGCTGAGCGCTGTGGCTTTTTGCTTGAGTGCAGCCGCGCAAACGCCACAAACGCCGCAAGCTCCAAAAGCCCCTTGCAAACATCCGGTTTACCTGACTTTTGATACCGGCCACATGGGCGTAGCCCCTTTGATTGCTGAAGTACTTCAGCGGCAGCAGGTTCAGGTGACCTTCTTTGCTGCCCAAGAAAAAACCCAACAAGGGGATGGCTCACTGGGGGAGCACTGGGCACATTGGTGGAAAGCGCGAGCCGCTGAGGGCCATGCTTTTGCTTCGCACACTTGGGACCATGCCTATTGGCGGGCTGACCTGAACGAGGGTGATGTCCAAAGATTCCGTATTCAACCCAGTTCTGGTGAGCAGTCGGGCAAGAGCTTGGTCTGGACTGCCAAAGACTATTGCCAAAACTTGCAGCAAGCTGCGCGTCGGCTGCAAGATTTGACGGGGCAGAGCCCATTGCCCTTGTTTCGCGCCCCGGGGGGCAAAACTTCCGCTAAATTGGTAGCCGCTGCGCGGCAATGCGGCTTTGCCCATGTGGGCTGGGCGGATGCCGGTTTTTTGGGTGACGAATTGCCCAGTGAACCCTATACCAACGCAAAGCTCCTGAGTAAGGCGCTCAAAAATATCCGTGAAGGGGATATTTTGGTGGCGCATTTGGGCATCTGGTCGCGTAAGGACCCTTGGGCACCCGTGGTTTTGGAGCCCTTGATCGTCGGATTGAAGGCCCGTGGTTTGTGCTTTGCCACCCTGCGTGAGCACCCTGAGTACCGTGCATGGATACGTCAACACCCTTTGAATTTATCGGTTTTGACAGTTTCTGGAAAATAAACAGATGAACTTTTTGCTGGACAGTTTTGCCTGGTTGCAAGAGTCTCTTTACGAAGGGGTGGTTCAGCCTATTGCCTTTGCAGCAGGCCAGGGTCATTTGCTCGACAAAGCCTACGAAGGCACGGGTTGGTTGGTGGTGGGCTTGCTTCAGATTGCTGTGCTTCTGGTCGTGATCGGGCCGCTTCAGCGTCAATGGCCGGCCGAGGCTCAGCCAGACCGACAAGCGGTGCGTGTGGATGTGCTTTACACCCTGATCCACCGTCTGGGTTTGTTCAAGCTGGTCATGTTTTTTACGCTGGATGCCGCCTTTGAACAAGGCTGGGGTTGGTTGCGCAGCATGGGGTGGCCTACGCTGCATTTGGACGCTTTGTGGCCCGGTGTGACCGATCTCGCGTTGGTGAGCTTTTTCATTTATCTGGTGGTTTTCGACTTCGTACATTACTGGGTGCACCGCGCTCAGCACCAGTCAGACACCTGGTGGGCGCTACATTCGCTGCACCATTCGCAGCGCCACATGAACATGTGGACCGACAACCGCAACCACCTGCTCGACGACATCTTGACCAGTTTGTTGTTGTCGGTCGTGGCCGTATTGATCGGGGTTGGCCCCGGGCAGTTTGTGGCGCTGGTGGCCCTCAGCCAATTGAGCGAGAGCTTTCAGCACGCCAATGTGCGCATCTGGTTCGGCCGCGTTGGCGAGCGCCTTTGGATCAGCCCGCGCTTTCACCGACGTCATCACAGTGTTGGTATTGGCCACGAATCGATTCGCAACGGGCAAACGGTGCTGGGCGGTTGCAACTTCGGTGTGCTTTTGCCTTGGTGGGACATGCTTTTTGGCACGGCAGACTTTAGCTTGCGCTACGAACCGACGGGCGTGCGGGATCAGTTGGCGCTGGGCCGCGACTACGGCAAGGGTTTCTGGGCCCAACAGTGGCAAGGCCTTTTGCGCTTGGCTGGGCGAGCCTGAACAGGGCGATGTCAGCGGCCAGAAGTTCGACTGTTAAGCTTCGATCATGAAACTTTTGGCAGATTCTTTTTGGCGTGCTTCCTTGTATTGCCTGTATCCCCGCGTGATCGGCTTGTCTTTTTTGCCCTTGGTGGTGATCGTGGCACTGTCATGGCTGTTGGGCTACCTGTATTGGGATTCATCCCTCACTTGGGTGCGGGCGTGGTTGGACGCCTCCAGTTGGCTGGCTGTGGTCTGGGACTGGCTTGAGGGTATTGGACTGGCCAATCTCAAAACCGTCGTGGCGCCTTTGTTGGTTATTTTTACCGTCACGCCCATCGTGGTGGTGGCCTCGTTGTTGGCGGTTTCGTTTCTGATGACCCCTTCGCTCACCCGGTTGGTCGCCGATCGTCGCTTTGCGGACCTGCAACGCAAGCAAGGGGGAGGTTTGCTGCTGGGTTTATGGTGGACTTTTTCGTCCTTATTGTTGGCTTTGGGGGCCCTGTTGTTGACCTTGCCCATGTGGTTGGTCCCGCCCCTGGCCATGTTGTTGCCTGCGCTGATCTGGGGCTGGCTGACTTACCGCGTCATGGCATTTGATGTGTTGGCCGAGTTCGCCAGCGCTGACGAGCGGCACACCTTGATGGCGCGTCACCGCATAAGCCTGTTGGGCATGGGTGTGGCCACCGGGCTCATGGGCGCAGCGCCCAGCTTGGTTTGGGCCTCGGGGGCCTTGTTTGCCGCTGCATTTGTCATTCTGATACCGATAGCGATCTGGATTTACACCCTGGTTTTTACCTTTTCATCGCTATGGTTTGCCCATTTTGCTTTGTCGGCTTTACAGGCTCTGCGCCTCGAAGGTCAGCACGTTGTTGCGGAAGAGGTGCTGCCCAAAGAGGCCGGTTCTACTTATGCTGCCGCACGGTTGGTCTCGGGGCCAATGGGGTCTTCGGTCGACGTGACCGACATTGAGCCTAGGCGCAATCACTGATTTTTTTGCTGAAAGTTTTCAACATGACCCCCTCATTTGGCCTGATCATCATTGGCGACGAAATCATGTCGGGCAAGCGATCCGACAAACACATGCCCAAAGTCATTGAGTTGCTGACTGCACGAGGCTTGAACCTTACTTGGGCCGAATATGTCGGCGATTCGCCAGAGCGCATTACGGCCACGCTGAAACGGGCTTTTGAATCGGCCGATGTGGTGTTCAGTTGTGGCGGCATCGGGGCCACCCCGGACGACCACACCCGTCAATGTGCCGCGCGCGCCTTGGGCGTGCCCCTGGTTTTGCACCCAGAAGCCAAGTTGTTGATACAAGAACGCATGCAAGACACGGCCAAAGAGCAAGGCGTGGCTTATGAACCGGATCGTCCCGATAACGTACACCGTTTGAACATGGGCGTCTTCCCGCAGGGGGCCGCCATCATTCGCAATCCGTACAACAAAATTCCAGGCTTCAGTTGCCTGGGTTCGGGCGGTGGCGTGGTGCATTTTGTGCCTGGTTTTCCCGTGATGGCATGGCCCATGATCGAGTCGGTTCTGGACGCGCAGTACAGCGCTCACTTCCGCAAAAATGCCTACGTAGAAAAATCTGTGATTATTTTCGGCGCCATGGAGGCCACCCTGACCCCGCTGATGGAGTCCATAGAAGCCCAACATCCGGGCGTTAAAGTGTTCAGCCTGCCCAGTGTGGACCATCCGCAATGGGGTCGGCATATTGAATTGGGTGTCAAAGGTGAACCAGAACCTGCCGACCTTGCCTATGTGGACCTGCGCAAAGGCTTAACAGCGTTTGCATTGGAATATGGCCCTGAAATGGTGCGTTGATTTTTATTGCACTAAATTGGTGCTTTATTGTATTATTTTGGTGCGCGCAAAAATGCGATCCTGAAATTCCTGGCCCCTTGAAACCCCAATTGACTCTCCGTGAGACATAAGAAATCGGTCATAACAAGACATCAATTTGGTTTTTTTAAGTCTCAAGGGGTGAATGGGCTTGGCGCAAGGCACAATATTGGGCTGTTCAGGCGGCTCAATTTGCCCCAAGTTGGCACAGAAACTGCAAGACCTGTTCGTACACTTTTTAACCCCTTTCCATTCAGGAGAATTTGATGGCCAAGACCGTCGCAGACGTGATGAAGATGGTGAAAGAGAACGAAGTCAAGTTTGTTGACTTCCGTTTCACCGATACCCGTGGCAAATGGCAGCACATCACTGCGCCCGTGTCGCAGTTCAGTGAAAGCAAGTTCGAAGAAGGTCAAGCCTTCGACGGTTCCTCTATTGCTGGCTGGAAGGGCATCGAAGCTTCTGACATGTTGTTGATCCCTGATCCCAACAGCGCCATCATTGACCCCTTCTTCGAAGAAGTCACCTTGGTGATGATCTGTGACGTGATCGAGCCCACCGACGGCAAAGCCTACGAGCGTGACCCACGTTCCATCGCCAAGCGCGCCGAGACTTACCTCAAGCAATCGGGCCTGGGCGACACCGCTTACTTCGGTCCCGAGCCAGAATTCTTCTTGTTCGATGACGTGCGCTGGAGCACCGAACCCAACAACACTTTCTACGCCATCGACGAAGCTGAAGCCCCATGGAACAGTGGCGCCAAGCTCGAAGGCGGCAACCGTGGTCACCGTAACCGCGTCAAAGGGGGTTACTTCCCAGTGCCCCCAGTGGACAGCACGCACGACATGCGCAGCGAAATGTCCCTGATCCTCGAATCCGTGGGTATCCCGGTCGAAGTGCACCACCACGAAGTGGCTGGCGCTGGTCAGTGCGAAATCGGCACCCGTTTCTCCACTTTGGTTGAGCGCGCCGACTGGACCTTGCTGCAAAAGTATGTGATCCACAACGTGGCCAATGCTTATGGCAAAACCGCCACCTTCATGCCCAAGCCCTACGCTGGTGACAACGGTTCCGGCATGCACGTTCACCAGTCCATCTGGAAAGACGGCAAAAACCTGTTCGCTGGCAACGGCTACGCTGGTTTGTCCGAGTTTGCCCTGTACTACATTGGCGGCATCATCAAGCACGCTCGAGCCCTGAACGCCATCACCAACCCAGGCACCAACAGCTACAAGCGTTTGGTTCCACACTACGAAGCTCCGGTCAAATTGGCTTATTCGGCCAAAAACCGCTCGGCATCGATCCGTATCCCCAACGTCGCCAGCGACAAAGGTCGCCGTGTGGAAGCCCGCTTCCCCGATCCATTGTGCAACCCTTACCTCGGCTTCGCAGCCTTGTTGATGGCTGGCTTGGACGGTATCGAAAACAAGATCCATCCCGGCGAAGCGGCCACCAAAGACTTGTACCACCTGCCTCCAGAAGAAGACAAGTTGGTGCCTACGGTTTGCTCCAGCCTAGACCAAGCCTTGGACGCGCTCAACGCCGACCGTGCTTTCTTGACCAAGGGTGGCGTGTTCACCGACTCGTGGATCGACGCTTACATTGAATTGAAGATGTTGGAAGTCAACCGCAGCCGCGTCGAAGTGTCGCCTGTCGAATACGACATGTATTACTCGCTGTAAGCGCCAATGCATGCTGTTGCACCCCTCAGTGCAATTTCCAAAAAGGACGGCTTCGGCTGTCCTTTTTTTCTGGTTAACGGTATTTTGATTTTTTAAACCTCAACCCTTGGAGGCAGTGCATGAGGCGACAAGCCAACAACAGCCCGTGGACAGGGTCAGCAGTGATGCCCATGGCGTCCCTGTGCTTGCTGGGTGTCGGGTTGTGCTGGAACGCTGTGGCACAAGAAACCATCTACCGTTGTGGGCAGGAATACACCAATGCCCCCAAAGACATGGCCCTTTGCCAGCCCCTGGCCGAGCAAAACATCGTGGTGATTCCCGGCTTGCGTCCCCAGGCTGGAAACGGTTTGGGGAATGCCGCCCAGGCTGCGGGCACGAGCGATGGACGCACCAAGACAGAGCCAACGCGCCCGATGGCGGCCTTGCAAGGCGAACGGGATGCTCAGGCGCGCGCCATTTTGGCGCAGGAGTTAGAGCGGATCCAAAAACAACATCTTGAACTGTTGCAAGAGTACAAGCTGGCTGAGCCTGCCAAGTCTCAAGCCGAGACCCAAAACCAAAGCAAGTCCCTAGAGCGGGTGGCGCAACTCAAGGCCGCTATTGCCCGCGCCGAAAGAGACATGGACAGCTTGCAACGCGAATTGTCTCGATACCCATTGACAGCGAAAGGCGCAACACCATGAACCCGCCTGTTTCGCGCTTTCAGGCGCTCGATCTGCTGGCCACGCCCGTGGCAGTGCTGCAAGGGCAGGGCCGCGTGCGCTTTGTCAATGCGGCGCTAGAGGACGCTTTGGGCATGTCTCGGCGAACCTTGTTTGACACGCCCATGCCGGATTATTTTCTGGATCCGCAGCCTTTGATCAGTGCCCTGGTGGGGGCGCAATCGAATGAGTTTGCAGCCTTGCGCTACGAAGCACAGTTGCGCCGCATGCACCACGACGACCCATTGCCTGTGCACGTTATCGTTGCGCCCTCTGACCAAGCCGAAGAAGTCATTGTGGAGTTGTTGCCCGTAGAACAACAAACACGGCAAGAACGGGAGGAGCGTTTGCTGGACCAAGCCCAGGCCAACAAGGAACTGATTCGCAACTTGGCCCATGAGATTAAGAACCCGCTGGGGGGTATCCGAGGCTCGGCTCAGTTGTTGGAGATGGAGCTGGACAACAAAGACTTGACCGAATACACCCAGGTGATAATTCACGAGGCTGACCGACTGCAAACCCTGGTGGACCGGTTGCTGGCCCCGCACCGACGGCCGCATGTGGTGAGCGATGTGAACATTCACGAGGTGTGTGAGCGGGTGAGGGCACTGATTTTGGCCGAGTTCCCCAAGGGTCTCCAAGTGGTTCGTGACTACGACATCTCGATTCCTGATTTCCGAGGCGACCGCGAGCAGCTGATTCAGGCCGTGTTGAACATCTCACACAACGCTGCCCAAGCCCTGCAAGACCGGATTGCGCAAGGCGATGCGGCGATCACGCTCAAAAGCCGAATCCTGCGGCAAGTCACTTTTGGCAAAAAGCGTTATCGCCTGGCATTGGAATTGCATGTAGTCGACAACGGGCCTGGTGTACCAGACTCGATCAAGGACCGCATTTTTTTTCCGCTGATTTCGGGGCGAGAGGGTGGTTCTGGCCTAGGACTCACATTGGCTCAAACCTTTGTGCAACAACACCACGGCATGATCGAGTGTGACAGCGAGCCCGGTCGTACGGACTTCAAAATTTTGATTCCATTGCCTTGAGAAACACAGAAAGTGCCACGTTGATGAAGCCGATCTGGATCGTAGACGATGACCAATCCATTCGCTTTGTGCTTGAAAAAGCACTCTTGCGCGAGGGGCTGCCGACCCGCAGCTTCACCAACCCACGCGAGGTCTTGAAGGCGCTGGATGCCGAGAGCGAGGGGGAGGGCCCGCAGGTCTTGGTCAGCGATATTCGCATGCCGGGAGGCTCGGGGCTTGATTTGTTGAGCGCCATCAAGCAGCGCATGCCGGGTTTGCCGGTCATTATCATGACCGCGTTTTCTGACCTGGACAGTGCCGTGTCGGCTTTTCAGAGTGGGGCGTTTGAGTATTTGCCCAAACCGTTTGACTTGCCCAAAGCGGTGGAACTGATTCGGCGTGCCGTTGGGGAAAGTCAGCGCGAAGACGTAGCCGAAGAAAAAATGGCCGAAGCGCCCGAAATGCTGGGCCAAGCACCTGCCATGCAGGACGTGTTTCGCGGCATCGGGCGGTTGGCGCAAAGCCATGTCACCGTGCTGATCACGGGCGAATCGGGCTCCGGCAAAGAACTGGTCGCGCATGCACTGCACAAACATTCGCCGCGTGCCAATCAACCCTTTGTGGCCATCAACACGGCGGCCATTCCCAAAGACCTTCTGGAGAGCGAACTCTTTGGCCACGAGCGGGGTGCCTTCACGGGGGCCCAAGCCTCGCGCCGGGGTCGTTTTGAGCAGGCCGATGGCGGCACGCTGTTTCTGGACGAAATTGGGGACATGCCTTTTGACCTGCAAACCCGCTTGTTGCGCGTGTTGTCGGACGGCAATTTTTACAGGGTCGGCGGGCACAGTGCCGTGAAAGCCAATGTGCGCGTGATAGCGGCCACCCACCAAGACTTGGAGCAACGCGTTAAAGAGGGCGTTTTCCGGGAAGACTTGTACCACCGCCTGAACGTGATTCGTTTGCGTTTGCCAGCTTTGCGTGAGCGCCGAGAAGACGTGCCCATGCTGGCGCGTTACTTTTTGCAGCGCAGTGCGCAGCAATTGGGTGTTGAACCCAAGCGCATTGCCGATGCAGCTCTGGAGCGGCTGAGTTATTTTCAATTTCCGGGCAATGTGCGGCAACTGGAGAACATCTGTCATTGGCTGACCGTGATGGCGCCGGCGCAAGTGATTGAGGTGAAGGATTTGCCCCCCGAAGTGTTGGCTGCAGGGGTTTTGGCTTCTAGCGCTCCCACGCAAGCTGTTTGGGCGAATGGGTCGCCTCAAGACACATCGCAACTGGCGGGCGAAGCGTCTGCAAGCCTTGCGCACCCTTTAGCCACAGAACCTGGGCTTGGTTCGCCGTCGCTGCTTGTCAGCCCGGTTATGGCCAAAATCTGGGAATCAGGCCTGGAAGAAGAAGCCTTGGCTTTGTTGAATACCGGGCGCACCGATGTGTGGGATGTGTTGACCCGTCGCTTCGAGACCAGTTTGATTCAAGCCGCGCTGGCCACCACCCGAGGTCGCCGGATCGAGGCGGCACAAAAATTGGGCATTGGTCGCAACACCATCACCCGCAAAATCCAAGAACTGGGGATTGAAGAGTAAGCCTCAGTTTTTTCGGGCCACCCAATAGGTCGCTCCCTCCGGGCCGTAATGTTCGGCGTGGGGTTCGTCGGCTGGCAGGCTAAATTCATCGCCCGGGGTCAGGTAGCGTTTTTGGCTGCCAATGGTCAGCCACATTTGTCCCGCCGTGACCTTGGCCTTGACTGCAAAAGGATGCGTGTGTGTCTCGAGCACCGTGTCAGCGGCCCAAGTGCGTTCCAGCACCTCGTCAAAACCTTCGGCTAAAGCTTGTTGCTTAAATACATCAAAAGACATTTTGGGAATCTCCTTGAATTGACCATAAGGGGCCTGGGCTGACCAGTCGGTCGGTTGCGAAAAAGACAGGGGCGCGTCGGTGAACGGGTGTGCAAAGTTGAGCGACTGCGCATGCAACAGCAAGCGTGGGCTCAAGGCCCTGACCGCAGCGGGCGCATAAAGGGCATCGCCCAATATAGGGTGGCCAATGCTTTGCATGTGAACGCGCAATTGGTGCGTGCGTCCGGTCACGGGTTCTAGCTCGACCAGGGTGGCGGTGTCACTGCTTTGAAGCGCACGCCAGCGGCTGCGGCTGGGTTTGCCATCGGGGTGAATGATGTGAATCGGGCGGCGCTCCCAGTCCAGCAATATCGGCCCCTCAATGGTGCGCCAGCCTTCTGCATCGGCCTCCATGCCTTGCTGGGTTGGTTGCGCTTGACCGGCCACCACGGCCACATAGCGCTTGTGTACTTGGCGTGTTTCAAACAATCGGCTCATGCGGCGCTGCGCCTCCTGGCCGCGCGCGATCACCAGCAAACCCGAGGTATCTTGGTCTATGCGGTGCACCACCAGTGCTTCAGGCCATTGGGCTTGCACACGCGAGATCAGGCAATCCTGCTTGTCCGGGCCCCGGCCGGGCACCGACAACAAGCCACTGGGTTTTTCCAGCACCAGCAGGTGTTCGTCTTCGTAAAGAGGGCTCATTTTTTGCACAGAATTCAGCCTGCCGTGGCCGTGGGTTGGTCCAGTACCACGTTGGACACAGGGCGTGCCACACAAGGCAATACCCAGCCTTCGGTTTTTTCTTCGGCCGAAAGTCCAGGCCACTCCACGGTGTAAACCACTTCGCCACTGACCAATTGGCAAATGCAGGTTCGGCAAGTGCCGTTGCGGCAAGAACTGGGCAACTGCACACGCGACATGTCGGCGGCCTCTAGCAGGGTCAGATCCCCCTCGACGTCGTATTGCAAGTCGGCGGGCAAGACGCGGACGGTGAAAATCTGGAAGTGCTCGGGCATGGTGCAAACCGGTCAAATAAGCTCAGGACAGCGGGGCCGGTTGTGGCCCCGTTCTGCGCTTCACTTGTCTTTGACTTTGCCGCGTGGTGCCACAAAGGTGGCAGGTGCCATGGGGCGGTCTGAAGTAAACGTCTTGGGGGGTGACGAGTCTTTCTTTGGCTTCTTGGCCATTTTGTTGCTGCGTTGTTCGCCTTTGGCCATGGTGATTCCTTGGTTGCCGGGGAGTTTTCCCGAGTTGTAAGAGGTCTGATGTTAAAGCACAAAGCCGCAAGGTTTGCGGCTTTGTTAGACCCTTTATGCAGGGCGTGGAACAGCAAACTTGGCCGCTGATAGGCGGCAAGTTACCGCTGGCTTTACTTCACAAGCGTGACGAACTGCGCTGTCGGGCGTCTAACCTTTTTCAGGTTGAGCAACCAATCGCCCTCGTCGGCACGGTAACCCAGGGGCACCAGCACCACGCTTTTCAGGCCACGGGCGGATAAACCTAAAATTTCGTCCACTGCTGGGGGATCGAAGCCTTCCATGGGTGTGGCATCCACTTCTTCAAAAGCGGCGGCAATCAGGGCGGCGCCCAAACCGATGTAAGCCTGCCGGGCGGCGTGCTCGTAATTCACATGGGCATCACGGGCCGGATAGTTTTTGAGCAACATCTGGCGGTAGTTTTCCCAGCCTTCGTTGCTGCCACCACGCTGGGCGTTGGTCATGTCAAACATCATGTTGATGCGATCGGCGGTGTAGTGGTCCCAAGCCGCAAACACCAACAAATGTGAACCATCGGTGATCTGGGCTTGGCCATGCGCTTTGGATTTGATCTGTTCGCGCACAGCGGGGTTGGTCACCAAAATAATTTCGAAAGGCTGCAAACCGCTCGAAGTCGGGGCCAGACGGGCGGCTTCGACGATGCGGTCCACTTTTTCTTGCGGCACAGCTTTGCTGGGGTTCATTTTTTTGCAGGCGTAACGCCACTGCAATTTGCTAATTAATTCAGACATTCGGTATCCAGAGGGTTGATAAACAGGGGTGATTGTGTCGGATTTAATAGTTTAAGTTCCTTGGGCCTCTTCAAATCGGGTCAGGCCGGGTTCAAAAACCGTTCAAACTGGGGTCTCTTGCCAAGTGCCAGAAGGCAAATCTTGCAAGTTATAGGGCCCGACGGCCGTGCGAATCAGGCGCAATGTGGGCAAACCTACGGCAGCTGTCATGCGCCGCACCTGCCGGTTGCGGCCTTCGCGGATGACGAGCTCTAACCAAGATGTGGGAGTGTTTTGCCGCTCACGTATGGGGGGTTGGCGCGGCCACAAATCGG
>Ga0255128_1000081_pt1 | contig 36352 bp, 37 predicted proteins | sample Law_Miss_RepC_8d_FD_188562 | JGI IMG/M metagenome (GOLD analysis project Ga0255128, IMG submission 188562) | Freshwater microbial communities from St. Lawrence River, New York, United States - Law_Miss_RepC_8d | ecosystem: Environmental > Aquatic > Freshwater > River | place: USA: New York... | reverse complement strand
GAGCGCTGCAGATTGCGGGCGCGAGAATAATATCCAAGTCCTTCCCAAAGTTTGAGAACCAGTTCTGGAGGCGCCTCAGCCAAATTGCGGATCCTCGGAAGCTTGTCCATCCAGCGGCGCCAATAGGGGATCACCGTTTGCACCTGTGTTTGTTGCAGCATCACCTCTGAAATCCACACTGCGTAAGGATCTTGCGTCCTGCGCCACGGAAGATCTCGGGCGTTTTTGTCAAACCATCGAGTGAGCAGCTCCGCGGTGATCGCCAGAGATATCTCCGGATCTTGAACCGAGTCACCGATCGTGCTCCACCGTTGCAATCCCATGGAGCGGAAGCTGACCTGCCCGTCGGCCTGGGGCCAGTTCTGACTCGACAACCCGCCCAATCCAGGGCCCACGGTCCTCCGTGACCAGTCACACAGCGACATTGACAACCGATCAGGCAACCCAACTCGTAGCCCATCTGCAAGCCGGTCCCTACGACCTCAAAGAGGTGCCGTATGCCCGCATCAGTGGCGCCAAAAAGGATCTCAATGTGACCCTCTATCTCAGCGGAAAGCTGGTGGTGCAAGGGAAGGGGACTCGGGACTTTATTGAGTTCGTCCTCGAGCCAGAAATTTTAGGTGCTGCCACCCTGGGCTACGAAAGCACGCTGGATCCAAGCCTGCTCGATGCCCGCATTGGCGTTGATGAATCTGGTAAGGGAGACTTTTTTGGGCCGCTGTGTGTCGCTGCGGTTTATGTCAACAAATCGGTCCTAAACGCCTGGAAAACAGTGGGAATACGTGATTCCAAATCAGTCGGTAGCGATGCTCAAATCGTTCATCTCAACCGGGCGATCCGAGAGACCCCAGGGTGCCAAGTGAGCGTCATCGCCATCGGCAATGAGGCCTACAACCGACTTCATGTCCGTCACGGATCGGTCAACACGGTGCTGGCCTGGGGGCATGCCCGAGCCATTGAAAACCTGCTGGAACGCGGTCCCCTACTCAACCCACCACCGGTCCGCGCCATTAGTGATCAGTTTGCGTCGAGCAAAACCACGGTAGAACGGGCGCTCATGACGCTCGGAAAAGGCATCGAATTGGTTCAACGACATCGAGCTGAAGAGGACATGGCTGTCGCGGCCGCATCCATTGTGGCCCGCAACGAGTACCTTCAGCGCATGAAAAACCTCGAAAAGGAGTTCTCCATGCCGCTGCTACGAGGTGCGTCTGCGGCTGTGGAAGAGGCTGCCCGCAAGCTTGTGGAACGTCACGGAAGCGAAGTTTTGCCTCGGGTCAGCAAAATGCATTTCCGCACCCGATACCGAGTTCTAGGAGAGGCTGAACCAGCTAAAAACCCCTGGAAAAAGCCCATAAAAACCAGCCAACCAGAAAAATAAAAACGTCCGATCCTCGTCCTCGATTCGTGACTATTCCGAAAAAACTTTCAGAAAAGTGTTGAAGGCACCCACGGAACGCATAAGCTCTGCGCTCCGTTTAACACTTCCCAGTGAAGAACGAAACTGCTCCGCCGAAAACCGAGTTGCCCGACGCAACAGGGAGTGATGGCGAGGCACACGAGGATTTACGTCCCGTGCTACGATTATTTTGCAGTGAAAACGTTTAGACCGCTTACGCCGTCCACACGGTATCTGACCGTGCAGGACTATTCGGATATCACGAAAGTGGGTCCGGAGAAGTCCTTGGTTTACACCAGGAAAAGAACAGGAGGCCGCAACAACTACGGCCGGGTGACCGTTCGTGCTCGTGGCGGTGGCCACAAGCAGAAGGTTCGCACCGTAGACTTCCGCCGCAATAAGTTCGGCATGGAAGCCAAGGTTATTGCCATCGAGTACGATCCGATCCGTAGTGCTCGCTTGGCTCTTCTGGAGTACGCTGACAAGGAACGTCGTTACATCGTCTGCCCCGAAGGTCTGACTGTGGGCGTGACAGTGGTCAGTGGACCGACAGCTCCTCCGAGCCTCGGCAACGCTCTGCCGCTCTCTAAGATTCCGGTCGGTATCCCGATCCACAATCTGGAACTCGTTCCGGGCAAGGGTGGTCAGCTGGTTCGTTCGGCCGGATCGTCAGCAACTCTGATGTCCCGCGATGCTGGCTACGCTCAGTTGCGGTTGCCTTCTGGTGAAATTCGCAAGTTCCACGAAGACTGTATGGTCACCGTGGGTGCGGTTGGCAACGCCCAGTTCGAGAACGTTGTTCTCGGTAAGGCTGGTCGTGCAATTCACCGTGGTATCCGTCCGCTAACTCGCGGTATGGCCCGCAACCCAGTCGATCACCCGAACGGTGGTGGTCAGGGCAAATCTAAGGGTGGCGGCGGTCGCCAGCACTTGGCCTCTCCTTGGGGCGTGCTGTCCAAGGGCTTCCGGACTCGGAAGAAGTTCAAACTCTCCAATCGGTTTATCGTTGTTCGTCGCGATGGCCGTCCAATGAAGCAAAAGTAAGCTGATATGGCTCGTTCCCTCAAAAAAGGTCCGTTCATTGACGGCCATCTGCTCTCGAAGGTCGAAAAGGCCCAGGCAGCGAAGTCCAAGACTCCAATCAAGACTTGGTCACGCCGCTCCACCATTACCCCCGAATTCGTGGGATTGACGGTGAGCGTGCACAATGGCCGAGCATTTAGCCCGGTCTTCGTAACAGAGAACATGGTAGGGCACAAACTCGGTGAGTTTTCGTTCACCCGCACGTTCAAGAAACACGGCGCTCACACCGCCAAGGCCGAAGCCAAGTAGTAAGGAACCGACGTTATGGAAGTTCAGGCCATACTCAAGAATTTCAGAATGTCCGCGCAGAAGGTCCGGGAAGTCGTACGACAGGTCCAGGGTTTGCGCGCGGTTGAGGCACTTGCGGTGCTTAAGTTTGTACCCCGCAAGTCTGCTAGAGCAGTCGCTAAGACTCTCGCCTCGGCTATTGCCAATGCGGAAAACAACCACGGTTTGAAGGCGGAATCGCTGATCGTGCATCGGGCTTACGCTCAGACTGCCGGAAGCATCAAGCGCTTCATTCCTAAGGCTCGCGGTTCGGCTGGTCCGATCCTCAAGCGGAGTAGCCACATCAAGATCATTCTTACGGACAACCAATAACATGGGCCAAAAAACCAATCCGATCGGTCTACGGATCCCCGTAAACCGCGAATGGCGCTCCAAGTGGTACGCCAACAAGAGAGACTTTGGTGCCTTGCTGGTGGAGGATATCGCCATCCGCACAGTTCTCAAAAAGAAGCTGGGATCTGCAGCGATTCCTAAGATTCATATTGAGCGTGCTGCCAATCGTTGCCGCGTAACTATTTTCACGGCGCGTCCTGGAGTCGTCATCGGTCGCAAGGGCTCCGAGATCGACAAGCTCAAGGAAGAACTCTCCAAGTTGACCGGTAAGGATGTCTACGTTGACATTCAAGAGGTCAAGAACGAGAAGGCTGATGCTCAGTTGGTCGCTGAAAATATCGCTGTGCAGCTCGAGCGTCGAATTGGATTTCGTCGAGCCATGAAAAAAGCGGTCCAAGAGGCTCGGATGTCAGAGGGTGTCGAAGGCATCAAAATCCGATGCGCTGGCCGTCTAGGTGGATCTGAGATCGCACGAGTAGAAGTCTACCACGAGGGTCGCGTTCCGCTGCATACACTTCGAGCTAATATTGATTATGGCTTCGCCGAGGCGAACACCATGTATGGTAAGCTCGGGGTCAAGTGCTGGATCTGCAAAGGTGAAATGAAGAAAGCGGATGTCCGCAAGCCCGAGGACAAGCGTCCTGAGGCTGTTCTGGTCAAATAATTAACCATTTTCTAGGAGACCGTTTATGGCATTGATGCCGGCAAGGGTAAAATATCGAAAGATGCAGCGCGGAAGCCGTACTGGTATGGCTTCCCGAGGCAACACCGTCGCTTTTGGTGAATATGGACTCCAGTCGCTAGAGCGATGCTGGATGGACACCAAACAAATCGAAGCGGCTCGCGTGGCAATCACCCGCTACATGAAGCGTCGCGGCAAAGTCTGGATTCGTATATTTCCCGACAAGTCGTTCACCAAGAAGCCTTTAGAAGTCCGAATGGGTACCGGTAAAGGTGGTGTCGAATCCTGGGTGGCGGTCATCAGACCAGCCAGTGTTTTGTTCGAAGTCGATGGTGTGCCCGAGGCGATTGCCCGGGAAGCTATGCGCTTGGCATCCACCAAGTTGCCGATTTCCACCAAATTCATTTCACGTCACAAGATGGGTTGAGGGGAAGATCATGGCGAAAAGCAATTTTAAAGATCTGACGGCAGCGGAACTCGCGGCCAAATGCACCGAGCTTCGGCAGGAGTTGTTCAACCTCCGTCTCCAACAGGCCACATCCCGCTTGGAGAAGCCTCACCGTATCCGCGAGATCCGCCGCGAAGTCGCGCGTGGTGAGACGCAGTTGACCCAAATTTTGAAGAAATCTTGACCCGTATGTCACAGACATCCACAGAACGCGGACACCGGAAGGAGCGCATCGGCGAGGTCGTATCCAATAAAATGGAGAAGACCATCGTAGTGAAGGTAGAGCGCCGTTATCGCCACCCGCAGTATCGCAAGGTCGTCACGAGCTTCAAAAAGCTGTATGCCCACGATGAGACCAAACTAGCCCAGGTGGGTGACCTGGTGCGCATCCAAGAAACCCGCCCGTTGTCCAAGCTCAAGGCTTGGCGGTTGGTGGACGTCCTGAACCCGGACGGTTCGGTCAAAAACCAGCCTGAAGGTTCAGTTAAAAACTGAGCAGAGGTAATTTCAATGATCCAAATTCGTTCCAGTCTGGATGTCGCAGACAATTCCGGTGCCAAGGTGGCTTGGGCCATCGGCGTGCTCGGCAGTAACCAGCCCTACGCCCACGTTGGTGACGTGATCAAGGTCCACATCAAGGAGGCAGCTCCTGATGGTACGGTCAAGAAGGGTGAAGTGCAGAACGCTGTTATCGTCCGCACTCGTCATCCGTTGCGACGCAGCGACGGGTCCTATGTTCGCTTCGACAGTAACGCAGTAGTGATCATCGATAAGGACAACAATCCTCGGGGAACCCGTATTTTCGGCCCTGTGGCGCGTGAGCTTCGCGAAAAGAAGTTTATGAAAATCATTTCGCTCGCCCCTGAAGTGATCTGATTCAATGATCTGATTCAAAGAGGAATAGACATGGCATCCAAATTTCATGTGAAAAAAGGTGACGAGGTTGTCGTCATCACCGGTTCGGCCAAAGGCCGCCGTGGCAAGATCGCCGAAGTAATGACGTCACGCCAGGCCGTGATCCTAGAAGGCACCGACGAACGCTCCAAGGAGCAGGACGATCGACGCCGTCTGGTTAAGCCAGTGCTGCACTACGTCAAAAAGAACCAGGAGAACCCGAGCGGCGCTCTTCTCTGGTTGGAGTCGCCAATCCACGTGTCTAACGTGATGAAGGCGGATAAGTACGACGCCCGTAATGTGAGCAAGCGCTGAGACCCATGAAATCACGTCTTTACACGAAGTATATCGAAGAAGTCCGGCCGGCTCTCACTGAGAAGCGCGGTTACAAAAACGTCCATCAGATCCCTCGTATCGAGAAGATCGTGGTAAATATGGGCGTCAGTGCATCCCTCGAGAAAGGCGCCTTAGAGGACGCCGTCAAGGAAATGCAGATGATCACCGGCCGCAAGGCAGTTGTGAACATCGCTCGCAAGAGCATCGCTAATTTCAAACTTCGTAAGGGGCAATCTGTTGGCTGCAAAGTCACATTGCGTCGTGAGGTAATGTATGAGTTCTTTGATCGGCTGGTTTCTGCTGCTCTTCCCCGGATTCGCGATTTTCGTGGAGTCGGATCTAAGCAGTTTGACGGCCGTGGAACCTACTCTCTCGGAGTTCCTGATCAGACGATCTTTCCGGAAATTGAGTTGGACAAGATCAAGAGACAGCAGGGAATGGATATCACCATCGTGACCTCCGCTCCGACGAATGAGGAGGCTTACGACCTCCTTAAGATGATGGGAATGCCCTTTTCAAAATAAACAATCTATCCTATGGCCAAGAAATCCTGGCTTGCCCGGAACAAGAAAAAGTTGGAGACCGTCAAGAAGTATGCCGCTCTCCGTGCTGAAATGAAGGCGAAGGGCGATTACGCCGGCCTGTCCAGCCTGCCTAAGAACGCAAGCCCGGTTCGCGTTGTGAACCGTTGTCTGGTGAGCGGCCGCCGTCACGGATTTATCCGTAAGTATGGTGTCTCCCGTCTCTCATTCCGTGAGGCGGCGCTTCAGGGGTTGATCCCGGGAGTGACCAAGGCCAGCTGGTAATCCGAGTCCTAACTACATCCATGAACGCTGATCCAGTTTCTGACCTGCTCACGCGCATTCGCAATGCGGGTATGGCGCTCCACCCTTCTGTATCCATGCCTCACTCTATATTCAAGGAGGCTATCGCTAAGGTCCTGAAGAGCGAAGGTTACATTTCCGACATCTCCGTCGATGGCGACAAGCTCAAGACCCTGAAGATTGGCCTTAAGTATCAGGGCCGAAAAGCGGTCATTCAGGGGCTTAAGCAGGTGAGCACTCCGGGGCTCCGTCGCTACGTCGCTGGCTCTGAGGCACCTCGTGTCTTGGGTGGACTGGGAGTTGCAATTCTTTCGACTCCTCAGGGAGTGATGACCGGTTCCCAGGCTCGCCGCCAGAATGTGGGTGGTGAGATTGTTTGTTACGTCTGGTAAAGTATTTTGTTATGTCACGTATTGGAAAAAGCCCGGTACCCATTCCGGCCACGGTTAAGGTCTCCGTCAGCGGGGACCGAGTGACAGTGGAAGGCCCCAAGGGAAATCTGGGTCTTTCTCTGCCGCGATTCACGAACGCCAAGGTGGACGGAACCACCATTTGCCTGGGACGCACCGCTGAGACAGCGGAAGCTAGATCGATGCACGGTCTGGCTCGCGCACTGGTCAATAATATGGTCAAGGGAGTCTCCGAAGGGTTTCAGAAGAAACTCGAGATCCAGGGCGTTGGCTTCAAAGCGAATCTTCAGGGATCCGTGATCAATTTGGCCTTGGGATACAGTCACCCGATCAACTACCCGGTTCCTGCTGGGATCAAGGTAGTGATCGAGGAGGGAACTAAGCTGACAATCGACGGTGCTGACAAAGAACTTGTGGGCCGTGTTGCCTCTGAGATTCGCAGCTACTATCCGCCAGAGCCTTACAAGGGCAAGGGTGTTCGCTATGCCGGCGAGAAGGTTATCCGCAAGGAAGGCAAGACTGTCCAGTAATTCGGTTTGTCGTTAATTTTGCTAGAATGAGAACAGAGCACAAACATCGGTTGGCCCAACTGCGCCACTGGCGGGTCAGAAAGACCGTTACGGGCACCGCAGCCCGCCCCCGGATGAGCGTCAAGTTCACCGGGCAGCATATCTACGTGCAATTCATCGATGACGTGGTGGGCAAGACGCTGGTGGCTGTTGGCACCCGTGACAAAGCCGCACCGACCGAGGTGAAGGGCGCCAACGCATCCAATGCTATCTTGACCGGCAAACGCGCCGCCGCCGCCGCTAAGGATAAGGGTATTGAAGCCGTGGTCTTCGATCGCGGAGCTTCCCGTTATCACGGCAAGGTCAAAGCCTTGGCCGATGCTGCTCGGGAGTCGGGTCTCAAATTTTGAACTGAAGGAATCTTGTGGCAGACCAAAAAGACATTTCAGCAGCCCCGGCTGCTCCCTCCGGCTCAGCGTCCGGTGGTACTCAGTCGTTCGGTGGTGATCGCCCTAATAGGGGTTACTCCGACGGTGGACGTGGACGTGGTCCTCGCAGGTCCTCTAGGGATCAGCGCGACGATGAGCCCAAGGACGGCTTGATCGAGAAGGTGATTCATATCAACCGCTCCTCCAAGGTGGTAAAGGGCGGTCGGCGATTCTCCTTCAGCGCTCTTATTGTCATGGGCGATAAGCAGGGTCGGGTCGGAATGGGTATGGGCAAGGGTGCCGAAGTGAGCGAAGCGATTAAGAAGGGCGGCGAAAACGCTCGTTCCCGTGTCGCGACGGTGTCTCTTTCGGCCAACACCATTCCTCACGAGGTCTATTCTGAATTTGGTGGGGCTAAAGTTCTACTGCGTCCCGCTAGTCCTGGTACCGGGTTGATTTGCGGTAAGACAGTCCGAGCCGTTGTTGAGTCAGCGGGCGTTAAGGACGTTCTTTCGAAGTCTCTCGGATCGAAGAATACCTCCAACGTGGCCAAGGCCACTCTGAATGCACTGTTGAGCCTGCGTACTCGGGAGCAGATCCTGAAGGCTCGTGGTTTGGAACACCGCCTCACTGCCGTCAAGACTGCCTGATTTTATGAGACTTCACGATCTTAAACCACGTCCAGGAGCCAAGCACCGCAAGAAGCGTTTGGGCCAAGGCGAGTCCAGCGGCCGAGGCAAAACTTCAGGTCGCGGCGGCAAGGGTCAGAGCGCGCGTTCTGGTAGCTCCATCCGTATCGGTTTCGAGGGTGGACAGATGCCTTTGATCCGTCGTATCCCGAAACGGGGTTTCAACAACAAGCGTTTCAAGATTGTTGTGGTTCCTGTCAATCTCTCAGACCTAAACGTGTTTGAAGCAGGTTCTGTGGTGGACTTGGTTGCTTTGCAGCAAGCCGGTCTGACCAATGGAAACTTTGACAGCGTCAAGGTCCTCGGCCGAGGCGAGTTGACCCAGAAATTGACTGTTCGCGCCAACGCGTTTAGTGAGACAGCGCGCGCAGCCATTGAAAAGCTTGGTGGTACGGCAGAGGTCGTCTCCTGAAGCAGACTGCATAGCTGCAGGGAAACCCTAACCATACGCTGTCAATGATTGGCCAACTGTTCAACACACTCGCGAACTGCTTGAAGATTCCGGAACTTCGTTCACGGATTCTCTTCACAGCATTGGTTCTGGCTGTGGCCCGAGTCATTGCATTGACGCCCGTTCCTGGATTGGACGGTTCCAAGTTGGCGCTGTACTTTGCTGAGACTGCCAAGACTTCCGGTGGAGGCGTCTTCGGATTGTACTCCATGTTCACCGGGGGCGCACTCGAGCAGTGCGCCGTCGGAGCTCTGGGAATCATGCCCTACATCAGTGCCACGATCTTCATTCAGTTGCTGACCGCCGTGGTCGCACCCCTCGGGAAGTTAGCTCGAGAAGAAGGTGGCAGGGCAAAGCTGGTTGCCTACGGGCGGTATTTAACAGTTCTTCTGTGCTTAGGTCATGGTCTGATCGTGGCTCTCGGGTGGGAGAATCCAGAGAAGGCGTTCCAAGGTTTCTCAGGATCTTTGGTGACGGCCGACAATCTTTGGCTCTACCGAATTCAGACGGTGATGATTTTGACCTGCGGAACGTTGTTTTTGATGTGGTTGGGAGAGCAGATTACAGAGCGTGGAATCGGTAATGGTGTTTCGCTTCTGATCACCGTGGGTATTCTTGCTCGGCTTCCCAACGCTGGCAAGTCACTGGTCTCGATGTTTCAACAGGAGAATTCCAAGTTCTTGCACCTGGTTTTGCTAGTCTTGGTTTTGGCGATCGTTGTTGCGGGAGTTGTCTTGATCACTCAGGGCCAAAGGAAGATTCCTGTTCAGTATGCTCAACGGGCTGTTGGCCGTAAGATAATGTCAGGCGGGACATCTTTCATGCCACTTCGAGTGAACTACGCAGGCGTGATGCCGGTGATCTTTGCTCAAGCGATCCTGATGTTTCCGGGGATGATTTTTGAGAAATTGGCAGCGATTTTGCCTGCAGGCTTTGGTAAGCAGGTGTCGATTTACATTGCTAGCCACTTGGGACGACAGGGTTTCACATATCTGTTCCTCTATGGCCTGATGATTTTGTTCTTCTCGTATTTTTGGGTGGCTACACAGTTCAATGAGCTGCAGGTGGCTGACGATCTAAAGAAACATGGGGGGTACATTCCGGGCGTCCGACCAGGCACGGCAACTAGTGACTTCCTGCACAACACGATGAGCCGGATCACTTTGGCGGGTGCTGTGTTTTTGGTGGTGATTGCCATCATTCCAACGGTGATGAGCGCTTACCTGAAGATCGATCCTTTGGTGGCTCAGTTTTTCGGAGGGACTTCTCTTCTGATCACGGTCGGCGTCCTTTTGGACACGATGCGTCAGATGGAGTCTTACCTGTTGATGAGGCACTATGATGGTTTCCTCAAAAAAGGTAAGGTTCGCGGAAGAGCCTAAAAATTTTGTTCTTTGTCAGTTTCGGTTTCAGAGTCAAGTGAAGTTAGCGGGGATAAGTTGACGGTCGCCTGAATCAGATTTGAAAACGCAGAAGCGATAACGCAGACGCGAAAAAACTGAAATCATGGGACGACCGATCATCAAAACAGCCGACGAGATTCGGGCCATGAGGGCCGCGGGTCGAATCGCAAGCAAGGTGTTGCGTGGGGCTGCAATGATGGCTTCGCCAGGGTTGACAACCCGTGAACTGGATGTCGAGGTAGGTCGTCTGATTGCGTCTCACGGTGCTGTCAGTGCCTTCTTGGGATACCGAGGGTTTCCAGGTCAATGCTGTTTGTCGGTGAACGAGGCAGTTATTCACGGGATCGGCGATGGTCGGCGGTTGCAGTTCGGTGACGTTCTCAAGATTGATGTTGGAGTTCGGCTTCAGGGTTTCATCGGCGACGTTGCGATGACCATGATTGTCGGCGGTGGATCGCTTAAGTTCCAGAAGTTGCTGGATACTACGGTCCAATCCCTGTATGAAGGGATTTCTGCTGCGCAATCGGGCGCTCGGGTTGTCGACATCGGTCGGGCAGTGGAACGGTGTGTGGTCGGTTCGGGTTATGGTGTCGTTCGCGAATTTTGCGGGCACGGAGTCGGTCGGAGTGTTCATGAGGAGCCTCAGGTTCCTAATTACGCCGATCTAAAGTCCGTGACTCGGCTTAAGAGTGGTATGACCATCGCTATCGAACCGATGGTGACCATGGGGAATGCGGCGGTTGAGATTTTAGATGACGGTTGGACAGTAGTCACACGGGATCGGCAGGTATCTGCCCATTTCGAACATACGGTGCTCATCACCGATTCTGGACCGGAAATTTTGACACGAGACGAAGAGAGTCACTTGTATTGACGGGTTTAAGATTTCGAAAATGAAAGTCAGAGCTTCAGTTAAGAAACTTTGCGAGAACTGCAAAATGGTCAAACGCAAGGGCGTGATCCGTGTGATCTGCTCCAATGCGCGCCACAAGCAGCGGCAAGGCTGATCATAGGAAACGTTTTATGCCACGAATCTTGGGAGTTGATATTCCTGCGGACAAGCGAATTGATATCGCACTCCGCTACATCTACGGAATCGGTCCGGTCAATGCGCTCGAAATTTTAGAGCGGGCCAACATCGATCCGTCGGTTCGCGCAAAGTCCCTAAATGAGGGACAGCTGTCTTTGATCGTGAATGCGATCCAAGATGGTAAGTATGTGACTGAAGGCGATCTTCGTCGTGAATTGGGCATGAACCTGAAGCGACTTCAGGCCATCAAGTCCTACCGCGGTCAGCGTCACAGCCGAAGCCTGCCCGTCCGCGGTCAGCGCACACAGACCAATTCCCGCACCCGCAAGGGTCCCCGTAAGACGGTGGGTGTTCAGAGAAGCCCAGCCGCCAAGTCTTAATTTCATCGTTTAACTGATTATGGCAGAAGAGACAAAGGCCAAAAAGGCCCCCAAGGCCGAGGCCGGTGAGGCTACCGCAGAGGTAACCGCAGAAAAGGCCGCTCCCAAAGCGGCTTCCAAGACCAAGAAGGCAGCAGCAGAAGCTCAGGGCGTCGCCGCGGCGGGAGCGATTGCTCCGGCCCCGCTGGCAGCCGCTGCAGCACCGACCGCTGCCGACTTGCTCGGTGATGATCCTAACGCCAAGAAGATCATCCGTGCGAAAGGTGCCAAGAATATTACAGTGGGAGTAGCCCACGTGAAGGCGACCTTCAATAATACCCAGGTAACCATCACCGACCTTCAGGGAAACCTGATCGGCTGGAGCACTGCTGGGCGTGTGGGATTCAAGGGGTCCCGCAAGAGCACAGCCTTCGCTGCACAGCAGGCCGCTCAAGATGCAGCGCGTCAGGCCATGTCTCATGGAATGCGCGAAATTGAGGTTCGAGTCAGTGGTCCGGGTTCAGGTCGCGAGTCCGCGATTCGGGCGCTGCAAGCAATTGGTCTCGAGATCACGGTCATTAAGGACGTGACTCCGGTGCCGCACAACGGTTGCCGTCCTCGCAAGAAACGCCGCGTGTAATTCAATTTTCAACTATTTCCGACAATGGCACGTTACACTGGTCCTCGCGTTCGCATCAGCCGCCGGCTGGGAACACCGATCTTCGGCACCTCCAAATATTTGGAGCGCCGACCGTACCCCCCTGGCGCCCATGGCCCGAAGTCTCGTCGCAAGTACAGCGACTACGCTATCGGCCTTATGGAGAAGCAGAAATTGCGCTTCTTCTATGGACTCCAAGAGAAGCAATTCCGCAATATCTACGAACGAGCACTCCGCATGCGTTGTGTGACGGGTGAGAAGATGTTGCAGATTCTCGAGACTCGTCTTGACAACCTCGTCTATCAGGCAGGTTTTGCTTTGACACGTCCGGCCGCTCGACAGTTGGTGTGTCACGGACACGTCCGTGTGAATGGCCGCAAGGTCAGCATTCCGAGCTACGCCGTGAAGGTCAACGATCTGATCCAAGTTAAGGATCACGCGACCTCCAAGACGATCGTCCAGAAAAACGTCGAGGGTTCCACGAGTCGTGTGGTTCCTGATTGGGTCCGCTTGGATCGGGACGCCCTTTCGGCCGCCCTCCTGCGAATTCCGAGTCGCGACGAGATCAATCCGATTGCTAACGAGCAAGCGGTCGTCGAATTCTACTCCCGCTAAACGGTCTGGTCGCCGATTCGATCAAAAAGCAATTATACGGAACCACATTCCTTGGTGGGAGTTCTCTGGAATGCGGTTCAGATTAAAATTGCACCCAAAAAAATATGCCTGTTCGCTTAGGTCGCTTCGAGATGCCGAAGCGGTTGTCCAAAGAGGAGTCAACCGCCACGGATGTCTACGCCAAATTCATTGCCGAGCCGTTCGAGACCGGCTACGGACACACGATCGGTAATTCGATCCGCCGTGTTTTGTTGTCCTCCTTAGAGGGGGCTGCCATCACTTCAGTCAAGATTGACGGAGCGATGCATGAGTTCACTACCGTCGATGGCGCTGTCGAAGACGTCACCGACATTGTTCTGAACCTCAAGCAGGTCAAGTTTAAGGCCCACTCCCGCGAGCCTCAGTCATTGTTGCTCTCGGTGAATCGGGAGGGAGCAGTGACCGCAGCGGATATCGAGCTGAATCAGAATATCGAGATCGTGAATCCAGAGCAGCTCATCTGCACTTTGGATCGTAAAAAGAAGCTGGAGATCGAGCTGGAGGTTCGCGTAGGTCGAGGGTTTTGCCCAGGCGACGAAAACAAGAAACTAGACCAGCCTATCGGCGTTATCGCCATTGATTCGTTGTTCTCTCCGGTAACACGGGTTCGTTACGCTGTTGAGGCCGCCCGTGTTGGGCAGCGCACCGATTACGATAAGCTGATCATTGAAATCTGGACAGACGGTCGGATTTCACCGGATGATGCTTTGACTCAGGCTTCAGCAATTCTTCAGCACCATCTGGATGTCTTTGTCGGTTACGACAAGAACGCCGTGGAGTTCGAGATCGAGATTAAGCCTCAGGATGACGAGAAAGCTAAGCTCAAGAAACTGCTCAACATGAGCGTCAATGAGATTGAGTTGAGTGTGCGGGCAGCCAATTGCCTTAACAACGCCAACATTACATCCGTTGGCCAGTTGGCGATGAAGTCTGAGCAAGAGATGCTCAAGTACCGCAACTTCGGCAAGAAGTCTTTGAACGAGATCAAGGAGAAGCTAACCGGCTTAAACCTGACTCTCGGAATGAATATTGATCCGGCTCTATTGGAGATGCCGGTGGAAAACAAAAATCCTTAACCTGACTGATATATGCGCCACCTTAAGCGCAACAAGAAACTGGGTCGCAAAGGCGACCACCGAAATGCCATGCTGGCCAACTTGGTGAGTTCTCTCATCAAGCACAAGCGCGTCACCACTACCTTGGCCAAGGCAAAAGCGGCCCGTCCGGTCGCTGAGAAGCTCCTGACTTTGGGCAAACTCGCCAACGAGGCACTCGCTACCGCGAGTTCTACCTCCGATGCAGCGAGCAAGGCCAAGGCAACCGCGGCCAACGTTCACAATCGCCGTTTAGTGGCCGCTCGCTTGCGTCAACAGGCTCGCAGCCATTTCAAGGGGACACCAACTACCAAGGGTAAGGAGCTCCGTGAAGCCTGGAAACAGGAACACGACGTTGTTCATATCCTGTGTGACACGATCGCTCCGGCTTTTATGAGCCGTAAGGGTGGTTACACTCGGATTCTTCGCTTGGGTCAACGTCAGGGTGACGCTGGTCAAGTGGCTATCCTGGAATGGGTTGATTTCAACGTGGCGGCTGAGACGGCTGCCCCGGCTCCGACGGCCTGATTTGGGTCTGGAGAGTTAGAGGTTCTAAGAATCACTCTAAAGTTTCCCGCAACAAAGCCGCCCCAAAAAGGGCGGCTTTTTTTGTGCGCCCGGCAGGACGCACTCTCCAACGGATTGAAGTCTTGGTTGGTTTTGTGACGTGGAACTGAGCAATGGCTCGACAGCGCCCCAGTGCCGGCCGTCACGGAGTACGAGTAGGGGTGGAGTGGGCAGCGGGTGTGTGAATGACGACTTGATTTGGAGGGATGGAACGAAGCGGTATCAGACCGTCGTCGAAATCTCTGGCAGGCGTGCTTCGCGTGCAGCCTCCGGCCTTGGGAAGGAACCCGTTTGCAATGGGGTTCCCGGGTTATCACAGTGATTAGGCTTCTATTCGCTCTTGAAGGTAGGCGTCACCCGAGGCGCCTCCGCGCATCGGTACCATAGTTTGCCGAGTAGGACGTTTATGCAGCGGCTTTGAGTGCGGGGGTATGCACCTGTCTCCAGTTTTTCGTTAGGAGGGCGACGAGCTGACGGTTGGTCATCGAAGGCATGCGGGTCAGGACATCCTTGGTATAGGCATGCGGATCAATTCCCCGCCGACGGCAACTCTCGATGACTGTGGACAGGATCGCGCCGCGTCCCCCGGCCCCGGCTTCTCCGAAGAACAACCCGTTCTTCTTTCTGTCAGCGGTCGGTCAAAACCAGCCAGAAAAGGGCGGTTGAAAACTAGCCAGAGTCTGAGGTGAACAAGTTCATTGCCGAGCGGGCACGATTGTTGGGTCCCTGAGGGCGGATGAACCACCTCTGCATGAGCACCTGCGAAGCGATTAAAGCAGTGGCCCTCAAGGGTTGGTCCGGACGACGGATCGCCCGGGAACTGGCCGTGAACCGGGAGACGATGGCCCGATATCTGGGGCCCTCAAAACCAGCCATTCCGCCCCTCGGCTCCGAGGATACCATCGGGGGCTTAGCACCAAACCCAGCCATTGCGTCCGTTGGCTCCCGCACTGGTCGCCGCAGTCTCTGCAGTCTCTGCAAGGTGCACTTGGCCGAGATCACCTTGGCTATCGAGCAAGGCCTCTCGGCTCAACGGATCTATCAGGATCTGGTCACAAGCCACGCCTTTGCCGGGAGCTACACGTCGGTCAAACGCTTCGTCTACTGCCGCCGCGCCAGCCAGAAGCTTCCTTTCCGCCGGTGGGAGAGTGAGCCCGGCGAGGAAGCCTAGATCGATTTCGGTCAGGGTGCCTGGGTGATCGACGAGCAAGCCAAACGCCGTCGACCTCATCTCCTCCGTGTCATCTTGAGTCGTTCTCGCAAGGGTTATAGCGAAGTGCTCTGGCGACAAACGACCGAGGAGTTTATCCGAGGGCTAGAGAACGCCTTTCGGTCCTTCGGGGGGGACGGCCAAACTGATTGTCGACAACGTGCGCGCCGCGGTCCGCCGTTGTGATTGGTTTGAACCGGAACTCAACCCCAAGGTGCGCGAGTTCTGTGCTCACTATGCCACGGTAATACTGCCCACCCGACCCGCCATGCCCCGGATGAGAGTTGGATGGCGGCGAGTTCCGGCAACGGTTTTCCGAATCCTCTGAGTGAGGTTTTTAGTTGAGGTGGCTCCTCTTGGTGTTAGTCGTGACGACTCACTGTTCTGCGTAATCTTTCTGAAAGGGAGACGCATGGATCCGAATCGGTTTCCCAGCCGATAGAAGGTGGGCGGACTGGTTCTCTGATCGGACGGTTTACGGGAAGAGATCTCTGCGGGGATCAAATAGTGTGAATCGAAGAGGCGTTGCTGTGGCAAATCCTCTGGATGGGTGGCTTTCGATTGAGCCGATTTGAAAGGAGACCCTCGGCGGTAACGAAAAACCGAGGGAAAGGATTGAGCTCAAGAATTGAGGTCAAAGACAACCAACGAAGGGATGGTCGGGACGACAGGATTTGAACCTGCGACGTCTTGGTCCCAAACCAAGTGCTCTACCGGGCTGAGCTACGTCCCGAACCAGGACGAAAGAGTCGCTTTGGATATCCATTGAGGCAATGCTTTTCGACTGAAACGTCCTGATTCAACAAGATTGGGATGCTGAGTCCTCGATGAAACTCCTTGTCTTTGCGCATGTGCCGCCGCCTCACCATGGACAAAGCCAGATGGTGAAGCTGATGGTGGACGGTTTCCGAGCTCAGCGAGATCTCGGAATCGAAGTGCTCCACGTCGATGCCCGGCTTTCGTCCGGGATGGCCGATGTGGGATCGATCCGGGGAGGCAAGGTCCAAGCGCTCCTGCGGTACTGCTGGCAGGCGATTGCGTTGTCGCATCAGCAGGGATGCCGGACACTGTATTACATTCCATCCCCACCGAAGCGATCCTCGTTGTACCGCGATTTTCTGGTGATGGCTTTGATTCGGTGGCGCTTTAATCAGGTGATTTTGCATTGGCATGCGGTTGGATTGGGAGCCTGGCTAGAAAGCGAATCCTGGTTCTGGGAACGCGGGTTGGCTCGGGTCTTTCTGGGGCGGGTGCAGCAAGCCATTGTGTTGGCTGCGAGCAATCGGGCCGATGCCGAGGCTCTCAGACCGCGATCCGTGGCGGTGGTGAGCAATGGGATCCCAGATCCTTGCCCAGACTTTAGCCAGACCCTGGGGGAATGGCGTGCGAGAGGCTCTGCCCGATTGGAGACGCAAGTGCTGTTCATGGCGCATTGCACGCGTGACAAAGGTCTTTTTGGGGCGGTTGAGGCGGTGGTGGCGGCCAATCAGATGGGCGACTTGGGGCGTCGGTTCCGGCTGACCGTTGCTGGGAGTTTTTTATCGGAGACCGAAGAGGTTGAGTTTCGGGAACGTGTCGGACGCTCGGATGCGGCCGGATGTGTGGAGATTACTGGTTTTGTCTCGGGCCCTGAGAAGGATCGGTTGTTTCGGCAGGCGGATGTGTTCTTGTTTCCCACCTATTTTGCCAATGAAGGGCAACCGTTGAACCTGATCGAGGCTTTGGCCTACGGGTTGCCTTGTGTCACGACCCGGTGGCGTTCCATCCCGGAGTATTTTTCAGCGGACTATCCCGGGCTCTGCATTCCGAGGGATGTTCCGGCTTTGGCTCGCGCCCTGCACGCGGTCGTGGAACGTGTGGATGGTAGGAGTCTTCGCTGTGAGTATGAGCAGCGCTTTGCAGTCGACCCGCACTTGAGTGCTTTGGCTGCGGCCATTCGAACAGACTCTTTGGAATGAGCGTGTTTTCGGGCTAGGACCTGGGACGTGGCATGCGGTGGAATCCAGTTCTGGGTGGGGCCCGTCGTTTCTGTGCGCCTTCACAGGATTCTTTCGATGCCCCATGAACCGCCCAAAGTGAGGCAGTGAGCGGGGGGGGTAAAACGAACGGTTGTTCCAAAGAAAACGGCGCCGACTTTCCCTAGGGAGAGCGGCGCCGTTCGAGAATTCTGGATGGGCCTTACTTCGCTGCGGCGTACAACGCTTCAACCTTGTTCCAGTCGATCACGTTCCAAACGGCCTTGAGATAGGCAGCTCGCAGGTTCTGATACTTCAAGTAGTAGGCGTGCTCCCAGACATCGATACCGAGAACGGCTTTGCCTTCGCACCCGGCGAGGGCTTTGCCCATGAGCGGGTTGTCTTGGTTGGCCGTTGAAACGACTTCCAGCTTGCCGCCGTTGACCACGAGCCAAGCCCAACCCGAACCAAAACGGCCAATGCCGGCGGCCTCAAACTTGGCCTGGAATTCAGCGAAGGATCCGAACGTGGCATTGATGGCGGTGGCGAGATCACCGGAGGGCGTACCGCCCTTGCCGGGACCCATGAGGTTCCAGAAGAAGGTGTGATTCCAATGGCCGCCACCGTTGTTGCGGACCGGCCCGCGGATGGCGTCGGGGACATCGGCCAGATTGCCGATCAAGGCTTCCAGTGTGAGGCCTTCAACCGGGGTTCCGGTGATTGCTTTGTTGAGGTTGTCCACGTAGGCCTTGTGATGGCGGCCGTGGTGGATCTCCATGGTGAGTGCGTCGATGTGGGGTTCGAGCGCGTCCTTGGCGTAGGGTAGGGGGGCAAGTTCGTGGGCCATAAAATGAAATTCGCTAGGCCGGACTTGCAGTGTTGCACGCCGGCAGGAGAGGGAGGGTAGCAAGCTTCGATCGGGGCGCAAGCAGCAGGGCGCTTGCCGGCTTGGATCTTGAAATTCCCTCTCGCCTGCTGTTCGAGCCGACCGATACGGTGGATGCATTAACGAGACTGCATACATGAGCAACCCCACTGGAGACATCGCACTGATCGGCTTGGCGGTCATGGGCCAGAACCTGATCCTCAACATGAACGACCACGGCTTCACCGTTGTGGCCTATAACCGAACGACCTCTAAGGTGGATGAATTCCTGGCCGGTGAGGCCAAGGGGACCCAGATCCAGGGAGCTCACTCGATTGCCGAATTGGTGTCCAAGCTCAAGACGCCGCGCCGGATCATGATGTTGGTCAAGGCGGGCCAAGCGGTGGACGACTTCATCGAGCAGTTGGTGCCGCACTTGTCGGCTGGGGACATCATTATTGATGGTGGTAATTCGCTCTATGGCGACACGGAGCGACGGGTGAAGTATTGCGAGTCTAAGGGGTTTCTCTTCATTGGAACTGGGGTTTCCGGTGGTGAAGAGGGGGCCCGACGTGGACCTAGCATCATGCCCGGTGGATCAGCCAAGGCGTGGCCTGCCGTGAAGGACATTTTTCAGGGGGTCTCCGCCAAGGTGGACGGAGGCGTGCCGTGTTGTGACTGGGTCGGCGATGGCGGTTCGGGCCACTACGTAAAGATGGTCCATAATGGCATCGAGTACGGCGACATGCAGCTGATCTGCGAGGCTTACAACATTCTCAAGAACGGCTTGGGCCTCAGCGCCGACGAGATGCACCATGTTTTCGCTGACTGGAACCAGGGAGAGTTGGACAGCTTTCTCGTGGAAATTACCCGCGACATCTTGGCATTCAAGGACACGGATGGCGGGCCGTTGGTGGACAAGATCCTCGATACCGCCGGTCAAAAGGGAACGGGTAAGTGGACAGTCATCGATTCAGCCAATTTGGCCCAACCGGTCACGTTGATCGCCGAGGCGGTTTTCAGCCGCTGTGTCAGCGCCATGAAGGACGAGCGGGTCAAGGCATCCCGCAAGCTCAAGGGACCGAAGCCGTTGTTGAGCGCTGCCAAGAATCCCAAGGCTCGACAGGCGTTTATCGAAGACATTAAGAGCGCCCTCTATGCTTCCAAGATTGTTAGCTATGCGCAGGGCTACATGCTGCTGCGCGCGGCGGCCGCAGAAAACGGATGGAAGCTCAACTATGGCGGGATCGCCCTGATGTGGCGCGGGGGTTGCATCATCCGTTCCCGTTTCCTGGGCAAGATCAAGGAGGCTTACGACAAGAATCCTAAGCTGGCCAATTTGTTGCTCGACGACTATTTCCGGGCCGAGATCAAGAAGAGCCAGAAGGGTTGGCGCAATGTGGTGGCTTCGGCGGCCAAGAAGGGTATTCCGATGCCCGCCTTCAGCACGGCGCTGGCGTTCTTCGACCAGTATCGTTCGGCAACACTTCCGGCCAACCTCCTTCAGGCGCAGCGGGACTACTTCGGGGCCCACACCTACGAGCGGGTGGACAAGCCCCGCGGGCAATTCTTCCACACGAATTGGACCGGGCGCGGAGGCAATGTAAGCTCCAGCACCTACAACGCCTGAGCAGCAGCAGGAAGCAGGTCATCCCTTCGAACCTTGTGGACAACGATTTTTCACCCGATGCCGAGCGAACTCTGAAGAAATTCTTCGGCATCTTCATCGCCACGTTGTTCCTGTACGTGACGATCTATGGAGGCTGTGAGGCCTACCGGGTGCGCAATGGGGCTTGGCACCTGACCTTTGACAAGCAGCCAGACGGAACACCGGTCCTTCGGATCGACCACCCGCGGTTGCTGACCGGTGGGCCGGTGTCGATCCGATTTCCGGGCGAGAACGCGCCCCGTGTGACCAATGGTCCGATTACTTACATCTACACGCGTCCGGACACCAATTCGACTCCGTTTGGTCCAGTGTACTTCGTAGATACGACACAACTGCCCGGAACGGTCGCTCTGGGAGCTTTTGGTCATGTAGTGGAGATGGTGCCGCGGACACTGTTCGTCAACTTCAGGGAGGTGGCATGGGGCTCTGAGACCAACATGACCTTGCTGCCAGAGGGCAAGCCCTCACCGGAACGATTGAAGGTCAAGAACCAGCAGTGGAATGGGCGTTGAGTGTGTGGCTGCTATTGGAGCGTGGGGCTGATGATGGAGCGTAGGGCTGATGTTGGGCTAAATCCCTCTGAAGCAATTGCTTCCAGACTTTCCAATGGATGCCCGTGGCAGCAGCGTCTTGCCATGTTCCCTGCTTTCCGCCGCTGGTGGCCCAGAGCCACGCCGATTTTGGCATCACTCCTTCTCACGGTGCTGCCTGTGGCAGGAGCAGCGCCCAGCTTTAGACCAATCTTCAACGGTCGGGATTTGCGGGGATGGGTCAACGTCAACTGCGCTCCGGAAACATTTACCGTCCGGGATGGCATGATCCACTGCGATGGCATTCCAACCGGAGCCCTGCGCACTGAGCGCCAGTATGAGAATTTTGTCCTGGAGTTGGAATGGCGGCACCTCAAGCCAAGCGGCAATGCAGGGGTCTTCATCTGGTCAGGCCCGATGCCTGCGTTGGGTCAACCCTTCCTGAGAGCCATCGAGGTTCAGGTCCTCGACCACGGGTATGGCAAATCGGATTGGTTCACGACCCATGGCGACATTTTTCCAATCCACGGATCGACGATGAAGCCGTTTTCTCCCAGTCGCGGCGATCGCAGTTTTCCAAAAGAATCCCGGAGCTTGGGCGCCCCGGAGTGGAATCACTATCGGATCGTTGCCACCAATGGGGTCCTCCGACTCTCAGTCAACGGTGTCGAGGTCTCCGGCGGCACCGGTTGCAATTGGCGGCGTGGGTACATCGCTCTGGAGTCTGAGGGTGGAACCGTGGACTGGCGCAACCTGCGTGTGCAGGAGTTGCCTTCCACGAAGGTCCCACTCGATCAGTCGGCACCCGACGCTCAACCGTGGAAGAGCCTCTACGATGGCCGGTCCTTGCGTGGGTGGCGGGTCCCTGTCGGGTCCGAGGTGTGGAAGGCCAGTGACTGGAACCTGAAGGGCCTATCCGGGCTTGGGGATGAGGCTTCGATCCTCTGGTCGGAGACCCAGTTTCATCGCGATGAGGTGATCTTCGACTGGCGCTGGGAGGGGAAGGTTGCCAACCGGGTGCCTCCGCTGGTTTTCCGCCCGATCCGCGGTGGGGCGATTATCCGGATCCCAGAGCTCGCGGCGCTCCGGGTCGATGGATGGAATCGTCTCCGGGTCCGCAGGTCTGGAGGGGTACTCAAGGTTTCCGCCAATGACGCGGATGAGGTCTCCGTGGAGGTTCCGCGCGGCCGGTTGGAGTTTGGATTCTTGCCCGCGCCGGTGCCGCTTCAGATTTCGAGTATTTTCCGCCGCTGAATCGTTCTGGCTCAGTCGCGGCGGTGGGTTGGCCCGTGTCTGTCGGGAGTGTCCCCAGCGGCGCTACCGAAAACAGATCCGGCTTACGGCATCATCGAAGCCCTGGGCCCCGGCGATGATCTTAATTTCCACCCGCATGAAGTAGATGGGCAGGTCCCGGCGGTCGAGCTTTGGAAAGCGCACCGCATCCTTCTGCGTGGTGACTAGCATGTCTGCGCGGCGCTTCTTGCCCCGGTTTACAGCATCGAGCACCTCTTGCTGCGTGAATCGGTGGTGGTCGGCTTAGCGTCGGGCCAAGACGATCTCGGCTCCGAGTTCCGAGAGCTTCGATTCAAAACTCTCTGGCTGGGCGATCCCGCTGAGGCTGGCCACCCGCCGACCTTGCAGCAGGTCGAGGCCACGGCGTTCGCCGGTGAAGACATCCTCGAAATACAGCGGGTGATGCACGCACTCGATGATCCCAGCGCGCGGGTTGAGCAGGGCAATGCGGTCGCGCAGCGCGGCGGTCTTGCCGTCGCTCTTGGTCAGGAAGATGACGCTGGCCCGAGCAAGGTGGGATGGCGGTTCCCGGAGGGTTCCGCGGGGCAGCAGGTGCTCATTGCCGAAGGGTTGCTGGCAGTCGATCAAGACGACATCGGTACGGCGGCCGGCGAGCTTCCAGTATTGGAAGCCGTCGTCGAGCAGCAGGGTGTCGCAGCCAAAGTGTTCCACGGCATAGCGACCGGCTTTGACCCGGTCCTTGTCGACCAGAACCACCACATCTCTCAGGTTGGATGCCAGCATGTAGGGTTCATCACCGGCAGTCTCGGAGTCGAGCAGCAGCGATTGACCATCGGAGACAATGCGGGGCGGGGTGGTGTCTTCTCGGAGCAGGATCTTGTCGAGGAGACGTTCCGAGACGGGCTTGGGCTTGGATCGGTATCCGCGCGACAGGATAGCCACTTTGCGACCGGCATCCTGAAGAGCACGGGCAAATTTCTCGACGACCGGAGTCTTTCCGGTACCGCCCACCGTGAGATTGCCTACGGCGATAACCTGAACACCCAGGGTTGAATCGCGCAGGATTCGAACGCTGTAGAGTAGGCGACGTAGTTTCACGATGACTCCAAAAACATGGGAAAGCCCCGAGAGCACTGCCCGGATCATGGAGGCCTTGCGACCGGGTAAGTTCTCGAGGATCACCGCCAGAAAGTAAGTTTCGGCGGTCTCTGTAAATTTTTGCCAACGCTCTCGCACTGGCCGTCAACCATGTCATCTGGACACGATTTCGGAAAGTTTTCGTGCAAACCGGTGAAAAGCGGTTGTCAAGAGTCGGCTCGGGGCATTATCTCAGACAGCGTTCCCCGGTCAGAGACCTCATGAATCCAAATCAGGTTTTAGCGATTCTGACACCGTCCTATTGGTCAGCAGGCATCACTGGTCGATCCAGAAGGTGTCCCGGCTGTCTATTGACGTGGATCCCCTCGCTGAAGGTTTTCGATCGAGTCTTCCGCAATCTGAGGGATCCATTTTTCGAATTTCTGACGCATCGGGCCATTGGCTCCTCCTAGTTGGGGGGTCAACGGTTCCAGTGAGTCGGGCCTACAAACACAACAACAACAAACTCAGAGTGAAACCAACCGAATCCAACTGCGAAACCCGGCTTGCCCGGACCTGCGCCCTGGCCGCCGCAAAGGCACCTGTCAAGAAGGCAGCACCTGCTAAGGTAGCTGCTCCGGCCAAGAAGGCAGCGCCTGCTAAGGTGGCTGTTCCGGCTAAGAAGGCAGCACCCGCTAAGGTAGCTGCTCCGGCCAAGAAGGCAGCACCTGCTAAGGTAGCTGCTCCGGCTAAGAAGGCAGCACCTGCTAAGGTGGCTGTTCCGGCCAAGAAGGCTGCACCCGCTAAGGTGGCTGTTCCGGCCAAGAAGGCAGAGCCCGCCAAGGTGGTTGTTCCGGCCAAGAAGGCAGCACCCGCTAAGGTGGTTGCTCCGGCCAAGAAGGCTGCACCTGCCAAGAAGTAATCTTGTCGCCCGATCCGGCGGTTTTGCTTGTCAAACCCGCCGGATTTTGGGTGTTTTTGCCAGTTGTTAATAACTTGGGAACAACACCCAAAAACTTGTGCTCGCGGTGCTCGATGGTTTGCCATAGAAGCCTCGCCCATCGTTTAAGAAATCACGGCGGGTCGGAGAAGAAACTGCACTGAATCATGTTCCACCAGATATCTGCAAATGTGTTGAAATCCCAATGTTTTCAATGCTTTCATATCAGTTCAGCGAGTGCTGACGAGGGTTTGGTGGTCATGGGAGGTGCGCGGGACTTCGTTAAACTGTCACTAAATCAGGAAGACTCGATCAACCTGTGAGTGGTGGTAGTGAATAAATCCGTAAATTGCCCGTTTTTAGGTCCCTTTAAATTATCCCATGTCCGATCAACCCCAAGCACTGTGGTTAGCCGCCCAGCAAACCCTTCGTGGAATGCTGAAGACGGAGTTGTATAACCTCTGGTTTGCCCCGGTCACTGCCCGCTGTCTGGACGGAGATAACCTCACCCTGGAAGTTGCTGACGAGTTCTGTGAGTTCTGGTTGAAGGATAATTATTTAGATGTTCTTCGATCGGTGGTCAGCCGTGCTGCCATTCGGCCGATCCATGTGTCTTTCGCTATTCGTCCCGCCGAGTCCGCGGTCGCTGCCGCAGCCGATTCAGCTTCCGATCGGCCCATGGCTCCTGAGGCTTTGATAGAGCGAGTCGCCCCGTCCGAGTTTCGATCGACCGAACCTGCGGTGCGGGAGATTCCTCGTAAGTCAGAGCCCCTGTTTAATCCGAACAACACCTTCGAAACCTTCGTTGTGGGTTCGAACAACCACCATGCTCATGCAGCGTGTATGGGCGTGGCTCAAAAGCCGGGGCACACATACAATCCGTTGTTTCTTTTCGGCGGCGTGGGACTAGGTAAGACGCACTTGCTTCAGGCGATTGGTCATCACGTTCTGGCCAATAAGAAGAATGCCCGGATCGGATATTTGTCGTGTGAGCGCTTCACCAATGAGTTCATTGAGGCCCTGCAGAACAGCCAATTGCCGAAGTTCCGCAAGAAGCACCGGGAGTTGGATGTTCTCTTGATCGACGATATCCAGTTCCTCCAAGGCAAGGAGCGGATCCAGGAAGAGTTTTTCCACACCTTCAACGCCCTCCACGATTGCCATAAGCAAATCGTCCTGACCTGCGATCGGCCTGCCAATGAGATCCAGGGGCTGGAGCAACGGCTAATTTCTCGCTTCGAGTGGGGAATGACGGCCGACCTGAAGGCGCCGGATGTCGAGACTCGGCTAGCGATTCTCAACAAGAAGGCGGCCGCTCTCAGCGTCCGGTTGCCCGATCAGATCATCACGTTCCTGGCCAACCGTATTCGGACCAATGTCCGCCGTTTAGAGGGGGCTCTGGTCCGAGTGGCCGCCTATGCCCAGCTTTCCGGCAAAGCCCTCGACCTCGAAACGGTCGAGACGTTGCTGCGGGAAATCCTTCAGGAGGAGGGCAAGGTCGCTATCTCCGTGAGCGAGATCCAGAAGCGGGTGGCCGACTACTTTGACATCCGCCTGGCCGACATGACCAGCAAGCGGCGGCCGGAGAACATCGCCTTCCCCCGGCAAATCGCCATGTACCTGACCCGCCAGCTTACCGAGCATTCGCTCAGTGCGATTGGTGAATCTTTCGGAGGACGCGACCACGGCACCGTGCTGCATGCCTGCCGGCAGGTGCGAGACCGCATGGAGGTCGAGGCTAAGGTTCGCCAGGACGTGGGTTACCTCGAGAAACAGCTCACCCGCTGAGTTGGGTTCCTGCTCATGGGGCAGGAATTGGGCAGGAATGGGGTTCTGGTTTGAATTCAGGCTAAATCGGGAATAAACGTTTGAGCAGGATTCCGGAGCATGGCCATCCGGAGTTCTTGTCCGGAGTTCTCAGCTGGAAACCCGGATGGGAAGTCGCAATGATCGCGGCGTGTCTCCCCGCGGTTTCCATTGCATCTTGCTGCTACTGACTGGTCTTCTGGCCAACCCGGTCGTTCTGGGGGATGCCTCGGTGGGCTTCGAATTGCTGAAGGCCGACCTGACTGGACTGGTGTTCACTAATTCGGTGCCGGCTTCGCGTTATCTAACCAATCAAATTCCGCTCAACGGTTCCGGGGTGGCTTTGGGTGATGTGGACGGAGATGGTCGAACTGATATTTTTCTGGCGGCTTATTCGGGTGGGAGTGCGTTGTTCCGTAACCTAGGGCAGATGAAATTCGCGCCCATCACCGAAGCGGCTTTTGGAATAACCGCACTTTCATCGCTCGATGGAACAGGTGTCGTCCTGGCAGATATTGATGGGGATGGGGATCTGGATCTTTTACTCAATACTCTGGCACAGGGAACTCGGATTTATCACAACGATGGCAAAGGCCGTTTCACACCGGGTGTTGTCATTAATCCCAACCGAGCTGGATCGAGTCTTTCATTGGCGGATGCCGATGGAGACGGGGATTTGGATTTGTACGTCGCCAACTACCGCACGGTGACGGTGCGCGATGATCCCAAGGCCAAATATTCCCTTCGCGAAGAGAACGGGCGACAGCGGATTGTGGCCTACAATGGCCGTTCCACCGATGAACCCGATTTGGTGGGGAGGTTCACCATGACTCCGGTGGGTCCCAGGGAAAATGGCGAGGTGGATGCCTTGTATCTTAATGATGGCAAAGGGAGGTTCACGGAAGTGCCATGGACGCGCGGAGCTTTCTTGAACGCCGCGGGGCGTCCGCTCGATTCGGCGCCGCAAGATTGGGGGTTGAGCGTCCTGTTCCGGGATCTCACTGGCGATGGGCGCCCAGACTTGTACGTTTGCAATGATTTTCAATCGGAAGACCGATTCTGGGTCAATGAAACGGCTCCGGGTGGCCCCTTGCGATTTCAGGCTGCGCCCCAATTGGCCTTGCGGCACACCAGCGCCTTCTCGATGGGGGTGGACGCCGCCGACATCGATCGGGACGGCGTCGATGACTTTGTGGTTCTGGACATGCTCAGTCGCGATCATCAGCGGCGCAATGTGCAGATGGACGGGGTGCCGCCCGGGTTCTACCAGCCCGGCATCTGGGACGATCGGCCCCAGTTCTCCCACAACACCCTGTTTCTCGGGCGTGGGGATGGGACCTTCGCTGAGATCGGGCGTTTGGCCGGGATCAGTGCCAGCGATTGGTCGTGGACGCCGCTATTTCTGGATGTCGATTTGGACGGGTATGAGGATCTCCTCATCTCCAACGGCAACGAGATGGACATGTTCGATGTGGATGTCGGGGCCCGCGCCGAGGCGATGAAATCGAGCCGGAAAATGGGTTTCCTCGAAACTCTGAACATGCGTCGGATGTTTGCCCGGCTCGATACTCCCAATGCCGCCTTCCGTAATCGCGGAGATTTGACCTTCGAAGAGGTGACGCAGGCTTGGGGGTTCGATGCGCCCGGGGTCGAACAAGGCATGGCCGCGGCCGATTTGGATGGCGATGGAGATTTGGACCTCGTGCTCAACGCCTTGAATGAGCCGCCGAAGCTCTACCGGAACAAGGCTACAGCCTCCCGGATCGCCGTACGATTGCGTGGTGGTGCCGGCAATTCTCGGGGCATCGGGGCCAAGATCCGGGTGATGGCAAAAGGGCTCCCGATGCAGTCCCAGGAGATGATGTCTGGCGGTCGCTACTTGTCGGGGGATGACGCGATGCGGTGCTTTGCTTTGGGCACAGCGACAACGGCGGACATCGAGGTGACTTGGCGCAGTGGACGAGTGACCCGACGTACCGGTGCCGGCCCGGGCGTTGCGGAGATTGCAGAGCTGGAGACGATTGCAGTCATGGCGCCACCGCCGGTACTGCCGCTCTTCGAGTCGATTTCGGATCGCTTGGCGCATGTCCACACCGATACCCCATTTGATGAATTTGGACGGCAACCGTTGAAGCCCTTCGACCTCAGCCAGACCGGACCGGGTCTCACCTGGGCCGACCTCAACGGGGATGGATGGGACGACCTGCTAATTTCTACGGGGCAGGGTGGAACCCTTGGAGTGTTCACCAATGACGCGCGGGGCGGATTCTCAGCCTTTTCCAATCCGGCATTGCTCAAGCCCGCGCCGCGTGATTTGACCACCGTCATGGTGCTGCGAGGGGTAATCCTTTCGGGCATTAGCAATGGTGAGGATGGAGTCACCAATGGTGGAGCGATCCGGATCGTGGACCTGACGTCCGGGGTGAGCGGTGAAATCCTGAGCGGCCGCGCTTGCCCGGTGGGTTCCATGGCGGCGGCCGATGTGGATGGGGATGGAGAGTTGGAGATTTTCGTTGGGGTTCGGGAAGTGCCGGGTCGTTATCCTGAGCCGGCGACGTCGTTTTTGGTGAAGAACCGCAGTGGGCGTTTGGGGATTCAGACGGCCTTCGAAAAACTGGGTTTGGTTAACGGCGTGGTTTTCACGGACTTGGATGACGATGCACGGCCCGATTTGGCGGTGAGCACGGCTTGGGGGCCGGTTCGCTTGTTCCGCAATCGAGGTGGAGCTCTGGAGGCTTGGGATCCGCCACTGCATGGCTCCGGATTGCCGGCCGGTGTGGAGCGTCTCTCCCAGTGGACGGGCCTCTGGCTGGGGATCACCGCCGGTGATTTCGATGGTGACGGACGCATGGATCTGGCAGCGGGGAACTGGGGGCGCAACCACTTCTTGGGAGCCGATGCCCGCCGGCGACCGTTACGGATCCGTTCCGGAGACCTGCTTGACGATGGAATTTGGGATATTCTGGAAAGCTACGTGGGACCCGATGGACGGGATTGGCCTGTCCGCAAACGGCCCGCACTGGTGCCGTTTATCCCGGATGCGGCGAAGCGCTTTCCGGATTCGGGGACCTTCGGGAAGTCTTCCATGGAGGATCTTTTTGGTTCGCTTCTGGGTCCAATGCCGAGCGTGTCAGCGCTCAATCTGGATTCGGGGGTGTTCTTAAATCGGGGAGATCATCTGGAATGGCGCCCCTTGCCGCCGAGGGCTCAGTTGGCGCCGGCCTATGGGTTGGCGGTGTCCGACCTAGATGGCGACGGGACTGAGGACGTATTCCTTTCGCAAAACCACTTCGGTGTGCATTCGGATGATGCTCGCTATGACGGAGGGCGGGGATTGCTCATGAGCGGATCGGGTCGCGGAGACTTCCGGGCTGACGAACACTCGGGCATCGTGGCCTGGGGCGAACAACGCGGAGTGGCCTTGGCGGATCTGGATGCCGATGGGCGCACCGATCTGGCTCTGAGCCAGAACAGCGGACCAACGCTGCTCTTCCGCAACCGCACCGCCCGCCCGGGTCTTCGGGTTCGGCTGAAGGGGCCGACCGGGAATCCGACCGGAATCGGCGCCTCCCTTCGCTGGTGGACCGGCGGCAAGGCGGGGGCCCGTCGAGAAATTCGTATGGGCGGAGGTTACTGCAGTGTGGATAGCCCGGTGACGGTTCTCGCATCGGATCGGGCGGCCGGTGAGGTCGAGGTGCGTTGGCCGGGTGGCGCTGTGCAACGCGTGCCGGTCGCTGCCGGGGTGGCCGAGATCACCTTGACGCCATGATGAATCCTCAACCCTCTAGGATGTTAGCGAACCTGCTGAGGTTCTTCGCTGTGCTGATGGTGTCCTTTGCTTTGGTTCCGGGATTGCGAGCGGCCCAGACGGGGCTTCGGATCCAGGCCTTGCCCTCGATCCCTCGGTCCTCACCTGGGCTCACTCGATTGTCGGCCCCGGGGTTGGGCATCGAATTCACTAATCGCCTGTCCGAAGAACGGGCGGTCACCAACCGCAATCTGGTCTCCGGCTCCGGAGTGGCGCTGGCCGATGTGGATGGCGATGGCCGTCTCGATGTCTTCCTCTGCGGTCTGGATTCCCTGAATGCGATGTACCGCAATCTCGGGGACTGGCGTTTCACCAACGTGACGGCCCGCGCCTTGCCTGGGGTGAGTTGGCTCAACCCGTCTTCGGGATCCAACGATTCGACCGGAGCGGCCTTTGCCGATGTGGATGGCGACGGGGATCCGGACTTGCTGGTCAATCAGTTGGGCGGCGGCACCCGACTCTGGCTCAATGACGGCAAGGGCCATTTTGAGGAAGCCACCGATGCGGCTGGGTTGCGCTCGCGCAGTGGTGCCACCTCGATGGCCTTGGCTGACGTGGATGGCGATGGGGATTTGGATCTCTACGTGTCGAACTTCCGCCCGACCACCGTGCTCGATCAACCCAACACCCGATACCAACTCCGGCAAACTGAAACCGGCACGGTGATAGTGGCGGTCAATGGGCGCCCGGTAACCGCATTGGATCTCACCAATCGCTTTGAGATTCGCGCCGGTGGAGAGGTGGTTGAAATGGGGGAGGAAGACGTACTTTTCCTCAATAACGGGCGAGGCCGTTTTATTCCGGTCTCTTGGATCGGGGGAGGCTTTTTGGACGCCTCGGGCAAAGCTCTGACAGCGCCACCCCGGGATTGGGGGCTGGCCGTTCGCTTCCAAGACATGAACGGGGATGGAAAGCCCGACTTGTATGTCTGCAACGACTTGCACACCCCGGATCGGATTTGGATGAATGAGACCGGACCTGATCACGCCCTGCGCTTCCGGGAACTGGCGTCTTGGGCACTGCGGAGCAATCCGACCTTCTCCATGGGAGTCGATTTCGGGGACTTGGACCGCGACGGGCAGGTCGATTTCTTCGCCGTCGATATGTTCAGCCGTAATCGGGCCTGGCGTCACACCCAGACGGCAGGCATGGCCCCCGTGTTGCGCCTGCCCGGCCGATCTGCCGATCGGGCCCAGGTCCAGCGGAATGTCCTGCAGCTCAATCGGGGGGACGGCACTTGGGCGGACGTCGCCTGGCAGTCGGGTGTCGAGGCCAGTGAATGGTCGTGGGGTCCGGTGATTCTGGATGTGGATCTCGATGGATACGAGGACCTGCTAGTTCCCAATGGCCAGTGGCGCGATTTCCAAGATGGGGACGGTGCGCGGCGCATTGCCGAGGCCCAGCGGCGTGGGGCCCTAAAGTCCCCAGCGGAGATCACCGAGATGGTTAAATCTTTCCCCAAGCTATCGACTCCCAACGTAGCCTTTCGAAACCGCGGCGATGCCACCTTCGCGGACGTCTCCCTGGCCTGGGGCTTCACTGTGGATTCCATTTCGCAGGGTGCGGCTATCGGGGATCTCGACGGGGACGGGGACCTGGACGTTGTGATGAACGACCTCATGGATGCGCCGGCCTTTTACCGGAATAACGCGAGCGCTCCGCGGATCCTTATCCGCCTCAAAGGCAAGCCCCCCAACACTCGAGGCATTGGTGCTTCGGTGACCCTTCGTGCGAGCGGATTGCCAGACCAGACTCAGGAGATCATCGCTGGCGGGCGGTACTTGAGCGGGGATGAGCCGGCGCGTTCCTTTGCCACGGGTCAGGCTGCTTCCGCAGGCCTTCGTGTTCGCTGGCCCTCGGGACGAGTCTCAGAATGGCAGGAAGTTCCGGTCGGTTCTGCGGTCGAGGTTTCGGAGGAAGAGTCACCGGGAGTCGAGGCGGTTCCTTCCGTGAAGCCGCCCGCCCCGTGGTTTGAAGACCAGACCGCACGCCTCGCTCACCGTCACGAGGATGAGCCCTTTGATGATTTCGGCCGTCAGCCGGCCCTGCCGCATCGACTGTCGCAACTGGGACCGAGCCTGAGCTGGACCGACCTCAATGGAGATGGGCGTCCGGACCTGGTCATCGGAGCCGGACGCGGTGGCAAGCTCGGCGTCCGCATCCAGGATGGAAAAGGCGGATTCGAGGCACGAGAGACTCCGCCGTTCCATAAGACAACCGGCCGAGACATCACCTCGATTCTTCCCATTAATGGAGTCCTGTTGGCGGGGATCTCTAATTATGAGGACGGTCTGACCAATGGCGGAGCCCTGCGCATGTATGACATAGCCGGGGGGCGCAGCGGTGAAATTTTGGTGGGCACGACCTTTTGCGTCGGGCCTTTGGCTGCCGCCGATGTGGATGGGGATGGATCGTTGGAGGTGTTTGTGGGTGGTCGATCCGTGGCCGGTCGTTATCCGGAGGCGGCTCCCTCGTTATTGTTGCGCAATCAAGGAGGGCGCCTGATGCCGGTGGCACGTTGGGACAATCTCGGTCTGGTGACGGCCGCCTGTTTCACCGACCTCGATGGCGATGGTTGGCCCGACCTGGTGGTCGCCCGTGAATGGGCTCCACCTCAATTTTTCCGGAATGACTCCGGTCGACTGACCGAATGGACTCCGACCCTGGAAGCCGCGTCCGGCCGGCTTTCCGGACTTTGGAATGCTGTGGTGGCCGGCGACTTCGATGAAGACGGGCGGATGGACCTAGTCCTGGGGAACTGGGGGCGCAACACCCGCGGGAGCGCGACGACGACAACGGCGGCGGCCCCACGGCGATTGTGGTATGGCGACTTCGGTTCCGGCCAAGGCCTAGACTTGGCCGAGAGTTGGTATGATCCAGTGCTCAAGGCCGACCGCCCGGAACGTGAGATGGGATTGTGGGCAGCCCTTTTTCCGAGCATGCGGGAGCGGGTGGATTCGTTGTCTGCATTTTCCAAGGCCACCCTGCCGATGCTTTTGGGTGATGCGTTGCCGGGGGCCCGATCGGTCTCGGTAGATACTCTCGACTCGGTGCTGCTGCTCAATCGGGGAGGGCACTTTGTCGTGAAATCGTTGCCGGCGGCCGCCCAGCGTGCCCCGGTGACCTCCCTTTGCGTGGCGGACTTCGACGGGGACGGACACGACGACCTATTCCTTTCCCAGAATTTGTCCACGGCCCATCCCTTTGCCGAGCGCTACGACGCAGGGCGGGGGTTGTGGTTGAGGGGCGATGGTCGGGGTGGATTTGTCCCGGAAGAAAACTCTGGTGTCCGCGTTCAGGGGGATGGTCGAGGGGCTGCGGTTTGCGATTACGATGCGGATGGTCGAGTGGATTTGGCGGTGGGGCAGAACGGCGCCGAGACGACGCTCTGGCGCAATGTGTTGGCGCGTCCGGGTCTGCGGATTCGCCTTTCCGGCGGCGGGGGCAATCCAACGGCTGTGGGGGCCCGGGTCCGATGGAGATCGACCTCGGGCTTCGGGCCGTGGCGGGAGATTCACCTGGGTTCTGGCGATGGGTCCTGCGATGACCCGGTGACAATCTTGGGTGTCGGAGATCAGAAGGTCGAAGCGGTGGAGATTCGTTGGCCCGGAGGCGGAGGGGTTTCGGTGCCGGTGATGGCGGGACAGCGCGAGGTCTTGGCCAGCCAGTCCGCCCGATTTGAGCACTGAATGAGCAGGCGGGTTGGATGCCCTTTTTTGATGGTATGACGGTTGCCTTTGCCGGAGGAGAGGCTTCAATACAAACGACTCCTCTTTCCCGTGATCCACAGCATCCCAAGACGACTCGGATTCTGGCTCGCAGCCCTTTGGGCTTCGGTGCTGTTGCTGTCTGCTGCAGCCACCTCGTCGGGCTCGGGGGATCCGCTGGGACGGAGCGCGGTGGTTTTGCTGCGCGATGAATGTTTTTCCTGCCACGGCGAAACCAAGCAGAAGGCTGGGCTTTCGTTACTGACCCGCGAGCAGGTGCTCAAGGGCAGCGAGGAGGGGCCAGTGGTGATCGAGGGACGGCCGAAGGATAGCCGACTACTAGAGGTAGTCCTTCTGGGAGCCGATCCGCACATGCCGCCCCGGAAGCAATTGGCTCCCGGACAAATCCAAACCCTCCGCGACTGGATTCGCCGCGGGCTGCCTTGGGATGCCCGTGTCCTGAGTGACGAGCCTGCTTCGAGGCCGGTGTCGCTGGAGTTGGCCGCCCCCTCCTTCCGACCGGTGGCCGCCTTGGCCCTCGACCCGGCGGGACATCGATTGGCGGTGGCGCGCAGGGGTGGGATCGATATCCATGACTTGCAGAAGCCGGGGTTTCCTCGAGTGGCGCGGTCGGTCGGCTCCGTGGATCCGGTGGAATCGCTGGCCTGGAGCCGAGATGGCCGCCAGTTGGCCTCGGGATCCTTTCGACGGGTGCGGTTCTGGAACCCGGAGACCCTCACGGTCGAGCGGGAAATCGTGAATGGCCTTTCGGGGCGGGTGATGAGTGTGGAGTTTTCTGCCGATGGGTCGCAGTTGGCCCTCGGTGACGGAGGGGGCGGTCTTCCGGGTTATCTGCGGTTGGTGAGCGTGGCGGACGGTCGGATTCAGCGCTCCTGGAAGGCTCACGCCGACTCCATCTTTGATCTGGAGTTCAGCCGGGATGGCTCCCGATTGCTTTCGGCCGGCGGTGACGCGCTCATCAAGGTTTGGGATACGGCCAAGGCGACACCGATCGCCGTGCTGGAAGGTCATACTTCTCAGGTGATGGCCGCTGCTTTTAACACCAACGCCACCCAGGTGGTCAGCGGTGGGACCGACCGGCAGCTCAAGGTTTGGGATATCGCTACCCGCGAGAAGATTGTCACGCTGGGCGATTCCATGGCGGCGATCACTGCCGTGGCTTGGCCGGGCGATAGCGCCTCGGTTTGGGCTGCCACCGATCGAGGGACCATTGATCGATATTCTCAGCTCAAGTCCCACACGGGCGAACAAAGTTCGGCCACCGCGGAGCATCGACGGGTGGCGCAATTGCTGCCGGTGGTGTTCAGCATGGCGGTCACGCCAGATGGTCAGAGGGTCGCTGCCGGTGACTTGGACGGGTTGGTCCGGATTTGGGATGCGCAAGGCAAGGTCTTGGGAGAGGTGAGCATGGCCTTGGAGTCGACGACCCCGACGACCCCGCAGACAGTGGCCACGAAAGTGCCGCCGCCAAGCTTTGTGCGCGATGTGTTGCCCGCACTCAATCAGGCCGGATGCGCCTCAGGCGGTTGCCATTCCAAGCCAGAAGGTCAGAGCGGCTTCAAACTGTCCGTTTTTTCCTACGACCCCCTCAGTGACTATGCCGAAATTGTCCGGGATGCCCGCAGCCGGCGGGTGTTTCCGGCAGCCCCGGAAGAGAGCTTGATCCTCCTCAAGGCCCTGACACGGGTGCCGCACGAGGGCGGGCAGCGTTTTCAGCCGGGATCCCCGACCCACCAATTGCTAACCCGCTGGATTCGCGCAGGCATGCCCTATGCGTTGACCAATGAGCCCGTGTTGCAGTCGGTTGCGGTGTTTCCGGCCGAGGGGCGGTATCGCAAGAGCGGACAGCAGCGACTGAAGGTCGAAGCGCGTTATTCTGATGGGAGCGTCCGCGATGTCACGCGTCTGGCCGCCTACGATTCGAGCGACAAGGAGTTGGCCCGCGTGGATGAGACGGGTCGGGTTTCCATCGGCAAGCTGACGGGGCAGGGTGTGGTGGTGGCTCGCTACATGGGGTTGGTGGCTGCCTCTTCACTCATGGTGCCGGCCGACAAGGTGCTCAAACCCAAGGTCTATGCGGCCATTCCCACCAATAATTTCATCGATGGACTGGCTCTGGCGCAGTTCCAGCGTTTGGGGCTGTTGCCTTCCGATCTCTGTACCGATGCGGAATTTCTCCGGCGGGCCAAGCTAGATGCCGTTGGTCTCCTACCCACGCCGGAAGAGGTGCGTGCGTTCCTAGCTGATCCTTCGCCGGACAAGCGTCAGCGGTTCATTGATACGATTCTGGAGCAACCGGCCTATGCCGATTACTGGGCCAACCAATGGGCCGATCTTTTGCGGCCGAATCCCGATCGGGTGGGCGTGAAGAGCGTGTTCCTGCTCGATCAGTGGTTGCGCGAAGCGTTTCGGGCCAATCGGCCTTATGATCAGTTTGTTCGAGATATCCTGATGGCCGAAGGGTCGAACCATCGGGCAGGTCCGGCCGTGGTTTACCGCGACCGTCGGGATCCGCCGGAACTGACCACACAGTTCAGCCAGTTGTTCCTGGGCACCCGGTTTGAATGCGCCAAGTGCCACCACCATCCGAATGAAAAATGGAGTCAGGATGATTTCTACCAACTGGCCGCTTACTTTGGCCCGGTAAAGCAGAAGGGGGCGGGTTTGTCCCCGCCGATCTCCGCAGGCACCGAGACCTTTTATTTTGCGCCGGGAGGCGAGGTGAAGCACCCGGTGAGCGGAGTGGCAATGACTCCACGACCACCGGAGGGACCTGAACTCCCGAAGTCCGAATCTCGGGATCCACGGCGTCATTTGGCCGATTGGCTGACGGCTCCGGAGAACCCCTTCTTTGCCAAGGCGGCGGTGAACCGAGTGTGGGGACGTTTTTTTGGACGGGGTCTAGTTCATCCGGTGGATGATTTCCGCAGTTCTAATCCGTGTGTGAACCCAGCGTTGCTGGAGGCGTTGG